>Ga0209331_1000236_pt1 | contig 20321 bp, 19 predicted proteins | sample JacPinW_OM3H0_M3_FD_187971 | JGI IMG/M metagenome (GOLD analysis project Ga0209331, IMG submission 187971) | Forest soil microbial communities from Algoma, Ontario, Canada - Jack Pine, Ontario site 1_JW_OM3H0_M3 (SPAdes) (version 2) | ecosystem: Environmental > Terrestrial > Soil > Boreal...
TTCAAGCCACTCCCGCTTTTCGGATAGAGGTATCCATTCAATCGCTCAAACTTGTCCGGCCGGCGGGCAATGCGGGAACGATTGCGGGTCGGGAAGGATTAGCGTTGGGCTGGTGAAGCCATGAAGCCTGCTGCCTGCGCCAACGTCACACCGCGTCGTGGGCAAGGAGCTTTTTTCAGCGCCGGCAGCATTGCGGCCGCCGTTCTCATTGCCGCTGTGCTAACCACTGCTGCCTTGGCCGCGGAGACCAAGGGCGGGTCCTCCGAGGTCGTCTTCCTCGGACAACTCGTGCTGCTGATGCTTGTCGGGCGGCTTCTCGGCGAGGCCATGAGCCGCATCGGTCAACCCTCGGTCATGGGAATGCTGCTGGGCGGCATTTTGCTTGGCCCATCCGCATTGGGCCTGCTGTGGCCCGATTTGCAACAGGGGATCTTTCCGCGCCTTCCTGAGCAAAAGGCCATGCTTGATGGTATCGCGCAGTTCGGCATTCTCCTGCTGCTGCTGCTAACCGGAATGGAAACGGACCTCAAGCTGGTTAGAAAGGTAGCCCGGGCAGCATTAAGTGTCTCGCTGACCGGCGTGACGGTGCCGTTCGTCTGTGGTTTTGCGCTTGGACAGTTTCTGCCGGAATCGGTGCTCCCGAATGCCGGCCAGCGTCTTCTTACATCGCTGTTTCTCGGCACGGCGCTCTCGATTTCATCCATAAAGATCGTAGCAGCGATTGTGCGCGAGATGGGATTTGCGCGGCGCAACCTTGGACAGATCATTGTCGCCTCGGCCATCTGCGAGGACTCAATCGGATGGGTGATCATCGCCGTCATCTTTGGCCTTGCCGAGGCAGGAACGATCAACCTCGCGAGCGTCGCCAAAAGTGTCGTTGGGGCTGCCATTTTTTTGCTCGCGAGCTTCACCATTGGACGCCGGGTCGTGTTCTTGCTGATCCGATGGGCAAACGATCATTTCGAAAGCGACTTTCCCGTGGTCACCACAATTCTGGTGATCATGGGACTGCTGGCGCTTACAACGCATTTCATCGGCATTCACACCGTGCTCGGCGCTTTCGTTGCCGGGGTGCTGGTCGGCCAATCCCCTATTCTGAGCAGGCACATCGACGAGCAACTGCGCGGCCTGATCCTTGCATTCTTCATGCCGGTGTTTTTCGGCATCGCAGGTCTATCAGCGGATTTGACCGTTCTGGCAGATCCCACTCTCGCGCTTATGACGGTCGGCGTTGTCGCGGTTGCAAGCTTCGGGAAGTTCACCGGCGCTTTTATCGGTGCTGAGATCGGTGGTCTCACCCGGCGGGAGGCGCTTGCGCTCGGCTGCGGTATGAACGCCCGCGGATCGACCGAGGTGATTATCGCCAGTATCGGACTCTCGATGGGAGCGCTGAGTCAAAACCTTTACACGGTCATCGTTGCCATGGCGCTCATCACGACATTGGCGATGCCGCCGATGCTGCGCTGGGCGCTGGCGCGCGTGCCGATGAGCAGAGCGGAAAAGGAACGGCTTGAGCGGGAGGAATCCGAGGCCAAGCAGTTCATCCCGAACATCGAGCGACTGTTGCTCGCCGTCGACCAAAGTCCCAACGGCAGATTCGCCGCCCAGCTGGCAGGGCTGATTGCAGGCCCGCGCGAGATCGCGACGACGGTATTGCCGCTGGGTGTCACGCAAAGATCACCGCGCCCGGAAAAGGTGAAAGCTGAGCATGAACAGCCCGACACGCAAAGCGCTGGAGTTCTCAAAGCAGCTGCCCAAGCGACCAGAAAAGCCGAAAATGAGGAAGTCCCCTTGTCTCCGGTTGAAGTCCTGGTGCGTACGCTCGAAAGGCCGCGCGAACTGGCCGTCGCGAGCGAGGCGAAAAAAGGTTACGATCTCCTCTTCGTGGGGATCGCGAACACCAGGACCAATTCCGGCGAATTTCAGAGCGATCTTGCGCCGATCGTGTCTGCGTTCGGGGGGCCGGTGGCCCTTGTTGCCGGCCACAATCTACGCCCTGAACACCTTGCGCCAGCATCGAGTATTCTCGTCCCGGTTACGGGAAACGAGGTGTCTCGGCGCGCAGCCGAGCTGGCGATTGCACTCGCGCGCGCGTGCAACTGTTCGCTGACCGCGTTATACGCTGCCAATCCCGCAGGGCGGGGCCCGCGCAGACTAAGTGGCAACCCGGCGGCGCGGGCAGAGGCCCGCGCCATCCTCGGCGAAGTCGCTGAAATGGCCGATCGCCAGGATCTGAAGATCAAGACTGCCGTGCATATCGAGGTAGCACCCCATCAAGCCATCCTGGCGCAAGCGAAGCGCTCGGCCTGCGACCTGCTCATCATGGGCGTGAGCCGGCGTCCTGGTGAAAAGTTGTTTTTCGGCGACACCGCGGCGGCGGTGTTCAAACATGCGCCGAGCTCAATCGTGTTCTTGACGGGATGAACAGGACGCGGCTGCAGTTCGAGTTTTGTGCCCACTCCTGCCTCAGCCGCTGAATCTGTTGCTACGCGGAAATCCTTTTGGCGCCAGCCGGCCCGCATCGGCACGATTGCCGCGCCAATCGGCAAGCTCGCGCAAGCTCAGCGAGTAAGCTCGGCCCGCACTATCCCTCCATGCAAGCCCTTCGGTTGCCGTGAAAGTCTTGAGATCGCTGAGGCCGCCATCTTTGTAGCGCTGCAGACGCACGCCACGACCGCGTCCCATTTCCGGAACCTGTTCAATCGGAAAAATAAGCATCTTGCGGTTTTCGCCGATGCAGGCGAGCAGCTCCCCTTCGACGACCGTGAGGGCCCGCGCTTTGTCGGGCGCGTTCACATTGAGCACCTGCTTTCCTTTGCGTGTGTTGGCCAAGCATTCATCTTCACTCACAATAAAACCACGCCCCTGCGCGCTCGCGACCACGAACCGGCGCCCTCCAGTTTCGCGAAAAACACTGACCAGGTCCGCTTCCTGCTCCAAATCGATGAACAGCCGGACCGGCTCGCCGTGACCGCGGCCGCCCGGAAGTCTTGCGGCGTCAAGCGTGTAGAAGCGTCCGTTGCTGGCGAATACCAGACATTTCGAGGTCGTTTCGGCGGGAAATGCGAATTTCAACCCATCATCGGATTTAAACGAGATGGTGGAGAAATCGGTGACGGTTCCCCGTAGCGCCCGAATCCAGCCTTTCTCGGAAACAACCACGGTGATCGGCTCGCGTTCGACGAGCGCTTGCTCGATCGCAGCTTCATCATGCTCGATGGCCTCTGCAAAGCTCGTGCGGCGCTTGCCGAGCGCGGTCTTGGGGCCGAACTTCGCGCCCAGTTTCCTGATCTCGTCCGCAACCCTGTTCCACTGCTTCGGCTCGGAGCCCAGGAGCTCCTTGATTGTCTTGCGCTCCGACCGCAACTGCTTGTCCTCGTTCCTGATCTCCATCTCCTCAAGCTTGCGCAAATTGCGCAAGCGCATGTTCAGCACAGCGTCTGCCTGCACCTCCGAAAGCTTGAATGTTTTCATCAGCACAGGCTTGGGTTCATCCTCGTTTCGAATGATCTTGATGAGCTTGTCCAGGTTGAGATAAGCGACGAGATATCCCCCAAGCACCTCCACCCTGTGCTCGATCTGCCTGAGCCGAAAGTTCGAGCGTCGCAGCAGGACCTCGCGGCGGTGCGCCAGCCATTCGCTCAGCACTTCGGCCAAGCCGACCACTTTGGGAATGCGGCCTTTGACCAGCACGTTCATGTTAAGGGGGATGCGCGCTTCCAGATCGCTCAGCCTGAACAGTGATTCCATCAGCAATTCAGCATTCACAGTGCGTGAACGAGGCTCGATCACCAGCCGGATATCCTCAGCCGACTCGTCTCTCGCATCCACAACGAGAGGCAGCTTTTTTTCGTTAATAAGGTCTGCGAGTCTCTCGACCAACCGTCCCTTCTGCACCAGCCACGGGATCTCCGTCACAATGATCAGATAGGTTCCGCGGCCCGTGTCCTCCGTGTGCCAGCGGGCGCGCACTCGAAACGACCCGCGGCCCGTGGCGTAGGCTTCCGCAATGAGATCTGGCGGATCCACGATCACGCCGCCGGTCGGAAAATCGGGACCCTGCACGTATTTCAGAAGCGTGCGGCTCCTCGCATTCGGAGTGGAAATCAGGTGAAGCGCGGCGTCGCAGAGCTCCGCCGCATTGTGCGGCGGGATTGATGTCGCCATCCCGACCGCGATTCCCTGCGAGCCGTTGGCGAGAAGGTTTGGAAAGGCGCCGGGCAGGACAACCGGTTCATTCTCCGACCCGTCGTAGGTCGGCTTGAAGTCGATTGCGTCCTCGTCGATCCCATCCAGCAGAAGATGCGCGATCTCCGTCAGGCGAGCCTCGGTGTAGCGCATGGCAGCGGGGTTATCGCCGTCCACATTGCCGAAATTTCCTTGGCCGTCGATCAGCGGATAGCGTTGTGCAAAGTCCTGCGCGAGGCGCACGAGCGCGTCATATACGGCGACATCGCCGTGCGGATGGAATTTGCCGATGACGTCACCGACCACCCGCGCGCATTTCTTGAACCCCGCGCCGGGATCGAGCCGAAGCTGCTGCATCGCATAAAGCAGCCGCCGGTGCACCGGCTTGAGCCCGTCGCGCGCGTCCGGCAGTGCCCGGTTGACAATGGTCGAGAGCGCATAAGCGAGGTAGCGCTCTTCCAGTGCCTCATGCAGTGCAATCTCTTGCGCGCCGTGATCAGAGGGGGGAATCAGTTGCGTGTTCATGCGACAGAGTTAATGCGAAGTCGCAGCAGGGACAAGGAACGGCGCGCCGCCGCTCGCGCCTTATCCGGCGACTGCCGAGGCGGCTTTGCTGTTGAGTAGCGCCGCGATAAAACTCGCGCGCGCATCCGGCAGCCGCAATCCTCGTGGATCGAGCACGTGCCGCAGGAGGAAAAAACCGGTCAGGTCAAAACCGGCGGAAATATCCTCGACCGAGGGCTGGCCGGCATCCGGCCCTTGCACAAATTCGGGCAATCGGAGCAGTTTTTCCTTCCAAGGCTCGCCCGCCTGGCGCGACACCGCACGACCCGACTTGGGCGACACATAAACAAGGTCCGTTGTCGTGCCTGTCGCAGCGCAACTTTCCAGATCGAGTCCGAAACCAAGCTCGGCCAGAAGAAGCAGCTCGAAACGCACCAATCCGGATGCCGCCACGCGCAGATCGAGGAGGTCATCGAGCATGGCTGATAGTTCGGCGTGAATTCGTGGATGGGGATCGCGTTCCGGTAACAGCCGGCAGAGCTCGGCAAGGTGCGTCAGTCCGTAAAGCGCGTAGGACACCGCCAGGAACGATGCCGCCCGCAGCTCGATCCCTTCGACGGCATAAAGCCCGAGATGCTCGTCCAACCGGGCTTGCCATACAGCGCTGACGCCGTTGCCTGCTTGCAGAATGGGGCGCAGCCGCCGGCCAGTTCCTCCCCGAACGAGCCCCAAATGGCGGCCATGCTCGCGCGTCATAAGTTCCACGATCGTACTGGATTCCCCGTGACGCTTGCTTCCAAGTACGATTGCTTCGTCACTCCATCGCATGATTATTCCTTGGGAAACTCAAGTCCCATTGCCCGGTACCGCTCGGGATCATCGCTCCAACCCTCCCGCACTTTGACGAACAGAAACAGATGCACGGGCGCCTCACTCATTTTCGCGATCGCGCTGCGCGCCTGCGATCCGATCGCCTTGATCGTGCTGCCCGCTTTGCCGAGCACGATTTTTCTTTGGCTTTCGCGTTCAAGGTAGATTGTCTGCTCGATGCGGATCGAGCCGTCCCTGAGCTCCTGCCATTGATCAGTCTCCACGGTCGCCTGGTACGGCAGCTCCTGATGCAGCCTCGAATAGAGCTGCTCGCGGGTGATCTCGGCAGCGAGTTGGCGCAGCGGAGCGTCGGTGACCTGATCTTCGGGATAATGCCATGGCCCCGCCGGAACATGCGCAGCGAGCCACGCTTTGAGGTCCGCTACCCCATCGCCGGTCAGTGCGGAAATCATGAATGTCGCGGCAAACTGTGCGGGCTTGTTGGCGGTGGCCGCCAATTGCAGAAGCGATGGCTTGCGTACCCGATCGATCTTGTTGATCACAAGGATTTTGGATCGCTCTACTTGACGCAGCCGCGCAAGAACGTTGGTTGTAACCTCATCGAGCCCATGCTGGGCGTCGAGCATGCAGGCGGCGATATCTGCGTCCTGGACACCCGCCCAGGCGCTCGCCACCATTGCACGGTCGAGCCGTCGCCTGGGTGCGAAGATACCCGGCGTGTCGATGAAGACAAGCTGCGCGCTCCCCGCGATTGCAATCCCGCGCAGCGGCGAACGTGTCGTTTGGGCTTTGTGAGAAACGATCGTGACCTTGTCGCCGACAAGCGCGTTGATCAGGGTAGACTTGCCGACGTTCGGGGGACCAATGACCGCAATGAACCCGCAGCGGCTCTCTTCCTGCGTCATCAACCCCGGTCCGCTCTGACCCCGGCATGGGTGAGCATGGCCGCTGCCGCGGCCTGCTCGGCCGCGCGTTTCGAACGGCCGAGACCCTCTGCCGGCACGAGTTGGGGAAGCTCGACGATCACCCGGAATTCCGGATCGTGATCGGGCCCCTTGCGCTCGACTTCACGATAGGCCGGTGTGGGCAGGCCGCGCGCCTGCGCCCATTCCTGCAACGCAGTCTTCGAATCTCGCAGCGGCTGTGCTGGTTTGCGCATGCGCGCGCTCCAAAGCTGCTCGATAAATTCGCACGCCGCGGAATACCCCCCGTCGACAAAGATTGCTCCGATCAACGCTTCACACACATCAGCGAGAATAGCGGTTCTGTTACGGCCTCCCGCGTTGGCTTCGGACGACCCAAGCCTGATCGCTTCGCCAATATTGATCGCGCGGGCCACCTCGGCGCAGGCTTCCTTGCGCACGAGATCGGCCAGGCGGCGCGACATTTCGCCCTCGTCGGCTTTCGAAAAGTTGCGGAACAACATGTCTGAGATGACAAGCCCGAGGACATGATCTCCTAAAAATTCAAGCCGCTGGTATGAGGCCGCGCGGTTACGCGCGCCGGCCAACGCGGAAATGTGGGTCAGTGCCTGTTCAAGCAAAAGCGGATTGGAAAACCGATAGCCGATTCGTTCTTCGAAGTCAGAAGGTCCGCGGTCCCGGCGTTTCCTGCGGGCGGGACGGCGAACGGCATCAGTCTTGGTCGAGCCGCAAGCAGGCTCGTCGTGGGAAGGACGGGAGGTTTTGCCTGAGACGGTGCTCGCTCTCGGCCTGCGGCTCATCGCACCAACGTAAACAGCCGGTTCCAGCGTACCGACCACGGCCAGCGCCATACCATCCAGGCATGGTCGCCCTCGCGAATCGAGAAGAAAATGATCTGTGCCTTGCCCACGAGATTCTCAAAAGGCACGTACCCCACCTGACTGAGGACGCGGCTATCTGTGGAATTGTCGCGATTATCTCCCATCATGAAATAGTGCCCCTGAGGCACCTCATAGACGGGCGTGTTGTCGTAGAATCCGTTATCGACGAGATCGAGCGTCGTATAGCTCACGCCGTTCGGCAGCGTCTCTCGCCATCGCTTGACCCGGGTGGCGCGCGAGCCTTCCTCGGTCTCGACGTAATCCTCGATGCGCTCCCGCTTGACCGGTTGGCCGTTGATGTGCAGGACCCCATCGACCATCTGAATGCGGTCGCCGGGAAGTCCGATGACGCGCTTGATGTAGTCGGTGGTGTCATCCTTGGGCAATCGGAAAACGACCACGTCGCCACGGCCCGGCGGCGAGGCCCAGATGCGGCCGGAAAACAGCGGAGGCGAAAACGGCAAGGAATAATGACTGTAACCGTAGGAATATTTCGACACAAAAAGATAATCGCCGACCAGCAAGGTGGCCTTCATCGAGCCGGAGGGAATGTTGAAGGGCTGAAACAAAAAGGTGCGGATCACGAGTGCAATGATCAGCGCATGAAAGATCACGCGCACCGTCTCGGCGATCCCGCCTTCTTTGCGTCTGGCTTGCGCTGTCACACTCATCGGCCTCTTGTCCATCTGATTGAGCCGCGCCGTTCTAGCCGCTTGCAGGGAACGGCGCAATCAAAGGGGGATAAGTTCCGCAGTCGCCACGCGAATCGGTGATCCGGAGATTCGTCATAGTATATCAATACCTTAAATGGGTGACTTGATATTGCTCGCTGGCTGCGGGCTTACGCTGGCGGGACTTCACGCCGCACCGCGCTGATCACGACAAGCGCCTGCGCCATTGGGCCTTCGTCCGTAATGGTGACGTCAATGCGCGGCTCGCATCCCGCCGGGGTGATTGATCGCAACCGAGTGAGGGCTCCGCCTGTGAGCTTCATTGTGGGACGGCCGGAGGGCAGATTGACCACGCCCATGTCGCGCCAGAACACGCCCGCGCGCAATCCAGTGCCGAGCGCCTTGGCGCAAGCCTCCTTTGCCGCGAAACGCTTGGCGTAGGTCTCGCTGCGGCGAGCCCTGCGCTCGGCGGTGGCACGCTCGGTCGCGGTAAAGATGCGTGAGAGAAAACGCTCGCCGTGCCGTTCGAGTGTGCGCTCAATGCGTCTAACGTCGATGAGATCGGAACCGATGCCAAGAATCATCGCCGGCCTCGATCCATGGCCGCACGCATGGCCTTGACGGCATTGCCCAGCCCGCGGGTGATTGCCTCGCCGACCAGGAAGTGCCCGATATTGAGTTCAACAACCTCGTTCAAGGCGGCGATTGTCTCGGCGGTGTCTAAATCAAGTCCATGGCCGGCGTGAACTTCCAGCCCATGCTCGCGCGCGAGCTTCGCGCCTGCTCGAATGCGCTCCCACTGGCATTGCGCTTCGGCAGCGCGATGCTCGGCCAGCGCATCGCACCAGGCGCCGGTATGGATCTCAATGACGGGCGCGCCGAGGGACGCCGCGGCCTCGATCTGAGCAGGCTCGGCGGCAATGAACAGCGACACGCGAATTCCCGCCCGCTTGAGCTTGGCAACGGCGGGCGCGAGTTGAACCTGCTGCCCAGCAGCATCAAGCCCGCCTTCGGTGGTGCGCTCCTCCCGGCGTTCCGGGACGAGGCAAGCAGCATGTGGCCGGGTCGCCACCGCGATGCGAATCATTTCGTCGGTTGCAGCCATTTCCAGATTGAGCGGCTTTGCAATCTCGGCCTTGAGCCGCGCGATGTCGTCGTCTCGGATGTGCCTGCGATCCTCCCGCAGATGTGCGGTGATGCCGTCGGCACCGGCTTCAATCGCGATCTTCGCTGCATGGACGGGGTCGGGGTGCCGGCCCCCGCGCGCGTTGCGCACCGTTGCGACGTGATCGACGTTGACACCGAGCCTGAGATAAGGAACGGCCATAATGCAGTGCGGTTACCGCGCGAGCAAAAATTTCAGTGCCTGCACGACCAGCCTGGCACTCCTGATATTGCGTTCATGCGTTCACCCGTTCTGCATTCGCCACCACGTCCTTTGCCCGCAGCTGGGCGATAATCGAGTTGAGATGCTTGATATCGAACACCTCAAGGTCGATCGTAACCGAGGTGAAATCCGGGGCTGACCGTTCCATGCGAATATTGTCGATGTTGCCGTCGTGCTCGGCGATGATCTGGGCTACCTGTGCGAGCGAGCCGGGTTCATTAACCGTCTGAATTACAATGCGAGCAGGAAAGCGCTGCGGCGTGCGCTCGTCGACGTCCCAGCGCAAATCGAGCCAACGCTCGGGCACATCCTCGAAGTCCTTCAGCGCCGGAGACTGGATCGGGTAGACGGTGATTCCCTCGCCGGGGGTGAGAATGCCGACAATGCGGTCGCCCGGAACCGCGCCGCTGTTGGGAGCGAAGCGCACCGGCAGATCAGTATTGATGCCGCGGATGGGAATTGCCGCGCCCGGCTCGCCAGCGACGTTGACCTTTACTGATTTGCCTTTCTTGAGCCCGAACCAGCCGCTTTCGGCCTTGGGCTGCTGGGCGATAATGGCCGCGCGTTCTTCCTTGTAGTCGGGATCCATGGCGCGCACGACATCGGCCGCGCGCATTTCACCTCGGCCGACCGCGGACATCACCTCCTCGACCGAGGCACGCGCCAGGCGGCGCAGCGCGCCTTGGAGTTTTTCGTCCGAATAGGGCATTTTTGCCCGCTGACAGAGGCGCTCGACAATACGCCGGCCGAGACCGGCGTATTGGTGGCGCACGGCAGCACGCGTGGCCCGGCGGATAGCGGCACGTGCCTTTCCAGTGATGACGAGCGATTCCCAAGCCGCGGGTGGGGCGACCTGCGCGCTTGATGTTATGATTTCGACCTGGTCCCCGCTAACGAGCTCCGAGACAAGCGGCGCGATCTTGCCATTGATTTTGCACCCGACCGCCATGTTGCCCACGTCGGTGTGGACGGCATAGGCGAAGTCGATGGCACTGGCGCGTCGAGGCAGCGCGATCAGCATGCCCTTGGGCGTGAAGCAAAACGCCTGATCGTGGAACAATTCGAGCTTGGTGTGCTCGAGAAACTCTTCCGGGGTGGACCCTTCCGCGAGCAGCTCGATCGTGCGGCGCAACCATGCATAGGCGCTCGATTCGCGCGATAGCATTTCCGTCGGGGAGCCAAGGCCGTCCTTATAAAGTGCGTGAGCGGCGATGCCGTATTCGGCAATTTCCTCCATGTCACGTGTACGGATCTGCAATTCGACCCGCTGCCGGCTGGGACCCATCACGGTGGTGTGGATCGAGCGGTAGTCGTTCTGCTTGGGTGTTGAAACGTAATCCTTGAACCGGCCCGGCACCACCGGCCACGTGGTATGGACGATCCCCAGCGCTTCATAGCATTGCGGCAGCGTCTGCACGATCACGCGGAATCCGAAAATGTCGGACAATTGCTCGAAGCCGATGGATTTGCGTTCCATCTTGCGCCATATCGAATAGGCCCGCTTTCGACGGCCGCAGACTTGTGCTTCGATTCCGCGCTCGGAGAGCTTCCTCGTGAGTTGCTGTTCGATTTCAGCAACCGGCCCAACATTCTTTGCCTCAAGTTGATCGAGTCGTTCGCTCACCACCGTATAGGCCTCGGGATTGAGCTCGCGGAACGCCAAATCCTCGAGTTCTTCGCGCATTTCGTGCATGCCCATGCGACCGGCCAGCGGAGCATAGATGTCGAGCGTCTCTTGCGCGCTGCGCCGGCGGGCTTCGGGAGGCATGTGTGAGAGGGTGCGCATATTGTGCAGCCGGTCAGCGAGCTTGATCAGCAGCACTCGCACGTCGTCCGCGATTGCCAACAGCAGCTTGCGGAGATTTTCCGCCTGCTTGGCCTCTTTGGTTACGAGATCGAGCTTTTTGAGCTTGGTAAGGCCTTCGACCAGCGCACCGATGTCCTTTCCGAACATCTGATCGATCTCGGCGCGGGTGGCCTGCGTGTCTTCGATGGTGTCGTGGAGGAGGGCCGCCGCGATGGTGGCATCATCAAGCTTGAGATCGGTAAGGATTGCCGCCACTGCGAGCGGATGGGAGAAGTAAGGGTCGCCTGAGGCTCGCTTCTGCTCGCCATGCGCGCGCATGGCATAGACGTAAGCGCGATTGAGAAGCGGCTCGCTCGCGGCAGGGTTGTAGCGCTTTACCCGTTCGATCAGATCATATTGGCGGAGCATCGGCGGCTTGGGCCGAGCCGGCGATCCGATCGCGTTTTCAAGCGCTTGTGAGACAATGCTGAGACTTCGTCCGAACGGAGCGCGAGCCCGGGACTGATTTTGCATGCGCGGGAGGTCCGTTGAGGAACGTGCCATCTCAATCCTGATTCCGCCCCCCGATTTGGGGAGCCTATTCTGTCAGGATATCATGGCAGTCGTTAATACTGACAAGGCCGGAATACGCACCAGGCCGGTGTTCCGGAGCCAGCGCAAGGAAAATGCGGGGCGCGCGACCCACCCGGATTTCAGCTTTCGCTCAATCCGGGCTACTTTGCTCCACCGCCACAGGCCGCTTCGTCAGGCGCAAGCGAATTTTGGCCTGTCGCTTCCCGGCCTACTCCTCGTCTTCCGGTTGTTCCTCCGGCGGCGTGAGGCCTTCAAGGCCTTTGAGCAACTCTTCCTCGGTCATCTGTTGCGTGGTGACCTCGGTATCATCCACGTCGATCGATCCCCCATCCGCGCTGATAAGGGGAGCCGCCTCGGGCTCGGGCTCGTCGACCTCCACGTATTTCTGCAACGAGTGAACGAGCTCTTCCATGAGATCGTCAGGCGAGATGCTTTTTTCCGCAATCTCGCGCAAAGCGACGACCGGATTCTTGTCGTTATCGCGGTCAATCGTCATCGGCGCGCCCGAGGAGATCAACCGCGCCCGGTGGCTTGCAAGCAATACGAGATCAAAACGGTTCTCGACCTTATCAATGCAGTCTTCAACGGTGACCCGGGCCATGGCGCATGCTCCTGCAAATGTGAGCCTTAGGTAACCGCGTCGGGAACAAAGCGCAAGGCAGAACCGAGGGGCAAATTCCTCTTGGCCTCGAGCCAGCTCTCTGTTAGGCAGGGGGCGGCACCCATCACGCCATTTCAATTGCCTTATTGCCTTTGGTTGTGATGGAGAGCGTGCACACGCAATTGAGCGGCACACGATCACATCGAGCGGATTGCCAACGATTGACGTATTCTCCGGGCGGACCCACCCGCCCGGAGCCGATATCAGGTGCAATGACTTAAGTCTGAAGAGAGGATCATGGAACCCAAAGCTGAAAAAATCGCACTTTTCATTGACGGCGCCAATCTCTATGCCACCGCCAAGGCGCTCGGTTTCGATATTGATTACAAGCGCCTCTTACGCGAGTTCCACTCCCGCGGTTATCTGCTGCGCGCATTCTATTACACCGCCGTTATCGAGGATCAGGAATATTCCTCGATCCGGCCGCTGATCGATTGGCTCGATTACAACGGCTATGCCGTTGTCACCAAGGCAACCAAAGAGTTCGTCGATCAGACCGGGCGGCGCAAGGTAAAGGGGAACATGGATATCGAGCTCGCCGTGGATGCGATGGAGATCGCGGGCTCGATCGATCACATGGTCCTGTTCTCAGGCGATGGGGACTTCCGCTCGCTGGTCGAGGCGGTCCAGCGCCGCGGCGTGCGCGTGACCGTCGTTTCCACGATCTCGACTCAACCGCCCATGGTCGCCGACGAGTTACGCCGGCAAGCCGATGTGTTCCTCGACATCGTCGAGTTGCAGCCCAAGATCGGCCGCGATCCGGCCGAGCGGCCTGCGCGCGAAGCGCGCGAGCCGCGCCACACGCCCCAGTTCCTCCAGCGCGCCCCCTCGCCGCAACGCGCGGGAGCGGGCGCCGCCCTCGACGATGAGGATGATTTCGAAGACTGAGCGGCCGAGTAGCCCGGATGAGCGAAGCGATATCCGGGAGCGATTTCCCCGCATGTCGCCCGTCTCCGCGAAAGCTTCGACGGGCTTATGTGGGTGAGGCCGCCGAAGCCTCGGCGAAGGCGGCTGCGCTCATGCGGGCTACAATTGATCGAGCGGCTATGACCTATCCCGCGCCCGGCAAGCCCGGCCGCGATTGCCCGCTATGCCCGCGTCTCAAGGCATTTCGAGATGATTGGCGCAGCCGCGAGCAGGAATGGTTTAACGCACCGGTTCCCTCGTTCGGCCCCGTTACGGCACGCCTCCTGATCGTTGGCCTGGCGCCGGGCTTGCGCGGCGCCAATCGCACCGGACGTCCTTTCACCGGCGATTATGCCGGCGATCTTCTCTATGCGACGCTCAAGAGCTACGGATTCGCCACTGGCACCTATGCGGCGCGGCCTGACGACGGGCTAACGCTCCTCGATGCGCGGATTACCAATGCGGTTCGATGTGTTCCCCCCGACAACAAACCGATGCCAGCCGAGATCAGAACCTGCCGTTCTTTCCTGCAATCCACCATTGCCGAGATGAGCAATCTGCGCGCCATCGTAACGCTCGGCCGCATTTCCCATGAAAGCACTGTCGCAGCGCTCAGTCACCGGCGATCCGCCGTCCCGTTTAGTCATGGCAGCTGCCATGATCTTGGAAAGTTGCGGTTGTTCGTGAGCTATCACTGCTCGCGCTACAACACGAGCACGGGGGTACTTACGCCCGGCATGTTTCGCGCAGTTTTTGCGATGGTGCGCGATTATCTCGATGCTTGCAGCCAGGCCAGCACTTCCTCCGCGTTCTTGTCCGGGGGGAAGACGGGGTAGAAGACCTTGCTGATCGTTCCGTCGTCAATCACGAGTGCCATGCGCTTGAGCAGGGTCATGCCGGCAAACACGAAGGTCGGAAGCTCGATCGCTCTGGTGAGAACGAGATTTTGATCCGACAGGATCGAAAAAGGCAGTTTAAGCCGCTCGACGGCCTCGCGCTGGTAGTCGCTGTCCTGCGTCGAAAGTCCGTAGAGATGAGTAACGCCGGCGCGCTTGAGCTCGGCGAAATGGTCGCGGAATGAGCACGATTGCGGAGTGCATCCGCGCGCTCCGGGAATGGCATCCCAGCCGTCGGGTGTCGGCTGTCCAGGAACCCCGGTTCGTGGATAAACGTAGACGACGGTGCGGCCGGCGAGCTTCGCCAGGTCGACCGTGGTGCCGTTCGTCGCCGGCAGCGGCACCGAGGGAAGTTTGAGCTTTACAAGATGACGTGCTGCGCCATCGTCTTGCGGAACTGGAAGCTCGGGGGGCAGCAGGTTGGGGTTATGTGTGCTCGTCATGGGCGATCTCCACCTTCCGGTTGCACGGACTGCGTCTCATAGGAAATGAATTCCAGGAGCGAGCCGTCGGGATCTCGGAAATAGATGCTGGTGCCGCGCCCCTTTGCCCCAAAGCGCTGGATCGGGCCGGCATGAACGGAGATGCCCCGCCGGTTAAGATGCGCGATCGCATCGGCAATCGGACCCTTCCATTCGAAGCAGAGGTCGCTGTTCCCGGGCGCCACCGGCAGCCGTGCGACTTCGGCAGGATGCAAGCTCGGCCCATGCAGATTGAGCTGTGCGGCCCCAAACCGGTAAGCCCATCCCTGCCCATTGCGAACGAGCTCGGCACCGAGCACGTCGCGATAAAAACTGTTCGAGCGTTCCCAGTCCGAAACGTGTACCACGCAATGATCGAAGCTAACGGGCAGGTGCATGGCTTCATCCTTTGGCGCGCAGCAGCCGGCCCCGTTCGCGCTCCCAGCTGCGCTTCTTCTCGGCTTCCCGCTTATCGTGCAATTTCTTCCCCCGCGCCAGCGCCAGTTCAAGTTTCGCGCGCCCCTTTTCATTGAAATAAAGCTTCAACGGAATGAGCGTCATGCCCTCGCGCTCGACCGCGCCGATGAGCTTATTGATTTGCCGGCGATGCAGAAGAAGCTTGCGCGGGCGCTTGGGAGCATGATTGAACCGGCCGCCCTGCAAATATTCGGGGATATTGGCGTTGACCAGCCAAATCTCGCCGCCGCGGGAATCGGCGTATGACTCGGCGATGGTCGCCTTGCCCTGCCGCAGCGACTTCACCTCAGTTCCGGTCAGCGCAATGCCGACCTCGAACGTCTCACCGATTTCGTAATTGAACCGCGCCTTGCGATTGTGGGCGACGGTTCGCAGATTACCGTCGCCCGATGCCGAGCCCATTTGCGCCGTCCTCTGCAATGCTGCTCGCCCGTTGCGCCTGCGGTTTGCGCCGCTGGAGACTAAAGGGACGCCTCACGAAGGTGAGGTTTCGGCGCGCATTTGCGCCTGCTAGAATAGCGATCCCGTTGCTGCAAGGAGAGCCCTCATGCGCAGTTTCATGGCCGCCATCGTGGCTTTGGTCGTGTTGGCCGCCGGTTTCGCTATTGTGCTGGCGACCGTTCAGGAACCTGCATCGACTGCGTTCAGCACGAATGGCGCTCGGGTCAGCAGCGAGCCGGCGCGGCCTGACTGGACTTGATGCGCGGCGCTGGCGGTCAGTTGATCAGGCCGGCATGAACCATGGCTGCGCGTACCGCGGTCTTGGTCGTCTCGCCGACCGGCACCATCGGCAGCCGAACGGTATCGGCGCATTTGCCGAGCACGGAGAGTGCATATTTCACCGGCGCAGGGCTCGTTTCGATGAACAGCGCGGTGTGCAGGGGTAGCAGCTTGTCCTGGACCTGCAACGCCGCCGCATAGTCCCCACGCAGGCAAGCGTCCTGGAATTGCGCGCACAGGCGCGGCGCGACGTTCGACGTCACGGAAATGCAGCCATGGCCGCCGTGTGCCATGAAGCCCAGTGCGCTTGCGTCTTCGCCGGATAGCTGATTGAACTCCGGCCCCATGGCAGCCCGCTGCGCGGAGACTCGCACCACATTGGCGGTTGCGTCTTTCACTCCCGCGATGTTGTTGAGCTCGAACAAGCGCTTCATCGTTTCGACCGACATGTCGATCACTGAGCGAGGGGGGATGTTGTAGATGATGATCGGAATGCCGATCGCATCGTTGATCGCCTTGAAATGCCGGTAGAGACCTTCCTGGGTCGGCTTGTTGTAATAGGGCGTGACGACGAGCACGGCGGTCGCTCCGCACTCTTCGGCGTGGCGGGCAAGCTCAATGGCCTCCTTGGTGGAATTCGAGCCCGCGCCGGCAATGACCGGCACGCGTCCCTTGACCTGCTCGACACACCACTCGACGACATGGCGATGCTCGTCATGGGAGAGCGTCGGACTTTCGCCCGTGGTGCCGACCGGCACAAGGCCATCGGTGCCTTCCGCGATCTGCCAGTCGACCAGGGCTCGAAATGCCTGCTCGTCGACCGAACCATTGCTGAACGGAGTGACGAGCGCGGTAAACGAGCCCCGAAAGCTCGTCTTGACCGTCATGATACCATCCTCTGACTAGCCCGGCCGCCATGGCGCCAAGGCTTCCTGCATTGTTAACGGGAAGGCGTTCGGGATGAAAGCCCTCTCTACAATGGGCGCCCCCTTTTTGCCGCGGTGGGGGTGGATGGTCGGCACAATGAGTATTAGCTCTTCATCAATCATATCAAGCGACTAACAGCACATGAAGGGTTTCAAGCAGCCACGGACGCTATCTTGATCAACAGGCTAGTCACACGAATCTTGATCGGCTTGCCGCTGATGGGCTTTTTTGCCCTCGCGCCGCGGGAGGATTCGGCGGGCGCGGTCCCATTGCCCAAGCCAAGACCCGGCAGCGTACGCCTTCCGAGCGAGGCGAGCGCCGTGCCGTCGCTCGCTCGCATTGCGCCACCCTCCCCTCGCTTTCTGACCGCGGCTACCGATTCGACCTCCTCGACCGATCTTGCAGCGGTGAAGGAAGCGATCAGCGCCGCCAAGCATGGGAACGTCTCGCAAGCGATGGACGTGCAAACGACGATTGCGGACCCCCTCGCCCGCAAGCTCGTGGAATGGGCCATTTTGCGTGCCGATGACGCCGAAAACGTCGATATTAGCCGCTACACGGCCTTCCTTGCGGAAAACCCGAGCTGGCCGGCCATCACGCTTATCCGCCGGCGCGCGGAAGCAACGCTTTGGACGGATCGGCTGGAGCCGGCGTTTGTCCGCTCGTTTTTCGCCAAACACCGGCCCGCGACGGCGAAGGGCAAATTCGCCCTCGCCCGGGCGCTCCTGCTGCAAGGGGATCGCGCAGGGGCGCAAGGTCTGGTGCGCGACGCGTGGCGCAACGATGCGTTCTCGAACGACCTCGAAGCCGCTGCGCTCGACGTCTTCCAGGACCTGATCACCCCCGCCGACCACAAGGCCCGCATGGATATGCGGCTCTATGCCGAGGACGTCGAGGGCGCATTGCGCGCGGCCAATCGCGCAGGTGGCAATGCCCCCGCCATTGCGAAAGCGCGTGTCGCCGTCATCAGGAAAGCATCCAATGCCAAAGCGCTCCTGGATGCCGTACCCCCCGATGGCCAGCGCGATGTCGGCCTTCTCTTCAGCCGCATCCAGCTGTTGCGGCGGGCGGAGAAGGCGACCGAAGCAGCCGCCTTGATGCTGTCAGTGCCGCGCGAGCACGCAGCGCCTCTCGACGCCGACCAGTGGTGGATCGAGCGCCGCCTCATCGCGCGCAAGCTGCTCGATGCAGCCGATGCGAAGACCGCTTATCGCGTGGTCCGCGATGCCGCCCCTGCGGCGAAGGAAAACTATCGCGTCGAGCAGCAATTCACCGCCGGCTGGATCGCATTGCGACACCTCAATGACCCGGCGGCTGCGCTTGCCCATTTTGCCAAGATCGGCGAGAGCAGCAGCAATCCGATTGCGCTCGCGCGTTCGGGCTATTGGCAGGGTCGCGCGGCCGAAGCGTTGGGCCGCAAGGAGGAAGCCCGCGCCCACTTCGAGGCAGCGGCGCGCTACCCAACCGCCTATTACGGGCAAATAGCCCGCGCCCGGATCGGTCATAAGGACATCAGCTTGCGCGCGCCGCCGGAGCTGCCTGCGGGTCTTGACCGGCTTGAAGTCGTGCGAGCAATCGAAATTCTTTATGCGATCGAAGAGCGGGATCTGGTCGCCGGAGCATTGGCCGATCTCGGCGAACGCGCAACCGACGTTGCGGCGCTCGCAGCGCTTGCGGAAGTGGCGGGGCAGCACAAGGACGCTCGCGCCATGGCACTCATTGGCAAGGCGGCGCTTGCCCGCGGATTGCCGCTCGAGCACTACGCGTTTCCGATCGCCGGCATTCCGGAATATAAGCCCATTGGGCCTGCGATCGAATTGCCTGTGGTCTATGCCATTGCGCGCCAGGAAAGCACGTTCAACCCGAAAACGGTGTCGAGCGCCCGTGCCATGGGGTTGATGCAGGTCACGCCCGCGGCCGGCCGGTACGTGGCCCAGAAGTTCCGCGCACCTTTCGACGAGCGCCGGCTGCTGAGCGACCAAATCTATAATGTGCAACTCGGAGCCGCCGAATTGGGCGATTTGATCCAGGAGTATCGCGGGTCCTACATCCTCACCTTTGCAGGCTACAATGCTGGCCGGGGACGCGTGCGCGAGTGGATCGCCAAACACGGCGATCCGCGTGATCCGAAAGTGGACCCGATCGACTGGGTGGAGCAGATCCCATTTTCCGAGACCCGCAATTATGTCCAGCGGGTGATGGAGAATCTGCAGGTGTATCGGGTACGCTTTGGGGGTGGATCGAAGCTGTTGATCGAGGCGGACCTGCGTCGCGGCGGCGCGAGCAACTGACGCGACGCCCACCACATCTATCTGCTCCGTGAACCCCGCCTCTGGACCCGGATATTATGGGATGGTTCCGTCCGGACGGGCCTTTTTCGGCTGAAAGAGCGAATTTTGGGCCGTGGAATCTCAATAGGATAGGACCATTCGAATGGGCCTTTTCAGCTGAAAAAACCGAATTTCGGGCTGTGGAATCTCAATGGGATAGCGATATATACAGCGATGTTTGAACGGCACCTTTTGGCGGAAGCAAGGTTGTAGCATGACATATTTTTACAATTTCTGATTGCGGTCAGCGGCTCTCCGGTGGCGGGATCTCAGTAATACCTTTCGAATTACCCGCTAAATTGCTGCACTGCAGCAAAAAAGGCCCTTCGTGTGGGCCTCTGGTTGCCTATGATCGCGCACGAGTTCGACCCAGTAAGGTCTGCAACCGTTATCCCGAAGATGCGCTTGTCGCAGGGTTCGGCAGATGACGGAGACGAAGCTATCCCAGTTTCAGATCGCAGAGGCTCTAGCTCGAAGCGGGCGAGGCCATCCCGATGGCATGACAATAAAAAACGGCGTTTATCAATGTATGCGCACGCTGTTGATTTCGATGACCATGCCCCATCCGGACTCGCTTTCGGGCATGGGAACGTCGCGCACGACTACGCCCGGCTCGAGCGGGATCCACGTCATGGCGTGTAGTGTTCCAGGTTTGCCACGTTTGGCGATACGTCTGCCGTCGAAGACCAAGTACATGTCGGTTGCGCCATCAGGGCGTGACGGGTCTTCGGCGACCGTCTCCACCACGCACTCCGACCTACGTTGCTCCTTCATATTTGCAATCCCGTCGTGGTGCCACAGTACAAAAAAACCGGCAGGCAGAGTGTAGCCCGCAGTTCCTGTTCCTGAAAGATCTTGTCCCATAGACCGCTGCGCTGCGTCCTCGCACGATCGCTGAGACACGCTTCGGGGCTCGTATAGGAGACCACCCGAAATCGCCGGACAATCGCATCGGCTCAATCGGCGCTGAGCGAAATTGGTCAGTGCGACGCTCCAGGAGAGTCTCGCGGCCCGCGCTTGCTGCGTGTGAGGCTCGGCTTATATGATAGGTGGAGAGAGGATAGATTGAATTGTGCCAATGGTGTGAGTTCCATTGGAATGGTGCTTAACATGACACGACCTGGAACTTTTCAAAAAGGCCATAAGCTTTCTATCGGATCGCGTGGCCAGATTCGCAG
>Ga0209331_1000238_pt1 | contig 20260 bp, 18 predicted proteins | sample JacPinW_OM3H0_M3_FD_187971 | JGI IMG/M metagenome (GOLD analysis project Ga0209331, IMG submission 187971) | Forest soil microbial communities from Algoma, Ontario, Canada - Jack Pine, Ontario site 1_JW_OM3H0_M3 (SPAdes) (version 2) | ecosystem: Environmental > Terrestrial > Soil > Boreal...
CGGCTTCTGTCCCGTGCTGTGCAGTTCGAGCAGTGCCTGTTCCAGCGCCGTGAGATCGAACGGCTTTTGCAGTAACGCAAAGCCCTGCTGCAACGCCTCAGCCGCGCTGGTGATCAACCCGGTCGTGAGCAGCACCGGCATGTCGGGATAGAGCCGGCGAATGGTCCGGCCAAGCTCCAGGCCGTTCATCCCGCCGGGCATCAGAATGTCCGAGAAGACGAGGTCGATCTTCTGATTCCGCCCGAGCGCTTCCAACGCCTCGCTCGCGCTGGCGGCTTGCCGCACCACATAGCCCAGCTGCTGAAAATAGGATGTGGTCACCTCGGCCACGGCCGGGTTGTCCTCCGCCAGCAAAACCGTTCCGGCACGCTGGGGCACGCTCTTCAATTCGCTCGGAACAATCGGAGGCGCAGCCAATTCCTTGCTGCGCGGCAGATAGAGCGTTACCACGGTCCCGCGTCCGACTGTGCTGGCGATGGTCACCGTTCCCCCCGCCTGCTTGGCGAAGTTATACACTTGGCTCAGCCCGAGCCCCGTGCCTTTGCCCACCTCCTTGGTTGTGAAAAACGGCTCGAACACATGCGGCAGGGTCTCAGACGGAATTCCCGCACCGGTATCCGCGACCGCGATGGCGGCGAACTCGCCGCGCAACCCGTCTTCCGCCGCCTTGCCCTCGAGCACGACCGCTTCCGCGGTGATGGTGAGCGCTCCGCCGTCGGGCATGGCATCGCGAGCATTCACCGCTAGATTGAGCAGCGCGAGCTCGAGCTCGTTCGGATCAACCTTTACGGCGCAGCTTTCACCCGGAACGACCACGTCGATGGCGATATCGCCGCTCAGCGACCGCGCAAGCATGTCCTTGAGCTCGGGCAGGTGATGGGTGAGGTCGACCACCGAGGGGGCAAGCGTCTGCCGGCGCGAGAATGCCAGCAGCTGGCGGGTGAGGCTTTCGCCGCGATTGGCCGCGGTCGTGATCATGTCGAGCAGGCGCACGTGCTTCTCATCGGAGAGATCCCGGCGCAAGCGCTGCACGCTCCCGCTCACGATCATGAGGAGATTGTTGAAATCGTGCGCGACCCCGCCGGTCAATTTTCCGATTGCTTCCAGCCGTTGCGATTGCCGCAATGCATTTTCCGCGGATTCCCGGCGCTCAGCCTCGCCATGGAGCCGTCTGGTTCGCCGTAGCGCGATACCGAGAATGAGAAACAGACCGAATGTTGCGGGCACGCCGAAGATCAGATGGCTCCCCATGTTCGTGAGCCACACACCCCTGATTGCGGACGCGTCTATCCCCGTGACAAGGTAGACGGGAAAACCTTCGAGCTTGCGGTAGCCGATGCGGCGCTCGGCTCCATCGAGCTGGGATTGCGGAACGGTGTAGATGACCCGTTCCCAGCCTGCCGAAATGGCCCGGTGCAAGCCGCTGCCGGGTTGCAGCGCGCGCTGGCGGTCGGGTAACGGCGGGTAATGTGCAAGAAACTTGCCGTCGTCGCGAACCAGCGCGAACAGGCTGCCCTGGTTGCGGCCGAGCACGGCATAGAATTCTTCGAAATATTGCGGCAGGACGGAAACGGCAGTGACGCCCTTGAAAGAGCCGTCGGCGGAAGGACGCCGCCGCGACAGAATGAAAAACGGTGCGCCGAAATTCGCTTGCCGGGGCGTGATGATATCGCTGACATAGATCCCGGCGTGGCCGGTCACATGCACCCTGAAATAGTTGCGGTCACTCGCGTTGAACTCGGGAGGAATCGGAGCGAACTGGCTTGACACCAGCGGCTCGCCCTCGCGATCGACGATGAAGATGGCGCGCACCTGCGGCAATGCATCGACGATTTGCCGCAGGCGCTCGTGCATGTCATCTTGTTTGGCGCGTATTGCATCGTCCGCCATGTCGCGCACGATCTCATCCACCTCGGCGATCGCGCGCTCGACTGTCTGAAACACCTTGAGCGTATGCTCGTGCAGGATGTCGAGCGACCGGTCGATGCGGTCATCGGCAATTTCGTATTCGTGGCGATAATTGAGCCAGGAGGCGTACGCGAACAGGACGGCCGGCAACACCAGCGACGCCACCATCATCAGCTGGAGGACCCGAATGGCTGAGCGATGAGCGGGGCGCATGGCGCACCATTTCACTGTCGAGCGTCGTCAGTGAACCAATTTTGCCTCATGCTGTGTTGGGCTCCCAACCCCAAAAACGACAAAATCCGGCTCCCGCAGACATGATTCCGATCGCTTTTGGCTTAATTTGGGCCGGATCCGTTTAAAGGTGTGGCGCATGCACGCCCATTCCTGGCGTTCACTTCCGTATTTTCTTGCCGGCGCGATCCTGCTCGCGTCGGGCCTGGCGGGCGCAGTCGCGCAAAACAACGTTGATCTTGCGCTCGTTCTCGCGGTCGATACCTCCGGCAGCGTCGATGCGGTCCGCTTCGACCTGCAGAAGCGCGGCTATGTCGCAGCCTTCCGGTATGCGCGCGTGCTGCAAGCGATCCGCTCCGGTGCCAACGGGGCGATTGCGGTCACCATGCTGCAATGGACCGGGCCCGCGCTCCACGTCCAGGTCGTTGACTGGACCAGGATCGGCAGTGAGGAATCAACCGCGGCATTCGCGGCCGCGATCGAGCGCGCGCCACGCCGTCTGTTCGGGGGCGGCACCTCCATCAGCGGCGCGATCGATTACGGCAGCACCCTCTTCGCAAGCAGCCCGTTTCAGGCGCCAAGGCGTGTGATCGATGTGTCGGGTGACGGCTCCAATAATCGGGGACGCCCGGCGGCGCTTGCCCGCGATGAGGCAGTGGCCGCAGGCATTGCGATCAACGGACTGCCGATTCTCGCGCTCGAACCCGATCTCGATCGCTACTATTACGACAACGTGATCGGCGGTCCGGGAGCTTTTGTCATCCCCGCGCAGGATTACGAGACCTTCGCCGACGCCGTTCTCAAGAAGCTGATCACGGAGATCGCTGCCAACACACGCTAAGCGGCGGAGCCGGAACCTTGGGCAACCGCGATCGTTGTCATCGTCGCAGGACGGAGAAATTACGATGGCGCAGGTCATCACCAAATGCCGGCTTACTGGCCATTACATGTTCATGGGAATGGATGTTGATCCGAAGGAATTTACCGGGAGCCCAGGTCCATTTGCCCGCAAGTACTGCCCCTTCTGTGCCTGCGAGCACGTGTGGTACAAGGAGGATACGAAATTCCTGGCTGCAAAATCCGTGACCCGCCCGAAGGTGCAGCAGGCAAGCTGATGCGAGGCTTTGCCCGTAGGCTGGGCAAACGCGCTTCCATCGACATCGACCGAACATGATCGTGCGCGCGTCCGCCAACGCGTGACGGCTTGCATTCGGGCGGCGGAGCAAAACCGCCGATGCTATTTTAACATTCCGTCATCTGTCGTCCGTCCTCTGTCACCTGATATTCCCATGACCCTGATCCTCTCGAACGAAGACGTCGAAAAGGTCCTCACGATGCCCGATTGCATGGAGGTCCTCGAAGACGCCTATGTCGAATTGAGCGAAGGGCGCGGGCTCAACCGCGTGCGTTCAGACTGCCTTGCCCCTTCCGGGCAAGCGGAGGCGCTCTACAGCCTCAAATCAATGGATGGCGTCATACCCAAGCTGGGCGTCGGGGCCGTACGCATCGATTCCGATATTGTCACCTGGCCGAAGCTTGGCAACACAATGCGGCGCGTGAAGGTGCCGGCTGCTCCCAACCGGCGCTACGTCGGGCTCGTCCTCCTGTTCTCGTCCGCGAACGGAGAGCCATTGGCTATCCTGCCCGACGGCGTGCTCCAGCGCATGCGTGTCGGCGCCGCGAACGGCTTGGCCATCAAATATCTTGCGCGCAAGGACGCAAGAGCCGTCGGCATTCTCGGATCGGGCTGGCAGGCCGGCGCGCAACTCATGGCGGCTTGCGCCGCGCGCGGCATCGAGCAGATCCGCTGCTTCAGCCCGAACCCAGAGCACTGCAAGGCGTTTGCAAGCGATATGACCACCGCGCTTGGTGTCGAGATCGAGCCGGTTGCTCAGCCGGAGGACGCCATTGCGAGCGCCGATATCGTCATTTGTGCCAGCAATTCCATCGACAACATCTTTTTCGAGCGCTGGATCGAGCCGGGTGTGCATCTGAGCTCAATCAAGCTCCCCGAAATCGAGACAGCGGCGATGCGACGCGCTGACCGGCTGGTGATTCACACGCATGATGCGAGCCCGATTCATGTCGTCGCCAAGGACATCGCCGTGCCGGAGAAGGCCCGGAACAAAGGCTGGGACCTCGGTGCCGGGCTCGATTTCAGGAAGACACCGACGCTGCCTGATGTGATCACCGGTCGGGCGCCCGGCCGGCAATCCGAGCAGGAGGTCACCTGCTTCATCAACAATCTCGGTATGGGGTATCAGTTCGCGGCCGCGGGCGCGGTGGTCTACCGCAAGGCAAAAGAGGCGGGGCTCGGACACGATCTGCCGACCGACTGGTTTACCCAGGACGTGCATCCGTAGAACTGTAGGATTGTAGGGTGCGCAAAGCCGCGCGTTTCGCGCGGCGTGCGCACGCGGGCCAAGCGTTCGCCTCGATCAATCGCGTGGGCACGGGCGCGCCCGATATCGATAATGGCGCACAGCCTCGAAGTGCGCGCCCTTTGCCCACCCTACGTCGGCGTGACGATGCCGCTCCAGAATTGGGTCTTGTCGCCCACCTCGACATCGTACTTGCGAACGAATTCGAGCTTGCCGTCGCCGCCGATGCGGTAGACCGACAAGCCGGCGGGGAGGATCGTGACGCCCCCGTGCTCCCGCACCGGCAGCGGTTGCAGGCTCGCCGCGACCAGCACGCGTCCGCTCGGATCGATGGCGAACGTGCGAAGTTGTATCCCTCGTCCATCGATGTTCTGCATCAGAGTGGGCTCGCCGCTTGCCTGGTCGATGGAAAAAACGGCGATGCTGTTCTCGCCGCCTGCAAATACCTTCTTGCCCTCGATCTCGACCGTCGCTGAGGCGCGATTTGTAAGATAAATGAAGCGGCCGTTCGGATGCACGTGAATGGCGCCGGCCGCTTGCCGTGCGGGCGTCTGCGGGTCCGCCAGCGTCCCCTTCACAAATAACGGCGCGTCTGAAAGGCCGCTCGCGCTGTCGTGACTGTACAGGTAGAGCTTGTTCTGACTTTCCACGCAGACGTAGACCCACGGCCGCGTAGGATGAAAGTCGAGATGGCGCGGACCGAACTTCATGCCGTCGTCGGGCTGGATGGCTGCGAGGTTTGTCAGCACCCCACGGCTGAAATGGTAGACCTTGATCGAGCCGGGGTTCACTGGGCTGTCATCAGGCGCGTTGTTGCCGCGGGTGATCATGATCACATGCGCGTTGTCAGGCGTGGCGCGGATCTGGTGCGCGTATTTGCCGGTATCAAGCGCATTCGGCTGGCGCACCTCTTCACCCAGCGTGCCGTCGCCGTTGATCCGATGCACGGTGAGCGAGCTCGGGTCGTTATAGGCGGTCAGCAGAAACTCGCCCGTCAGATCGACGCTGGTGTGAATGGGGCGCGACGGCAGACGCTTCGGCTCACCGTGCGGAGAGAGCGCGCCCGATGCGGGGTGGATCCGCAATGCATGAGCGAAATTCCTGTCGCTGCGGACCCCGGGACCGCCGCCGCTCGATACGGCATAAAGGTAAGGGCGGCCCGTCGGATGCGGCCACGCGTACTGCACGTTCGCCGGCAAGATGACGCAGCCGCCCCTCGCGAGCGAGGCGGTCTCTACATCCAAGCCGTACCACGTGAGCTCGCCTCCGACGCTGGCATAGAATGTCGAGGTCGCTGAACTGCGCATGCGCTCTCCTTCTGATGCGGCATGGCTGTTGAAGGTTTGCACATTTGCACAGCCTACTGTGCATAACCAGCATGGCTGCGCGGTTCGTCTCCTGCGCTTGCTGTCTGCCCTGGTGCCGTGGAACTCGCGTCTAAGTCGACGATACTACTCAATAATCATCGCACGAGCTCGCGCTGACCTGCCGTTTCATATTTTGGTCGTAATTGGAAACGTGTGGCAACTAAGCAACGGGGCTTTTGCGTTTTCAGGTAACGCCGTTGCGCCAATGGGCTCCGATTGATTCACTGTCGTTGTGTTGATTCGACGAGCCCATGAGAACACCGTCCGGAGGCCACGAATGCTCAACGGAAAAGAATATTTCGCGGAGTTTCCCGACGAGGATCCGGCTCGCCGAGAGGCCCTTATCAGTGCCAAGCTTCTTGCGACCCTGCGCGCACTGGAAAAGGAGCTCAGGCCCTACATTCCACAGCCGGCGGAGACCAGCGCCGAGCGGGATGATTCTTCCGGCTGACGCGCGGGCGCGCCGCTTCCCATTTGCCCGCCCCCCACCTCCCCCGATGCGGCTGACGCCGAGCGCTCATTTTGCGACTATACTGGCCCGCGTAGGTGGCGTGCCCTGCGCAAGGTACCGCTGGGTGCCGTCGGCATACAAGGCGCGGCGACCGGATCGGGATGGGGCAAACTGGTGGTACAAACAATCAGTATTCGCGGCATCCGCATTGAGGTGATCGAGCGCGGAGAAGGACCGCCGCTCTTGTTTCTCCATCCCGGCATCGGCATCGAGCCCGGCGCTCCCGTCCTCGCCCGGCTCGCGGCGGGCATGCGCCTGATCGCTCCGACGCATCCGGGTTTCGGCGGGTCGGAGGCGCCGAAATCGTTCGACACCGTCGACGACCTCGCCTATTTCTACCTCGATCTCCTCGATGAGCTCGATCTCAAGAGCGTTGTCATCGCGGGTGTCTCGTTTGGCGGGTGGATCGCGGCCGAGATCGCGATCAAATCCACCGCCCGGGTTTCCCATCTCATTCTGGCCAATGCCGTGGGCATCAAGGTGGGCGGCCGCGAGCAGCGCGACATTGCGGATATCTTCGCCATGACTGAACCCGATTTTCTCAAGATCGCTTACTGCGATCCCAACATCGGCAAGCGGGACTACAAGGCGATGCCGGAGGATGAGGTGCGCCGCGCGGCCCGCAATCGCGAGGCGATCGCCCGTTACGCCTGGTCGCCCTACATGCATGATCCAAAGCTCAAGGGGCGGCTGCATCGTATCCGCGTACCGACGCTGTTTCTGTGGGGAATGGATGATCGCATTCTCAGTGAGGACTACGGCCGCGCTTATTGCGCCGCTATTCCCGGCGCGCGCTTCGAGCCCATCAACCGCGCCGGCCATTTTCCCCACGAGGAGCAGCCGGATGAATTTGCGGAAAAAATCTTCGCCTTCATCGGGCGCAAGTGATATCTCACGTGTCCCGGGCGCAGATTGTAGGTTGGGTCGAGCAGCTTGCGAGACCCAACATCTCGCGAAACAGCTCGACCCAACCTACAAGGTGATCCGTCCATGAAAGTGTATCAATTCACCGAGCAGCCCTATCCGAATGCGTGGAGCGACCATGCCGGGTCGCTGCGCGTCAATCTGCCCAATCGCAAGTGCGATCCAAAGATCGCGGCGGATCTTTTTCATCGCTATTACGACGAGTGGCTGCTCGCGGACGAGCTCGGCTATGACATCATGCTCAACGAGCACCATCAGACCGCGACCTGCATGTCGTCGACGGTGATCGTGGGGCTTTCCGTGCTGGCGCGGCAGACCAAGCGCGCGCGCCTCCTCGTGCTCGGCTATCCGATCGGACACCGGCACGATCCGCTGCGCGTGGCGGAGGAGCTTTCGACCATCGACGCGATCTCGCGCGGGCGGCTCGACATGGGCTTCATCAAGGGCGTGCCCTATGAATTCGCAGCCTCGAACCAGAATCCCTATGGCGTCATGGATCGATTCTGGGAGGCGCACGATTTCATCATCAAGGCGATGACGAGCCATGACGAGCCGTTCAACTGGGAGAGTGAGCACTTCCATTATCGGCAGGTAAACATCTGGCCACGGCCGTGGCAGCAGCCGCATCCTCCGGTCTGGAGTACAACCGGCAGCAAGGGCAATGCCCGCGTTCTCGGCGAACGCGGCTACGTCATGGCAACGCTGGGCACCGGCTACAACACGCGCTCTCTCTATGACGCCTACCGGGAGGGCTACATGTCCAAGGGTCGGCCCGGGCCGGGCGCCGACCGGTTTGCCTATCTCGGACTGGTCGCGGTGGCGACGAGCGAACGTGCTGCGCGCGAGCGCGGCGAACAGGTCGCGAGCTATCCGCGCACCAGCCCCATTGTCTATCCCCCGTTCCGCAATCCGCCGGGCTTTTTCTCCGTGGAGGAGACCATGCGGCTCATGCGCGGGGAGACGCCGCCGCGCAGCTATACCAAGGACCGCCGCGTGATCGACATGCGCACGGGCAGCGTGCAGGAGCTGATCGACGCCGGCATCCTGTTCTGCGGTACACCCGATCAGGTTTACGCTCAGATCGTCGAGTTCTGCGAATACTGCGGCGGCATGGGCAATCTGCTGATGATGGGCCATGCGGGCGCGATGTCGCACGCCGACACCGTGGACAATCTGACCTTGTTCGCGAAGGAAGTCATGCCCCGTCTTGCGCAATACAAGCAGCCGGTTGCGGCGGCCGCCTAGGGAGCGAATGGCGAATAGCGAATAGAAAAAAGGCCCGAGTGCTCGCTATTCGCTATTCGCCACTCACTGTTCGCGTCCTCGGAGAACAGCCTTTGTTGCAGGTCGCGGGTCTCAGCAAGACGTACAGCGCGGGCGATCACTCTTATGTGGCGCTCGACGGAATCGATATCGCTATCAGCAAAGGAGAGTTATTTTGTCTGTTGGGACCGTCTGGTTGCGGCAAGTCGACGCTCCTCAATATTCTTGCTGGCTTTGAGCCGCCCTCGAGCGGATCGGTGACCTCGAACGGCATCGGCGTGACCGGTGCCGGGCGCGATCGTGTCATGTTCTTTCAGGACGCGGGTGCCGCCTTGTTTCCGTGGCTCAATGTCGAGGAGAACGTCCGCTTCGGCCTGCGTGTGCGCAAGGTGCCCCGGCAGGAGCGCGATTTCATCATCGACAAGTACTTGAGGATGGTCGGACTCGATCATCACCGGGACAAATTTCCCTCTCAGCTCTCCGGCGGCATGCGCCAGCGCCTGCAAATCGCCCGCGCGCTCGCGGTCGAGCCGGAAATTCTCCTCATGGACGAGCCTTTCGGCGCGCTGGACGCGCTGACCCGGCGCAACATGCATTCCGTGCTGCTTGCCATATGGCAGCGCACCGGCAAGACCGTGGTATTCGTCACGCACGATATCACCGAATCCATTCTTCTGGCCGATCGTATCGGCGTGATGTCGGCGGGGCCGCGGGCGTCCATCACCAAGGTCTTCGAGATTGACATGCGGCGCCCGCGTGATCTGACCGATCCAAAAGTCGCGCAGCTCTTTCGGGATATCGAGGCCCTGCTGGCGCCGGAGATCGCACGGCCGCAGGAGCTCGACAAGATGACCGTCGAGGACTGAAGCAATCGATTGAGGGACTGGATTGCAACGAGACATGAGCCAAGTATCTGGGCGGTTGACCGGCCAATCCAGCGTGCCAAAGCAGGCGAAGGCAAATTCGCGCGCAAGCGGCCGAAGCAGCAGCAGTCGATTTCGGCCCATTCTGCTATCGGCTGCGTCGCTGTTGATCGCCGTTCTGCTCTGGCAGTTGCTGTCGACCTTTGTCTTCAACCCATTCCTCATCCCACCGCCCCTTGCCGTCATCCGCGCGGCAATTCCCATGTTGCTGAGCGGCGAGATTTTTGCCGACGTGTCCATCAGCATGGTGCGAGTGCTCGTCGGTTTCCTCACCGGCTCGCTCGCCGGAATCGTTCTTGGTGTGCTGTTGGGACGTGTGCGCCTTCTGCACGATCTGCTCGATCCGATCCTGGAGCTCCTTCGCTATCTCTCCCCGACGGCGATGATTCCGATTGCTGTCATCTGGTTCGGCATCGGCGAGATGTCGAAATATTTTCTCATCTTCTGGGGAACTTTTTTTATCGTCGTGGTCAACACCACCGCGGGCGTGTGGCGCGCGCCGATGACCCGCCAGCGCGCGGCCGAATGCCTGGGCGCGAGTCGGCTGGCGATCTTTGCGCTGGTCGCGATTCCCTCGGCCGTTCCCTACATCGTGACCGGCATGCGGGTCGCCATGGCATCATCCTTCATGAGCATCATTCCCGCCGAGATCCTCGCCGCCGATTCCGGCATCGGCTACCTCCTGCAGAAATCGGCATTGCTGCTGCAGACCAACCGGATCTTTGTCGCGCTGCTGACAATCTGTATTCTCGGCTTTGCCTTCGATCGGCTGTTTCGCTTCTTTGTCGATCGTGTGCTCACCCGTTACATGTTCTACATTGCGATCGCCTGATCACGCATAAGGAGACGCGCGATGCCCAAGCTCCCGACACTGCTTGCAGCGGCGGCCGTCATCGGCCTTTCGGCGCACACGGCCGTGGCGCAGCAGCCCGGCCTCAAGATGACCCTGTTCGGCCAGCCCTCGGTCAATAACGATTCGATCTGGATGGCGCTGGATAAAGGTCTTTACACGCAGGAAGGGCTGGACATCACCTATCGGCTGTTTCCGTCCGGCACGACCGCATTCCAGGCCTTCCAGACCGGGCAGGGCGACATCGTCATGACCGGAGACCTTCCCAGCGTGCAGTACTTTTTCCGGGTCAAGGGCGATTACCGTACCATCGCGGCGATCGAGCGCGACGCAAAAGGCTACGTCGCCGTAGCGCAGACGAGCATCACAAGGCCGCAGGACCTGATCGGAAAGACCGTAGCAACCCGGGTGGGCTCCACCGGTTCGTGGTTCATCTCGGAATATCTGAACAAGAACGGCGTGGATGCAACCAAGGTCACGGTGAAGAATCTGGATACTCAGGTGTTGCCTGCGGCGTTATGCGGAGGCGAGATCGCCGCCTTTTTCATCTGGCAGCCGGTCGGGTCACGCACCCTCGAGATTTGTCCCGACAAGGCACATTATCTCACCGACGCGACCGGTTATATCCAGGGTTATCTGGTCGCCGGCGCGCGCCCGCAATGGCTCGCTTCCGCGCCGGGCAAGGACATTGCCGTTCGCTGGCTGCGCGCGACCTTGAAAGGACGCGACATCGCGCAAACGGATTTCGCCAGCGTCGCCGCCTACGCCAAGGCCAAGCTCGATCTGAGCGAGAAAGCCACCCGCGAGCAGTGGGATACCAACACGCGCCCAATCGCCATCGACAAAGTTTACTACGACGATTTTTGCAGTCTCAGCGGCTGGGCACAGAAGGAAAAGATGACCGAGCAAAAAATCGATTTTCAGCAGCTGACCTGGCCCGACGGCCTCAAGGCGATCGATTCCAAACTTGTCGATGCTCCCCCGCCTCCCTGCTGACGGGGCACTTGCAATGAAAATCATCGATATGAGCCACGTGATGAACGTGCATACGCCGGGCTGGGTCGGGTATGCCGGCAACAAGATGTATTACGCGCAGAATCTGCAGACGCAGATGATTGTTGCGCAACGCATCGATACTGCGCTGCACGTCGGAACCCATTTCGACGGCGCCATGCACGCGACCGATAATCCCAAGGGCGACATGGCCTCCCTCCCGCTCGATTATCTCGTCAATCGCGGGGTCGTGGTCGACATTGCAAGCAAAATGTCGGATTGGGCGGTGATCACGCCCGAGATCATTGAGAGCGCGGGCGCCGATATCCGCGAAGGTGACATCCTCGTTCTGCACACCGGCTGGCATCGGTACTACGAGGGCCAGCCGCTGCAGGATCTGGTGAAATATTTCTGTTATCACCCCGGTCCCGATCTCGATTGCCTGCAATGGATGTTGCGCAAGAAGATCAAGTGGTGGGCCATGGACACGGGCTCGTGCGACCACGCGATGAACACTTCAATCCGCAACATGCGAGCCGACCTCGCGGCGCAATTCACTAAGGCGCACGGCAAGACTCCGGCGGAATTCTTTGGCACCTTCGAATACACGCACAAGCGATCGGGCCGCAGAGTGGTTTCCGATATCTTTCCCTTCCACAACTGGGCTTTCCAGGAAGGGCTGCTGCATGCCGAGAATCTGGGCGGCGACATCGAGCTGATGCTCAACAAACGCGCACTGATCGGCGCGTTTCCCTGGCGCTACCAGGGTCTGGAAGGCTGCCCCTGCCGCATCGTCGCCTTTCTCGACGCCGGCAATGACGTGGAGGCTGTCGGCAACGCCGCGAAGGCGATCATGGCGAGCTAATCGTACGCGGGACGTTACGGGCCGACCTTGACAAGCCGCAGGGGCGGCTCGACTATTTCAACCGGGATCCTCAAGGCTCGGTCTGAGAGTTCCAGTTGCTACGTGAAATGCGCCAGCGCAGCAAAGTCAACGGAGCGTCGCAATGATCACAAAACGCGATCTGTTTTCCATAAGCGCAGCGAGCGTTGTCTGTGCTTGCTCCGGCACGGTTGCGGCCGCACAGACCACGATCAAGATCGGTGAGCTCAACAGCTATAAGGCGCAGCCCGCCTTTCTCGATCCCTACAGGAAAGGCTGGGAGCTTGCGGTCGAGGAAATCAATGGTAAGGGCGGTGTGCTCGGCAAGAAGCTCGAACTGATCTCCCGCGACGACGGCGGAACTCCGGGGGATGCCGTGCGTGTCGCCAACGAGCTTGTCACGCGCGAAGGGGTGAACATCCTGGCCGGCACTTTTCTCTCCAACATTGGGCTCGCCGTCACGGAGTTCGCAGGCAAGGAGAAGGTATTCTTTCTCGCCGCCGAGCCGCTGACCGACAAGATCACCTGGCAGGACGGCAACAGATACACTTTCCGCCTGCGGCCCTCGACCTACATGCAGGTCGCCATGCTGCTGCCGGACGCTATCGCGGCGAAGAAGAAGCGCTGGGCCATCGTCTATCCCAATTTCGAATACGGTCAATCGGCCGCGACCTGGTTCAAGACGATGCTGAAGAAGGCGCAGCCGGATGTGGAATATGTCACCGAGCAAGCCCCCGCGCTCGGAAAGCTTGACGCCGGCTCAGTCGTACAGGCGATCGATGACGCCAAGCCGGATGCCATCTTCAACGTGCTGTTCGGAGCTGATCTTGCGAAATTCGTGCGTGAAGGCACGACCCGCGGCAGCTTCAAGGATCGCACCGTAGTGAGCCTGCTCTCGGGCGAGCCGGAATATCTCGATCCGCTCAAGGACGAAGCCCCGGTGGGCTGGATCGTGACCGGCTACCCATGGGACGAGATCACCACCCCCGCCCACAAGGCCTTCCTCGATGTCTACCAGAAGCGCTGGAATGATCATCCGCGCCTTGGTTCGGTGGTCGGTTACGTCACCATGCAATCGCTTGCTGCAGGGATTGCGAAAGCGGGCGCAACCGATACCGACAAGCTGATCCCGGCCTTCCGTGGGCTCAAGCTGGAAAGCCCGCTCGGACCGTTCGAATACCGCGCCATCGATCAGCAGTCCACGACGGGAGCTTATGTCGGTGAGATCGCGCTCAAGGGCGGCAAAGGCACCATGAAGAATTTCAAATATGTTGATGGTGCATCGGTTCAGCCGAGCGATGACGAGGTCAGGAAGCTGCGTCCGGCCGCAGCGATGAATTGATCCGGTTCGCCGATTGGGTCGAGCGCTTTGCGACCCAGCACCTTGTTGTTCGGGCTTCGGATGCTGGGTCGCGTGAAGAACTCGACCCAACCTGCAGCTGCATTGCATGAGCCTTGAAGCGGTTCTGTTCCAGGCGCTCAACGGTCTGGCCGCCGCATCGAGCCTGTTCCTCGTGGGGGCGGGGTTGTCTCTGATTTTCGGGGTTACCCGCATCATCAATATTGCTCACGGCTCCTTCTACATGCTTGGGCTCTATCTCGCTTATACCTTTGCGACCGGGGTGGGGGGCGTGCTCGGCTTTTGGGGCGGAATTCTTGCGGCTGGCCTGATTGTGGCGGCGTTGGGCGCGGCAATCGAAATTCTGCTGCTGCGCCGCATTTATCAGGCGCCGGAATTGCTTCAGCTGCTCGCAACCTTCGCGCTTGTGCTGATGATCAATGACATCGTGCAATACTTTTGGGGACCCGAAGATCTGCTGGGACCGCGAGCGCCCGGGCTGCGCAGCTCTATTGCTATTCTCGGGCGCAACTTTCCGAGTTACGATCTCTTTCTGATTTTTCTCGGTCCCTTCATCCTCGTTCTCCTTGCGCTGCTACTCACGCGAACCCGTTTCGGGCGTCTGATCCGGGCTGCCACACAGGATCGCGAGATGGTGGGCGCGCTTGGCGTCAATCAGGCGATGCTGTTTGCGCTCGTATTCGCAGTGGGCGCGTTTCTTGCCGGTTTCGGCGGCGCGCTGCAGGTCGCGCGCGAGCCTGCGAATTTGTCGCTCGACCTCTCGGTGATCAGCGACGCGTTTGTCGTTGTGGTGGTCGGCGGCATGGGCTCGATCACCGGCGCCTTCCTTGCCGCGCTGATCATCGCCGAAGTGAAGGCGATGTGCATCGGGATCGGCGCCGTTGATTTCGAGGCGTTCACGGTCAATTTCTCGAAACTCACCCTGGTGGCGGAATTTCTTGTCATGGCCGTGGTGCTGATCGTTCGGCCTTACGGTCTGCTTGGCCGCCCGCAGGCAGCGGTCCGCAACCCGGCCGAGATCGAGGACCCGATACGGCCGGCGTCTTTTCCCCTGCAACTCGCTGCCGCCGTAACACTTGCCGCGCTCATCGTGCTGCCGTTCGCAGCGTGGCTCTCGCCTTACACTTTGGTGCTCGCGGTCGACGTGCTGATCGCAATCCTGTTCGCGACGTCGCTGCATTTCATCATGGGCCCGGGCGGCATGCACTCATTCGGCCATGCCGCCTATTTCGGACTCGGCGCCTATGGCGCCGGGCTGATGGTGAAATTCCTCGCCGCACCCCTGCCGCTCGCGTTTTGCGCAGCCCTCATCGCGGCGCTCGCAGGCGCGCTGTTGTTCGGCTGGTTCGCGGTTCGGCTCTCCGGCGTATATCTCGCCATGCTGACGCTCGCCTTCGCGCAAATCGTCTGGTCGGTGATCTTTCAGTGGGAAGGCGTGACCGGCGGTTCCAACGGCATTCGCGGCATCTGGCCGCAGCCGCCTTTTGACAGCCGTGCCGGCTTCTATCTCCTGACACTCGTCTTCGCTGTCGCGGGCGTTCTGTTGCTGCGGCGATTTTTGTTCGCGCCATTTGGGTACGCCATGCGCGCAGGCCGGGATTCGCCCCTGCGCGCGGAAGCAATTGGCATTCATGTCAAACGCGTGCACTGGACCGGCTTTGCCATAGCGGGAGCATTTGCCGGAGTAGCGGGCGGGCTGTTCGCGTTTGCCAAGGGCACGATCTCCCCTGATCTGGCGTGGGTCTCGCGGTCGATCGACGGCCTCGTCATGGTGTTGCTCGGCGGCATCCAGACGTTGACCGGCCCGATCGTCGGCGCCACGGCATTTACGCTGCTGCAGGATAACATCATGCGGCAGACCGAGTTCTGGCGGGGCTTGCTGGGCCTTGTGATCCTGCTTCTGGTACTTGCCTTTCCCGGAGGTATCGTCGGGGGCTTGGAAAAACGATTCGGCCGCGCACTGTAGCCCGCATGAGCGAAGCCGCCTTCGCCAAGGCTTCGGCGGCCTCACTCACATTAGCCCGTCGAAGCTTTAGCGAAGACGGGCGATATGCGGGGACGGCACCCGGATTTCGCTTCGCTCATCCGGGCTACCAGAGACTCGGAAGGAAACACATGAACATCCTTTCGGTGCGCAATCTTGCAAAGGCATTCGGCGGCGTGCGCGCCGTCAACAATGTGAGCTTCGATGTCGCGTCCGGTGAATTCCTGGCCCTGATCGGGCCCAACGGCGCGGGGAAATCGACCTGCTTCAACATCATCAACGGGCAGCTTCCCCCTGACCAGGGCGATGTCCGCCTCCTCGATCGCAGCATCGTGGGGTTGCCGCCGCGCGAGATCTGGAGACTTGGAGTTGGACGCACGTTTCAGGTGGCCGCGACCTTCGGCTCCATGACCGTGGCGGAGAACATTCAGCTTGCGCTGGTGAGCCAGCACGGTGAAGTCTTTCGCTTTGGAGCAGCGCTGCGACACTACCACGCGCAGCGCGCCCTCGATCTCCTTCGCCAGGTCGGTATGGCGCAAGCCGCCCATCGCGCCAGCAAGGAGCTCGCCTACGGCGACGTAAAGCGGGTCGAGCTTGCCATTGCGCTTGCAAACAACCCGCGCCTCCTCTTGATGGACGAGCCGACTGCCGGCATGGCGCCGCGCGAACGCAACGATCTGATTGCGCTCGTCAAGCGGCTGGTTCTCGAAAACAACATTTCCGTCCTGTTCACCGAGCACTCCATGGACGTCGTGTTTGCCCATGCCGACCGGATCATTGTCATGGCACGCGGTAGGCTGATCGCCGACGGTGACAGCGCGGCCATTCGCGACAATCCCGAAGTGCAGCAGGTCTATCTCGGGACGGGACGCTCGTTGCGTTCGCGCGCGCCGGCGCCATCATGACCGCAATGCTCGAAGCCGAAGGATTGAACGCCTGGTATGGGGCGGCGCAGATTCTGTTCAATCTCTCGTTTCGGGTAGGCCGGGGGGAGGTGGTGGCGCTGATGGGGCGCAACGGTGCCGGCAAGTCGACCACGATGAAGGCACTGATGGCGCTTACCGCGCAGCGGAGCGGAAATATTCGTTTCCTGGACGAAGACATCTCGCGGCTGCGTCCGTTCGAGATCGCGCGGCGAGGCCTGGGCTTCGTGCCCGAGGACCGGCGCATCTTCTCCGATCTCACCGTCATGGAAAATCTTGACGTCGGCCGGCAAGCGCCGCGGCTCGATGCTGATCACCGGCCAGTGCCATGCTGGACACCGGAAAAGCTGTTCGCGTTATTTCCGAACCTTGCTGAAATGCGCGACCGTCGCGGCGGCGAAATGAGCGGAGGCGAGCAGCAGATGCTCACGGTCGCCCGCACGCTGATGGGCAACCCCCTGCTCGTGCTGCTCGACGAGCCCTCCGAGGGGGTTGCGCCCGTGATCGTGGAGCAGATGGCCGATGCCATCCTGGAGCTCAAGAAAGAAGGCCTGTCCGTCCTTCTTTCCGAGCAGAACATGCATTTCACGGAGCTGGTCTGCGATCGCGTCTATGTGCTGGAAAAGGGTCAGATCGAGTGGAGCGGCGCGATGACCGATCTTGCGAGCAACATCGACGTGCAACGGCGGCTGCTCTCGGTGTAGGATAGGAAGATCGTGGCTCTCATGCGGAGGAAATCGAAATGACTCGGAGAAGCCGTTCTGCCGGCATGCTGGCCGCTACTTGCTTTGCGCTCGCTTTTCTTCTGTTACCCAGCACTGGAGAGGCGCAGACGGACGAAAGGGTAATGAAATCAATGGAGCTCTTGAAGTCCATGACCGCGAAATTGGGAGCCCCGAAGATCGAAGGCACGCAAGCCGTTGGCGGCAAGGATGCTCCCGCACTGTATTTCGGCAGCACCAAGATGAACAATAACTTTGAGATCGTTGATGCGATCGGAAAAGAGGACGGCAAAGGGATGACGGCCACCCTGTTTGTGAAGGGAGGCGACGAATACATTCGCGTTGCGACGAGTGTGCCAAAACCCGATGGAAGCGGGCGGGCGATCGGTACCGTGCTGGCGGGCCCGGCGCTCGAGGCCATCAAACAGGCCAAGGCATATTATGGAGATGTGCCTATCCTGGGCGTGCCCTACACCACAGGCTACGAGCCGATCAAAGACGTCTCAGGCAACATCATCGGCGTCTACTACGTCGGCTACAAGAAGGGATGATGTCAAACAATGAGCGCCACTGCCCATCTGCCGCAGATCGCCAAGATTGCCTCTATTCCGTCTGCCGCGAGCTACGAGACCATTACCGCGACGCCGTCGAGCCCGCATATTGGCGCCGAGATCGGCAACATCGATCTCACGAGATCGCTGACCAATCAGCAGGTCACCGAGCTGCACGACGCATTCACGCGTTACCAGGTGATCTTCTTTCGCGACCAGAAGATCAGCTTCGAGGACCAGATCCGCCTTGCGGGCTATTTCGGCCGGCTCGGCAAGCACGTCGGCAAGTCATCGATCAGCAAGACCACCGGGAACGAGCATGTCCGCAAGTTCCACTATGACGGGACCTCAAAGCAGATTTCCGGCGAAAACTTTCACAGCGATCAATCCTGTGCGCCGATCCCGCCGCTCGGCAGCATGCTCTACAATCACACCGTCCCGCCCGACGGTGGGGGCGATACCATGTTTGCCAGCATGTACGCGGCCTATGACGCCCTTTCGGACCGGATGAAGAAATATCTCGAAGGGCTCAGCGCAACCCACGACGGCACGCGCGTGTTCGGGCCGGGCACGCCAATTTCGGTGCATCCGGTGATCACGCGGCACCCGGTCACCGGCAGGAAGGTGATCTTCGTCAATCAGGACTTTACGTCTCACATCAACGAGCTGCCACGGCTTGAGGGACAGCGTGTGCTGGCGTTCCTGATTGATCACTGCGACAAGCCGGAATGGACCTGCCGCTTCCGCTGGACCCCCCATTCCATCGCGTTTTGGGACAACCGCTGCACCCATCACAAGGCGGTGTGGGACTACTGGCCCAATGTGCGATCCGGATACCGCGTGCAGGTGGAAGGCGCCGAACCGCCGATGGCGGGCTAAGCTACTGTGCCGCGCAAAGCTTGTTATCTTGCGGGCTTGGTTGCGCTGCTGGTGGGGCCGGCCGTGGCCCAGACTTCAGCGCCAGCGCCATTTCCGGCGAAGCCGTTGCATTTCATCGTGCCATTCCCGCCGGGCGGAACGCTCGACGTTCTGGCGCGCACTGTGAGCAATGAGCTTGGCCCGGCACTCGGTCAGACCATTGTGGTGGAGAACCGTCCGGGCGCTTCCGGTGTTATCGGGGCGGAACTCGTCGCGCGTGCGCCGGCGGACGGCCATACACTGGTGATCGTCTCCAACACGCTGGTCACGTTGCCTGCGCTGCGCAGCGATCTGCCTTTCGATATCTTCAAGGACTTTGCCCCGGTGATCGAGCTCGGCGGGACGCCGACCGTGATTACCGTGCACCCCTCGTTTCCCGCGCGCGATCTCAAAGAGTTCATAGCGGCGGTGAGGAAGGCCCCGGGTGGAGTGAGCTACAATTCGCCCGGCATCGGCTCGCCGCCGCACATCGCCGGCGAGTTGCTTGCGCGCGCCGCCGGCATTGCGCTGGTGCATGTGTCTTATCGCGGCACGCAGCCGGCGGTGAGCGATCTTGTGGCGGGGCACGTGCCGGTGATGATGGCGCCGCTCAATGCCGTACTGCCGTTTATTGCGGAGAAGCGGCTTTATGCCATCGCGCTCACCGATGCGACCCGCACGAAATACCTGCCCGATGTGCCGACGCTGCATGAAGCGGGCATCACCAACATGCCGGCCGTAACATCGTGGTTTGCGGTGCTGACCACCGGCAGCACGCCGCCTCCCGCGGTCGCGCGGCTCAATGCAGAGATCGCCAGGATATTGCGTGATCGCAATGTGCAGGATCGCCTCTCCTCGCAGACCTTCGAGACCAAGGGCGGCTCCCCGCAAGAGCTTGCCGATCTCATGGCGCGCGATGCCGCGACCAACGCCAAAGTCGTGGCGGAGGCAAAGATCAGGGCGGAGTGAGCCGAGCCGTCACCCGCGGGCCCGACCACGCAAGTCGACCCCGGTCGACTTGCGCACTCAAAGTGCCGAACTCGGGTATACCCGAGTTCGGATGGTCCATCTCCCTTTTGAAAATCTCTTTGTGATGGATTGCCGGGTCAAGCCTGGTCAAGCCCGGCAATGACGACCGTCAGGCAACCGCGCTGCGCAGCGCCGCGATCGTTTCCAGATGGCGCTCGTGATCTCCGGCAAAGCGCAGGACGAGGTGCGTTGCGCCGGCGCTTGCATATGATGCCAGCCATTCGGCGACGCCCTCGCGCGGGCCTGCATAGCCGGCTTGCCGCTTGCGCGTAACCGCGGCCGGCTGGCCGTAGTATTGCTCGAGATATGTATTGAGCCGCTCGTTTGCGCGATCGCGGCTGTTATCGATCGACAATGTGAGATACATCGCCCCGGTCAGCGCCTGCGGATCGCGTCCGGCTACTCGCGCGATGTCCTTTACTTCCTTCCATTGCTGCCCCCATTGCTGCGCGTCCGGAGCAATCGGCAGCCAGCCGTCGAAATGGCGTCCTGCCCGTTCAAGGCTCGCCGGCAGCGATCCCCCGATCCAGATCGGCGGGTGAGGCTTCTGGAGTGGCTTG
>Ga0209331_1000239_pt1 | contig 20166 bp, 17 predicted proteins | sample JacPinW_OM3H0_M3_FD_187971 | JGI IMG/M metagenome (GOLD analysis project Ga0209331, IMG submission 187971) | Forest soil microbial communities from Algoma, Ontario, Canada - Jack Pine, Ontario site 1_JW_OM3H0_M3 (SPAdes) (version 2) | ecosystem: Environmental > Terrestrial > Soil > Boreal...
CCGCAAGGTCAAGCCGCAGGAATGGGCCAAGCTGCACCTGGCAGACGGCTTGAACCAACCGGTGTACTCAATCTGAACCGGCTCGCAGACCAGATTGCGTTGATCACCGGAGGCGGCTCGGGCATCGGCGCCGCCACGGGTGCGCTGTTCTGCTCCGAGGGGGCAGGGGTGATGCTCGTCGACGTGAACGCGGAGGGACTTGCTAGAACCTCGCTGAAAATTCGGGAGCAGAGCTCTGCTGGGCGCGTGGCGACTTTCGTGGCCGACGTGGCTGATGCGAGAGGGGCCGCGCGCGCGGTCGAGGGCGCGCTTGACGCATTCGGCCGCCTCGATGTGCTCGTGAACAACGCGGCGATGCGCAATTATTCTGCGATCGCGCAGGCCGAGCCGGCGGAGTGGCAGGCGGTCGTGGGCGTCAATCTGATCGGCGTTGCCAACTACTGCAAGGCGGCGTTGCCGGCGCTGCGCCGCGCGAAGGGCGCGAGCATCGTCAACGTATCGTCATGCTATGCCGTTGCTGGTCGCAAAGGCATGGGCCTTTATGATGCCACCAAGGCGGGGATCCTGGCGATGACGCGCACCCTCGCGCACGAGCTGTCAGCCGATGGCGTGCGGGTCAACGCTGTCTGCCCAGGACCTACGCTGACCGAGTTCCATGTCGGGCGAGCGCAAGCGGCGGGCAAGGATGTGGAAACGCTCAAGACCGAGCGTGCCAGCGTCTCGCTTCTGGGTCGCTGGGCATCGCCGCAGGAGATTGCATGGCCGATACTTTGGCTCGCAAGCGACGAGGCCTCGTTCATCACCGGCAGCACGCTGATGGTGGATGGCGGGCTGTCCATTATGTAGCCGTGCCGGCAAGCGGGGAGAATGACACTTGAGGTCGATCGTCTTTTTGCTGGCGCTCATCGCCGCTGCACCGGCTGCGGCACAGAGTTGGCCGAACCGGCCGATCCGCGTCGTGGTGCCTTATCCCGCAGGCGGACCGGCCGACATCATGGGACGCCTCGCAGCCCAGCTGCTTCAGGAGAGGCTCGGTGCGACGGTTGTGGTCGAGAACCGCAGCGGGGCCAACGGCACCATCGGGGGCGAGGCGGTGTGGCAAGCGCCGTCGGATGGCTACACCTTGCTGGCAGCGCCCAACGTTCACGTCCTGGCGCGCCACGTGCTGCGCGCGGTGCCGTATGACCCAGTGCACGACTTCAAGCCGATTGCCCGCTATGGCGAGGCCCCGCTGCTCGTTCTTGCAAATCCGTCCGCGGTACACGGAAAAACCATTGCGGAGGCGCTTCCGGCAATCCGCGCCAAGCCCGAGAAGTTCAGCTTCGGCCTCTCTGCCCTGGGCGCGACCAATCACCTTGCCGTGCTCGAGTTCAACCGGCTCACCGAGCTCAATCTGCTGATCGTGCCCTATCGCGGCTCGGCGCCGGCGCTTTCAGACCTTTTGGGCGGGCAGGTGCAACTCATGATCGATCCGATCATCGCCGCGCTGCCGAACGTCCAGGCAGGCCTGCTGCGAGCGCTGGCGGTGACGAGCGCGAACCGCACCCCCGCGGCTCCCGATATTCCCACCGCATCCGAGAGCGGCCTGCCGGGCCTTGAGTTCTCCTCGTGGTATGGGCTGTGGGGACCCAAGGCCCTGCCGCCCGCGATCGTTGCGCGAGTGAACGCCGTGCTCACAGAAGCGGTGCGCGACCCGGCCGTGGTGGCGCGCCTGAGCGCTCTCGGTTTTGCGACGGCTTCGGGAACGCCGGAGGAATTCGCCCGCTACATCGAAGCCGACGTTGCGCGCGGGGCCGCGCTGTTGCGCGCCGCCAATTTCGAGCCTCTGTAAGGCGCACCGGGTCGTCAGCGCCAGAGCCCTTCCGCGCGAATGACAGGGTGGGCAAAAGGCGCCCCCCGGCAAATTTTCCGGCCACGCAAAATCTCGCGCGCCGTGCCCACGCGGTCTGATCGGTCCGTCGACGCGTGGGCAAATCGCGTTGGGTCTTGCGCATATAGCGGCACCGGTGGACGCGATTTGCCCACCTACAAAGTCAGTCACCGGAACACACGCTACGCGGAAAAGCCGTAGAGGCGCGCGGGATTGTCCACCAGAATTTTCCCGCGCACGGCTTCCTCAGGAACCCAGTCGAGCAGCATGTCGAGCATCCATGCATCATCGGGTTTGGGCACGCCGGGGGTCGGGTGCGGCCAGTTTGTCGCCCACAGCATGCGATCGGGCGCGACCTTGACCAGCGCCTTGGCCAGAGTTCCGACATCGTCGTAGTTGGGCGCACCGACCTTGGAAACCTCATACGGCGCGGAGAGTTTCACCCAGGCACCGCGTGCGACGAGCCGCTCGAGCGCGCGAAAGCTCGGATGCTCGACCGGCACCGGCTCGAGAAACTTGCCGACATGATCGATCACCAGATCGCAAGGCAGGCGCGCGAGCACCGCCTCGTAGTCCGGCAATTGGCGCCCATCGAGTTGAAGCTGCACGTGCCAGCCGAACGGCGCAACCCGCGCCGCCATGGTCTCCAGAATGTCCCAGGGCAGCGCGCCGCCGGGGAGCATGAAGAAGCGGATGCCGCGGATGCCGAGACCGGTCAGCCGGTCAAGCTCGGCATCGGTGACCGTTTGATCCACGACCGCGACCCCGCGCGTGCCGGCGCCAAGCGCTTTCATCGCCTCGATCGTGCAGCGATTGTCGGTGCCGTATGTGGAGGGCTGCACGACCACGATGCGCTCGATGCCGAGCCGTTCGCGCACCTTCAGATAGTCGGAAACGGGTGCATCCGGCGCATCGATGCGCGCGGTCGCCGCCTTTGGATAGCGGCGGTCGTATATATGCATGTGGGTGTCGCAGGTGCCAGGCGGCGCCTTGAGCTTCGGCCGTGCGGTATTGTCCGGTTTCATGAATGCGCCTCGTGCTCGTGCGTGGTATTCCAACGGATGTGTCTGCATCGTGTCAGAAACTTCCGCGTGTTGACAATCATCATGCCCAAGTGGAAGCTTTCGGAAAGCCGGCATCGGTTCTCACCGGACCGAAATCAGAGGCAGCCAAAGCAAAATAATGGGAGCAGACGCAGTGACCATCAGCAAGGCCAAGTCCATTGCCGTCGCGGTCATCGCCGCGGGAACTTTCGTCGCTGCCGGCGGCGCCCATGCTCAGGAGGTCAAGCATTATCGCTTCGCTCACGATCAGCAAATCCCGTCCGGCTACAGCGTGGCATACGATCTTTTCTCCGGAAAACTCAAGGAGCTGAGCAAGGGGACGATGCTCGTCGAGCAGTATCCCGGGGCGCAATTGGGTCAGGAGCCGCAAATCCTGCAACTGGTCAAATCCGGCGACATTGATTTTGCCATTGTTTCCTCGGCGAACACGGCGACGATCTCGCCGCAGGCTGGCGTCATGTCGTTACACTTCCTGTTTCGTTCGGACGATCACATCATCAAGGCCCTGCAAAACCAGAAGGTGTTCGAAGCGATCAGGGACATGATCGACGAGACCACCCAGGGCATTCACGTGATCGGCCTTGGTACCCAGGGCTTCCGTCACATGTACGGAAAGAAGGAAATTCGCAAGGTCGAGGATCTCAAGGGCCTCAAGGTTCGCGTCCAGGCCACCGCAACCGAGGACGCCATGTTCCCGGCCTATGGGGCGCAGACCGTGCACATGCCGTTCGGCAGCGTGTATACATCCCTGCAAACCGGGGTGGTCGATTTCGCGGAGAACGCCGTGAATGTCTATCTGATCAACAGGCATTACGAAGTCGCTCCCGTCCTCTCCATGAGCGAGCATGAAGCCAACAATGCGATTCTCTGGATCAGCGACAAGCTGTGGCAGAGCCTCAATGCGGATCAAAAGCAATGGGTTCTGACCGCCGCCGGCGAAGTCACCAGCAAGGAGCCGGCGAAAGCCTTCGAGCTCGAGCAGCAAGCCGCGGGGAAGCTCAAAGGCATGGGGGTGAAGATCGTCCCCGATGTGGACAAGTCCGGCTTTCAGAAAATAGCCAATCCTTACCTCGACAAGCTTGCCAAGGAGCTTGGGCCGCACGCCGATAGGATCAAGGACCTGATCCGGGGCGTTGATTAGAATTCTCGGCCGTCATCGTCCGCGTGTATGCGGACTCTTGCCGACAAGCTCTTGCTGCGACGCCAGCGGCACCTGAAATGGCGAACTCTCGATCCGCTCGAGATCATCCTGATGGTGATCTGCGGGCTCGCGCTGTTCGGCTTTTCTCTTTCGGTCTCTCTCGACATCCTGACGCGAACGCTCGGCCGCCCCTGGCTATGGCTGCAGGAGGTCACGTCTACCCTGTTCGTCTACGGTATTTTCATCGGGACGGCGGTGGCCACCCGGCGGAACGATCACCTCTATCTCACGGCGGTTGCCGAGGCGATGCACGGGGCGTCGCGCCTCCTCGTCGAGATCGTGATCCGCGCCGTGGTCCTCGCCGTCGCCGGCTGCCTCATCTATTTCGGCTATATCAATTTCCTGCGCGGGTTCGGCAGCTTCCGGCTGCCTTCGAACACGCCGATTGCCTCGCTCTATGCCGCGATTCCCCTGTGCGGGGTGCTGGTCGCGCTGTTCACGATCGAGCAGATTGTCAACGGATGCCGCAACGGCTTTGATCATTCCGAGCCGCCGGAAGAGGCGGCTGGCATCCCTCCGCTGGCGGCCGCGGCGCCGGAGGGAGACGCGGCGTGACGCCGACGCTCATCCTCGCGGCGATGTCGTTTTGCTTTCTGTCGTTCGGATATCTCGGCGTGCCGGTTCCGTTCGCGCTCTTGGCCGGTGTTTTTGTCGGGGCGATGCTGACAGACGTGTCGCTCCCCGCCATCGTTCAGAAGGTGTTCGACGGCGTCGATAACGAAGCCCTCCTGGCCATCCCTTTCTTTCTGCTCGTGGGCGAGTTGATGAGCTCCGCCAACGTGGTGCAGAGAGTTGCCAATCTCTCGCTGGCGCTGGTGGGACATATTCGCGGCGGCCTCTCGCAGGTGGTCACCGTGTTCAGCATGTTTTTCTCCGAAATGTCCGGGTCCACAACTGCCGATGTCGCGGTGATCAGCCGCGCGCTCGGCGGCCCGATGAAGAAGGAAGGCTATAAGCCGTCCTTCATCGCGGCGATCATCGCAGCTGCGTCCACGATCGCGGCGCTGGTGCCGCCCAGCATCACCGCAGTGGTGTATGGGGCCGTCGGCAATGTCTCGATCGCCGGATTGTTCATGGCGGGCGTCGTTCCCGGCCTGATGATCGGCTTCGGCCTGATGATCTATTGTTATTTCTTCGGGCCCGCCGGCATGCGGCGGCCTCGCGCGCCTTTGCGCGAGGTCGCGTCCGCCGCCAGGGAAGCGGCGCTGCCGATGATGATCCCGATCATTCTGCTCGGCGGCATCCTTACCGGCTGGTTCACGCCGACCGAGGCGGGTGTCGTCGCGGTCCTCTGGATCCTCATCGTCATCATTCCGGCGCTCTATCGCGGACACGTCGCCAAGCTCCCATACGATTTCTGCCTGGCGGGCCTGATTTTCTCGTTGCCGCTGATCACCATCGGCGCCGCCAATGCCTTCGGCTGGATGCTTGCCTATCTGCGCGGGGCCATCGTGATCGCGGAATGGATCGTCGCCGTTGCCGGCAACGATCCGCAAATGATCATGCTTCTCCTCGTCCTCCTGTTCACGGTCATCGGAGATTTCATCGAGCCGGTGCCGACCATCATCATCTTCATGCCCCTGGTGAACGTGCTCACCCGGGCGGGGGACATCAATCCGGTGCATATGGGGGTCGTGCTGATCGCAACGCTCGCCTTCGGGCTGATCACGCCGCCTTATGGTCTCGTCCTGCTCATGGCCTCGAAATTCGTCGGGGTGCGGTTCTCGCAGGCGCTGCGCGCCGCCGTGCCGATATACGCGGTCTTCTTCATCACCATCGCATTCGTCATCTATTTCCCCAACGTCGTGCTGTGGTTGCCCAAACAGGTCATCCCGGCCTCGGTCGGCTGCTTCAAGGCCCCCGACGGGCCGGGCTACATTTGCCCGCGATGATTGCCGCCCGATGAATACCGGCGCTTTGTCGCCTCCGAATCGGAAAAGTTCTCCAAGGTGATCCAGGAGGCGAGGATCAAGTCGGAAGGATAGGTTGATATGACCATGTGGACGCGAGCAGCGTCTCGGGTGCGCGGAGCACATTTCGGCGCCGCCCCTGGTGCGCCAAATTGCGACTTGTTCTGCCGCTTACGAATACCTACCTAGACCGTATGAGATTATCGCCCTCGAAAGCTTTGGCCGTTGGGTTGGTCCTCGTTTTTTGCGCTTTCGGGGCTGAACAGGCTTCGGCGGCGTCCAAGAAGCAGCCCCTCGATGGCTCGTCTGTACCGAACATCATGGTGGATGAGGGAACGCCTATCATCATGCAGGGGCTGGAGCGGCCGAAAAGAGCCAGTCAGGGCAGGCGCGATACGAGCAAAGAGACGGAACGCAAGACGACGGAACGCCACATCAAGATCCCGCGAGGTAGCGCCGGTTTCGTTCCGCCGCCTTCCCCGTCGGGTGGGCTCCCACGTACGCCCTTGCTGGGGCAGGGGCCGGCTGCCGCTCCGTACAACCCGCCTCCCGTTAGCAACCCGAGCGAGCGGATTGGTCAATTCAATCAGTCTTTTCAATTTAACAAGGGCTTGGGGAACAATCCCACCGACCGCGACTCCTACGTGCGCTACAATTTCAACAGATAATCGCAGCCGCGGATCCTACAGCCGATCGCTCGGGCGCTCCCCCGTCGAATGCGCGACGCGCTTATCGCCCATGCCAAGTCATCGGGCTCCGGAGATCGTTCGGGCGATCTCGTGCGAGCTGCTCGCGCTCGCCGATGAGGTGGATCGAATAAAGGGGCTGTTTGCAACTGCAAGAAAGCACCTGGCGGATTTTGCTCTTCGACATAAGATTGCATCGGTATTTGGCTTGTGCGAATGGGTCGAAGCAGGTAGCTTATTTTCCTACGGCGTGAACCTTCCCGTGTCGCGGTCATCTTTAACCCAGAGACTGGACCGTTTTCACCATTATTCCTGCGTGCGGTCGAGACGGCTGCACCTTCTTTCGCGGTGAAGCCAATCGCAACCCCTGTTCACGACGCTGCCGACATCGAACGTGCTATTAGCGCATTCGCGCATGACTTAAACGCCGGGCTGATCGTGCTGCCGAGCGCCTTCGTTGCGGTTCATCGAAAGTTGATTTTCGAACAAGTAGCGCAGCACCGTTTGCCTGCGGTCTACGGGTTCCGTTATTCGCCGCAGACGGTGGCTTGATGTCCTACGGGGTCGATGTGCGCGACCTATTTTGGCGGTCGGCGGCTTATGTCGACCGCATCCTAAAGGGTGCCAAGCCCGGCGAGCTTCCCGTGCAAGCGCCGACCAAATTCGAGCTGGTCATCTTCGCTGGCCACGGGGCTACACGGGAGCAGCTCGCGGCCTGATGCATTCGCCGCCCTTGACACCGTCGATTTGCGGCGGATAGCGTCGTACTGTCATTCGGTATGAAATGTTCCGCTGAACGGAACGGCTGTTACCGGGAGATTGTGCTGAGACAGCTTCATTCTGCCGAGCCGGCGACAGGCGGGCGATCCAGCGCAAGCGAGAAATCGCCGGTCTGGAAGGCGCTCCGGCTGCTTGATCATCTGGCCCACAGCAGTGAGCAGGTTTCGCTTGCCGATCTGAGCCGTAAGCTTCTGCTTCCCAAGACGACGAGTCATAGGCTCGCGGCCATGCTGGAGCGGGAGGGGTTCATCGACAAGGACCCCGTCACGCTGCGCTATTCGCTCGGATCACAGTTCGAGAACATGGCCTTGATCGCGCTTCGCAATGGCGCAACCGCGAATCTGCGCCGGCGGCTGATGCAGGAATTGGCCGAGCGGCTCGGCGTGCGCATCAACTTCGCGGTTCTCAAATCCGGCAAGCTGATGCTGGTCGAATGGGTCGAGTCCGTCTCGCTCATCCGCATCGATCTGAAAGCGGGTACCCAAGTGCCGGCTCATTGCAGCGCGAGCGGCAAACTGCTGCTGGCTTTCGCTCCGGAAGCGGCCCGCCGGCAATTCCTGAAGCTTGCTCCATTCAGGGCCTTGACCAGCGCGACGATTACCAGCGCCAGGGCGCTTTCGCGGCACCTCGACCTGATCCGACGTCAGGGGTTTGCCGAGGACAAACAGGAATTTCTGCCGGGGGTCTGCTGCCTGGCGGTTCCGGTGCGCAATGCCGAAGGCAACGTCGTAGCGGGTCTCGCTCTCATGGCACCGGAAATTTCATTCCCGCTCAAGCAGGCATGTCGTCATCTCCCTGAGCTGCAGGCTTGTGCGGAAGCGATTTCGGTCGCCTACGGGTGGTGTCCATCACAGCCCCGACGTCGTCAAAGTGGCTGAAACCTGAGGTGAAACATCCGGTGTGTTGGTCATGGAATTGAGCCACGATGACGTAAAAAAAATCCTGGAGATCGTCGACGCATCAGAGCATCTCCAGGAGATCGATCTGGTGTATGGAGGGTTCCGATTACATGTACGTCGCGGTGGCTCGGGCATTGCCGCATCAAGCGAGGAGCGGCCAGCGTCTCTCCCATCGCCGAAACCGGCCGCTCCAGTCAGCACGCAAGCATTCCCGGCGAAGCATTCGGTCGAGGCACCCCTTGGCGAGGGGGAGATCGCAATCAGAGCGCCCATGCTCGGCACGTTCTACCGGTCGCCCGCTCCCGGTGATCCGCCGTTCGTGGAGCTCGGAAAGCGCGTGCAGGCCGACGATACCGTATGCCTGATTGAAGTGATGAAGCTGTTCAGCTCCATCAATGCAGGCGTGGACGGTGTGGTAACGCGGATCCTGGTGGAGAATGGAACGATGGTCGAGTTCGGCCAGATGCTGATTGTAATTGCAGCATCGCCATAGCGTTACACCACCGATGCCGGTCATCCAGCGTCTCTTTGTGGCAAACCGTGGCGAAATCGCCGTGCGCATCATTCGTGCCTGCCGGCGATTGGGGATCGAGGCCGTCGTTGCAGTGTCGGATGTGGACCGGAATAGTCTCGCAGCGCAGCTGGCAACCCGAGCGGTATGCATAGGGCCCGCAGCAGCGAGCCAGAGCTATCTCAGGGCCGAGACACTGGTCGCCGCAGCATTGGGCAGCGGCTGTCAGGCGCTTCACCCCGGATACGGTTTTCTGTCCGAGCGGCCGGCATTTGCACGCATGTGCGAGCACGCGGGATTGTTGTTTGTCGGGCCCCGTGCGGAATCGATTGAAGCCATGGGGGAAAAGCTCGCTGCCGTACATATTGCGGAGCAGGCGGGCGTTCCACGCGTCCCGGGATCGGATCGAATCGACACGATCGAGGAGGCGCGACACGCGGCAGAGCGCATAGGATTTCCGCTTCTGATCAAGGCCAATGCCGGCGGCGGAGGACGGGGCATGCGGTTGGTGCATGAGGCTCGTGACCTCGCCGGCGCAATCGAATCGGCGGCTTCCGAGGCCAGAGCGGCATTCGGCGATCCGATGCTCTATATCGAAAAATTCATTTCGCGGGCCCGTCACGTCGAGGTGCAGGTCCTCGGAGACGGGAAAGGAAACGTGGTGCATTTGGGGGAGCGCGACTGCTCCACCCAACGCCGCTATCAGAAGCTCATCGAGGAAGCGCCGTCGCCCGTGATCGACCATCGCGTGCGTCGTAAGATGACGGACGCCGCTGTGAGTCTCGCGGCGCAGGTCGCATATCGGGGCGCCGGAACGGTGGAGTTCGTCTACGACCCGGAGAGCCAGAAGTTTTATTTCCTGGAGATGAACACCCGGATCCAGGTGGAGCATCCCGTGACCGAAATGGTAACCGGCCGAGATCTGGTGGTCGAGCAGATCCAGATCGCTGCCGGCGAACCGATCTCATTCGTTCAGAAAGACGTCGAGCTGCACGGGCATGCGATCGAGTGTCGTATCAACGCCGAGAACCCGGCCCGCAATTTCATGCCGTGCCCCGGCCGCATCGAAATCTGGGACCCGCCGCCGACCGGGAATCATCTGAGAGTTGATACTCATTGTTACGCCGGGTACGTGGTGCCACCTCATTACGATTCCCTGCTGGCCAAGCTGATCGTACACGCCCGGGATCGCAGTTCCGCCATTCAGTTAATGAGCGAAGCGCTCGCCGGCTTCGCAGTTTCGGGAGTGGCAACGACGATTCCGTTTCACCGCGCGGTTTTGGGACACGATGATTTCCACGATGCGGTGATCCATACCCGATGGGTCGACCAGGAATTCCTGCCGGCGATGACGGCGGCAACTTCAGCCGCTGAGCCGTCCCAGGTCCAAGCGGCAGGATGAGGGTCGTGTCAAAATCAGTAATTTGCCGGCCGGGTGGCGATTGTGAGCGGGCGGTGGAAGCGACAACAGACGGCGGCTGGACGGCACAATGAGCGGACATTCGGAGGCGGGATCATGACCACACTGCTTGAGCCGGAAGCCGCCATGCAGGCCGGCCAGCAGCCGAGACTGCAGACACCAAACGACATTGCCGTCGTGGACCAGACGTTACGCGATGCCCATCAGTGTCTATGGGCGACCCGAATGACGACGGCGCACATGCTGCCGGTAGCCGAGAAAATGGATCAGATCGGATTTCAGCGGATCGAAGTGATCGCCGCGATCCAATTCGATGTGTGTGTCCGGTTCCTGAAGGAGAATCCTTGGGAGCGGGTGCGCCTGATGCGAAAGCGAATGACGCGTACGCCGCTGAGCTCGTTCCTGCGCTCGAAGAACATTGTCAGTTTCGACTTCGTGCCGGACGACATCGTCGGCCTGTGGGTCGAGCGGCTGGTTGCCAACGGCGTCCGTGAGATCGGCTCGTTCGACGGCCTCAATGACGTCGATTAACGCCCGAGAAGTGCCAAAAACCAGCAATTCCCGTTTCGTGCCAACGTAGGCTCACCCTTGAAGGTCACTCGGCGGCGGTTCTCACCTTCACTGGTTCATCGGAAAACGCCGGCATGATCTCGCTAGCGAAACGACGCAGGCTCTCGCGCGAACCGCCGCAGCTCATGATCACGTATTCGACGCCGGCTCGACGCAAGGCGTCGAGTTTGCCCGCGATCTCGTCTGGCGTGCCGATCAGGCTGTTCGCCTCCGCTTCCTCGGGCGCATGACCATAGGCCAGGATATGCGATCCACCGGAACGGTCCGGCCAGCGCGCCACCGACAAAATTCGTTCATGGGACTGGCGATTGCGTTTGAGGGCGGCGTCCTTATCCGCTTGGTTGTTAGTGACATGCATGTCGCGCGCAAGAGCAATACCCATCGGATCGTGGGCGAGCCCGCGCGCCGCGCGCTCGGCCTTGAACAGGGCAATGCGCTCACCAACAACGTCGAACGCTGCGAACTGGTCAAGGAGCAGATTGTACCCGCGCATAGCCACGCGGCGAATTGACGAGGGGCTGCCGGCACCCATCCAGAATGGCGGGTGCGGTTTTTGATTGGTTGGCGGCTCGACCAGGATGTCGTTGAACGTCCAGAAGGGGCCGCGGTGCGAGAAGCGTTGCTCTGAAGTCCATGCCTTGGTGATGACCGCAAGCGCCTCTTCGAAACGGGCATCGGCCTCCTCAAGCGGGATCGCGAAACCGGTGAACTCATTGTAGCGATAACCCTTGCCTACCCCGAAATCGAGCCGGCCTCCCGACAGGAGATCCAAGGTCGCGGCCTGCTCAGCCAGGATCACCGGATTGTGCCACGGCAGCACCATGACAGCAGTGCCGAGCCGCAGTGTCGTGGTGCGCGCCGCAAGCCACGTCAGCAGGGTGAGCGTGGCCGAGACCTGGTTCCAGCCGGTGAAGTGATGCTCGACCAGGAAGGTGCTGTGATAGCCGAGCGCTTCTGCTTCGACGTTGAAATCGATGAAGTCATGAAACCCCTGGCCCATGGGGCCGCCGGGACGCGGACTGCCGGCTTGCGCCGCACCAAAAATTCCGAACCGCATGATCGGGCTCCTGGTTCAAGTTGGTGATCGGGGACGCCTTCTCTGCATAGCCGAGCGCGAGCCTTTTTTCCGCGGCGTGAAACGCCGGATTAGGCAGCAGCATCGGCAATCTTCAGAAGCTGCTTGCCGAAATTCTTGCCGGTAAAAAGGCGCATGAACGTGCGTGGTGCATTCTCGAGGCCGACCGCTATGTCTTCCTTTTGCACGAGTCTGCCTTCCCCCTGCCAGCGGCCCAGCACCTCGAGCGCCTCGGAGATACGCGAGGGATAATCAATCGCGGTGAATCCCTCCATGCGTCCACGCATTGCCACAAGGTTGGAGTAATTCGCTGGGCCCGGCTGCGGCTCGGAAGTGTTGGACTTCGATATTGAGCCGCATAGCACGATGCGCGCCTTGAGGTTGATGCGTGCGAGCACCTCGTTGAGGACGATGCCGCCGACGTTGTCGAAGAAAACATCGATTCCATCGGGACAAAGCGCCGAAAGCCGAGCGCCGATGTCCTCGCTTTTGTAGTCGATAGCGGCGTCGAAATGCGCTTCCTTGACGAGCCAATCGCATTTTTCTTTGCCGCCTGCCGTGCCGATGACGCGGCTGCCTTTGATCTTGGCGATCTGGCCGGCGACAGAACCCGTGGCGCCGGCGGCGCCCGACACCACGACTGTTTCACCGGCTTTGACCTGGCCGATCTCCGTTATCCCGAAATACGCTGTCAGGCCGTTGAGGCCGAACAGGCTCAACGCGAGATTGGGAGGCAAGCCGGGGGGAAGTTTGTGGATCCCGAAGAAGCTGTTTCCATCGGTAGCAGCATAGTCCTGCCAGCCGAAGCTGCCTCGCACGAGGTCACCCAGCTTGAAGTCAGGACGACGCGACTCAAGTACCTGCCCGACAGCAAGGGACCGCATGACCTCGCCAAGCGGAACCTTCGGCATGTAGGAGTCGCGCGACATCCAGATGCGTTGCGCCGGGTCGAACGACAGCCACAGGTTACGGACCAGCACCTGTCCGTCGGAGGGCTTCGGGATAGATGCCTCGTTCCAGCGGAACTCTTCCCCGGTCATTTTACTCGCGGGGCGAGCGTTCAAAATCCATTGGCGGTTCTTGCCTTCGGCCATCGCATGTCCTCCTTACTGCTGGCGGGCATCAAGCCCTTCTCGACCCGCAGAGCATGGATCGCGGACGTTCGGTGAGTTGATAGGACGTCACAGACTTCTGCCAGGCTTGTCTCTGTTGCGAGACAAGTGGGAACCCCTAGCGCTGGAGGAAAAGACTTTGTAAGTTGAGGGGCATGCCCAGAAGATATGGAATCCGCTATGGAGCTACGGCACCTCCGCTATTTTGTCGCGGTCGCGGAGGCGGGAAGTCTGACAGTCGCGGCCGAGAAAAAACTGCACACTGCGCAGCCTTCGCTTAGCCGCCAAATCCGCGATCTCGAATACGAGGTCGGCGTCCAGCTTATGAGCCGCAGCGTGCACGGCATCGAATTGACCGCCGCCGGGCGGGCCTTTCTCGACCACGCACGGCTGGTGATCACCCAGGCCGAGGCAGCCGCACACGCAGCGCGGCGAGCCGCGCAACCTGTCAAGCCGACTTTCGCCATGGGCTTCCAAACCGGACAGGAGGTCGACTGGCTTCCCCGTGCCACAGCCATCCTTCGAGACGAATTGCTCAATATCGAAATCAGAGTTTCGAGCGACCATTCCGCAATGCTTGCAGACGACCTCCAGCGTGGGAGACTTGATATCGCTTTTCTCCGTCGGGAACAGAAGTCCGACCTTGAATACCAATTGGTAGCACAGGAGCCGCTCGTCGTGATGCTCCCGAGCGATCATCCGCTCGCTGAACGCGACGCCATCGATCCGCACGATCTCGTGGGTGAAACATTCATCGGAATATCAAGCGTGCCGCGGGTGCTGCGAGCTGTCATCGACGATTATCTTAAACGATCCGAGATAGACATCGTGCCGCATCTTGAGATCGATAACTTCGCGATGGCCATCTCGCTGGTCGCGTCGACGCGCGGTGTGGCTCTGTTGCCGGCCTCTGCAGAGAATTTCCTGAAGTGGTCTGTCATCAGCCGTCCTCTCAAAGGCGAGGCGCCGACCATCGATTTGGTCATCGGATATCATAAGGCGAACACGTCCCCGATCTTGAGGAAATTCCTCTCCAGAATTGATGACTTGACTGCCCGGATATCCGGCAAGGCTCGCCGAACGAGTGGACCAGGATCGACCGCCGCGCCGCGATGACGGGAGTGCAGACTGTGGCAGCGGTGCCTGCTCCTCTGGCACCCGATCGTTAGTCGTCAAAACGGATGGGGGCACAGTATGCCGAAATACTCGGTCGGCAGTGTGGATGCCGGCAACCCAGAGTTCCTGTCTGCCTGGACTTGATGGGAGAAGGCGACGGGTTGGCGAAGTTCATGCAGTAAACTCTGCACAGCTTTGAGAGCGGACCTCCGTAAAGCTCCCGCGATCTCTAAAGCTTTTGCGCTTCGAGTCGGGGCTGCACTCTGTTGCCTTCGACAAGGTTGACCGGCGGGTTGAGGATCACCTGGTCGTCCGGCTTGACGCCCTCGCGCACCTCGACTTGGGTGCCCAAGTCGCGCGCCACCGATATCTTTCGGATATGGGCAATGCCGTTCTCGACCACGGCCACCTGCGATCCGTTGCTGTTGAAAATGATTGCGTCGGCCGGTACCAGCAGGCTCGGTGTCTTGCGCGGGATGTGGAGCTCGATGCTGCAGTACCACCCGGGCGACAGCACTCCATCGGGATTCGGTATGTCGACTTCAATCAGCAGTGTCCGCGTGCCGGGTTGCAGGGCGTCGGCCATTCGCGTGACTGTGCCGGGAAAGGTGCGATCCGGAATTTCGGGCACGTGCACGACGGCATCGACCCCCGGGGCCAATCCGAAGGCCTGGTCCTGGGGAACATTGACCTGGGTGCGGATCACGTTGCTCTGCATGATGGTGAACATGAACGTGCCGCTGGTGGCATCGGCTTGCACCAGCGCGCCAACGTCGATATTGCGTTGGGTGATGACGCCGTCGAACGGGGCGACGACGCGCTGATAGGCCTTTTGCTGCCTGAGCACCTGGAGCAGCGCCCGTTGCGATGTCACATTGGATTGGGCAACGTCGACCGCGGCCTCCCGCGCCTGCAGGGTGAGTCGATCGGTGTCGCCCTGTTGAGGGGTCACCCAGCCTTTATCGACCAGCGGGCTGTCGCGCCGCCAGGTCACCCGTGCAAGCTCCATATTCGCTTGCGCTTGCTTCACCGTTGCCTCGAGCTGCTTCAGCGTCGCTTCCGCCTGGGAGATCTGGTGGTCTAGCTCCGGGGCAACGATCTCGACCAGCAGCTGGCCCTCCTTCACGCGGTCCCCGATATCGATATTGCGCTTTTCGATGTAGCCGCTTGCGCGAGCGAAGATGTTGGCGGTTGCGAATGCGGAGGTGGTGGCAGGCAAGCTGACCACCACGGTGCTGTTGCTCGCCCGCACCGCGGCCACGCGCAGAGTCGGCACAAAATCGCGACGTTGCTGTGCCGCGGCCATGGCCGCTTGCTGCTGCGAATCGTACCGCCATGCGCCCAAACCCAGCCCTGTGACGAGCACGACCAAGACGCCCAGCCCAAGCAGCCGGCCGCCCCATCGGCGCCGCTTGTCCTTGCGATGTATTGGCCACACATCGGTTGCACGAGCAGTAACCGGCGCGTGCGGTTGATCGAAGGATTCAACGTAATTCATGCGATGCTCTCCCTGAACACACCGTGTGCCGACTTGCCGTCGTTTCCCTTTCGGAGCATCGCGAACAGATACGGCACGACCAGCAGCGTAGTCGGAGTTGCGAACAGTAGGCCGCCGATCACGGCGCGTGCCAGCGCGGCGTTCTGCTCCTCGCCTGCGCCGCCAATCGCCATCGGGATCATTCCGACGATCATCGCCGCCGCAGTCATCAGCACGGGACGGATCCGGGTGTGCCCGGCATCGATTGCGGCCTGAAACGCCGTCTTGCCGGCCAGCTGCTGTTCGCGCGCGAACGTCACCAGCAGAATGGAGTTTGCCGAGGCGACGCCCACCGCCATGATAGCGCCCATCAAGGACGGCACGTTCAGCGTGGTGCCGGTGACGAACAGCATGGTGAGAATGCCGCAAAGGGTGGCCGGAAGGGCCAGAATTACGACGAACGGATCGCCGAAGTTCTGATAGTTCACGACCATCAGCAGGTAGACGAAGACCGCGGCGAACAATAGCCCCACACCGAGATCCCTGAACGAATCCGTCATGCTCTGGATCTGACCTACCACCTGGATCGAGTTTCCGGGCGAGAGCTGCTTTTTCAGGTCTGTGACGACCTTGCTGATCTCCGCGGACACGCCGCCGAGGTCACGACCCTGGACGCCGGCGTAGACTTCATAGACCGGCTGGATGTTGCTCTGGTTCGCGTTGGTCGGCACGCTGTCGCGTTTGAACGTGGCCACGTTGCTGAGCAGGCCGGCCACGGGACCATTGACCGCCGACAGGGTGGAGGACACCGGCGTATTGCCGAGGTCATTCAGCGAGCTCACATTGCGTTCCGGCGTCTGGACCGCGAAGTAATAGGGAATCCCCGACTTCGGATCGGTCCAGAAATTCGGCGTTACCTGTTCCGAAGAGCTCAGGCTCACATTGATATTCGTGGCGATGGTGTTGGCGTTGAGCCCCAGCTGAGCCGCTCGCGCGCGGTCGATCGTGGCGTAGAACGCCGGTGCGTCGACTTCCTGCTGGAGATGGGCGTCGACAATTCCCGGAATTGCGGCGATGCGCTGCTGAAGTTCCTTCGCAAGGCGCAGGTTCGTTGCCCGATCGTAGCCGACGGTACGCACGTCGATTTGCGCTGGAAGTCCGAAATTGAGGATCTGGGTGACGATGTCCGCCGCCTGGAAATAGAACACGACTTCCGGAAATGCGGCCGGCAACACCTCGCGCAGCTTGCGCACATAGTCGGCGGTCGGCGCGTGGCCCTCCTTCAGCGCCACCAGGATCACACCGTCGTTGACGCCGATGGTCGAGCCGTCGGCATAGGCCAAGTTGTACGAGCGCGCCGGCAGCCCGATATTGTCGGCGATCCGATCGCGCTCGCGTTCGGGGATAATCTCGCGAATCTTGTCCTCGACCGCCTGGAAGATGCCTTCGGTGTTTTCGATCCGCGTTCCGGCCGGCGCCCGGACATGGAGCTGGATCTGACCGCCGTCGATGGCGGGAAAGAAGTCACGGCCGACGGACATCAGCATCGCGGCCCCGAGCGAGAGCACCAGCACTGCGACGATCGGCACCACGAATCGTCGATGCAGCAGCGTGGTCAGCAGTTGGACATAACCGCCGCGCATGTTTTCGAATCCGCGCTCGAAAGCGCCGTGAATGCGAGTAGACCAGCCAGCCGAAGCGCGATCCGCCGGACCCTGATGCTCGCTCTTGAGCAGCAGGCCGATGGTGATCGGCGTCAAGGTCCGGGACAAGCCATATGACGCCAGCATCGCGAATACGACGGCGTACCCGAGCGGCGTGAACAGGTACTTTGCCGGCCCCTCAAGGAACACCACCGAAGTGAAGACGCAACTGATGGCGAGCGTCGAGACCAAGGTCGGCACGGCGATGCCGGCGGCCCCATGTAGCGTCGCCTGCGGCAGCCCCAGTCTTTCTTCGGTGAGCAGGCGGTGAGTATTCTCGATCGTCACCGTCGAATCGTCGACCAGGATGCCCACCGCGAGCGCAAGGCCGCCGAGCGTCATCGTGTTGACCGTCTCGCCGAGAAAGTACAGCACGACAAGCGAAGTCAAGATTGACAGCGGAATCGAGATCATGACCACCACGGTCGAGCGCCATGACCCGAGAAACAGCAGGATCATCAGCGCGGTGAGCCCGGCCGCGATCGCGCCCTCGCGCAGCACACCCGCGATCGATTGTTTGACGAACACCGATTGATCGAACATTTCATTGATCTCGAGGCCCGCCGGGGCTGCCGCGCGCGCGGTCTTCAGAGCCTCGTGGACGGCGTTGACCACTTTGAGGGTCGAAGCATTGCCGTTTTTGATGATGCTCAAGAGCACCGAGCGGCGACCATCCTGGCGGACGACATTCTGCTGAACGAGCCACCCATCGTGGACCTGGCCGACGTCCTTCACGAACACTGTCGCGCCATTCAAGACCTTGATCGGAATATTGTTGAGGTCGTCGATGCTCGCCGGCGTCGCATTGGTGCGAACGGTGTATTGCTTGCCGTCGATCTTCGCGGTGCCCGACGGCAGCGTCAGATTTTGGGCATTGACCGCGTTCACGACGTCGAGAGGGGTCAGGCCCTTGGCCACGAGCTTCTCCGGATCGATATCGACCATGATCTGCCGGTACTTCCCGCCGGCGGGAGTGGGCAGCGTGATGCCGGGAATGGGGGCCAACTGCTGCCGCATCCGATAAATGCCGTAGTCGTAAAGTTGCTGCTCGTTGAGACTGTCGGAGCTCAGGCTGATCTGGAGGACCGGCACGCTCGACGCATTGAACTGCACGACCACTGGGGCCTGGATTCCCACCGGCATGAGGACGCGAATGAAGTTCGTCGCCGCGACGATCTGCGAGATGGCGAGGTCGAGATTGACGTCCGGCTGAAAGTAGATCTTCTGGACCGACAGACCGTTCATGGTCTGCGCTTCCATGTTCTTGATGCCGTTGACGCTGGTGCTGATTGCGTACTGGCTGTAGGTGGTTACGCGCTGCTCCATTTCCGGCGTGCTGAGACCGGTGTAACTCCAGATCACCGAGACCACCGGAATCCTGATTTCCGGAAAGATATCGCTCGGCATCGTGCGAATGGCGGCAGCGCCGAGAAAGAGAATCAGGGCCGCCAGCACATAGAATGTGTGCGGAAATCTCAGCGCGAACCGAACGATACCCATGTCCTAACCGATTTTCACCAGCGCCAGGGCCGCGCTTGTACAGCATTTCGGCCCGGTTGAGCGTATATGCGCCCATGTAAGCGCATATACACGTCCGCCGACCAGGACGGCGCGACGAGAGTGTAGGGCGCCTCTCGACAGGGGAATGCTGGTCATGGCCAAGTACATCGCTCTAGTTCGTGTCCGATGACCAGAAAATGGTAGAAGCAACCGTCTTCCGATTGTAAAAATGCGGTTCCGCTTGTTCAAAACGTGCCTAAAGATCTTCCGCGGTGCCCTTTGTCCGACTCTGGAGACAAGAGGCAATCTCGCGAGCTCTATGCGGATCTGACACATTCCCAGACCGGACAGTCTGATCGTGGCATGCTACGGGCCGGGGATTGCCGGCTGTGCTCGGCTTGCTTCGTCGCCTGAGGGTGACGCGATACAAGCTCTATTAGAGTCTCGACCCGCACTTGACGGGTTCAGCAGGCAGCATCATCAGAAGGAGAGCGGTCGCAGTGGAGCAGCCATCAGATGCGGCTATTCCATATCGGAAGGCGGGCCGCCGATGGTTCGCTCGCGCCGCCACTCCCCCGGAGTGTGGCCGGTCGCGCGACGAAATGTCTTCGTGAGATGGCTTTGGTCGGCGAAGCCGCAGGCAGCGGCAACTTCGGCCAGCGGCGTTTTCCTATTGAGGAGGAGGTCCTTGGCCTTCTCGAGGCGCATTTCGATTAGCCGTCGATGCGGCGGTACGCCCGTAGCTTTCTTGAAGGCTCGCGCAAAATAGTTGGCGGATAGGTGGCAGATCGAAGAGAGCTGCTCGAGCGAAATGGTTCCGCTTAAGTCCGCGCGCATGAAATCCATTGCTCGCCGCAGCTGCCAGGGCGCCAGGCCGCCACTTTGGTCCGCGCCGACCGGATCCCTCGCATTCGTCACGCGCGCCATGTGGGCGAACGCCTGCAGCATCCAGCCGTCAGCCATGAGCGGGAACACGTTGTCCTGGATTGACAGTTCCTTGGAGAGCTCGAAGAGTCCGCGAGTCAATGCCTCATGACGAAACCCGAGAACCGGCGCCGTGACCAACGACTGGTGTTCCTCGGGAAGCCGATCCCGGATCAGGAAGATGAGCGCGTAGGCATTGATATCCCCGACGTCAAGGCTCCCCTTCACCTCCACCCCCTCCGGAATGATACAGAGATTGGAGTTCCCCGCCAACGGGACGTCAACACCGCGGCCGTCCATCTTCGCCTTCAGACGGTGGACGTTGCCATGCAACCAACAGAGCGTGAG
>Ga0209331_1000240_pt1 | contig 20161 bp, 18 predicted proteins | sample JacPinW_OM3H0_M3_FD_187971 | JGI IMG/M metagenome (GOLD analysis project Ga0209331, IMG submission 187971) | Forest soil microbial communities from Algoma, Ontario, Canada - Jack Pine, Ontario site 1_JW_OM3H0_M3 (SPAdes) (version 2) | ecosystem: Environmental > Terrestrial > Soil > Boreal...
TCATGCTGGTAGACCGAGCCCTTCTGGCGCAGGATCACCGCGATATCGGCTTCGCACAGCTGCGCTGCCGACTGCACCAGGGTGTCGAGCACGGCCTGCAGGTCGAAGGTCGAGCGGCTGATCACCTTAAGGACATCGGCCGTGGCAGTTTGCTGCTGCAGCGATTCGCGCAGCTCGTTGAGCAGGCGAGTGTTCTCGATGGCGATGACGGCCTGAGCCGTAAAGTTCGTCACAAGCTCGATCTGCTTGTCGGTGAACGGACGCACCTCCTGACGGTAGATGGCAAAGCAGCCGACAAGCTGGTTCTCCCGCAGCATTGGGACGTTGAGGACCGTGCGAAAGCGTCCAAGATCAACAGCCGCCACGAACACGGGCTCGCCCTCGACAAAGGCTGGCTCTGTCGTGACGTCGGCAATATGAACGGTCTGCCTGGTCTCGCTTATGCGACCGAGTGCAGTACGTGGACCCGCCCGTTGCGGCCCGCGGCGCCAATACTCGGCAAATGCCGGCGGCACGCCGAACATCGCAGCCGCCCGCCACGCACCATCTTCGAACCGGAACAGAACGCCGAAGGTCGCGTCGCAAATACGCACGGCGTTTGCCAGCATGGTGTCGAACACCGGGTCGAGCTCGCCCGGGGAGCTGCTGACGACCTTGAGCACTTCGGAGGTCGCGGTCTGCTGCTCCAGTGCTTCGCCGAGCTCCCGGGTGCGCGCTTGCTCGGCCTCGAACAGCCGCGCGTTCTCGATCGCGATCAGCGCCTGGTCGGCGAAAGTGGTGACCAGCTCGATCTGCTTGTCAGTGAAAGGCCTCACGATGGACCGCGTCAGGGAGAGGACGCCGATCGGCATTCCCTCGCGCAGCAGAGGCACACCAAGCGCGGTACGAAAGCCGCCAAGACTTTGCGATTCCTTCCATGTGTATTCCGGATCTTGCAAGACGTCGGGAATGTGCACGGTCCGCCCTTCCAGCACCGTTCGCCCTGGTATAGTGCCGCGTCCAGGCGCAATCGGGTGGTCCTTGATGAACTGCCGGTACCGCTCGGAAAATCCGTGCATGGCACCCAAGTAAAGCGTCTGGCCCTCGCAGCGGAACAGGAAAGCGGATTCGGCTTCGCACAAGCGCGCCGCCGACTCCACGAGCGTGTCGAGCACCGTCTGCAGATCAAAAGTCGAGCGGCTGATGACCTTGAGCACATCGGCGGTTGCGGTCTGCTGCTGCAGCGATTCTTGCAGCTCGCGCGACCGCTCCTGCACTTCCTCGAACAGCCGCGCGTTCTCGATCGCGATCACTGCCTGATCAGCGAACGTCTTCACGAGGCCTATTTGTCCGCTGGTGAATGGCCGTACTTCGCGTCTGGCGCAGCCGATGACGCCTATTGGGTTTCCCTCCTTAACTATCGGAACCGCCATGAACGTTCGGTACTTGAGCGTCCGCTGGAGCACCTCGCGGGTACGCAAATCGTAATCGAATTCAGCCAGTACGTCCTCGAACTGCAGAGGCTGGCCGTCAACGAAAGCCCGCCCCATGACGAAGTTGCGGGCGGGTGCTCGCGGAAAAAGACTGTGAAAGGCTGCCCTTTCCTCCGCCGAAAGATTGTTGAGGGCGACGAGGTGCAGAAGTCCATGTTCGAACCGCGCGATCGCACTGAAGTGTGCCTGACATAGTTGGGCCGCACGTCCGACCATCGCCTCGAACACCGGCTGCACCTGCGTGGGCGAACTGCCAATGACTTCCAGCACCTCGGACGTCGCGGTCTGCCGCTCGAGCGCCTCCGCGAGCTCGCGGGTCCGCTGGTCGAGTTGCTTTTGCAGATCGGCTGCCCTGGGATCGCGACTGCGCGGAGCCGTCCGCGCTTTGCGCGGTGTGCCCTTGGATATGTTTTGGCGGCGCGTTTTCATTTTGTCGCCCATCGCGGCGCCGGCCTGGCGCGCCACCTTTTAGCAGGGCCCGAAAGCAAGGCAGAATATCCAATCCACGAGGGTCAGTCAGGAGGTATGCAAGGCTCCTTGCAACCCGCTGCCCACCGGCGCCAGAGTCCGCCGCCAGGGTCGACGCCGCACTCAACGCGCGACGGCTTCCATGATCTCCTTGGGCCGGCGCTTGATGGCGAGCAGATACGCCGCCGCGGGCGCGTCGGGGTGCCGTCGTCCCTGCTCCCAATTTTTCAGCGTGGGAAGCGGAATGCGATAGGCCGCCGCGAAACGGTGTTGCGACATGCGAAGCGACCGGCGGATCGCCTTCACGTCCGGTATCTCCACTCTCATCACGCGCATGCCGCGCACCTTGCGCGCGCTGGCGTGCGTCGCCGCCTGCCTCATGCTTTCGATCAGCTCGTCTCCAAACTTGCCCATTTCCATTCCCACGAAAGCCTCGTGCTCGGCTTCGTCCCAAATATCCCGAGCCCGGCGCGCAAAAAGCGCGGTTTCCGCCACGGTGATGAATCGTCGCGACACTCTCCGGCTATACGCCATTGGCGCCCACTAGGTTCCAGTGCCGGCACTGGCGGCTGCTGGCACTGGCGGCCCGATCGCCTTCGGGCTCTTGAGATTCATCACCAGCGCGAATTTTGCGGGTTGCTGGACCAACAGCGTCGCGGCCCGAGCAGCGTGATGAATTCGCGTCTTTTCACTCGATCACCTCGTCGGCGAGTGAGAGAAGATTGTCGGAAATTTTGACGCCGAGCGCTCTCGCAGTCGTGAGGTTGATCACGAGCTCGAACTTGGTCACCTGCATGACCGGCAGGTCGGCCGGCTTCTCGCCTTTGAGAACGCGACCAACGTAGAGACCCACCAGTCGATACATGTCCGTGATGCTGGTCCCATAGCTCATCAGGCCGCCGGCCACTGCGTATTCACGAAATTGATAAATGGCTGGCATGTGATGCTGCGATGCCAGTGCGACGAGTCGTTCCCGCCTTGTGTCGAAAAACGGATCAGCGCCGACCAAGAGCGCAGCAACGTGCTGCGGCGTAAGCGCAGCAAAGGCTGTTTCGATCCTCTCATCGGTGCCGCCATCGAGAACGACAAGGCTTTGTCCCAGCGCGCGCGCCGCTTCCTGCACGTCCCTGATCTGCACCTGCCCGACAAATGTATTTGGGTTTACCAGCAGTGCTGCGACCGGCGCGCCAGGGACGAGCTCGTGCAGCAGTCCGAGACGCTTTGCTCCGAGGACCGCGGTGAGGAAAGTGGCGCCTGTGATGTTGCCGCCCGGCCGGTTCAGGCTGGCGACCAAGCCGGCCTCAACGGGATCTCCCCCGCTTCCAAAGACGATGGGTATGGTCGTAGTTGCTGCTTTTGCGGCGGGTCCGGATTCGCCCAAAGCCGCGATGACGTCCACCGGGCGGTGAACCAATTCGCTTGCCAGCGCAGGCAGACGATCAGACTGACCCTCCGCCCAGCGGAAATCGATGCTCACATTCTGGGATTCGGCATAGCCAGTCTCGGACAGTCCTTTGCGGAACGCGGCGACCACGCCGGCGGACTCGGCCGGCGAGCGGCCGCTGAGAAACCCGACCACCGGAATCAGGGGCTGCTGCGCACGCGAGACAAGCGGCCACGATACTGCCGCGCCGCCGAGCAGCGATATGAACTCGCGGCGCTTCAATCGATTGTATCGCATCCGAGCTCCACGTCGGTGAGTGCACATGGAAGGATACTTAATTGAGGAGGATCAGTCAGCCGGCGGGAGAGGGGTTTTGGTTCCTGTTCATTCCGCTTTGTCGGGCGGGCAGCCCGCGCCGCTGTCGGCCCAGGCCCGCATCAGCGCTCCAAACGCGGCTTGTGTCCCAGGCGCGGGCGTGCGTCGGCCGCCGGGCATCCAGGCCCAGCCCACCAGGCTGTCTTCCGATACGTGGTGGAGCAGTGCATCCATGTCCTTTGCCCCGTTGCGCGCCGGATCCTTGATCTGCTCGCAGATCGCGCCGAGCGAACGCCCCTGCCACCCCATGGACGCCGGGGCGAGGCGCCACCCCGGATTTCCAGGCACCCCCGCGGCGTCGAAGTTTGCGGCGTGATGGCAGGTGCCGCAGGCAAGGCCCGGCGCGCCGTTTCCGTCGACGCCGCGCACGACCCAGGGCCGGTGCGGCTCCATGCGGTCGGTCTGGGTTGGTCGGTCGTCCACGGGATGACAGTTCAGGCAGCGCGGATTCAGCAGGACCTTGCCCGCTTCCCGGAACAAGGCGATCGATCTCGCGTCCGCGCCGGCAAACGTTTGGGTTTGACCGAGCGTGCGCTGCGCCGCGGCGCTTAGAACGACGAGAAGCGCGGTGGCAGCGGCGACGAAGAGGACCCGCGGGCGCCGCATGTCAGCGTTCCAGTGCGCGGGCAGCGTCGTGGATCGCGGCACGAATGCGCACATAAGTGGCACACCGACAGAGATTCCCGTTCATCGCCAGATCGATGTCATGGTCGGTTGGTTTCCTGATCTCCTTGAGCAGCGCGATTGCGCTCATCACCTGGCCGGACTGGCAGTAGCCGCATTGCGGGACGTCGCGCGCTACCCAGGCGTCCTGCACTGCCAGAGCTTCCGGCCCGGAGACGCCCTCTATCGTGGTTACCTCGCTCTTGCCCAGCGCCGAGATCGGCAGCGAGCAGGCGCGCAACGGCTTACCGTCCATAAACACCGTGCACGCTCCGCAAAGCGCGATCCCACAGCCGAACTTCGCCCCGGTGAGTCCAAGATTGTCCCGCAGCACCCAGAGCAGCGGCGTATCGCCTTCGACCTCAACACTCCGGGATGCGCCGTTGACGTTGATGCTGAAGACACCCACGGCTATCCCCTGAAAGCAGCGTCGGGAAAGGGCATGACATCGAGCCGCCGGCCCGTAGCCTGCAGCACGGCTTGCGCGATGGCTGGCGCCAAGGGCGCGAGCACGACCTCGCCAAATCCCTGCGGCGGACGGTCGCTGGGCAGCACGATGGGAACGACCTCGGGCATCTCGTCGATGCCCAGCAGAGGATAGTCGAAAAAATTACTCTGATCGGCGCCGCCGTTCGAGAAGGTGATCCGGCTGTGCAGCGCCGTCGTCATGGCAAAGCCGATACCGCCCTCGATCTGCGCCGCGAGCGTGTTCGGATTGACGGCCAGGCCCGGATCGACGGCGCAGAAGACGCGCTTGACCCTGAGCTTGTTGTCCACGCGCGCCAGCTCTGCCACTTCCGCGACATAGGTTTTGAAGCGGCTGCCGCGGCCGATGTAGCAATTGTACGCAATGCCACGAAACAGATCCGGCGCTGCCGGCGTCGTCCAATTCGACGCCTGCGCCACGGCATCAAGAACCCGCAAGGCGAGCGGATCGGCGGCCAGCAAATTGCGGCGGTAGACGTATTGGTCGATCCCGGCCTGGCTCGCGAGCTCCGAGATGAAGCTCTCCCAGAAGAAAACCGCCGCCGTCGAGCCAACCGACCGCATGAAATAGACCGGGATCGGCAACGGCGTGTCGACGGTCTCAACCAGGAAGTTCGGCACGCGGTAACTCTGATTGTAGATGCCGTCGACCATGCTTTCGTCCCAGGTGCCCTCAGGCGTGCGGTCGAGCCAGCTCTTGCGCGTGGCGCCGAACAGCGACTGACCCGCGACGCGCGCATGTACCGCGAGCGGGTAGCCCGCGTCGTCGAGGACGGCGCGCAGGCGTGCGCCGGCATTGGGCCGGAAAACGTCGTGTTGCGTGTCCTCTTCGCGCGTGCGGATGAGTTTGACCGGACGGCCGACCGCCTTCGACGCCTGGACGGCCTGCACGACATAATCGGGAACGATCTTGCGGCCGAAGCTGCCGCCGAGAAACGTGACGTTGACGCTCACCGCATCGACCGCGCAACCCACTGCCGTCGCCACCGCTTCCCGACAGGCGTCCACCGACTGGATGGAACCCCAGACCTCGACGGCACCATCTCGGTAGCTCGCGGTAGCGTTGACCGGCTCAAGGGGCGCATGCGCGATGTGCGGGAGCACAAAGCGCCGCTCGATGATCGAGGCTGCCTTGTCCCGCAGGATTTGCTGCGGTGTGCCGATTTCGAGCGCAGGAACGCCGGTATCGTTATCGAGGGCTGCCTGCAGCAAAGCATCGATCTCCGCGCTCGACAGACCGCCGTGCGTGCCGCTGTCGAACACGATATCAAGCGCGTCGACCGCACGCTTAGCCTGCCAGAAATGATCGGCGACGACACAGACCGCGTTATCGCGCGGCGGCCGCGTGAGCGCCGGATGTTGCGAGCCTGCCTCTTCATTGGCGACTGCGACGGCTGCGATTCTCACCACTGCGCGCACGCCCGGCCGTTTGAGGATCTCGGCTTCGTTTCGGATCTCTACTACCGCGCCGGTGAAGGAAGGCGCCATCCTGATCGCCGCATTGAGCATGCCGGGGACGGTGACATCGATGCCGAAGAGCGCGCTTCCGGTCGACTTGGCCCGCGAATCCAGTCGTGGCATCGGCTTGCCGATCAACGCGAGCTGGCCCGGCTGCTTGAGCCGCGGCCGATCGCTGAGGGGAAGCCTGGCGGCGGCAGGCGCAAGCTCACCATAGGATAGGCGGCCTCCGCGGGCGTTGATCACGAAGCCTTTCTCCGTGCGGCACTGCGCGACAGTGATGCCCCATTTCTCTGCCGCGGCGCGCGTCAGTGCCTCGCGCGCCGCTGCACCGGCGATGCGCAGAAGCTCGTAAAACGCGGTGGTCGACATCGAGGCACCCTCCTTCTGCGCGGGTGCCTCGTTTTTGAAAGCGATCTTGTAGGCGTCCTTGCCCGTCACAAATCGCACAGTGACGCGCTGCCAATCGGCGTCGAGCTCATCGGCGAGGATCTGGGGCAGGACCGTGTACGACCCCTGGCCCACTTCCGGCTGCGACAGGCCAAGCGTGACGTCTCCTGTCGACGCGATGGCGATCCAGTCGGTGATGTCGTAGGTGCTCTCCTCTTTGGGCGACTGGGCGTAGGTCGAAAGAACAGTGATGGGCACCAGCAACGAGGCGACTCCCGCCGCTGTTCCCGTCAGCACAAGCCGCCGCGACATCGCTCTTTCGAGCACGTGGCTCATGACGTTTATCCCGAACGGCTGAGAAATCCATTGCCGCTGTGATGGTGCACTGCCGTCAATGTCCCGGCTGTGCCAGAACCGGTCCTAAGTCGTGTCTTCAACCACCGCATCGCACATGTAGGCCGCTGGCGCGGAATCAAATAGCGTTCAGAACGGCCAAGTCGCCCCGCCCATTTGCCGTCCATAAATGAGCTTGCCACCAGTCGCTACACGCCCAGCGGAGAAATTGCGCTCAGTCTGGAGCGTGCCAAGGCTATCAGTTCACTCCCTTTGCCGCTCCCACAGCACGCAGACCTTGCTCGAAGGCTCCAGGATATACGCGGCCACGCTGTAGCTGCCAATCAATCCGGTGGAAACGAGCCAGCGGTGGCCGGTGAATGACCCAGTCGCAGTGCCTGCTGTCGCATTATAGGCAATGTCCGACCAAGCCAGTGCCCGCGTCCCAGCGCAGTTGCCGGGTGAAGCGCCACGCGGCATAGCCGCCGACAGTGCCGCCGTCACCTTTCAGCGTGCCCGCGAGGGCGGCCACGTCGTACTTGAAATGCTCATAGCCGGTCACCAACCCGATCAGAAAATCTGGAGTCAGCTTGCGGCCGAGCCCAGCGGTCATATTGAGCTGGTTACCGTGCCAATCGGCGGCAGAATTTGTTCTGCGTCCAACCGGTGCCTTGCAGATCTATCCAGGCACTCCACTCGCGGTCGGGCGCAACCCTCGATGCCGGATCGTTGCGTTTAATCACTTGGCCGAGCCCAGCATATGCTTTTCCATCCGTGGGTCGGGCGGCGGCTATTCCGCAAAGTTGAACGTCACGCCATTCGAGCCGACAGTAATAGGATTGCCGCCGCTGCCCAAGGCGTTGCCAATTGCGCCATCAACTGGGTGGTCAGCGCCTCGGGGCCACCATCGCGAACATCGCGCCCTGGGGATCGCGGCATTGCGCGATCCAGCTGCCGCCGGGGACTTCCATCGGCCCATTGAGGATCTGGCCGCCTGCGTTCTTCACGCGCGTCATCGCGGCATCGATGCCATCGACGTTGAAATAATAAAGCCAGAAAGGGTGAGGGGTCTGCGGCGTCTTCGTCATCATGCCGCCGGAAGGCACGCCGCCGATCGCGAAGATCTGGTACGTGCCCATCGGGCCCATGTCCATGGCCTCGGCCTTGGTCCAGCCGAACAGCCCGGAATAGAACGCAAAAGCGCGGTCGAGATCGCCCGCGTGCAGCTCGTGCCAGCCGACATGACCGGGCGTGCCCGCCGGTGCCGGCGGCGGCGCCTCCTCGCTCGTTCCCTTGAACAGGATGAACCCGGCGCCGTGCGGGTCGCCGGCCACGGCGAAACGGCCGATGCCTGGAATGTCGCTGGGTTCCCGGTGGATGGCACCGCCCGCCGTCTTCACGCGCTTGGCATAAGCGTCAACGTCATCCACCCCGATGTAGCCCATCCACGTCGGTCCCACGCCCGCTTTGCGCGCGTCCTCCGGGATGGGCATCAGCCCGCCGACCATGGCAGGTCCCATGGAGAGGAGGGTATAAGAAACATCGGGCATCCCGGAATCCTTCGCGTCCCATCCGATCACCTCGTGATAAAACGATTCCGCGGCCTTGGTGTTGCTCGTCATCACGTCGTACCAGACAAATGTGCCGTGACTGCTGGGCATGGTCGCTGTTCCTCAGTTTGGGTTGATGGATGTGCCCTACGAAGGGTTACCTTGGGAGGCGCGCTGCAAGGCCGCAATATCGAGCTTGTTCATGCGCAGGACCTCGGCCATGACCCGGCTCGACTTCTCGCGGTCTTGCATCATCTCGCGCATCACGGAGGGCACGACCTGCCAGGACAGGCCGAACTTGTCCTTGAGCCAACCGCATCGCCCCTTCTCCCCGCCGGCGGAGAGCTTCTCCCAGAACGCGTCGAGCTCGGCCTGGGTGTCGCAACTCACAGTCAGCGAGATGGCTTCAGTGAACTTGAAATGCGGTCCGCCGTTCAACGCCATGAAGCGCTGTCCCGCAAGCTCGAAGATGATGACCAGCACCGTGCCCTTGGGCAGGGGACCCGCATCCCCGTAGTGCGAAACGGACACAACCCGCGAATTCGGGAAAATCGACGTGTAATGGTTCACCGCCTCCTCAGCGTTGCGGTCGAACCACAGGCAGGGCGTGATCTTCTGGATTTGAGCCATAATGATGATACTCCGAAAGCGACGATATTGCGAAAGCAACGATATTCCGAAAACATCTTGCGGCGGTGGTAGCAAAACGTTTGCGGGCCAGCACCGAGATGCCAGCCCGCGTGACCTAGAGGGAGATTACGTCAAACAGCAGACGAAAAGGGATCGACTCGTATTTTATTGCGCCTGGGAACTTTGATCAGAGCGCGCTGACGCCGGCCTGCCTGAGCAGATCCGCCATCTTGTTGCGGGCATAGAACATGCGCGTCTTCACGGTCGCGGGCGGAACCCCGACGATCTGCGCCACCTCATCCACCGACTTCTCGTGGTAGTACACGAGATCGATGACTTCGCGGTGAGCCGATGAGAGCTGGGTGAGGCACTTCTGGACGATGCTGTTGCGATCCTTGATGCCGACAGCGGACTCCGGGTTGTCGGCGGTATCCTCAATGCTTGCCGCCATCTCGTCGTCGAGGTGCTCGTCGTGTCGCCGGCGCAGTGCGGACAGCGCCTTGTAGCGGGCGATTGCGAGCAGCCAAGTCGAGACCTGCGACTTCGATTCGAAATTCTCCGCCTGCCGCCAGACGTCCAGGAACACTTCACTGACGAGATCCTCGGCCAGCGACTGGTTGGCGGTCATGCGCAAGATGAAACGGTACACCCGCACGTTGTGGCGCGCGTAGAGCACCTGCATGGCGCGCTTGTCGCCCTCGGCGATAAGGCCGATCAAAGCGTCGTCGGAACTGTCCTGAACGGGTGCTCGCAGACGCGGCGGCGCGATATCGCGCAACACGTATTCGGTTTGCATGACGATCCCCTATCAACGAGCTTTGTGCAAGCTCAGCCCTTGACCGGGATATGTAGCAAACCGCTGTTGCATGCGTGTTACGTCGCAGGGAAAAATGGTTTCGTCGCAGACCGAAATTGTTTCTTGGCTGTGGCCCGGACGACACAAAAGGTATCGAGGTATGGGGTATTGTTTCGTCCCGTGTGACTTTAATGCTTCAGTCCAGCGCAGAAGCTTCGCCGGAAGGGGAAAAGAGGTATCCCCCGCCCCGTACCGTCCGGATCACTGAGGGACGGGCCGGATCGGGCTCGATCTTGCGTCGAATGCGCATGATCCGCAGATCGATGGCCCGGTCGAAGGCCTCGGCGTCCCGGGCATTGGCCAGCTCAAGCAGGCGGTCGCGCGAGAGTACCCGCTTGGGATTGGCGGCGAACACCTTGAGGAGGCCGTATTCCGAGGCGGTGAGCGGATGCTCGTTCCCGGTGTCATCGCGCAGGGCCTGCGCATCGTGGTCCAGCCATTTCGTCCCGAACCGCACACGCGCCGGTGCACTCGCACGTGCCGTCCCGTTGACTGCGTCGGGCGCGGTCGGCTGCGACTGCTGGCCCTGCGTGCTTCGGCGCAGGACGGAACGGATGCGGGCAAGCAGCTCGCGCAGCTCGCACGGCTTGGCCAGATAGTCGTCGGCGCCGAGCTCGAGCCCCACCACCCGGTCGATTGCGCTCGCGGTCGCGGTCAGCATGATGATCGGCACGCCGTTGCGTCGCTTGAGATCGCGGATGATGGAAAGCCCATCTTCCTCCGGCATGTTGAGATCGAGCACGATCAGGTCCGGGACACGTTGCGCGAAGGATTGGCGCAGACTTGCGCCGCCGTCGCACAAGCTGACGCTGAACCCGTGCATGCGCAGATAGTCGCCCACCATGTCGCGCGCGGGCTGCTCGTCATCCACTACGGCGATGTGCTGCGACGCGTGCTGAGCCTGGCTCATGTGACGGGCAACTGCATGTTGAATGTGGCACCTTTTGCGGGCCCCGCGCTTTCCACCGTGACACGCCCGCCATGCAGGTCGACAATGCGCTTGACGATCGAAAGCCCGAGCCCGGTCGAGGTCTCCCCGGCCGTCGGCTTGGCCGAAAGCCGCTGGAACCGGCCGAACAGTCGAGAAAGGTCTTCCGGCGAAAGGCCTGCTCCCTGATCCTTGACCTGGATGGAGATATTTCCGGGCTCCTGTGTCACCATTATGTCAATGGCGCCGCCGATCGGGCTGTACTTCACGGCATTGCTGACCAGATTGTCGATGGCCTCGCGGATCCGGTCGGAATCGACCATCGCCGTGTGCTGGGAGGGGGCGGAAACCCTGATGGTTTGCTGCTTGCGAGCGGCAAGCGGGCGGTTCGCTTCCGCGACCTCTTGCACCAGGATCGAGATGTCCACCGGCTCGCGCCGCACGCTGATGTCGAGCGCATCGGCCATGGCGTCGGCGACGAGATCATCGACCATTCCGGTGAGGCGGTTGGCGGCATCGCGGATGTGGCCGATCTGCGCCTGGGCTTCCCCGTTGAGCGCCCCTGCCTTCGCAATCAGCTCCTTGAGGATTTCAGTCCGACCGAGGATCACGCTCAGGGGGTTCTTCAGGTCGTGGGCGACAGTGCCAAGGATCTCGCTCTTGAAGCTGTTGGCCTGGCGCAGCCGGGCCCATTGCGCCGCGAGCCGGCGGTTCGCCGTGGTGAGGTCCTGGGTGCGCTCGGCCACGCGCTCCTCCAGCCCGGCATTGGCGCGCTGCAGCTGCTCGTAGAGAATGACGTTGTCGAATGCGATGGAAAATCGGCTGCAGAAAATCTCGACCAGTGCGCGGTCCGTATCCGAAAGCTGGCGCGCCGCCTCGAGCACCACGACGACCTCGCGGCCGCTGAGCGTCTGGATATAGAGAACGGAGCGCTGGGGGGAAAATTCGTGGCGCCGCCGCGTGAAGGCCTCCTGCACGAGTCGCCGCAGGTCCTGATCAAGGATTTCCGACAGGCCCGAGCCGATGAACCGGCTGTAGCAGCCTGACCCGGCGAGGACCGAGAAGCCCTCCTGCGAGTAATCCGGCTCGCGCAACACGAGAATGCCGGCGCAATCGACATTGAGCAGCGAGGAGACCTGGGTGAGCACGCCTTCGGCCAGGCGCTGCATGGATCGGAAGTCAAACAGCGCGGAAGCGGCTTCGATGATGATCTCAAGCCCGCGGCGCGTTTCCACCATGCGCTGAAGCTGCAGATAGCTGCGCAGCGCGGCGGTCAATGCGGTGAACAGCTTGTCGGCGGTGAGTTCGGTCTTCGCCTTGTAGTCGTTGATGTCGTAGTCGACGATGACGCGACGCTCCGGGGCCTGCCCCGGCTGGCCCGTGCGCAGGATGATGCGCACGGTCTCGTTCTTGAGATCCTCACGGATGAACTCGACCAGATCGAGACCCGCGGTATCGGTCTCCATGATCACGTCGAGCAGCACCACCGCCACATCCGGATGGCTGCGCATGAGCTGGCGGCCATCGGCTGCCGAATAGGCGGACAGGATTTCCAGACCTTGCCCGTTCAAGCGATAGTCGGAAAGGGCGAAGCGGGTACCGTCATGCACCGCGTGATCGTCGTCGATGATCGCAATCTTCCACCGCCTGATTTGCTCAGGGGGGCCCTGCGCGCCCGCGTCATCGATCAGCTGGACGATCTCGTCATCAGCCATGCGCCTTGTCCATCATAGTGCTCGGCTGGGTGGGCGGGGCTTCGCCGGGCGCGACGCGCGGAACGGTGATCCGAAATCGCGTGCCCCAGCCCGGCCGAGATTCGAACGTCAACCGGCCTCCCAGCTGCTGGGTCACCAGATTGAAGATGATGTGCAGGCCAAGCCCGGTTCCTCCCTCGCTGCGCCGCGTGGTGAAGAACGGATCGAAGGCATGGCGCTGGACTTCCTCGCTCATCCCGATGCCGTCGTCGGAAACGAAGATCTCGACCTCGTCGTTGGACTGCGCCCGGGATTGCCGTGCTTCGACTGTAATCCTGCCGGTGCGCCCGTCAGGAAAGGCATGGATCACGCTGTTGAGGAAAAGGTTGGTCAAGACCTGACCGTAGGAGCCGGGATAGCTCTCCATCGTGATCCCGAAGGGTACATCCACGGTGAGCGCGATCTGCGATTTCCTGAGCACGGGGCGCAGGCTGGCGACGATATGGTCGGTCGATTCCCGAAGGTCGAACTCCCTGCGCTCCGCATGGCTGCGGTCCACGGCCACCTGTTTGAACGATTGCACGAGCTCCCCGGCGCGTTGCAGGTTGGTCACCAGCTGGTTGGCGGCATCGCGGCCCGTCTCCAGGAACTCATCGAGTCGCGAGCGCCGCAGCGGCCCACCTGCGACTTCCTTGGTGAAATCGTCGCATCTGCGCGCGAAGCTCGAGGCGACGGTCAGGCTGATCCCGATCGGGTTGTTCACCTCGTGCGCGACGCCGGCGACAAGCCCGCCAAGGGCGGCGAGTTTTTCGGCGGCAATGAGGTTCTGTTGCGCCTCGCGCAGGTCTTGCAGGGTTTTTTCGGCGTGATCCTTCGCGGCCCGCAGCTCGCTCTCCGCCTTGCGCTTGGCCAGCGCATTCTCCCGAAACACCGCCACTGCCCGAGCCATCTCGCCGATCTCGTCGCGTGCTTGCGTGCCCTGTATGGGTACATCGTATTTCTCCGAGACGACGGCGTGCATGGCATCGGTGATATCCCGAAGCGGGAGAATGATGCTGCGCGCGATGGCGACGCCGGCAATGACGATGAGGGTGAGAAAGACGACGGCGACCAGCGCGACGCGCAGGTAGAGATTGGCCAGGGTATGATCGAAGCTGCCCTGTGCCCGCATCTCGCGCAGGCCCATCTGCGCGGAGAGCTTGTTGATCAGCGCAATCATGGAGGCCTGGTTATCGTCGATTGCGGTCTGCAACAGATGTGCGCGCGCTGCAAAATGCTCGGTCAAGTTCTTTAATCCTTCCCGAAACGCGCCCGCCCCTTGCGCGAGCGCAGAGACCGCATCGCGCTGCAGCCCGCTGTCGGCGAGATCAATCATCACCGGGATCGTCTGCTCCACGGTAGCAATGCTCGCGCGCGCCTCGTCGCCCGCTTGGGACGCGGGCGCGAGATAAAATGCATTGGCCGCGAGCAGGCCGTCCGTGAACGAATCCCGCGATTTCGCCAATGAAGGGAGCAGCAGGGAATCGCGGCTTTCGATCGACGACTCGATGATGGAATAGAGGCCGACCACATCCCGGGCAGGCTTGAGCACTTCGTTCTCGTAGGTCTGCGAAATCGTCGTCTGCAGCGCGCGCAGCTCTCCGAAGCCCTGCAGGAAGCGCTCGGTCAGGGCGCGCAACTCGTCGGCCGAGCCGGAGAGAACGGGATCGACCGCGCCGCGGTTGCGCAACGTGCTCAGCACGTCGCCATGCAATCCCAGCACTTCCGCCAGCACCTGATTGTTGGGCGCGACGATGTAGCGGTGGATGAGGCTCTGCAGGCGGCTCGCCTCGTTGCTGAGCTGGACCAGAAGCCGGTCGGATTCGCGCACGCGTCGCACGTCGTCCCACGCGCTGCTGAGCACGTTGGCGCCGTTCCAGATGAGCACGGCAAGGATGACCGCGACCGTGGCATTGAGCGCGGCGATCGCGAACAGACGCCACCTTATCGGCAGCACCCGCAGCAGGGTCTGCGTGGCGATATCGACGGTGCGCCGCGGCCCGGAGAGCGCGGACAGCTCGTCCTTGAGTGCGATCAGATCGAAGCTCATTGGACCTGGCGAATACGCTCGATCAATTGCCGCGCCTCGTCATCCGTCATCACCTTGGAATAGATCTCGCTCATGGCGTCCTCGAACGGTTTTCGATCGATATCGGTGATGACGATGTTGCCGGCGGCGCGCGCCTGCTGGCGTGAGTGCTCCTCCAAACTGGTCCAGATTTCGCGCATGTAGATGTTCGACTTCCAGGCAGCGTCGCGAAAGATCTCTTTGTCCTCGCTCGACAGGCTTTCCCATGCCCGCGGCGACATCACCAGCACTTCCGGCCCCATCGCGTGCTCGGTGAGCGTATAGTAGGGGGCGAGCTTGTAATGGCTGGTTGTCACGTAGGAAGGCCAGTTGTTCTCCGCGCCGTCTATCAGTCTGGTCGAGAGCCCGGTCAAGACCTGGCCATAAGGCAGCGCGACAGGCTCGGCCCCCAATGCCCGGATCATTCTCGACATGACCTCGGACTGTTGCACCCGGATGCGCAGCCCCTTCATATCCTCGAGCGAGCGCACCGGCCGCACGCTGTTGTAGATCGACCTGGCACCCGAGTCATAGAACGTCAGCCCCACGAAACCATGGCGTTCGAACCCCGCCAGGATCTCCCTGCCTATGCTCTGGTCGAGGACATGGTGGAGATGCTCCAATGAGCGAAACAGGAAGGGTAGCGACAGCAAGTTGGCTGCCGGCGCCAGCGCACCCATGGGCGCCACGTTGGTGCGATTGATATCGATCACCCCGATGCGCGTCTGCTCGATCGTCTCCTTCTCCTCTCCCAACTGGCTCGAATGGAAGACGCGAATCCAGTGGCGTCCGCCGGTGCGCTCCTCCACCAGCTTGGCCATGAACTGCAGCGCCTGCACGGTCGGATAGTCAGGCGCCTGGTTGTCGCTCGCTCGGAACTCGCGCGCAGCCGCGGAGCGCGGCCCCACGGCCAGCACCGCCGCGCAGGCGAGCACCCACGCAGCCGCATATGAACGGCGAATCCTCCGTATGGAGAGCGACATGTCCCCGTGCCCGTCAGTGAAACACAGCGAAGGCAGAGTATTCGCTTACAAGAAAGGCGGCAATCTGGTCGAAAAGGACGCCGGGCGCGGGAAACGGCGATTCTGCCCGACTATTGGGCTGCGCTGTGCTCGCGCCCTCAGGAAACGAGCCTCAGCTTGGACGCGGGAGGCTGCAAGGTGCGGTAGAGGTCAGCTCGCCCGCCGGCTGGGCCGGCTCCGTCCGATGCCGTCCGAGTCGCTTTGCCTGATAGAGAGCGCTGTCTGCGGCCGTTATGAGATCGCGCGCATCGCTTCCGGTGGTGGGTGCAAAACAGGATACGCCGATGCTCACCGTTGCAATGCCGAACGGGCTCACCCGATGCTTCAGGCCCAGCTTGGCCACTTTCGCACGGATTCTTTCGGCCACGTTGAACGCCGTCTTGGCATCAAGGCCAGGGAGCAAAACTGCAAACTCCTCCCCGCCGTAACGCGCGGCGAAGTCGCTCGCTCGGCGATTGAACGCGGCATTGCGCCTGACGCGTTCAGCATCGACCATCCGTTCGGATCGAAACGATGATGCGTCCCGGACGCGGCACAGGGCGAAGCCCGCACGCCGCCGCTCTACCTCGCAATACTTAAGCGGCCGCCCGTTCTTCCTTCGCGAGATATTGCAAGGTGAAGTCCTTGACATGGCCGTCAATCCAGGCCGCCTCCTCGCGCAAGGAGGTCCGCAAGGCGGCGGAGAGATCGCCTCCGTCCCTTTCGCATAGCGCCAGCAGAGATTTGTAAGCGGCAATCTCGTAGTGCTCGACTGCCGGCTATCGTGTCCTGTTCGCCACCTCCACCACCACTTGATAGCCGGCGTTGAGATCGGGCTTGGATTTCGCAACGTCCTCGCCCACGCTCGCAAGCGTCTCCATCATCGCCGACTGCTCCTCAGCCGGCAGGCTGATCAACTCGCCGCCTTTGTCCAGCCAACCTTGTCGTACTTTGGCGTTGAGCTCGACGGCAAAGGGATTGATCGCCACGGATTCCTTGGCCGCATCCCGATCTACAATCTGTTGCAAATCCGCGGGCAACGAGTCGTACCATTTCTTGCTGATCTCGACGATGATGAAGATGGAAGGCTGGCCGGTCTCCGTGACGTATTTCGCCGCATCCTGGTACTGCATGGGGGTGAACACGGTCATCGCGGCAAGCGCGCCGTCGATCGCGCCCTGCTGAATGGCCGGCAACACGTCGCCCAATGTCATTGCCACAGGTGTCGCGCCCAGCCGCTTGAGCGTCACGGTTTGGAAGTCGGAGGCGAAGATCCGCAGCTTCTTGCCCTTGAAGTCGGCGAGGTGCCGAATCGCGCTTTTGGCGATGAACGCGGAGGGGGTTGCCATATAGAGCCCGACGCCGCGCAGCCCCTTGCCGGCCCCGAGACCCAGCATCAGCTTGAGCACGGTAGGATCGGCGGCGAGGCGCTGGCCGTGCTCCATCGATGTGACGAGACCGGGCGCCGTCATCAGCTCGAACCGCTCGTCGACGCCTACGAAGAACTCGGGCGGGACGATCGCGCATTGAATGGCGCCGAACTGCACCCCTTCAATCTGCCGCGGGATCGAGCCCAGTTGGCTCGCAGGATAGATCTCCGTCTTGATGCGGCCGCCGGAATCCTTGGTAACCGCAGCGGCGTAGTTCTTGGCGAACTGGTGCAACGAATCGTTCAGAGTCGGCAGCGTCAGCTTCATGATGTAGGTTTTGTCGTCCGCTGCTTGCGCCGGGGCGAGGGTGACCGCCAGCCACATGGCGGGTGCAACAAGCCCCGCCCGCAGGCGCAATCCGAATTCCATGCAGTGCATCCCTGTCTCCCTAGGTGCGACCGGCACTTAGCGGCGTGACACCGGCTCATTGTCGTTACGCGTAAAACGTACCACAGCTTGTGCATCAGCGAAATCAGAAGCTCGGGGACCGCCGCAGCGGCGCAAGCGATGGTCGTTGCGGCAGTGGAGGCTGCATGTCTGGCGAACCCCAGCTTTCTTGAAACGCCGGCCTTCCGCTGGCATCAACAAGCAGCTCAGCATGCAGGCAAAGGGGACGCAACCATGGACACGATGATCGCAGCGCGTCTGCATGCCTACGGCGCGCCGATGACGCTCGACCGCATCCCCGTGCCGCAGCCGCGTCCGAACGACGTGCTGGTCGAAGTGCACGCGTGCGGCATCGTCCCCAATCTTGCGCGCGTCGTGAGCAACTTCTTTGGTACGCAGACCCCCGATCTCAAGATGATGCCGCCGCTGCCGGCGATTTTCGGCCTCGATCCTACCGGGATCATCAGGAAAGTTGGCGACCAGGTGAATGCGGTCCGACCGGGCGAGCGCGTCTACGTTAATCCTGCCCGCAGCTGCGGTTCGTGCCGGATGTGCCGAAGCGGCGAGATGCTCGATTGTCCAAATTTTACCTTCCAGGGATATTTCGGGCGCTCCCAGGACCTCATGCGCGCCTATCCCTATGGGGGGGTTGCGCAGTTCATAACCGCGCCCGCCACGGCTTTGGTGCGGCTGCCGGATAATGTGAGCTTCAATGCCGCCGCGCGGTTCGGATATTTCGGTACCGCCTACGCGGCGATGCGCAAGATCGGCGTGGGTCCCGGTCAGTCATTGCTCGTCAACGGCGTCAGCGGCACGCTCGGGCTCTGCGCCGCGCTCATTGCGCTCGCCATGGGTGCAACGAAAATCCTGGGCACCGGCCGCAATGGCGCGCTGCTCGAGCGGGTGAAAACGCTAGCCCGGAGCGGATCGCCACCTTCGCCCTGCCGGACGGGTCCGGCGGCGGTGCATCCTTCGGACAGCCGGACCCATTGGTCGCATGGGCGAAAGCAGCAACCGATAGCCATGGGGTCGACGGCGTGATCGATTGCCTGCCGCCCGGCGCGCCGGCAAGCGCAATGATGCGGGCGCTTCATTGCCTGCGTCGTGGGGGTCGCGCCGTGAATGTCGGTGCCGTGATGGAAACGCTGCCCATCAATGCGTTCTGGTTGATGACCAACCGCGTGGGGCTGCAAGGCTCGGTCTGGTTCACCACTGCGGAGGGAGAGGCCATGGCGGCCATGGCCGCCGCCGGTACATTGAACGTGTCGGTGCTTGAGCATCGCGTATCGCCCCTGCGTAAAGTCAACGAGGCGATAGCTGGAATGGCAGAGAGGGACGGCGGCTTCACCAACTTCGTCGTCGATCCGACGTGCGTCGAATGAAACGCGGGCCGCAAGCTGCGCTGCTTGCTCTCGGCTTGCCGCGAGATCACGGGTCCGATACGCGGGCGTGAAAACAATCCTGAGCATGGTGGCAGGAGTGAAAGAGATGCAGGGCCAAGGAAAAAAGAGGGCGCTCGCACGTCAAATCAAGGTCGCTGCCGTGGGGTTTGTTTTGCTGATGCCGGGGATTGGGATCGCGGCAGCGCAAGGACCAAGGCTAACGGCGCCGGGTCGCATCCAGAACCCCGCCGGAATCATGGCGATCGGGACTGCGGCGAGCGGAGTGGTCAGCGAGGTCCTGGTGCACGAGGGCAGCCGGGTGCACGCGGGCGATGTCCCGGCCGCCTTGAGCTGCACCCCGCTCGAAGCGGAAAAGCAGATGCGCACTGCGGAGCTGCAAGCAGCACAGGCCGTTCTGGATCGGGTTCGCCATGGCCCGCGCAGGGAGGAAATTGCGGTAGCGGAAGCTGTCGTCGGCTACTCGAATGCACGCGCGGAAGAAGCCGAGAAGACCTACGAGCGGACCCAGGCCCTGCGCGAGGGCGTCAGCGTTACGACTGCGCGAATCCTGGAGACGCTGCGCGATGCAAGAGTTTCGGCCGCTCAGCTCGGGGAGGCGAAAGCGAGGCTCGCGCTGCTGCGCGCGGGATCGCGCGAGGAGGATGTGCGGGAAGCCGAGTCCAGAAGAAACATGGCGGCCGCCCAGCTGGAGCGGGCCGGCGCTGAGCTGGAGCGCTGCGCGGTGCGTGCACCGGTGGATGGCGTCGTCGTCGATGTTCTGACCAACGCTGGGGAATTCATAAGCTTGGCCGTCCCGGCGGCGCTCCTGCGCCTCCTCCCGGATGCACCGCTGCAGGTGCGGGCCGAGATCGATGCGCGTGACCTGCCCCGCGTATGTGTCGCACAACCCGCGACGTTTACTGCCGACGCTTTTGCCAGTACGCCCATGCAGGGACAGGTGGAGTCCATAAGCCCGGTGATCAGCGCAAGAACGCTGTTTACCGCGAGCAATGAAACCCGCGCTCCCGATGTAGGAAGAGTCATTTTACGGGTCGAGAACGGCGGAGCCAATTTGCCGAGCGGCCTGCCTGTTACTGTTGTTTTCGGCCCGTGCCCATCCAATTAAGCGGCGAACCAACCCGGCTAAGGCGCGTACTCGACAGGAAA
>Ga0209331_1000241_pt1 | contig 20131 bp, 16 predicted proteins | sample JacPinW_OM3H0_M3_FD_187971 | JGI IMG/M metagenome (GOLD analysis project Ga0209331, IMG submission 187971) | Forest soil microbial communities from Algoma, Ontario, Canada - Jack Pine, Ontario site 1_JW_OM3H0_M3 (SPAdes) (version 2) | ecosystem: Environmental > Terrestrial > Soil > Boreal...
AACATCAAAAAGCCCGGAGTTGCAATGTACATCTCGGTGAATAGTCAGAATCGGACGTACCAAATGGAGCAGTTCGTCGCGCGCAAGGGATATCATGCGACCTCGCTCAAGGACCTCAAAGGAGCAAAGATCATGTCCGCGCCCGGCCCGGCAAATGTCACCATGGCGAAAGCAGCGCTTGCGGCGGTCGGGCTCAAGGAGGGTGACTACAGCATCGATCAGCTGGATATGGGCCAGCACGTCAATGCCATGACGGCAGGCACATTCGATGCGGGCTATACGCTCGAGCCCAATGCCTCGACCATGCGGAAGCTCGGCGTCGCGACAACCATCGAAGCGGGGGTCATTGCCCATTACGTGTTGGTAAATCCCGACGCCAATGCTTTCGTAGGCGGTTGCGCCCTCACCTCCGAGTTCATCAAGAGCCGTCCGGATGTCGCCAGGCGGTTCGCAGCCGCATGGGAGAAGGCGGTACGTCTCATCAATGAAAACCCTGCGGAGGCTCGCAAGCATCTCGTCAAGAATACTTTCACTCCGGAAGACGTGGTCGATACGGTGCCGATGATCCGCTATTTCATGGCCAAGGACTTGTCGGACAAGGACAAGGCTGATTATCAGAAATTTATCGACTTTTCGGTAGAGACCGGAACGCTGGAGCAGAAGGTCGACGTCACGAAATATTTGCAAGCGTTCTGAGCAGGCCGGCAGCGAGCGGGAGGGCGAGCGCTCTGCACGCGAATAGAGGGGATAAGGGAAGCGGCACTGCCGTTGGCGATGCTACCGCCGCTCACGTCACCATCCGCGGTCTCTGCAAGCGCTTCAACGACGCCGTCGTCTACGACCGCTTCGACCTCGACATCCCACGCGGGAAGCTCGTCTCGATCTTCGGACCGAACGGCTGCGGGAAGAGCACGCTCATCAACATGATCGCAGGACTGATCCCGCCCGACGCCGGTGAAATCCTGTTTGCCGGCAAGCCGCTCCGCGACATAAAATTCGGCTATGTGTTTCAGAACTATCGCGAAGCTCTGTTTCCCTGGCTGCGCTCGATCGACAATATCGAATATCCTCTGCGGTTCATGAAGTTGCCGAAAGCCGAGCGCCGCGCGCGTACCCGGCGGCTTCTCGCCAATCTGGGCGTCAAGATCGATCTCAACCGCTATCCCTATGAGCTTTCAGGTGGACAGCAGCAGCTCGTCTCGATCATGCGCGCGCTTGTCGTCGAACCGGAGATTCTGTTTCTCGACGAACCGTTCTCGGCGCTCGACTACGAGATGACTCTGTTCATGCGCGATCAGCTGCAGCGCATCTTCGTCGAGACCGGCACCACCACGGTGCTCGTCTCGCATGATCTGGAGGAGGCCGTCTATCTCGCCGACCGTATTCTGCTGCTGTCGCGGCGGCCTGCGTCGATTGCCGATTATGTGCATTATGACGCCGCGCGCCCGCGCACCGATGCGACCCTGTCGGAGCAGCATTTTGTTCTGGTCAAGGCGCATTGCCTCGATGTTTTCCAGCGCGAGGTTCGCAAGGGCTGAAATGAGAAGGGTCCGTTTTGATCCCTATCTTCCCTTCGTCGGGGTGATCGCGCTCATCCTGATTTGGTATGTCGCAGTCTGGTACGAAGTCGTGGATAGGGTGCTGCTGCCTTCTCCCTCCGATACTTTCCAGGCGCTCTGGAAGGGAATGACCGGGGGTCGGCTCAGTTTTGATTTCTGGCGAACGGTCGAACGCACGACCTTGGCGACACTGATCGCCGCCGCATTCGCCATCCCGCTCGGCATCTTTCTAGGAGCGTCCGAGAAACTCTACCGTTCGGTCGAATTCGTTATTGACTTCTTCCGCTCGACACCCGCCTCCGCAATGTTTCCCTTGTTCCTGGTACTGTTCGGGGTCGGCGACGAGACCAAGATCTCGGTAGCCGCATTCGGCGCCGCGTTGGTGATCCTTTTCAATGTCGCCTACGGCGTGATGAATGCGCGCAAGACCCGGCTTCTTGCCGCCAAGGTGATGGGTGCATCGCGGCTTCGCGTCCTCACAGATGTCATGCTGCTGGAGTCATTGCCGCAAACATTCGTCGGCTTGCGCAACGGTGTCTCGCTCGCGCTGGTCATCGTGGTCGTGGCCGAGATGTTCATCGGCTCGACCGACGGGCTGGGCCAGCGCGTGTTTGAGTCGCAGCAACTGTTTGCAATGCCCGATATGTATGCTGCGATCTTCGCAGCCGGCGCGCTCGGTTACGGCCTCAACCTGCTGTTTCTCCTGATCGAGCGCCGGTTCGTCCATTGGTCGGGCAAGTGAGCCCGACGGGAGTGGACGACCCCAGCCTGGCGCCGTCTATTTGCAGACGGGCTGTCCGTTGACCACCGCAGCGGTTTTTCCGGGCGGACACCCTTTCGGAGCCGCTGGAGGCGGAGCGGGCCGTGCGATCGCAGCTGCGGGCGCGGGCGCCGGTGCTGCAGCGGGCGCCGGAGGTCTCGGCGGAGGTGGCGGAGGCGGCGGTGCCGGTGTGACCACCCTGGCCGGTGGCGGCGGTGGGGGCGGCGGCGCCACCACCCTGGCCGGTGGCGGCGGCGGTGGCGGTGTCACCACCCTGGCCGGTGGCGGCGGCGGTGCCGGTGTCACGACCCGGGCCGGCGGGGGCGCTGCCGGTTTGGGCGGAGCGGGCGGCGGAGCCGACGGTGCAATACTGGCGGACGGATGTGGTGCCGCCGCTTTGGGTGGGGTGATCGGCGGCGTCACGTGAGCCGCGGGCGCCGGAGAGGATGGCAATGGTTTGGCGGCGGGCGTCGCGGGATGTGCTGCCGGGTTGGATGCGCTGGAGGGGGGCGTCGCCGGTGCTGAGGGCGTCGCCGGTGGTGACGTCGAAGGCACTGACAACTTCGTGCCTGGCGCTGAAGGATGGCCCGGACCCGCCGGCTGTCCTGACGGTGAAGCGGGCGGAGTAAGATTTGCCGCAGGCGCCGAGGCCGGCTTGGGCGCTCCACCGGATCCCGTGCCAGGCTTTCCGCCACTGGCTGGGGCCGGTATCGGTGAACCCCCCGGAGCTATGGCAGCCGAGGGTGATGTAGCCGAGCCCGGGGCTGTGCCGGGCGGCTTACCGCTTCCAGGCGCGGGTGTGGCCGCGGACGGGAGCGGTTGACCTTGCATCCCTGGGAGGGGTGCGCCTGGAGAAGGCTTTCCGGCGCTGGCTGGCGACGGCGACGGCGAACTCCCCGGAGCTATGGCAGCCGAGGGTGACGTAGCCGGGCCGGGGGCAGTGGCGGCCGGCTTACGGCTGCCAGGCGCGGGTGCCGCCGCGGACGGGAGCGGTTGACCTTGCATCCCCGGCAGCGGCGCGCCCGGCAATGGCTTGCCCGCCGGGGCGGAAGTGGGCGACCCCGCGTTACCCGCTCCGGGTGTCTGGGTCTGCAGGGCAGCCTTGTGCGCCACCGACGGTGGCAGCGATGGTCCAATCGCGGCGGGCTGCGCACCCGCTGGGGCACCGCCTTGAGCAGGTGCTGCTGCTTGTGCTGGCGGCTGGATGGTCCTGGTCTGGCCGGCCTGGTTGGTGACAGTGACCGTGTTGGTCACGTTATTCACCACGACCGTATTGTGCACGTTATTGTAGATGACGTTGTTCGGCGGTGGCGGGGCCACGTATCGCGGCGGCTGCACCCATACCGGGACAGGTCGGTAGACCGGCATCGGCAGCACGAAGATTCCGACCGGCGGCGGGGGCGGCGGCAATATGATGAATTCCGGCGGCGGCGGCGCCAGAAATACGATTGGCGCGGGCGGTGGCGGCGCGAAGCCAAAATCGGGATCGTCAAAGACCAGAACCGGCCGGCGGATGTAGACGATCTCGTCCGGCGGCGGGGGCGGAACGTCGTAGTCCACGAGCGCAAATCTCGGCGGCGGCTCAAATGCCGCGCGGAGGTACGCAAGGCGCCGGCGGGCATCCCACGCATGTGACCCCTCCGGGTACCTCCGCAGATATGACCAGTAGGCCGGCGGCGTATCTAGAATGCGCGTACGCCGCCACGTGATCGCCTCGCGCCGTGCGGCGATAATCGCCCGCACCCGTCGCGCCATGGGATCATCGGGATATGCGGCAACAAACTCCGTGTAGCCATCCATCGTATCTCGCTCCAGAGCCACGATATAAGCGTCCGGAGCGCCCAACTCGCGGATCGGCCGGGCACGAATTGCAGCAGTTTGCTCGGCGGAAATGGCAGGAGGCGGCGCGTCAGCCGCTCGCTCGAAGAATACAACCTGCTCCTGCACCTTGGATGCGTGCCATGGCACTTCCGCACCCGCCGTCATGTCGTTGACCCGCAGCCTTGCGCGCTCGAACACCCCGTCGAGCGGCAGCCCGCCTTCGCGGATCATTTCGGCCAGCGCTTGCGCATAAGGCCCGTAGGGGCCTTGTCCTTCGGGAGCAACGGTGCCGGGCGCCGCATTGAAGGCGACAAGAAGTCCTGGGTCCGGATCGACCAGCGCGAGCCCGCCCGCGATCGGCTGCCCGGATTTGGCGTATGGACCAGCACGCGCGGCGTCCAGGACGACGATGCTCGCCTTGAGCTTCAACGCGGCGAGCGGGCGACTGTAGTCGGAAAGCCTGATCGCCTCGGAGGCTATGTCCACATCGCTCGGGATCCGCGCATCGATGGGAACGAAATAGTTTTCCCCTTCGAGCTGGAGTCCATATCCGCTGACGTAGATGAATACGACGGTATCAGGACCGGAACTCGTGGCCTTCTCGACGAAATCCCGAAAGGCGTGACGCAACGAATCCTGATCGAGATCGCGCGCGCCAGCCACGTCAAACCCCGCAGCCTGAAGAGTCTGGGCGATCAGCCCCGCGTCGTTTGCGGGCGTGTTGAGCGCTCCGGCTTGGTAGCCGGCATTTCCGATGACCAGCGCGATGCGCTTTTCCGCGTATGCCGTGCCCGGCATGGCGGCAAGCCCAAAGGCGAGCAGCCCGAACAGCGCGGCCGTGATCATGCGCGTGCGTGTCATGAGAGCTCCATCAAAGCGGGCGAAGACTCGCGAGCGTGCTGGTATTACGCAACAAAACCGCTGAACCTTATCTGAACAGAAGAAGCCAAGACTAAGGCAGGCTGCGGACAGCCGAGTTCCACGATGGGTGAGCTTGGCCCATAGTCACGCCGAGTGCGGTAGCCCGGCTCGATCTCTTGGAGGAAGAAGCGCCGCGATGGTCGTTACCCTGAGGCCGATCCCCGGTATTCCGCTGGTGCGCCCGCGCGACGACCTCGCCGAACTCTTGATCCTTGCGTGCGAGCGCCAGGCAATCTCACCCAAAGAGGGGGACGTTCTCGTGCTGGCACAGAAGGTGGTGTCAAAGGCCGAGGCGCGCTACATCGACCTCGCGACGGTGGTGCCATCTGCCCGTGCCCAAAGCCTTGCCGCAGAAGTGGAGAAGGACCCGCGGCTCGTCGAGGTCATTTTGGGAGAGTCGCGCCGCGTGGTGCGCCGGCGGCCAGGCATTTTGATAGTCGAGCACCGGCTCGGTTTCGTCATGGCGAATGCCGGTGTCGATCGCTCGAATGTCGACCCCGAGGCGGGAGCGGAGCCCGTGCTGCTGTTGCCGCGCGATCCGGACGGCTCTGCTGCGACTCTGCTCGCGCGCCTCTCGGCGCATTTCGGCAAGCCGTTGGCCGTGATCATCAGCGACAGCTGGGGTCGAGCGTGGCGCCGGGGTACCGTGGGGGTCGCGCTCGGAGCGGCGGGGCTTCCGGCCGTGATGGATCTGCGCGGCCGTCCCGATCTGTTCGGCCACGAGCTGCGCGTCACCGAGACCGGATTTGCCGATGAGATCGCCAGCGCAGCGTCCCTGCTGATGGGGCAGGCGGCCGAAGCGACGCCGGCCGTACTCGTGAGCGGACTGTCATGGTCCGCCGCATCCATGCCGGCGAACGCTTTGCTTCGTCCACCGGAAGAAGACCTGTTCCGATGAGTGCGCAACGTGGGAGGGTGGTCGCCATCTCCGGTGGGATCGGCGGGGCCAAGCTCGTGCTCGGGCTCAGTCGCATCATGCGGCCGGAAGATCTTGTCGTCATAGTCAACACTGCGGACGACTTCGAGCATCTCGGACTTGCGATCTCGCCCGATCTCGACACGGTCATGTATACCCTTGCGGGGCTCAATGATCCGCAACGCGGATGGGGCAGGCGAGACGAATCATGGAACTTCATGTCCGCGCTCGCTGCTTTGGGCGGCGAGAGCTGGTTTGCCCTCGGGGATGCTGATCTAGCTACGCATATCGAGCGAACGCGAAGACTGCGCGCTGCCGAGACCCTGTCGAATATCACCGCCGATTTCTGCCGGCGCCTGGGCATTGCGACGCGAATTGTGCCGATGAGCGACGACAAGGTGCGGACCCGGCTTGAGACCGACCGCGGCTTGCTCGAGTTTCAGGATTATTTTGTGCGCCAACGCTGCGCACCGGTCGTTCTGAAAGTGGTATATGCGGGCGCCACAGGCGCGCGGGCACACCCTGATGCAGTCGCAGCCTTGCAGGATTCGCGACTGCGAGCGGTGGTGATCTGTCCCTCCAATCCGCTGTTGAGCATCGAACCGGTGCTTTCTTTATCCGGCATCCGGGACGCCCTTGCCCGGCGCGCAGCTCCGGTCGTTGCAGTGTCTCCCATCATCGGTGGCCGTGCAGTAAAAGGTCCAACCGCGAAGATGATGGCTGAGCTCGGGCTTCCGGTTACGGCTGTTGCGGTGGCGCGGCACTATGGCCACCTGCTCGACGGCTATGTTCTCGACCATGCGGATGCAAGCGATAACATCGAGCTTAAGATCCCGGTCGTGCCAACGAACACCCTCATGCTCAGTCTGGAAGATCGCGAGGCCCTCGCACGCACCGTGCTCGCGCATGCCGATAGGGTGGCGAAAGCAGCGGGCTGACACCGATCGACATGCAGCGTGCCCGCAAGATTTGTGCAGTAGTGCCGGTTAAAGAAACGGGCCGCGCCAAGCAGCGGCTCGCGCAAATTCTCACCGGTCAGCAGCGGCAACTGCTCGTGCAGGCGATGTTCGAGGACGTGCTGATCGCTTTGACTCAGACCACCGGTCTCGCCGCCATCCTTGTCTCCACGGCCGATCGCGGAATCGCCGCCATCGCAGACAGTTACGGCGCCCGAGTGCTGGAGGAAGCAGCAACAGACGGACATTCCGCGGCGGTAGCAGCGGCAGCGGCCAGGCTCGACGCTGCGGGCTACGACATGCTCACCCTGCCGGCCGACATTCCGCTCGTGCAGCCCGAGGACACCAGCCACTTGCTGCTTGTTCACCGCGAGGCGACGCAATACGACTCGCGGGGTTTCACCATCGTGCCTGCGCGGGACGAACGCGGCTCGAACGCCGTACTCTGCTCGCCAGCACGCGCGGTGCCACTGCAATTTGGCGAGAACAGCTTTTTGCCTCACCTCGCCGCCGCAAAAGGACGCGGGATCGAACCGGTGGTCGTGAAATTGCCGCGCGTTGCCCTGGATGTTGATACACCCGATGACCTAAAGCTCCTGCTGCAGGAACGTGCACCGACGCGCACACATGCCCTGCTCACGCTCTGGGACCAAGCTCGTATACACGCGGTCGGTCCGGAGTAATTCGGGCCGCCAAACCTGCCCTGGCCCATGGCGCAATGCTCAAGAGCAGCATCGGCTAAAGCATAAGCCGCACCATTCGCCCCTTTCACAAAGCCTTGTAGAGTCGCTCGTCATACAGAGCGCCGCTCATGGGCGTGAGCTTCTCACGAAAATTCTTGGTATGTGCTGCCGTGATATGCCTGTTGTAGGCGTCTTGATCCTTCCAGATCTCGACAACGGAGAAGTGGTTCGGCCGACTGCTTTGTTGCAATACCTCGAATCGAACCACGCCGGCCTCCTTTCGGCTCTCGTCGGCCAACGCCTTGAGCAGGGATATGCAGTCGTCCTTACTGGGCGGGGGCACGTCCACATGCGTCACCACGTGAACCGCGCCCGGCGCACTCCCGGTAGCCGCACCGGCGACGTCCATGCCGCTGTGCAGCCGGTCGTCAATCGCGCTGATGAGATCTGGTTTGATCTTGTCGCGCAAGGCATTGGTGTCCGGAGCCCCGACATGGGCGTCGTAGCCCTTCCTGTCCTTCCAGACCGCCACCGCTGCGAACTGATTCGAAGGTGAAACGCGCTGCAGGAGCTCGAACCGCATATTGCCGGGCTGCTTGCGCGCTGCATCGGCAAACTGTCGCAACAGCCCGGCTGCCGTAGCAGCAGCTGCCGGCGCAGTCTCGATGTAGCTCACAACATAGATTGCGCTATCCTGCGCCAGCAGAGGCGACGTGGCCAACATGGAGGTCGATACCAAGGCAATCAGAGCCGAAATGAACAGGCGCATGTCACTCCCCAATCCCGACTTGTTTTGCCGTGATAGTACCGAGGGCGCGGGTTGATCGTCAACGCAGCGCCGTGAGAATGACGCTACATCGGAGCAGTCTCGCAGGCAGAATTGATCACAAAAGAAAACCATGGATCGGTTACGCTACAAGATCGCGGTGCTCGGGGGCACAGGTGCACAGGGGAGCGGACTTGCGCTGCGCCTCTCGGCCGCCGGGCACGCGGTCACGCTCGGCTCACGTGACGGAGGACGGGCGCAACGCGCGGCGGAACAGCTGAGCGGGCGCAGCGGCACTCGCGTGAGCGGCAGCGAGAATCCTGCCGCCGCAGCCGGCGCCGATATCGTGATCCTCACCGTTCCTTATTCCGTGCAGCGTGCGACGGTCGAAGCTGTCCTCAGTGAGTTGCAAGGCAAAGTCCTGGTGGATGCGACGGTGCCGCTGATGCCGCCCAGGGTCGGGACCGTGCAGTTACCTGCCGGCCGATCCGCCGTTGCTGCAATCCAACACCTCGCGGGCGAGACAGTGCGCGTGGTCTCCGCTTTTCAGAACGTCTCGGCGCAACACCTCAATGAGCTCGACCATGAGGTGGATTGCGATGTCCTCGTCTGCGGCAACGACCGCGAGGCCTGTGATGTGGTGATCGGTTTGTGCAGCGATATCGGGCTGCGAGGGTTCTTTGCCGGGCCGATCGAGAACTCCGTCGCAGCCGAGGCGCTGACGTCCGTGCTCATCACCATCAACCGGCGATACAAGATCGCCGGCGCAGGGATCCGCATCACCGGCCCGAAATAAAAGAGGCAGTTGGACGGCCCGCTGCAGCAGGAGGGGTCATGCCAGCAGAGCTCCCGCGTTGGTCCGCCGGAAAGTCACCTCCATTTCCCGGCGTATCGTCACGGCGAGCTCGCTTTCATCATAGGCGACGTCGCTCCACTTGAGGCACTCGCCTTCCGCGACGGCGCGGTTGAGCCGTACCCCGTGCGCCAGCCCGAGGGGCAAGAAGCCCGCATGGACCGAGTGCTCGGCTGGGACCTGCTTTCCCCAGACGCAGTACCCGCCCTCGCCGTCGAGCACCTCGCCGGATTTGAGCGCCCGCTTTGCGGTAGCGACAACGTCGGAGCGAAAGCCGGTAGGCGAGCCGGTAGGCTCCCGGCGCAACGCGGCGCTTGCAACCGAGACCCCAAGCTCTAGCCCGATCATGTGGATCGGCCGGTAAAGGGCTGCGTAGTGCCCGGTTCGGTCCGGCAGCATCGCGTATTCCTGGAAGCAGCGCCGCGCGTAATCGCTTTCGGTTTCGAACACGACGTACGTTCCCAGCGCGAGATGATGGGGAACGTCGCGACCGTCGCGATCAACCGAGGACACGACCTCGGTCACTCCAGCCCTCTCCAGCGCTCCACCCGCCGCCTTGGGCTTGCATATGTCGGCGAGCTCAAAGCGGCTCGCGGGCGGAAACCCCAGCCCGCTGCTTTGCGGGACGAGGCCGGTCGCATTGCACACGGCCGTCATCTCGATGGCGGATTTCGTGCCATCGATGAAACTGTTGAACATCTTCGGATTGATTGAGGCGCGATCGGTGATCTGCAGGTATTTGTCAAGAATCTCCCACAGGGTGTCTGGCGTCGAGCTGTGATAATGCGGCTCATAGCGGGTACCTTTGCCCGCGGCTACGACGGTGAACCCGCAGGCGCGCGCCCAATCGACGTGCTCGCAAATGAGTGCCGGCTGGTCGCCCCAGGCAAGGCTGTACACGACCCCGGCACTCTGAGCCTTGCGCGCCAGCAAAGGGCCCGCAAGCGCATCGGCCTCCACATTGACCATGACGATGTGCTTCCCATTTGCCATGGCGGCCAACGCGTGGCGGATCCCTGCGGCCGGCACTCCTGTCGCTTCGACGATCACCTCGATACCGGGGAATGCAGTCAACGCTGTGGCGTCCTCGGTAACGTGTGTGCTCCCGTTTTTGCGGGCGTCAGCGAGCGAGCTCGCCGCCATCGCCTCTTGCAGCCAACCGGAGACCTGAAGCTGCCGTTTCGCGCGCTCGACATCGAGGTCGGCGATCCCCACCACGTGCATGCCGGGCGTCAGCCGCGCCTGCGCGAGGAACATTGCGCCGAACTTCCCGGCTCCGATGACTCCAACAGTCACCGGCCGCCCGGCCTCTTGGCGCTGCAGCAGTAGACGATGGAGATTCACGGCGCCGACCTCGGGTCACGGCGCCGGAGGATCATTGACACATCGCCCGCGTGACGAAGATCTGGGTCGGACATTCGGAACTGATCGGTGCACGGCCCTCGAGCAGGCCCAGGTTCCTGCGCAAACCCCGACCCGGTGAGCAGAAGTGCGCAGCCGGCGGCCGCGATGCTCGGCGCCCCCAATGTTCTAGTAGATCGAATCCATGAAACCAATCGGATCGGGCGCATGGAGGCTAAACCCATAGACCTCATCCTGAGGAGGCGCGAAGCGCCGTCTCGAAGGATGGCCGCTGGCACGATCTCGCTTGTGGCCGTCCTTCGAGACGCGCGCAAGCGCGCTCCTCAGGACGAGGTTCGAGCATGGAGGTGGTGAATGGCGAAAATGAGGACCGACGGGACTCGCAAGAAGATGTGAAAGCAATCAAAACAGATAGACCGCGGCGGCAATGCCGCCGAGAAGCAAAACCGCCGCGATGCTCACCCATAAGCCAAGCCGTTCCTCAAGGATCGCGCGGGCTTGCGCCCCGTATCGGTTGAGCAGAAAGGCAACGCCATAAAAGCGCATCCCGCGCGCAACGAATGAAAGCAGGACAAACATAACGAAGCTGTATCCGGCAAAGCCGGAAGCGATCGTCACCAGCTTATAGGGTATCGGGGTCACGCCCTTGATGAGGATGATCCAGCTGCCCCATTGCGCATAAGCTTCCCGGAAAGCATCCACCTTGCCGGCAAGCCCATAGAACTTGATCAGCCACAGGCCAACCGAATCATAAAGGAGTGCGCCGATCAGATAGCCGAGTATCCCGCCGGCGACCGAGGTCGTCGTACAAACAGTCGCGTAGAACCAGGCGCGGTCCGGTCGCGCGAGCGACATCGGAATGAGCATGGCGTCGGGCGGTATGGGAAAGAACGAGCTTTCCACGAAGGAGACAATGCCCATGAGCCATGTCGCATATGGCTTGTCCGCGGCGGCAATGCACCAGTCGTATAGGCGACGCAGCATGGCGGGGCTCTTTACCCGTGAGGTCCGCAATTGTCCATGCGACCGTGTCGCGTATTTGTCGCGTATGGGCAGCGCGACTGCGCTCCCGAATGATGCCGTCGGATTGCGTCAGTGCCGCTTGCGGGCACGGCTGCGTTCGAGCGCAACGACCTTGCGCCGCGGCAGCGATTCAAGCGCGGACTTTGGAAGCTTTTCGGCAATTCCAAGCAGCCGCTCCCGGCGCTCCATCTCCAGCCAGACTTCATTGGGATGCACCCCGGACGCCACCCATAGCACCACGAGGTTGTAGAGAAGGTCGGCGCTCTCCCGGATCACTGCATCCGAATCGCCGTGCATCGCATCGATCACCACCTCGACCGCTTCCTCGGCGAGCTTCTTTGCCATCTTGGCCCGACCCGCGCGCAACAGCCGCGCCGTCCGCGAGTGCGCGGGATCCGCAGCCTTGGCGGCAAGGACAGCCTGGTAAAGGCGATCGAGCGAATCACTCATTTCGAATCAGAATACTCCAAGCGGGCGCGAGTGCATCAACGCCAATGAAATAAATGAGAATCAGCAAGACACAGAATCGCGAGCCCTGACGCGGCTCAGTCTTCGGTTGCCGTCAGCAGCGAAGCATTGCCTCCGGTAGCCGCGGTATTGATCGTGACGACCTGCTCAGTCGCAAATCGCCTGAGGTAGTTTGGCCCACCCGCCTTCGGGCCCGTTCCGGAGAGACCGGTACCACCGAACGGCTGGGTGCCAACCACGGCGCCGATCATGTTGCGATTGACATAGACATTCCCGGTTGCCAGCCGCGCAGCAATGTGTTCGACCATCGAATCAATGCGGGTATGGATGCCAAGCGTGAGGCCATAGCCGTTCGCGGCGATCTCATCGAGCAACGGATCGAGCTCATTGGCGCGCCAGCGCACGACGTGAAGAATCGGCCCGAACACTTCCTGCTGCAAATCACGTGCCTGGTCGAGGATAACTATCGTCGGGGGCACAAATGTGCCAACGGCCGGCAGGGTTCTCGATGCATCCCAGCGGAACCGCACCCGCTGTTGCCCTGCCATCATCGCGATCCACCGGCCTAGATTGTTCTTGGCCTCCGCATCGATCACTGGCCCGACGTGGGTGGCGGGGTCGCGCGGATCCCCAACTTTCAACTCATCGGCCGCACCGGCGATCATCTCCACGAGGCGATCGGCCACGTCCTCCTGTACGCACAGGAGGCGCAGCGCCGAGCAGCGCTGGCCGGCCGAACGGAAAACAGAACTGATGACATCGTCGACAACCTGCTCGGGCAATGCGGTCGCGTCCACGATCATGGCGTTGATGCCGCCGGTCTCCGCGATCAAAGGCACGATTGCGGCATCCTTTGCCGCGAGCGTGCGATGGATCGAGCGCGCGACTTCGGTCGAGCCCGTGAACGCGATGCCCGCCACATGGGAATCTGCAACCAGCGCCGCGCCGATTTTGCCGTCTCCAGGCACGAGGTGGAGGGCGTTCGCGGGAATGCCGGCCTCATGCAGGATGCGCACAGCTTGCGCGGCAATGAGGGGCGTCTGCTCGGCCGGCTTCGCGACAACTGAGTTGCCTGCCACGAGAGCAGCGCTGACCTGGCCGAGAAATATCGCGAGCGGAAAATTCCACGGGCTGATGCAGACGAAAACGCCGCGCCCGCGATAGCGCAGCTCGTTCGCTTCTCCGGTCGGACCCGGCAATGCCTGCGGCAGCAGCGTACGTCGCGCTTCGGCGGCATAGTAGCGGCACAGGTCGACCGCCTCGCGCACTTCCGCCAGTGCATCGTCCAGTGTTTTCCCGCCTTCCATCTGCAACAGCCGGATCAGCTGGCCGCGGCGGCTTTCGATGAGGTCACTTGCACGTTCAAGTCTTGCCGTTCGGCTCTCGGTCGGCACCGCGCTCCAGGCCGCGAACCCGGACTGCGCGGCGAGCATCGCGGTCGAGGCGATGGCTTCATCACCTTCGCTCACATGCCCGACAAGCGTTCCATCAATGGGAGAACGCACGGGTCGTCGATTGCCTCTCCGCATTTCGCCATCGATGCAAGGGGCCGCCTCGTCCTGCATTTCCGCCTCGCGGACTTCGCGAAGCAGACGCGCAAGGCTCGCCCGGTCCCCGAATTCAACGCCAGCGGAGTTACGGCGCAACGGAGCGTAAAGATCGCGGGGGAGTGGGATTTTGGGATGACGCGCGCGCCGTGCTTCACCGATGCGGTTCTGCGGTCGCTCCAGAAGCGAGGTGACCGGGACAGAACGATCAGCCGCGACCGATACGAAGGACGAATTCGCGCCGTTTTCGAGGAGGCGCCGCACCAGATAAGCGAGGAGATCACGATGGCCCCCGACCGGAGCGTAGACCCGAACGGCGGCGGCGGGATGATCAGTGCGCAGGAGCTCGTAGAGGACCTCGCCCATGCCGTGCAGACGCTGGAATTCGTATCCTTCCACGCCTCCCGCATCCTCGATGATGCTGGCGACGGCGAGTGCGTTATGCGTGGCGAATTGCGGATAAAGCTGTTTGCGCAATGCCAGGAGCTTGCGCGCACACACGAGGTAACAAAGATCGGTCATGGCCTTGCGGGTGAAGACGGGATAATCGGCCAGCCCCCGCTCCTGCGCGCGCTTGACCTCGGTGTCCCAATAGGCGCCCTTGACCAGGCGGACGGTGATGCGGCGACCGAGCGCCGCCCCGGTCTCGGCGAGCCAATCGACAAGCGCCGGCGCACGCTTTTGATACGCCTGCACGGCAAGCCCGAATCCATCCCAGCCGCGCAGCGACCGGTCGGCAAGAACCGAGCCGATCACATCGCAGGTAAGCTCGAGCCTGTCCGCCTCCTCCGCATCAATCGTGAAGTTGAGGTCGCGCGCGCGGGCCGTGCGCGCAAGCTCAACGAGCCTGGGCGCGAGCTCGGCGAGAACGCGCTCGCGCGAAACCGCCTCGAACCGCGGATGCAATGCCGAGAGCTTGACCGAGATACCGGGCCGCGCGATCAGCTCCGGTATAGTGGCCGACGCAGCGATAGCCTCGATGGCTTCGCGGTAAGCTGCGAAATAGCGATCCGCATCGGCTGCGGTGCGCGCCCCCTCCCCCAGCATGTCGAACGAGTAGCGCAGCTCCGAGTGGCTGCGCGCCCGCTCAAGCGCTTCCTCGATGGTCTGCCCAAGCACGAAATGCGAGCCAAGAAGCCGCACGGCTTGGCGCGTGGCTGCCCGCACTGCGGGCACTCCAAGACGCTTGAGCAGGGTATCGAGGATGTGGTCAGGGGTTTCTCCAGGATGGATGATGCGAGCCGTGATGCCGAGCGTCCATGCCGAGGCGGAGACCAGGAGGGCGTTCGATTTGACTTCATGCGACCAATCGCCACTCGCAAGCTTGTCCTCGATCAGGCGGTCCGCGGTGGCGGCATCAGGCACCCGCAACAGCGCCTCGGCGAGCACCATGAGGGCGAGGCCCTCCTTGGTGGTCAAGGAATACGCATGCAGAAAATCTTCGATGCCGCCCAGCCCTCCAGTCCTGGCGCGGATGCCTTCGATCAGGCGCGCTGTGTATGCATCTATCCTGCGCTCTGCAGCAGCGGAGCGGGGAGCCTGATCCAGGAGCTCGGCAGCGATCACCTCGTCCGGCGGTGCATACGGGGCAGCAAAGCTCCTCAGCGTGCTCGCCTCCGCGATGACAGAATTGTCGCTGCTTAAAGTCATCAGGCGCCCGGGTGTCGTTGCGTGTCGCTCCATCCTAAACAATGGTTCATCAATGGCGCCGGACAAGGGTTCGAGGAACTCAACTTTCCTCGGGTGAGAGCGCAATCCCGCCTTGCTCTTTGCACCGTCCTGTACTTTCTTGCGGGTGTGAGCCGCCCGCGCGGGCGACAGGGCCGGGAGCCGTAAGAAGATTTGGAGTACGGCAACGCATGGCCTTTCATTTTGCTCGTGTGCTCGCGGCACTACTTATGGCATTGGCGGCTTCGACAGCCGCCGCGCAAACTGCCATCAAGTTCAGTCTGGACGGCCCGGTCGAGGGACCGGAAGCCCTGCTTCTGCTGCCGCGGGACAAGGGGTACTTCAAGGCAGAAGGGCTCGATGTGGCGATCGATGAAGCGGTCTCTCCGCTCGATCCGATCAATCGGGTTGCCTCCGGCGGCTACGAGCTTGGATTCGCTGATCTCAATGTGCTGATCAGATATCGCGACCAGCATCCATCGGCGCCGGTCAAGCCGATATTTGTGGTCTACAACAAGCCGTCGTACTCCATCGTGGCGCGCCGCAGCCGGGGTATCACCCAGCCGAAAGATCTCGAGAACAAGAAGCTCGGCGCCCCGACTGCCGGGTCGACCTACGCGGCATGGCCGCTTTTTGCCAAGCTCAACGACATCGACCCTTCCAAGGTGATCATCGAGAACATAGCCATTCCGGTGCGCGCCCCGATGCTCGCCGCCGGTCAGATCGACGCGGCCCTCGGCGCCTCTTTCCGCGTCTATGTCGATCTGAAGGACCGAGGAGTGCCCGTGGACGATATCGTCCTCATGCCGATGGCCAACTACGGCTTGCAACTCTACGGCAACGTCATTGTGGTGAACTCGAAATTCGCCGCCGAAAAGCCGGAAGCAGTCAGATCGTTTCTGAATGCCTTCACCAGAAGCCTCAGGGAGACAATCCGGCGTCCGGACGAGGCGGTGCAATTGATACTCAAGCGCGACGATACGGCACGCAGGGACGTCGAGCTCGAACGCCTGCGGATGGCCATCCGCGAAAACATCCTCACGCCGGAAGTGATAACGGATGGCCTCGGGGGGGTCGATCCGGCGCGGTTGCAGCAATCCATCGACCAGATTGGGCTTGTTTATACGTTCAAGGCCAAACCGAATCCCGCAGCTGCATTCGACGATTCGTTTCTGCCGCCACTTGCCGAGCGCAAGATCCACTGACCGGCACAGGCGGCGACCATGAAGTTTATTCATCTCTACATGCGCGTGCTCGAGTTGCTTGGGCGCGAGGCCGCCCTTGGCTGGATCCTTGCCTTGGCAAACCTCGCGCTTGCCTGTGCGATGTTCGTCGAGCCCATCCTGTTCGGGCGCATTGTCGACACGCTTGCCAATGCGCAAGGGCATCTCACGCAATTGTCGTGGTCCGAGCTGGTGCTCCTCGTGGGTGCATGGGTCGCCTTCGGTCTCTTCATCATTGTCTGCAGCACGCTCGTTTCGCTCCATGCCGACCGACTCGCCCACCGGCAATACCAGGCGGTGCGGACGATGTATTTCGAGCACGTGCTGCAGCTTCCGCTGAGCTATTACACGGGCTCCCATTCCGGACGGCTGGTGAAGGTGATGATGAGCGGCACCAGCACGTTGTGGGGGTTATGGCTTTCGTTCTTTCGCGAGCATCTCGCGAGCTTCGTCTCGCTGATCGTGCTCCTCCCCCTCACGCTTTTCATCAACTGGCGTTACGGCCTCCTCCTCATCGCGCTGTGCGCGACCTTTGCCGTGGTGATCGCAGTCGTGATCCGCAAGAGCGAGCAGCTGCAGAGCAAGGTTGAGGGACAGTTTACTGACGTGATCGAGCGGACCACGGACACGCTGGGAAACATCGCCCTGGTGCAGAGCTTCGCGCGCATCGAGACGGAAGTCTCCGGGATGAAGAAGATGGGCGAGCAGGTGCTCAGCGCGCAACTGCCCGTGCTCTCGTGGTGGGCAGTCACCAGCGTGATCACGCGCACTTCCACCACCTTGACCATGCTCGCAATTCTCATCCTCGGCGTATGGTTCTACATCGACGGCCGCACCACGGTCGGCGAGATCGTGATGTTCATGAGCTTTGCAAGTCTGCTCATTACGCGGCTCGAGCAGGCGGTCAATTTTGCCAATCGGATGGTCATGGATGCCCCGCGAGTCGCCGAGTTTCTTGACGTGCTCGACACCGTGCCTGCGGTGCGCGACCGGCCCGGCGCGATCGACCCCGGCCGCGTGCGCGGGATGGTCGAATTCGTGGGCGTCTCGTTTTCCTACGACGGCAAGCGGCCCGCGGTCGCGGATTTGAGTTTCACGGCGTTGCCGGGGCAAACCGTTGCGCTGGTCGGGGCGACCGGCGCGGGAAAATCCACCGCGCTCGCTTTGCTGCACCGGGCCTTCGAGCCCCAGTCGGGAGCCGTCAAGATCGACGGCATGGACATTCGCGGGCTCACTCTCACGGGGCTCCGGCGTAACATCGGCGTGGTATTTCAGGAAGTGCTGTTGTTGAATCGCTCGATCGCCGAGAACCTGCGCGTCGGCAAGCCGGACGCGACCGATGAGGACTTGCGCGCCGCCTGCGCGCGCGCCCAGGTCCTCGACGTGATCGAACGGCTGCCGGACGGCTTCGAGACTCACGCGGGAGAACGTGGCCGACTGTTTTCCGGCGGCGAGCGCCAGCGTCTGTCGATTGCGCGCGCGCTCCTGAAAGATCCCCCGATCCTTATTCTTGACGAGGCAACGAGCGCTCTTGACGCGCTCACCGAGGCGAAGGTGCATGGCGCGCTCGCGGAAGTGATGAAGGGACGCACCACCTTCGTGATCGCGCACCGGCTCGCCACCGTGCGCAATGCCGATCGCATCCTCGTCTTCCAGGACGGACGCATCATCGAAAGCGGCAAGTTCGATGCGCTCGTTCAGGCGGGAGGGCACCTCGCCGAGCTCGCGAAGAGTCAGTTCATGGCGGGAGAGACAGCCCCTACCCGCGTGCTCGAAGAGATATCCGCGCGGTAGCACGCACGCCGAGTTGCTGAATTACAATCAGGGGGAGAGCGGCAGCTGTTCTGCTCTCTTAGGTCTGTACGTTCATTTTCAAACGTTGTTTTTCCTACGTTTTCCCTTTTGGCTTCGTTTGCGGACTTTGGGTTCGTTTGCGGAAAATTCCCCGAAATGGTTGTAACGTCCCAAGAACTAAATGGACGATTGTAAGAGGATCCATCACGGCCCGGGTTTGGCAAGCGGACATGACCCGCGCAGCATTGCAGGCCAATGCCGTCCCTCACGAGACTCATTCGGCTTCTCCTAGCCATGTTCGTGTTTTGTTCTAAATGATCTGCGGCTCGTTGGCAAGCGTTTTGTGACCATCGCCGAGAGGATTTCGGATCCGTGGGAGCAAGGTCCGGAGTCTAATCGCCGCAATGCGTTTGCCGGGTTTCCGCATTGCTCGCTCCTCGGCAATCGCCGATCGGGCGACGCAATGCGTCGCCCCTACGGAAGGCGATAGCGCTCCCCGAGCGGTGAGGGTAAAGCGAGAGCGAATATGGCCGAGCAAGCTCCGTCATCCGCCGCAAAATTTGTTCCGGCGCTCACCGGCATACGTGCGCTCGCCGCTTTGCTGGTGCTGGGATTGCATGCCGACCAGAACGTGCCCGCCGGGGTCACGGCAGTCCTGCCGTTTCTGGCGCGCGGATATCTCGGGGTCGATTTCTTCTTCGTTCTTTCCGGCTTCATCATCACCCACGTGTATTTCGCGAGCATCGCTCATCCCTCGCGCGGCGCGATCCAGATATTTCTCTGGCACAGGCTCATCCGCCTTTACCCCGTGCATGTGACCGTCCTCGCCGCGCTCATCGTGCTCGTCGGCCTCGCTCACGCCGCTCACGTTCCGCTCAACCATCCGGAGGAATGGCGCCTCGCGGACATCCCCTGGCAGCTCACGCTGCTGCACGCCTGGGGCGTCACCGCAAAGCCGGGCTGGAACGTGCCTTCGTGGTCGATCAGCGCGGAGTGGTTCGCTTATCTCTTGTTTCCGCTGCTCGCCCCCGCATTGCTGCAGGTGCGCGAGCGCCTTGCTGCCCTGCTGATCGCAACCGCAGCGCTTGCCGCCACCGCGCTCGCCTTCTCGCTGGCGGACTGGAGCTTCAACTCATGGGTCGGCGCGCCGGCGCTGGCCCGCGTGTCCGGGGAGTTCCTGTGCGGGGCTGCACTCTGCCGCGCCATCGGCCTGGGGTCGCGGTTGCCGCCTCCCGGCGGTGACTGGCTCGCCGCGGTCTCGTTCCTGCTGTTCCTGTTCGGTGCATCCGACGGCTGGGCTGATCTCGGGCTGGTCGCCTTGCTTGCCTTCACGATCCTCGGCACGGCAACGGCGGACTCCTATTGGGCGCAGATCCTGGGCAGTCGGCCGCTCGTGTGGATGGGCGAAATTTCCTATTCCATCTACATGGTCCACTTCCCCGTCCTTCTCCTGATGCGGCGGTTCTGGGAGCGGATGGGAGTGGGCGCGTGGCCTGATCCGGCAAAGAGCGCCGCGTATGCGGCGACCGTCGTGGTGGTGATCGCGCTCGCTGCGCTGTTGTTTTACGCGGTGGAGCGGCCCGCGCGCACGCGGTTGCGCGACCGGTTTGGAAAGCTACACCGCGTTCCGGTGATTTGAACAAGCAATTGCCCTCTCACGCGCGGCTGCGTGACCAGTAGATCGATTCCATGAAGCCAATTGGACCGGTTGGATGGAGCTTAAACCCACAGACCTCATCCTGAGGAGGCGCGAAGCGCCGTCTCGAAGGATGGCCGCTGGCTCGGTCTCGCGTGTGGCCGTCCTTCGAGAC
>Ga0209331_1000242_pt1 | contig 20052 bp, 10 predicted proteins | sample JacPinW_OM3H0_M3_FD_187971 | JGI IMG/M metagenome (GOLD analysis project Ga0209331, IMG submission 187971) | Forest soil microbial communities from Algoma, Ontario, Canada - Jack Pine, Ontario site 1_JW_OM3H0_M3 (SPAdes) (version 2) | ecosystem: Environmental > Terrestrial > Soil > Boreal...
CCTCGAATCCACCCGCGAAGACCTCGCATTTACCGCCTTCCAGCAGCTGTTTGCCGAGCGCGGCCTGCCATCCGCCAGCCGATCCGATAACGGCGTCCCCTTCGCCAGTCCTAATGCTTTGGGTAGCGCCGGGTGTCGCGGCGTAATGTGTCCAGGATGGTGAAGCGCACGTGCGTGCGCTCCTGGCGCGGTTAGTCTAGCGAAGCGCCATCTCGGTCTTTCCCCCGACCGTCGCCATCCCTGTTGTCGATCGCGCGCCCGATTTTGGCTCAGGTCGTTGCGCGAAGATCGAGGAGCACCTTTCCGCCGCGCTGGGCATGAAGAACCGCTTCGCGCAGCGAGGACAGAGGATAGGTTGCAGCGATGGGCACCTGGATCGCGCCGGAAGCGACGAGCGGTACGGATTCACGTAACGCCGCGTGAATCTTCGGCTCGATGTCGGGATGGTTCATGAAAAAGCCTTTGACGACGACGCGCTTCACGATCAGGTCGAACGGGTTGATCATGACCGGCCCTCCACCCGTGTAGGCATAGACGACGAAGACCCCATGCGCGCTGAGCGCGCCGGCGATTACGGCGCTGCTCTTGCCCGCAACGCCGTCGATAGCAAGCTGCACGCGACCGTTGCCCACCGCTGCCTGGATCTTGTCGAGCGCGTCATCTTCGTCCACACCCACGAGATCGCCGCCGATGGCCTGCAGCTCCGGGACGAGTTCCGGGCGCCGCACGAAATTGATTGTCTTAATACCCCGCGCTTTGGCAATGGCGATGAGCGACCTGCCGACACCTGAATTGGCCGCGTTCTGAACGACCCAGTCGCCAGGTTTGAGGTCGGACGCTTCGTCGAGGAGCAGAGACGCCGTCGGCGGATTGATACCGAGCATCGCCAGTTGCTGTGGGTCGGCGTCGGGGAGGCTGAACAGACCTGCTGCAGGCACGATCAACCGTTCGCGCCAGCTGAACGCATAGAGCGGGATCAGGATCCGATCGCCGACCTTGAGATGCTCGACACCGCTTCCAACCGCCAAGACGCGACCGACGCCTTCATTGCCGACGATGCTGGGAAGCGAAGGTCGAACCGGAAATGCGCCCTCAATCACGTATAGGTCATTCATGTTGATCGGCGCGTACTCGACACCGACCAACACCTCGCCGGCGGCCGGTCCCGCCGGCTCCGGCACGTCGACAAGCTCAAGCACTTCCATTGGTTCGCCAAAGGCCTTGATCATCGCTGCACGCATCGGCGATTGCCTCCATTGACTCAGTGGTAGCCGAAATCGACAAGATCGCGGCCGGCGAGTGGACCGCCCGCCTGCTGCAAGCGGCCGCCGACCACGAGACCGCCCAGATGGATCGGCGCGAAGCCGAAGCTCTCGATCACGTCCTTGACGAATTTGACCGGTTCCGGGTGATCCCCGGACACGAAGATGACGCGGCGGCCACCCTCCTTTACGGGCCCTTCATTGAGACGATCGGTGACGATCGAATTGAACGCCTTCACGACCCGGGCACCGGGCGCCAAGGCGGCTACTACTTCGCTCGCGCCCCTGTCCCCCAGGTCGGCCAGCACGAGTTGGGGGCTGTACTCGCTGAACGGATTTGTGGCGTCGATGAGTACCCGGCCGTTCCACGCGGGCAGGCCCCGCAGCGCGTCCTCGACATTCGGCCAGGGAACGGCGAGGAGGACATAGTCGAGGCTCGCCGCTTCCTCGACCGTGGCGGCGGACGCGCCGCGCCCAAGATCGGCGACCTTGCTGGCAAGAGATTCTGGACCTTGTCGGCTGCTCAACACCACTTCATGGCCAGTCGCCAGGGCCTCCCGCGCGAACGCAAGCGCGACCGCGCCGGCGCCGATCGTTCCGAACTTCATAATGCGGCCTCCTGCTCTCTTGAGAAGTCAAGAAGAACCACGCCCGCTCGGCCTGGTCGACCGACATGCGCAACGGCGTCGGCGATCCGCGATGGCGGGTATCGTTCGGCAACCTCGAACAGAGGTCCGGGCTCGTGCGCGAGCCGCTGTGCGAGCGCAATATCGGCTTTGCGTTGCTCCGGTGGCTGCTGCATCCAATGGGCGAGGAACACGCCTTTGAGCGTGAGGGAACGCGGCGGAAATTGCCGGATGTCGCTCGTCTCTCCGCCGAGCGAGCCGAAATTGATGACGGTCCCGGTCCCTTCAGCCAAGAGCTCCGCGATGTCGCCCAACAGGCGCCCGGCGACGCTGTCGATCGCGGCGTGAATCTTCGCCCCCTCAGCAGCCGCCCTGGCGCGGTCCTTCCAACCCGCAGTGTCCGTCGCGAGAATTGGGGAGCCTGGCAGAATTCCGGAGAGTTTCTCCGCGCTCGCTTCGCTTCGAACCAATCTGATGACCTTCACGCCCCGGTCAGTCAGAAGCTTGCCGAGAAGCCGCCCGACAGCGGATCCTGCTCCAGTCAGCAGCACGACGACCCCTGTGCGCGCGTCCGGGGGAAGGGAGTCATGCGCCGTGCGGATCGCCGTGAGAGCCGTGGCCGTATTGATCAGCATTTGCGCCCCGATCTCGTCGGGAATCGAGTCCGGCAACGGCATCACGGAGCCAGCCGGAACGATGACTTCGTCCCTCCACGAGCCCGGTGCGGGGAAAAACGCCGCCCTGATGCCCGGTCTCAATCCCAGGCTGGGGGCGACCCGGGCGCCAACCTCGCTCACGACGCCAGCGCCTTCGAATCCGGGGACCCGCCCACCGGAGCTGATCGTCGGCGGCGTTCCGAACGCAGGCGACCCCATGACTCCCAGCAGATCGCCCGGATGGATCGGTGCGCAAGATAGGCGGACACGAACCTGATTTGGCCCGAGCGACTCGGATGGACCGTCTTCGACCCGAAGCACCTGTGCTGGGTCTCCGAGTTCGTGGTGGACGATTCTTCTCATGCGAGGCGCGCCGTGACGATGTTAAAGAAGCCCGATGTGGAAGAGGTCTATGCATTTCTTCGTGAGCACACATCCACTCCTACCAAGCCGCACTTGGATACCGCAGCTCATTCTGACGTTACCCAGGACTTGATCGCACGAAAGGGCGGTGGCTGGTCCCGGGCGCTGCCGAAGCATGCGCCGCACCAATGCTGAGCGCGGTAGGAGCCCCTTCTGTTGTATGGGCATGACGCCTGTGGGGACGATCTATATGTATGAATGTCCTCGGAGGGGTCCAAATGCCCTTGAAAACGAGGGCATGTGACGGGTGGAAGGGGCATCTGATGGGGTCTTGCCTTCGTCGCTGACCAGACGCCGGTCTCCAGTGGCTCGGGCGGTGAGCCCTTCTCGATGGTCTTGCGCCCTATCTGCCCGGTCGCATACCGTGATGCCACAAAGAACGACGGAAGGAGAACGCCGCACTAGCTGACACAGGGAGGATCATCATGCGGAAGTGGTGGTGGGCTTGGCTTGGCATCATCTTGGTGGCGGGGCCCGGCGCGGGCGCCGTCCATGCGGAATATCGCGGCGGCACAATCAGGATCGGCGTGCTCAACGATCAATCGGGCCTCTATGCCGATATCGCCGGTACCGGCTCAGTCTGGATCGCGCGGAAAGCCGTCGAGGATTTCGGCGCTGCCGCCAAGGGCATGAAGGTCGAGATCCTCTCCGGCGATCACCAGAACAAGCCCGACATCGGCTTGAGCATCGCGCGCCAGTGGTTCGACGTCGATAAGGTTGATACCATCGCCGACGTGCCGACCTCATCGGTCGCGCTTGCCGTTAACGAGCTCATCCGCGACAAGAACAAGGTCTTCCTCGCGGTCGGTCCGGCGACCTCCGATCTCACCGGCAAGGCGTGCTCGCCCAACACCGTACACTGGATCTACGACACCTGGGCGCTGGCGAACGGGACCGGCAACGCGATTGTAAAGCGCGGCGGCGACACCTGGTTCTTCATCACCGCCGACTATGCCTTCGGCTATGCACTCGAGCGCGACACCGAAGCGGTCGTGCTCAAGAGCGGCGGCAAGGTGCTTGGCAAGGTCCGTCACCCGTTCCCCGGCACCGACTTCTCCTCGTTCCTGCTGCAGGCGCAGGCATCGGGAGCCAAGATCATCGGGCTCGCGAACGCGGGCGGCGACACCATCAACTCCATCAAGCAGGCCGCTGAATTCGGCATCGTGCAGGGCGGCCAGAAGCTCGCCGGCCTCTTGATCTTCATCACCGATATCCATGCGCTCGGACTCAAGACCGCGCAGGGTCTCATTTTTACCGACCCCTGGTATTGGGATCAGAACGACGCCAACCGCGCATTCGCCAAGGAGTACTTCGCGGCGCACGGCCGCATGCCGAGCTATACCGTGGTCGGGGTCTACTCGGCCGTATTCCACTATCTGCGCGCCGTAGAGGCGCTCGGCAGCCATGCCGACGGCAAGGCGGTGGTGGCGAAGATGAAGGAGTTGCCCACCGACGACAAGCTCATGGGCAAAGGCAGCGTGCGCATCGACGGGCGCAAGATCCACCCGATGTACCTGTTTGAGGTGAAGAAGCCCGAGGAGAGCAGAGGTCCCTGGGATTATTACAAGCAGCTCGCAACCATTCCGGTGGGAGAAGCCTGGCGGCCGCTCGAGCAAGGCGAATGTCCCCTGGCGGGGAAATAATACCATAGCGAACAGAGCCACATGACCAGTTGGTCATTGCTGGTTAATAAGTTGCCGCACGCGTTCCTTCGTCACACCCAGCGCATCCCCGATTGCCTGCAACGTCGCGCCAGCTTTTCGCGCCTGAATGGTTGCCACGTAGCGGGCAACCCCGCGAGCAAGATCCTGTCGAAATTTCGCGAGCACTGCGTCCGTCTTTCTTTGACGTTCTTTTTGTCGAGCCGCACTCCTGGCACGCGCCTCCCTTTCTCGTCGCAGGAAAGAGGGAAATCTCCGGTATACTCCCCGGAGCCGCTGTGAGCGCCCACTCACTGAATTCCGGCTCGTTCCGAGTTTTTCTGCAATTTGAGCGGCGGAAAGCCCCTTGGCTTCAAGGCGCTGAAGCTGAGCGTCCGTCTTCGGGGTCCAAAAACTCCTTGAAAAGTAGCGCATTTTTGTCACGCAAATGCATGAACCCGAGTGGCATTTCTGTCAATCGACTTACTCTCACGCAGGTTCTTGAAGTTCAGGCTCGGGAGACGGTAGGGTGCTGCGAAAGCGGGGAGTCAAGATGCTCGGGATGACTGGCTTCCCGCTTTCGCTGCGAATGAGCGGGAAATCGGGTATCTTGAACAGAGTGAATCCTCCGGTCGGCAGCGTGCGTTCACGACTGTCGGTTCGTGGGCGAGGGGAGACGAACACATGGTCAATGAGCAAAAGCACCCAAAGCGGGATGAGCCAAAGCGGGATGAGCCGAAGAAAGTGGCCATTGGTTGTCAGGGCGGGGGGATACATGCCTCCTTCGAGGTCGGCGTTCTCTGCGAAATCCTTGAGGCCATCGAAGACCAAAACCGGTCCAAGCAAAACCGCTTCGAACTGGTGGGCTTGAGTGGCACCTCGGCGGGCGCGCTGTGCACCCTCATAGTGTGGTACGGCCTTGCCAGGAAGAACGGCCAAGCGGGCTCGGCGCGCGCGGCCATCGAGCAGCTCGAAGACTTCTGGGAGCGGTTCGCCGCGACCACGACCGCCGAGAGGGTGCTCAACCTGTTTACATACTCCGCGTTCAGAGCGCAGGAAAAAGAGGTTCTTGGCTTCAACGCGCCCCTCTTCGGCATCAATCCGCGCAGCAGAATCAGTCAGGCGGTTACCGCCGGACTCCCGCTGCTGGGGGTGCGCGGGCGATACTTCGACTTGGACAAGCTGCTGGGCAAGGCCTGTCCGCACTTCAAGGGCATCGACTGGGACAACCTGCAGACCCGGCTTCTGGTCGGCGCCTCGGAGATTATGGACGGCGTCGAGACTACGTTCGACTCCGACTGCAACATGAAAGACCAGGGAGGCAAGCACACCGCGGCAACCGTGAATAGGCATCACTGGCGCAAGCGGCTCCCGCTAACGCTGCAGGGGGTCGCGGCCTCGGGAACGCTCCCTCAGTTTCGCGAAGCCGAGAAGATCCATGGCGGCTGCTATTGGGACGGCCTCTACTCGCAGAATCCACCTATCCGCGAGCTCCTGTCGAGCGTCCGCAAGGAGCACGTGCCCGACGAGATTTGGATTGTGCGCATCAATCCGCAGCAATGCGCGCAGGAACCGCAGTCCAGTGCCGAGATCGAGGACCGCGAAAACGAGCTGATGGGGAATCTGTCGCTCAACAAGGAGTTAGATTTCATTATGACCGTGAACGATTGGATTACGAAGTACGGCGGAGCGTTTGCCACGGACTACAAGCCCGTGAAGGTGCGCACCATCAAGATGAGGCGTCAGACGGCCGCGGAATTGCTGTACTCGTCGAAGTTCAACCGCAGCCGTGACTTCATGGACCGGCTCTGCAAGGAAGGCCATGAGGTCGCGAAGGAGTGGCTTGGCCTTTGGCCAGATGTCGGCTGCTATCCCGAGGACGCCGCCTATTCGTGAGGGCGGATTGTATTGCCGCGCTGCGGAGAGAGACCGTGCGTCTCGGGCGCGCACACCCCGAGAACAATTAGACTAGATAGCTTTGGTGGACGACAGGCCGCTCCGCGCAAGCGCAATCCGGGCTGCGGCCGCGGACGTCGTTCTTGATGGCGTAGAGCCTTGCGATGCGTTCGAGCCCCTCGTCGGTGATCCGCGCAGGTCCGGCGTGGCGAGCTCATAGAAACGGCGAGCGCGGGACCAGCAGAAAGCGATGCGGAAGTCGCGGTTTACTCGACAGCAGATGCTGGCTATTCTGCTGCAGGACGCGCGCCGGTTGCGGCAGTGGCAAGGTGGCCCGGGCACACGATTTATGTACGCGGAGCGCTTCGGGGGCTTCAGACGATTGAGGTGCGGTGGCGTCCGCTACCCGCAACACCCCGATGCAGCGTCCCATTAGGCGACGCACCGGCCCGCAGCGGCATGTTGGCCTTGGCGCCGGGCCATACGCAACTGCGCCCCAAGGACGGAGCTGGCTAAGATGCCGAATGACAAGGACAACAATTCCGGTCACGCTCAAGATGGCGAACGCGGCATATTTAGAAGTTTGATTTTGCTGACGTTACCTTGGTTATCCTTACAACGGGACATACTGGGAGTTATAAAAAAAGGCATGGAAGAACATAAAAAAGAAGACATCTATTTTAAGCCGATTCAGCATTTGGTGCACGAACTACATGCTCTCATGATGGTCTTCGATCGGTCGCGAAAGCTGAGAAGTCATTTTGACGACGATCTGGAAAAAAAATTAGTAGATGAATTTACGCAGCTATTCAAAAAAGTAGTAGCTGGCTCAGTTAATTTTATCGAGGTTCAAGAAATAATTCTGGCCCGTATAAGCGATGTATTATGTAAACTGAAGAATGGCAACAAACCTACTAAAAGCCATACGACTACAAACTGAGATTTGTGCGAGCCGACATTAACTTCCAAATGCTAGTGGAGGTCTCCAGGGCGAAAGAGGTGTCAAGGTGAATAGTCCATGGCGGAATGTTGACGTCGCGATAATCGGCCTGTCGTGTCGATTTCCTGGAGCGGCCACAACCGAAGAGTATTGGAAGAATTTGTGTGAGGGCGTCGAGTCCATCACTTTTTTTTCCGATCAAGAACTTTTGGCAGTCGGTGTCGACCCGTCCTTAGTTGCCAACCCCAGTTACGTAAAGGCTGCGCCGATGTTGCGCGACGTCGAGATGTTCGACGCGTCGTTCTTCGGTTACTCCCCCAAGGACGCAGCGCTGATGGACCCGCAGCAGCGCTTCTTCCTGGAGGTGTGCTGGGAGGCGTTCGAAACCGCGGGTTACGACCCGGCTGCTTACGCGGGGAAGGTCGGTGTTCTGTCGACCGCCGGCGGCGTCGTTACGAGCTATCTGCTGGCAAAACTGCATCATGCAGATCTTCCCGGCCAGACAGCAAGCATTTCGCACATCAACAACGACAAGGATTTCCTGAGCACCCGTGTTTCCTTCAAGCTGAATCTGAGGGGCCCCAGCTTCACAATTCAGTCGGCGTGCTCCTCGTCCTTGGTGGCGGTCCACCAGGCGTGTCAGAACCTGAGGTTCAATGAGTGCGATATGATGCTGGTTGGAGGTTCGGTGGTGCGCGTCCCGCAAGTCCAGGGATACCTGGCTGAAAAGCGCAACCTTCATTCCCTGGACGGGCACTGCCGCCCCTTCGATTCGGTTGGCCAGGGAACCATTTTTGGCAGTGGCGTCGGTGCCGTGTTGCTCAAGCCGTTGGAGCAAGCTGTCGCTGATGGCGATCATATCTTTGCCGTCATCAAGGGGACTGCGGCGAATAACGATGGTTCAGCCAAGAGCAGCTACACCGCCCCAAGTCTGGGCCAACAGTCCCAGGCGGTGGTCGATGCGCTGGACTTGGCGGGGGTGAGCGCAGACAGCGTCGGCTATGTCGAATGCCACTCAACCGGCACTATTGTCGGCGATCCGTTGGAAATCGAAGCGCTGACCATGGCTTTTCGAAAAGGGACCAAACGCACGCAGTACTGCGCTGTCGGTTCAGTCAAGGCCAATATCGGCCATCCGGAGCAGGCGGCGGGAATTGCCGGCCTGATCAAAGCCGCGCTGGTGCTGCATCACAAACGGATGCCGCCCAGCATCAATTATGAAACGCCGAATCCTGCAATCGACTTCGCATCGTCGCCATTTTACGTAAACACTAAGCTGCGAGATTTTCCCGTTGCGGACACGCCGCGGCGAGCCGGGCTGAATAGCCTCGGGATTGGCGGTACGAATACCTTCGTCGTCCTCGAAGAAGCGCCGCCGATCGCGGCGAGCAAGAATGAGTCATCCGACCTTTTCCCGTGCCTGGTCACCCTTTCAGCCAAAAGCGCTGATGCGTTGGTGGCGCGTGTCGAACAACTTCTGAACTGGTTGAACGACAATCCCGATGCACCTGTTGGTGACCTTTGCTATACCACTAACGTCAGCAGAAGCCAGTTTGCATTTCGCTTCGCCGCGCCCGCCCGATCGGTAGCAGAGCTGAAAAGGCACCTTGCAGCATGGCTGCGGACGGTGACCGAAGATGCGTCGAGCCTGCAGTGCACCAGCAATGCGCCGGTCGCTTTCATGTTTTCCGGTCAGGGTTCGCAGCATACCGGCATGGCCGCGGAGTTGTATCGCACGCACTCCGTGTTTCGGAATGCAATGGATCATTGTCATGCTTTGGCAGGGCCGTATCTTGAGCAAGGCTTGCTCGAGGTGATTTTTGCTGCGGGCCGTGATGATGCGCTGGTCAACCGCACCGACTACACCCAGCCTGCGCTGTTTGCGGTTGAGTATGCCCTGGCGGAACTTTTGAAATCCTGGGGCGTCGCGCCTGACGCAGTGATCGGGCACAGCTTGGGAGAAATTGCCGCTGCCTGTGTCGCGGATGTAATGACGCTCGCAGACGCGATGCGATTGGTCACTGCTCGCGCTGCGTTGATGCACCGACTACCGAGCGGTGGGGCCATGGCCTCGATAATGGCCGAAGAATCCGTGGTGCGTACACTCATCGATAAGATCGGTCCCGAGATTACTGTGGCCGCAATGAACGGACCGCTGAATACGGTCGTGTCCGGTGACCGGGATGCATTGCGAATTCTATCAGAGGAGTTGGACCGGCAGGATATCACCTATCGGGAATTGCGAATTTCCAACGGCTTTCATTCGCCGCGTACCGAGCCCATTCTTGATGATCTAGAAAACGTTGCAGCCCAGATCAAGCATAACGCGCCTAAACTGCCCCTGATATCCAACCTCACCGGTGAGGTGATGTCCGCCGCGCCCGACAAATCCTATTGGCGCCGACACCTTCGGGAAGCGGTGCGGTTCGGAGATGGGATGCTTTCGCTTGCCAAGCTCGAGTGCGGGACCTTTCTCGAGATCGGGCCGCACCCGGTGCTGCTGCCGATTGCGCAAGTTTGCCTTGGAGCAAAAGGCAAGTCCGCTGCCTGGATTGCTGCGCTAAACCGTCAAAAGCCAGATGCCGAGTCGATTACCGAAATGCTGGTCGCGCTGTATCTCGCCGGCCACAAGTTAAATTGGACTGCAGTGCATTCCGACGCTTCATGGCGACGAATACCGTTGCCCACTTACCCCTTCCGGCGCAAGCGGCACTGGATAGAGGACGATACCATCTCTACCGAACGACCCCGGAATGCCGCCGAGCAACTCCATCCGCTTGTGGGTAGGCGCATAAATTCAGCTACCAAAGAGGTGTGCTATCAAGCGCGCTACGGCGTGCAGCACGCCGGCTACTTCTCCGATCACAGGGTCGTGGGAACCGTGGTCCTGCCAACCACCGCTGAGTTGGAGGCGGCCACAGTCGTCGGCCGGATGCATTTCGGGACGCGGCGAGTGAGTTTCGATAATGCGATGCATCACCAGGCGATGTCCTTTGCCAACGGGGAAGATCGGATTGTGCGGGTGTTGGTAACTCCGCTGAAATCCGACAGGGCAAGTTTCAGACTGGAAAGTGCAGCCACTGAAGACTCGGAGGCTTGGCATCCCCACATGACGGGCACCCTGCGCAGGTCGGAAGTACCGTCCCGGTCGATGACTTTTTCGACGAAGCGGGTCCAGGCCCGTTGCCAGCAAACACTGCCTGTTGCCGATTTCTACGACTGGCTGGACAAGCTCGGACTTGAATATGGGCCGAGTTTTCGTGGCGTCCGGGAATTGTACTTCAGTCAACATGAGGCACTTACTAGAGTGCGGCTTCCGGACGGTCTGGCAAATACGCAATACGTGATGCACCCCGCGTTTCTGGATGCGTGCCTGCATGCCTATCCTCTTGTACTTGATGGTGCTGAGACGGCCAAAAGCGATGGCCGTAACTCCTACCTGCCCGTGTCGCTGGTGGGATTTCGCTGCTATCAGGACGGGATCGACGAAGCATGGGTGCACACCAGGCTCCGGAGTGTTGAGCGAGACGATACGCAGGTGGTCGACATCCAGGTTTACGACGTGGCGGAGCGGCCGGTGGCAGAACTGGAAGGATTGGCCGTGCGCCTGTTGCCGCTTGATAAAGTGCAACTGCCTCGAGCCGGCACGGACGACTTGTTTTATCGGACGGCTTGGCGGAGGAGCGTTAGAGGGGCTGCCCCTGAGGAGGATCGCGCCCCGGCAAGTTGGATGATCTTCGCCGATGCAAAAGGCGTCGGGGTAACGCTGGCTAGCCGACTAGAGGCCAGGGGCCATCATTGCCACCTCGTCTACAGGGATGATGCATACGCCCAACCGGGCATTCGAAAGTGGACCGTGAACGAACGGCAGCCTCACCAATTTCGCCGATTGCTTGAGCAATTCGCTGCCAGCGAGACGATACCGTGCGATGGCGTGGTCTACCTGTGGGGGTTGGATGCCCCATCCATGGAAGGTCTAACTATCGCAAGATTGAAGAGCGGCAGCGAGATGATGTGTCGCGGGGCACTGGGGATCCTGCATGCCCTTGCGGAAACTCGGACGACGAAGGCGACTGGCAGGCGCCTTTGGTTTGTAACAGCAAACACTCAAAAAATAGAGGGCCCGCACCAGCATATTGATCCGGTGCAGGCACCTCTCTGGGGATTGGGCCGAACCGTTGCGATCGAGTACCCGGGCATTTGGGGAGGATTGATCGATCTGCAACTGAACGGCCACCGGACGCCGGACATAGATTTATTGGAGGCGGAGTTGCTTTATCCGGATGGTGAGACCCAGATTGCCATCTCCGCCGGCGGCCAGCGCAACGTCCCGAGGTTCGTCAAGCAACCCCTTGCAGAGCTGCCGGCACAGCTGCCGCGGGTGCGCGGGGACGCTACGTATCTTGTCACCGGTGGGTTGGGAATGTTGGGCCGCAGTGCGGCCAAATGGCTCATAAGGAAAGGTGCGAAACACCTTGTCCTGACAGGTCGGAACGCGAGCCCCGAAGCAGCGCAAGAAGTATTCAGCGCAGCAGAAATTAAGAGCGCAGCAATCCATGTAGTAGCGGCCGACATCAGTCGCGAAGAAGACGTAAGCCGGCTCATGCAGACAATCAGCAACGAATTACCGCCTCTGAAAGGTGTGGTGCACTCGGCCGGCGTCTTAGATGACGGAATTTTGGCCCAACTTGATTGGGACAGATTTGCCAGCCTGTTCGCGCCTAGAGTGTATGGAAGCTGGCTTCTGCACGAATACACCAAATCGCTGGAGCTGGACTTCTTCATTTTGAAATCTTCCTTATTGAGCCTGTTGGGCTCTGCCGGCCAGGGGAACTACACCGCCAGCAGCAGTTTTCTCGATTCTTTGGCAGCTCACCGCCGCGCCGCGGACTTGCCTGCCAGGGCGATCAATTGGAGCGCCTGGTCAGGCGGCGGATTGGCCACCATTTCCGGTGCTCGTGGCGAGGCGATGTGGTCGTCGCTGGGCGTAAAATTCGTTTCTCCCGATATCGCAATGCAGGCGTTTGACAAGTTGATGCACCGCGATGTGGACCAGATCGCGGTAGCAGTTGCTGATTGGCCGACTTACTCCGGCAAGGTCGGCACGCCTCCGTTCTTGGCGGAGCTTCTGAACAGAAATGAGGTTTTCGGATCGTCGAAATTTGCGCTGGGAAAGATCACCACCCCGGATGCACCTCCTGTGGCAGTGAATGGGCAAGCACGCCAGCAGCTTTTTAGCAGGTTGCAGCAGCACATCATGGCGAAGCTTGGTTTCACGGAAGCAATCGACCCGGATCAACCGTTAAGCGAACTTGGTCTCGATTCCTTGATGTCAGTAAATCTGTCGAATAGCCTGGAAGACGAGTTCGGTATTCCGCTTTCGGTCACGGAACTCATCAAGGGACCGACTATCAACCAGCTGGTCGATCATATGATTGATGAGTTTGGCGTAACTATACCGGATAAGCCCGCTGGAGCCGGGTCAGCGATGACGTCGGCGGCGGCTGTCAGAACACTGGTTATAAACCCGCCCATAGCTGCCGCGGCTGTCCATTCGGGGGCGGCGCCTGGAAGGCACGGAGTCCCACATTCGGTGACAGCGGAACTCCGAATTGCGGCGGATGGATACCAAGGCGGAATGGAGCTGCAGCGCGTCACCCATACGCAAGTGCTCGACGGGAGAGCAATGTATGCTGGCGGAAATGGAAATGACCCGGAGGCTTGCCTGAATGTTGGAATACATGCAGAGACACCATCCGCGAGCGGGGGCAATGGAGCTGACCCACAACATTTCGGTGCACCGGTCTCTCGCCTCGCCTGTAACGTCCCCTTGCGCACCACTGGAAAATGGTTGATCGCGCCTCGGCCCAATCCGGATGCCAAAGCCCGTTTGTTCTGTTTTCCCTATGCGGGCGGCGGCGTTGTGTCGTTTCGCGCTTGGCCGCAATTGCTCAACGACTCAGTCGAGGTGGTAGCGGTTGAGCCGCCGGGGCGCGGAACCCGTATCAATGAAACAGCCGTCGAAGACTTGGATACTTTTGTCGAACGTCTGTTGCCGGAAATGGTTGTCTGGCTGGACAGACCATCTGCCTTTTTTGGCCACTGCCTGGGCGGACTCACCATGTTTGCCACCCTTTGTGCGCTACCCGAAGCGTGTGCGCACTTCATCAAATACTCGTTTGCCTGCGGAGTAAGGCCACCGCATCTGTTGAAGCGCAGGGGAGAGTTTGAGGATAACGTGGTTTATGACATGATGCTGCACGAGGAGTTCGATATTAGAATCCCGCCTCACGCCCAAACGGACGAAATCTTCGCGGATATCATACGTGAATTCGATACTCCGGCTGCCGACAGGATGCTGGCGATACCGAAGCTGAGAAAGGCGTTGCTGCCCACAATCCGCGCGGAGTTTGGAATGGCCTACCATTATGAGTATCAGCCTGTCGAGCCTTTTTCCTTTCCGATCAGCAGTTTTGTAGGTGATTTGGACCCGTGGGTATCGGAAGTAGACTCCGCCGGCTGGGGTGAACTCACCCGCGGCGGATTCACCAATCATGTGCGCAAAGGTTCACATTTTTTGATGGCGGAAGACCGGGAGTACATCCTGAAGACAATCAGTAGTGAGTTCGTAAATTCGTGATTCAACGAGACAGCCCTGTACGGCACCTCGTTTGAACCGGACACAGATCGCAGTAGCGGTCAAGTCGCACGCATGCGCCTTTGTGAACTGAGCCGTTGTTTCATCACCCTGATCACGCATTTGTCAACCTTGCCTTGGCTCCGATCAGATCCGTCGTGTCAAAACCTTCGCTAAAAGATTTATAAATCTCGCCGAGTTGCGAGCGATACTCGTGGGCTTTTCCTCTCAACTCGTACAGGTCGTAAATGCTCACGCAAAGTTTGAGCTCAAGGGATTTGGCCTTCTGCTCGCGCGCGACCTCAAGGCCCTTGCAGAAATAACGTTCCGCCTGATCCAGGTCTCGGGGTGATCGCAGATATGTTTCTCCAAGCAAGCGAAATATTTCAGCCGCATAAAAGCGTTCGGAGTTCTCGTCATCAAGCCTCAATTGCGCCTGGTCCAGAAAGTCGAGCGCCTGCCCGTAACGCTCATTCTTTATGCATGCATCCGCCAGTAAGCCCAGAGTATACGACTCGTACAACAATGCACCGGTGGCCCGTTCTTTTTCCAAACCTTCCCGAATCTCGGCAACACCCTTCTCAAACTCGCCTTGCTGGGCACTTGCCCATCCGCGCAAAATCAACGCCATGGCGCGATAGTGCACAAATTCATGCTCTTCGCTGAGTGCGATTGCCACGTTAGCCTGGGCTGCGACAACGGCAGCCTCACCGCGAAGCTGATGCACCCGAAGGCTTATCGTTCGTGCCATTGCCTCGCTGAACGGATTTTGAGATGCATCTGCACAACGGCGGGCGTCGGCGCAAATCCGCAACGCCTGCTCGGGATAGCCGAGGAACCACAGTACCATGCCGTCGTATAACCTCACATGAACGCGCGGGTCTTGCGCCGACAGGTCAAGATACGCCCCCGCCGCACTGTCTTCACACATGCTGATGCTCCGTTCCAGCTCCGCGTGGGCAGCGGCAAATTTCCCGCGCGCAAACAGGGTAAACCCTAGAGCTTCGTGGGCAAGAACCTTGTAATTCGGCTCGTGTACGTTCTTGGCTGTATTCAGTAAATGTTCGGCAAGCGCTTGAGCTTCACCAAGCGCCGGACGCACGAAATTCCAGGTCCACAAACCGAACACCGCAGGCAAGGTATGTTCGTCAAACCCACTCTCTTTGCACAGCTGGTATGCTCGCATGTACGCATGCTTCACACTCTCAATACTCCAGCCTTTAGTCGCTCGGAGGGAGTTGCCGAGCGAGGTTTGCAGCAGCAACTCCAACTTGTTGCGTAGCCTCAGGTCTTCGATATTTGGAATCAGATTCAAACCTTGTTTCAGATGACCGACCGCTTCGTTGTGCGCCGAACGAGCCGCTGATTGTTTACCCGCTTCGTACCAGTAGTGTAAGGCCTTCTCGTAGCTTCTTGCCTGAGTGTAGTGGTACGCGACAATCTCGGGATGCACTTCCGCCGTTTCGGAAAAACGCTCCTCAAGTAAGCTTCCTGCTCGCTTATGATATGTTTCGCGATCAGCCTTGGTCAGCAAGGCATAAGCAGCGTCGCGGATGAGCGAATGCTTGAATTCAAACGTTGCTTCCTGAAGCGTGGTGCCTTTTTGATAGAGCAGCTCGGCAGAGACCAAGTGATGTAATTCTCCGCTTAAGACTTCTCGGTCCAGAGATGAAACGGCCAACAGGAGTTCGTAGCTGAATGTTCTTCCAAGTGTTGCCGCAAGTTGCAACACCCTTCGTCCCTTGACCCGATCGACTCTGGACGTCAAAGGATCTCGTAATGTCAAAGGGATTTTAAGATCTGGCTCGGAGATCAGATCAAGTTGATCTTTTGCGTACTTTATCACCTCAGCTTCCAATACCATCTTCGCCAATTCCTCCACATACAACGGCACTCCATTGGCTTTATTCAAGATTTGAGTATGAACGCTTCGAGGCAGAACTCTGTCTCCAATGGTAGCTTGAATCAGATCTTCGACCTCATTCGATCGTAATCGAGCAAGGGCGATTTGAGTCAAATAATACTTTTCCTGCAGTTGGGGAGTATAAGTGGAACGCGTGGTCAAAAGTAAGAATGCTCGTTCGTTTCTCGTTAGTGGTATGAGCATCTCGAGCAGAATCATTGTTGTGGAATCAAACCAATGAACATCATCAAAGATGAACAGTGTGGCACCTCGGTTGGTGTATTGCAGCGCCATCTCAATCACAATATCGAGGGTCTGCTGTAGTAATGTCTGCGAAGGCATGTGACGTGCGCTGGCTGGTTCCGAGATCAAGAGCAATCTGCTGACGAGCGGTAGCATTCTCTTGACGCTGTCGAACTGTCTTAAAAAAACCTGCAATTTTGTCAGCTTTTCGTCATCGCTATCGGCCGGAAGGATCCTCGCCGCCAGCTGAATATGTTCAATCACTGGGTAAAGCATTGTGTTTCTGTGAAAAGGCGACCCTTGGAATCTGAGGCTTGTGTGTGCCTCTGCTCCGAACTCCAGTTGGAATCCCTGAACAAGCTTGGACTTTCCGATTCCGGCTTCACCAGTCACTATAACGACCTGTCCAATGCCATCCTTCACAAGGTCCCAGTGATCCGACAACAGGTCGAGCTGCCTTCTGCGGCCAATCAAAGGTCTGACGAGTCGAGGCTCGATAACCGAATCATCCCTCTCCTGTCGTTCAACCACGCGAAACAACCGCAGAGCACCGACGTTTTTCAATTCGTGAACGCCGAGATCCTGGTAGCTAAACGCGTCCGGCGGCAGCAGGCGCTTGGTGGCTTCGGTTATGACGAGCGTGTCAGGGCCGGCCGCGGCCTGAACTCGGCTGGCAATATTTGGCGGCTCTCCAACGACGAACTCGTCCACTACCACTTGACCCGTATTCACGCCAACACGCAAATGGAGTTCGATATTGTGTTTCTTCTTGAGATCGACGTTGAAGTGCCGGATGGCTTCGATCATCTTTAGTCCGGCCAGGACCGCACGATATGCATCGTCCTCATGGGCGATGGGGTAACTGAAATAGGCCATGAAGCCATCGCCCATATATTGAGCGTAGTACCCTTCATATTGTTCAATGATCTGTTTCGAGATTTGATGGAAATTGTTGATCGCGTATCGCAAATCTTCCGGGTCGAGGTTATGAGCGAGTATGCTGGAGTCTACGAGGTCGCAGCTCAGCAAAGACATTTGCCGTAGGTTCGCGGCCGTTTCGGGGGCTGTGTCGGGGGTGCGTGGTCGATTATCTGTCGAATCATCCGCGTGAGGGATGTGAGCGGCAAGCCGCCTCGGCGCGACAGCCCCACAACGATCGCAAAAATTGTTACCTGGCGAAATCTCACTCTCGCATTCAGTGCAATTCAATGCAAGTGTGCCACAGCGACCGCAGAACTTGGCACCCTTCCGATTCTCGAACCCGCACTCGGAACACCGCATGCGTCATCTCCCCTGCCGGGCAAACCGTTGTCGCGTTCTCCCCGTTTGATGCGCCACAAGCGCGGCCTGCCCGGTAGTGTGGCGGCTACGGGCACCGAAGCACGCGCAGCGCTCAGCGCAGCCAAGTTTGCGACGCAGCTGCGGCTTTCTTGACGGCTCCAGTTTCTGATAACGCGGGGGCGCCCTTCGCCGTGCTAAGCGGCTGATGACCTTCATGGGCAAACGCCAATGACGGCACGGCAAAGGCCGCGATCAGAACGATCGCCGCAAGAATGCGCGCGAGTTTTTCAACAAAGAACATGAACGAACCCTAACACCCAGCGCTCTGCCGCTTGCCTTCAGCAGAAAATGCAGAGCGCGGCAGCGGCAGAACCAGCGAGAACGCCAATCGCGAGCAGAGCATCCATGGGTGCCTTCCTGTCAGTGACGTGATGGTGCAAATATATCACGGTAACGCCTTCACGCAAAGGAAGAATCCAGTTCTAAGACCGTTGAAGCCGGTGGATCGGCGGGTCTTTCGTGGCGCCTGCCCGGCATCCCGCGCTTTCCCGCCGCGACTGTTTGCCGCCTAATGCGCGTGTCCCTCGCCGGCAAGCCAGTTCATCATCCGCAACATTTTCGGGGCCGCCAGTCTTCAGAAAGCGCCAAATCGGGATGACGATCAGGTCGGCGAAGATGATGCGATCACGCCACCGAAGCTGATGCCACCATTCCAGAGGACCGCGGCAAGCGGAATGTTTCCGACTGAGCACACGAACGAGATGACCGCCGCCAGCGGACCTACAATCGGTCCCCAAAAATGATGCGAGCAGCGGGTAGTCAACAAGAAAGAGTGACTGCCAAGGCATAGGGTAGACGCGCACGGCCTGAAGACGCAACATCTGGGTAAGCACCGGACAGCCGCCGCAGAATCCATCGAGCACGTCGTCGATATTAAATGCGGGACAGAGGTCGGACTGGCACTAAAAAAGCGATTGAGAAGAGCGAAGGACAACTGTTCACATTCCTTAACTATGACGGCGTGTCTTGGAACAACAATAATGCCGAGCATGCCATGCGGGCGTTTACCCGTTTCTCACGGCATGCGGCAAGGCGCAAGCCGCCGCTGATTAGCTGCGGGGACTGGCGCTTTGCGACCAGCAGCCGGCAATCGCGGCGTGATCAGGAAGGGCATCGTAACTAACTGACGCGGCGCCTGCTGCGCCAGTTTCATCGCTGATAGTTGTGTGAGCGAAGCAAGAACAGATCGCGCGCGACGCCGCTAGGGCAGCCGCCAGGGCACAACGCGATGCTAGCTAGAAATATTTGTTATTTCAGTAGCTCGCAACTGGCGGAGAGGGAGGGATTCGAACCCCCGATACGGTTACCCGTATGCCGCATTTCGAGTGCGGTGCTTTCAACCACTCAGCCACCTCTCCGGAAACGACGGCGGAAAATCGCGGTCAGCGGCGGCTATGTATCGAGCGCCATCAGGCAGAACAAGGGCGCGGTACCGTGGCCGTATCGCGCGCGCTTTCTGCAGCGTCCTTGGTGAGACCTCGGCCTGCGGGGGCGCTATGATGCGCCCCGCAAGGCGCCGTCCATACCGCGGGAGCCCCTACCGCCGTGTCTTTATCCATTCGCTCCTGCAGCCACAGCGCACCGGACGCGCCAAGGCGTCGCAATGGCTGGAAGCTTGCCGGCGTGATCCTGTTGGCCGCATCGGCTGACGGGCTGACGACCAGCGGGGCGCAGGCCCAGAAGCTCGAAGCACGCTACGCGATATCGATGACCGGCATCCGCGTCGGCCAGAGCGCGTGGACGGTGCGCATCGAAGCCGATCGCTACTCGGCCTCGGCCACCGGCGGCAGCGTTGACCTGATGAATGTACTGGTGCGGGGGGAGGGCTCCGCCCGGGTCTCGGGCAGCATCAAGGACGGCCGCCTGGTGCCGGCCGAATTTTCGTCGAAGCTGGTGGAGGAAGGCGAAAAGTCCGATCTGAAAATGACGTTCGAGGAAGGCGTAGTCACGGCGGTGGAGGCGGACGGCCCGCCACCCGGGCCGGACCGGGTGCCGCTGAAGCAGGCGCACGTGATAGGCGTGACAGACCCCCTGACCGCGCTGCTCATCGCCGAGGAGGATAACGGCGGCATCGTTCCCAACAAGGAAAGCTGCAACCGCACCCTTTCCATCTTCGATGGACGCAGGCGCTATGATCTCCTGCTGTCATTCAAGCGGATCGAGGACATACGCGACAAGCAGCTCGCCGGGCGCGTGTTGGTGTGCAACGTGATCCTGCATCCCATCGCCGGTCATCGCGCCAGCAGCATGATCACGAAATACGTTGCCGACCGGCGCGATATCGAGGTCTCCTTTGCGCAGATCGCAGGCACAAATGTGCTCGCGCCCTTTCGTCTCATGGTGCCGACCCTGATCGGAACCATGGCGGTGCAGGCCACCTCCTTCGAGACTTCGCCGCTGCCGTAGCCCTGCCACCCACAACCGGGATGACCGGATCCGGGCGCTGCACTATGTTTGCACGCATGCACGTGCCGGCGAGGAAACG
>Ga0209331_1000243_pt1 | contig 19968 bp, 17 predicted proteins | sample JacPinW_OM3H0_M3_FD_187971 | JGI IMG/M metagenome (GOLD analysis project Ga0209331, IMG submission 187971) | Forest soil microbial communities from Algoma, Ontario, Canada - Jack Pine, Ontario site 1_JW_OM3H0_M3 (SPAdes) (version 2) | ecosystem: Environmental > Terrestrial > Soil > Boreal...
AAGGGTTATGACGCGTTCGGGTTGTCGGGGCGGATGAGGAACGCACATTCGCTTGAAGTTGTGCGAGGAGTGGGATTCCGTGGAATGAAAGCATCGCCCATCGCGATTTTGACGGGCGCGTTAATCGCGACGGGGGCTTTTGTCGTTGCCCGTTATGGCAACACGGCCGCGCCCGTTGACTGGTCGAGTGCCCAACACGTCGAGATCAGGATGATCGAGTATGAGTTCGTCCCGAGCCAGCTGCGGTTTCGCCGCGGGCTACCGTACCAACTGCACTTGGTCAATGCGGGGAAAGAGGGGCATGAGTTTACCGCTCCCGATTTTTTCACCTCGGTGCAGGTTAAAAATGCCGACGCGCTCAATGGGAGTAAGACTTCTGTCTTCCTGCAACCAGAACAGACAACCGACATCTATTTTATTGCACAGGACGCTGGATTGTTCGCTCTGCGGTGCGCCGATCACGATTGGGCTGGAATGACGGCCACGATCGTTATCGACTAATACCAGAGTTGAAGAAATGCGGCCGTGGCTGTCGAAGGGATTACGCTGCTCTGTTGACCTGCTCGCGCGCAAAGCCGGCGGTCGACGCATATCCGCGCACGATCGCCTTGCGCTGCTCGAATGAGAGCACGTCCTCGACATTGCTGAATCCGTCGGGGGCGCGCGCTTCGACTGCGTCGATGACGCCTTCCGGTCCACCCTTGCGGTTCATCTGCACCACCTGCGCGGTCATGGGCAGGCGCTCCTGCTCGTACATCCAGAGCGCATGCGCGGGATGCTCGGCACTGCGCAGCCAGTCGGCGAGCGAACGCGCATCGAGGATGGCCTGCGACGCGCCGTTCGATCCGACCGGATACATCGGGTGGGCCGCATCACCCAGGAGGCTCACGCGGCCGTGCGACCAGCGCGGCAAGGGGTCGCGGTCGCACATGGGATATTCCCAAAATTCCGGCGTCGCCTCGATCAAGGTCTTGGCGTCCACATACGGAATGCGAAAGCGCCCAACGTGCGGCATCAATTCCTCGAACCGTCCAGGACGTGACCAGTCTTCCTTGCGCGGCGGCACGCCGGCTTCGGCAATCTTCACCAGCACCGCCCAATTGGTGAGCGGGTGGGTTGGGCGTGTGCCGTCGCCGATGGGATAGATCACGAGCTTCGCGGCCATGCCGCCCGCAATGACCATGGAACGGCCGGTCAGGAATTTCGGCCACTCGATCGCGCCGCGCCATAGCATGGACCCGTTCCAGCGCGCGGGACCTTCATTCGGGTAAAGCGCCTCCCGCACGGCGGAATGAATGCCGTCCGCGCCGATGAGAATGTCGCCGCGCGCCGTCGCACGGTGCGAGGCGTTGCGATCAAAGAAATAGGCGGTGACGCCGCCATCATCCTGGGCGAACGCGCCCAGCCGATGGCCGGTGTGAATGCGCGACTCGCCGAGCCGCGAGCGCACGGCGTTGTAGATGGCGCCCTGAAGACGCCCGCGATGGATTGAGAACTGCGGGTATTCATATCCGGCATCGGTGCCGCGCGGCTCGCGCCAGACCTCCTGGCCGAAGCGATTGGTATAGATGAGCTCGTAGGTCCGGATCCCGACGGCATCGAGCCGCTCGAGCAAGCCCAGATCGGCCAGCTCCTTGATCGCGTGGGGGAGCGTGTTGATGCCCACCCCGAGCTCACGGATGGTGTCGGTCTGCTCGTAAAGCTCGCACTCAATATGCCGCGCATGCAGCATCAGGGCGGTGGTGAGGCCTCCAATGCCGCCCCCGATAATAATGGCCTTCATGCCAGCACTCACTCAACAATCGCGTCTCGCCGCATAATGATGCACCCGCGTGCGCAAGCGCAATGGCTTTGAAGGGTTACTGCGAGCAGACCGTCACCCGGCAATGACGGAAGTGGGGTATATTCCATGGCCAGTCACAGAGGAGGAGGCAGATGCTGAAACTTCCGGGGCATACCCGCTACGGCTATTCACCCATCGTCAAGCGCCCCGATTACACCTGGCCGGGCGGCAAGCGTCTCGCCTTCTACATTGCGCTCAATATCGAGCATTTCGCGTTCGGCGCCGGGCTGGGGATGGATCCGGCCAATCGCAGCGGGCAGCAGAACACGCGAAACTTCGCCTGGCGCGATTACGGCAATCGCATCGGCAATTGGCGCCTGTTCGAAGTCCTGGACGAGCTCAAGCTGCCCGCCACCATCCTGCTCAACAGCATGGTCTGCTATCAGTATCCCGAGATCATTGAGAAGATCAAAGCGCGCGGCGACGACGTGCTCGGCCACGGCCGCACCAACGCCGAGCAGCTGCGCGGCATGTGGGAGGAGGACGAGCGCCGCGCGATCGAGGAATGCACGAGTGTCATTGAAAAGCATATCGGCACTCGGCCGACCGGCTGGATGGGCCCCGGCGCAATGGAATCGAGTGTCACGCCGGATCTCCTGAAGGAAAGCGGCTACACCCATCTTCTGGATTGGCCGCTCGATGACCAGCCGGCCTGGATGCAGACGCGTTCGGGCCCGCTCCTTTCCATCCCGTATCCCATGGAGCTCAACGACGCGGGCTCGCAGGCGCACCGCGATCATACCGGACGCGAGTTCGGCGAAATGATCGTCGATCAATTCGAGGAATTGCTGGAGCAATCGGAGCGGGCGCCGCTGGTGTTTGCGCTTGCCTTGCACGGCTTCATCGTCGGGCAGCCGTTCCGGCTGCGCCCGCTGCGCCAGGCCATCAAGCATTGCGTCGAGCACAAGCACAAGGATCGGGTCTGGTACACGCGCGCAGGCGACATCGCCCAGTATTGCTTCTCGCTGCCGAAAGGCATCATCCCGTAAATGGGTTTCGCGCACACGCTTGATGGAACCAGCTACCGGTTCGCCGATCTGAAAGACTGCTTGCGAAGGCCTCGCCGCGGCGTTCCGGGGATGAGCTTGCGGGCATTGCGGCCGGGAGCGGCGCCGAGCGGGTTGCCGCGCAAATGGCGCTTGCGGATCTGCCGCTACGCCAGTTCCTCACCGAGGCGCTGATCCCCTACGAGCAGGACGAGGTGACCCGCCTTGTTGTCGACACCCACGACGCAGCCGCTTTCGCGCCTGTTGCGAGCATGACCGTCGGAGAGTTTCGCGAGTGGCTGCTGGGCGATGCGGCGCACGAGACGGCGCTGCGCGCTCTCGCGCCCGGCATCACGCCGGAAATGGCTGCCGCCGTGAGCAAGATCATGCGGCTTCAGGATCTGATCGCGGTCGCATCGAAATGCCGGACTGTCACCGCATTCCGCAATACCATTGGTCTTGCCGGCCGGCTATCCACGCGGCTGCAGCCCAATCATCCGACCGATCACCCCCCGGCATCGCTGCAAGCATTGTGGATGGTCTCATGTATGGGGCGGGTGACGCGGTCATCGGCATCAATCCGGTCACCGACAGCGTCGAGACCGCGGCAAACCTGCTCACCATGCTGGACGAAATGCGCGTTCGCCTCGATGCGCCGATACAGGCGTGCGTGCTTTCGCATGTGACCACCACGCTGGCGGTAATCGAAAAGGGAGCGCCGGTCGATCTGGTGTTCCAGTCCATTGCGGGCAGCGAGGCGGGGAACCGGGCGTTCGGCATCTCGCTCAATGTGCTGGCCGAGGCGTACGACGCGGCGCAGGCGCTCCAGCGCGGAACGGTGGGCGGCAACGTCATGTATTTCGAGACCGGACAGGGCAGCGAGCTTTCTTCCCGCAGCCACGAAGGCGTCGATCAGCAGACGCTCGAAGCGCGCTGCTATGGCCTCGCCCGGCGCTTCACGCCGCTTCTTGTCAATTCCGTCGTGGGGTTCATCGGCCCCGAATATCTTTTCAACGGCAAGGAGATCACGCGCGCGGGCCTCGAGGATCATTTTTGCGGCAAGCTTCTCGGCCTGCCGATGGGATGCGACATCTGTTACACCAATCACGCCGAGGCCGATCAGGACGACATGGACGCGCTGCTCACGTTGCTTGCGACCGCCGGCTGCACGTTCATCATGGGGGTGCCGGGCGCGGACGACATCATGCTCAATTATCAGAGCACGTCATTTCACGATGCGCTTTATGTGCGCCGGTTGCTGGGTCTGCGTCCCGCGCCGGAATTCGAAGCCTGGCTCGCCGGCATCGGTATCACCGACCAAACAGGCCGCCTGCATGAAGATGCGCCGGAACAGCTCGTGCGCGCCTTGCCTTTCCTGAGCGCATCCGGGTCGTGAACGAGCGCGCCCCGCCTGCCGTTATCCGGCAAAGCTGGGCTCATCTGCGTGCCTTGACGCCTGCGCGCATTGCCATCGGGAGAGCGGGAGGCGGCCTTCCCACCAGCGCCTACCTTGAATTTCAGGGGGCCCATGCGCGCGCGCGCGACGCCGTGCATGCAAAGCTTGATATCAACTTGATGCTGGAAAAGATTGCCGCACGCGGTTGGGCCGCCCGCAACGTGCGCAGCGCAGCGCGCAGCCGGGAGGAATTTTTGCGCCGGCCGGATCTGGGGCGCACGCTGTCGGCCGAGAGCAAGGCGGCCTTGTCAGAGCCCATGGTCGCACCCGACGTGGTGATCGTGGTCGGCGACGGTTTGAGCAGCGTGGCGGTCGAGTGCAATGCGGTCCCGGTGCTGGAATATCTGTGGCCGCGGCTTGCGGCAGCGGCATTACAACTGGGTCCGATTATTGTCGCTGAGCAGGCCCGCGTGGCTGTCGCCGACGAGATCGGCGAGCTTCTGGCGGCAAGGCTTTCGGTCATGATGATCGGCGAGCGCCCCGGTCTGAGCGCGGCCGATTCGCTTGGCATGTACCTCACTTATGAACCGCGGGTGGGACGGCTCGACAGCGAGCGCAATTGCATCTCGAACATTCGCGCGGGCGGCATGGACGCCCATGCAGCTGCCGCGCAAGCCGCCAATCTCATCGGCTCCATGCTCGCCCATCGCGCGTCGGGCATTCTGCTGACGTCCCGGGCGGGCCGTCGCGCGCAGCGAAGTATCAATCCCGAGTAATAGACGGCCTCCGGCTATTCCGCGGCTCCATCGAGCCGGATTGATTCTATTCGCGTTTTTTGCCTTTCAATAACCGCGTCTTTTGATTGCGGTAGCCAGCGCATACAACTAATAGGAGATTACGTAGTTGAAATGTTGTGGTAGTCCGACAGGCCGACGCTATGATTGGGGCGGGCGATGACCGCGCCCCTGTCATCCACTGCGACAGAGGTTCTGCGCGCCCTAATCCTTGGTATGGAACTTCGGCGGCAGGCAATTGGATGGGAATTTGTCGAATCGTGGCAGGAGCCAAAATCCTCTAACATTGATGACTCGATATTATCAGAGCTGCTGGAAGCGAAGACTATCAGAGTTGTCGATGATCGGGCGGCGCTGACCGAGCTAGGCCGCGAATACTTAAGCACCATAACGCAAACATTGCTGCGCCATATCGTCAAATGGAGAAACGGCAACGACTGACATACGACCAAGTTTTGGAGTACGAACGTACTCTTCCTCAAGAGATTCAAGAAGAGACTGGTTCGAAAAATTCTGAGGCTGCTAGATTTGTTATTCGGCATTTTCTCGGAGAAGAGTGGATAAACAAACATATTATGCCGCCTGCCATTGGGTATTTAGCCCTTCAAGACATTGATGGCGTGTTCGAACTTCAATGTGTTCGGGTTATGGAATTTGGAGAATCACTTTTGAACCTCCAAGGGCTTTCTGGTTTTGATGAATACATCGAACGGATAAAGACCGTCAGAAGCCCAGAACCCTTCTTAGCAGAACTTCACATAGCCAAGATGCTTTTTATAAATGATTGGGCGGTGAGATTTGTAGTGCCTACCGGCAAAGAGGGGGAAGACTACGATCTTGAATGGCCGATGCAAGGTTTAACCACTTGTGCTGATGCCAAATGCAAAATTGACGGTACTGTAATCAACGGAAAAAGCATCACCCGCACCCTACAAAAATGTCGATCGCAACTTCCCCCCGATCATCCTGGGATATTTTTTGTGAAAATTCCCCAGCAATGGCTTGAGGTTGAAGATCATGCCACCATAACCGGCGAAGCGGCCATGGATTTCTTTAAAAAAGGTACGTAGAGGGTCGTTTCTATAGTATATTATAGCGAACCGCTTTCTTGGAAGGACGGCACTATTAGACAGGATCACAGATTTAAAGAAGTGACGAATCCGAACACGACTCGGTTTGGAAGGGATCTGGATTGGAGGGTATTCCAGAAATGGTGGCCAAGCAGCCCACTAAGCAGCAATGCAATGCCACCAAAATGGATGCGACTATTGCGGCCAGGGAGCCCCAATGAACGTTGACCAAGCTGGGCAGCGTTTGCGTGCTTGATCTCTCCTCCGTCCTCTGTCTTCCGCAGCGAGCTCACGCGACCTTATCCTCACCAACCTAGAGCGAGATGATTTTAGACTGAATCGTCATTCCGGGGCGCCGCGTAGCGAAGCGAAGCGGCGAGCCCGGAATCCATAACCACAGGCCTGGGATTGTAGATTCCGGCTCTCGGCCCTTTGGGCCTCGGCCAGAATGACGGCGTTTTGGAATTGAGCAAATCAAAACGCATCATGCTCTAATCCCGCCCGGGCATCCTGACGTGCCGCGTTCCGCCCGGCCGCACGCGGTCTATCTTGGGCCCCTCCTTGGGAGCTTCACGATCAGATAACCGCCGCCGCAGGACCTGGATGAGTTCCTGCGGGACATCGTTCAGCAACAGCGAGTAGTATTGACGAACGCGCGCGTCGAGCGCGCGCCAGAGCTTCCTCATGTCTGCGTAATGCAATACGATCTCTTTGGTTCCTCCCAACCGTTGCAGGGCGAAGCTGGTGCAAGCCCGCTCGCTGCTTTATCGTCTCGCCTGACGCTGATTTCCATCTTCAACCTGCCAGTCGCCGTGATCACGGGATGGCTGTTGTGGCGCTCGCTGTACTGGCCGCTCGTCGGCGATGCCACGATTTTCCATTTTGTTGCCGACCAGTTCTTGCGGGGCGCCGTTCCTTATCGCGACATTTTCGACGTCAACATGCCGTTGATCTACGGCATTCACGCCGCAATTGTGCAGTTCGCCGGCATGGGCGATGGCGCGTGGCGCGCCTTCGATCTGGCGGCTGCCGCAATCATGTCTCTCTCCGTCCTGATGCTGGTACGACCGGCAGGACACGGCGCTGCAATAATGGCGGTGCTTGTCATGTTGGCGGCGCATCTTTTGCTTGGCCCGCTTGCCGCTGGACAGCGCGATTATTTGGTTGCGATTCTCGCGGTGATCGCTGCATGGGTCTCATCGTTGGCGGCAGAAGATAAAGAACGCCGCCGGATATATCTGCTGGCGGCCGGCGCCTTCGCGATGCTTGCGGCTAGTATCAAGCCGACCGCGTTTGCGCTCCTTTTCGTACCGGCGGTGACCGTGCGCCCGCTTCGTTGGCCAGACGCTAGGTCAATTGCCGCCGGAGCCGCAGGCATCGCTATCCTGGTTTTTGGAACATTGGCGGCACTGGGCGGAATTGGTCCATTCATCACCATGATCCGGGAGCTCTTGCCGCGATACGCTTCGCTCGATCAGAAAACGGTTCCGGAAATATTGCAAGCGTGTTTGAATTTTGTGGCGCTGGCGGGTCTCGCTGCCGCCGCGCTGCTGGGCATCGCGCAATCCAAGGCGCCGCGGATGCGGGCAATGATCGCGCTCGCAGCGTTTGGTCTGTTGCATCTGTTGGCGCAACGAAAAGGTTATTACTATCATGTCTATCCATTGGCGATCGCCGTTGCATGCTGGGGAGCTTGGAGCCTCGCAAGCCTGCCGACGCGGCGCGCTCTCGCATGCCTGATCATCATTGTCTCCACACTTGCCTGGTGTGGCTTCCAGACCGCGAACCGCGTAGATGAACACCCGGAGCTGCGGGCGGCCGCTGCGATGCGCACGGCGCTTGCAAGCCACTTGCCGCGCGGAGCACGCGTTCAGATGCTGGACTCGGATCGGGGAGCATTCCTGGCCATGGCACGGGCGGGAATGCGGCCGGCGACACCTCACATCCAGTGGTTTTCACTCATCGTTGCTGATGATGTCGAACGGCAAGATTTTCTTGCCGCGCTCAAGGCCGATCCACCAGCCGCAATGCTTCTTACAGACGATTTTTGGCCGGCTAGGCGCGACTTGAACGTGATCGACGAGTGGGCCGAGTTCAGGACGTTTCTGAAATCGTACTATGATTTGAATGCGAGCGGGCACGAAGACTACATCAACTGGGGCTTCTATCTGCGCCGCCGCAATCCGATCGACGAGCTTCGTTAGGCCAAGCTGTTTTTTCAGTCCGTCACAGCGAGTAGACCAGTAGGGGTGGGCAAAGGCGCGCATCGCAGAAGTAGCCCGGGTTGAGCGCTTGCGAAACCCGGGGCGGCGTCGCTGACCAACAGGGTCGTCCCGGATTTCGCTTACGCTCAATCCGGGCTACGCGCTGCGTCCGCGCCGTGCCCACGCGCGTGCGCGAAAGTCTTTGGAGAAGGGGCGATGCCAGATAATGCGACCTTAAACAAAATAAAGGCGGCGCTGCTCAGGCGCTTTGGCGAGAAGTTTGAGATTGACCCCGAACTGACCGGGCTAAACGAGCTCGAAAAAATCACCGCTCATTGTTCGCATCGGCGATACCTGCCTCGCCCCATAGAGCCCGATCTGCTGCGGCTCCTTTGCGCCTGCGCGCTTTCCGCGCCGTCGAAAAGCGATCTGCAACAATGCGATATCGTCAGCGTCAGCGATGCCGCGATCCGAACGTCCATTGTCTCTGGCATCCCCGACATGCCGTGGATCAATGATGCGCCGGCGCTCCTGGTGCTTGTCGCCAACGGCGGGCGTTTGCCGGCAATTTCGAGGCTGCGCGGCAGACCGTTTCCGAACGATCACCTCGATCTGCTCTTCAATGCGGCGGTCGACGCGGCAATCGTGCTCGCAACATTCATCCGCGCGGCCGAGGCAGTCGGGCTCGGCTGCTGTCCGATCAGCGCAATCCGCGATCATCCACAAACCGTAAGCGATCTGCTCAAGCTGCCGGATCGAGCCATTCCGGTCGCGGGACTTTGTGTCGGCTGGCCGGCAGGCGCCGGCGAGATCACGCCGCGCCTTTCGCTGGCTACCACGGTGATCGAGAACACCTACCATGCGGCCGATCCAAGCGCCGGGATCGATGCCTATGATCGGCGGCGGGCAAAGTTGCGGCCTTATCAACGCCAACGGAATATCGATCGGTGGGGCGAGGCGTCTTTTTACGGCTGGTCGGAGGACAAGGCGCGCCAATACGCGCAGCCCCTGCGCACCGACTTCGGCAGCTTCGTGCGGCGCAAGGGCTTTTGCCTGGATTAGGACAGGTGGGCACGGCGCGGACGCAGTTAAGCTTGCGCAGACTGCGCAAACTTGTCCGCTTTGCCAACCCTACAGAACCTTGCCGCCGCGGCGATCGGCGGTGATCTGGTCCGGGTCGCGTTCTGCGGCGTCGCCGTATCCGCCTCCGCCGGCCGTTTCAATCCGCAGCAAGGCACCATTGCGGAGCGCAATTTCCGAACCGGTCCCGGGAAGCTTCTGTTCTTGCGGCGTATCGGGATCGACAATGAACGCCCCGAGAGCTCCGCTCCCCCCGCCATCGAGTCCCTGCGCCGCAAACCGCTGTCGCGTGCTGCGTGTTGCGAGCTCAACGCCATCACCGATGATCCGGTAGTCGCGGCAAACACCAAGGCCGCCGCGCTGGCGTCCCGAGCCGCCGGACCCGGGGATCAATTCGTAGCGCTCGGCGCGGAGCGGGAATTCCATTTCCATCGCTTCGATCGGGAGATTGGACGTATTCGACATCGAGACATGCATGGCATCGTCGCCGTCTCGTGTCGGCAACGCGCCCTGACCGCCGGCAAAATTCTCGTAGTTGACGAAATAGCGGCCGCGAGCGGCGTCCCAGCCCGCGAGAATCGTACCCTGCATGTTGCCGCTCGCGGCGATCGCCCGCGCGGGGGCCGCCTGACCCAACGCGCGCAACAGCACGTCCGCCAGAATCATGGCCGTGGGATTTCTCGAACCCACCGCAGCCGGCGGAAGTGGATTGACAATGCTGCCCGCCGGCGCATTGAGGCGGATGACCCGATAGACCCCTTCGTTGTTCGCGATCGAGGGATCAACGACCGCCTTGAGACAATAGATAACCGTTGCCATGGTGTGCGTGAGGGGAACGTTTTTCCCCGATCCGAGCTGCGGCGGACACTCCGAGAGATCGAACAGCACTCCGTCGCCGTCGATGCTGATTGACGCGGAAAGCTTCACCGGCTCGTTCGAGAGACCGTCGTCATCGAGCCAGTCCTGCGTGCTGTAGGTACCCGCGCGCAAGACTTCACCGATGCGGCTGCGCATGCGTTTTTCAGTCGCGTCCAGCACCCGCTCGATCGCCGAGCTTGTCTCCTCGAGGCCATAGCGCGCATAGATTTCCTCGACGCGGATCCTGCCGCGTTCGAGCGCGGCGAGCTGCGCAAGCAGATCGCCATTGCTGAAATGCGGGGTGCGCGAATTGAGCAGGAACATCTCCCAGACGTCGTCGCGGCGAATGCCGTTTGCGACGAGCCGCATCGGCGGCAGCCGCACGCCGTCCTGGAAGATGCTGGTGGAGTCGCCGGATTCACTTCCTGGCACCCGGCCGCCGACATCCGAATGGTGGGCAACGGCGAGCGCGAATGCGACCACCTTGTCCGCGATGAAGATCGGCGCGGCTGCGGTGCAGTCATTGAGGTGAGTGACGCCGACAATGTAGGGGTCGTTGGCGAAAAACACGTCACCCGGCGCGAGCGTTTTGATGGGGAAACGTTCGAGCACCGCAGGAACAAGCTTGAGCGTGGATCCGAGATGGGCGGGCGCATGTGTCGCAATTGAGAGCGTGCGGCCCTGCATATCGCATATGGCCGTCGAACAGTCGGCGCGCTCCTTGATGTTGGGCGAATAGGCGCTCCGGAAAGGCTCGCGCACATCTCGGCCGTCGCGGCTTCGAGCGCGCCGGCAACGATCTCGATGCGCGCGCGTCTGTGGGATGGTCTCACGACGCGAGCCTTTCATCGCGCGAGAGGAAGAGATTGCCGCTCGGATGAACGAGCACGCCAAAGCCGGGAGTAACGATGGTCGTCGTATCCATCTGCTCGATGATGACGGGTCCCCTGATGCTTTGACCGGCTGCGAGGCAGGCTCGCTCATAGAGGTCACAGGGGATGGGTCCATCCGCCTCGTCGAAGACAACCGCGCGAGTGCCCGCGGGCCTTGCGTGCTGCCGCGCGGGGAGCTCCTTGGCGGCGCGGGGTTGCGCGGTCGGGACAATCGCACGCAGGCGGAAGGTTACAAGCTCCAGCGCGCTGGTCTCGCGCACGAAGCCGTAAACCTTTCGATGTTCCTCATGGAAGCGCGCGCGGATCTGCTCGCGCAAGTGAGTGTCCCCAAGGTCAGTGAGGACGGGCAGCTCAAAATTCTGGCCGACATAACGAGCGTCAATGGTGTAGGCGAATTGCAGGCCTGCGACGCTCGCGCCGCTGTCCCTGAGCTCTTCCTCGGCGCGCTGCTCAAGCTCGCAAAAGACCCGGCGCACCTTGCCGCCGAGCTCATCACCCGCATCGGTCATCAGGCGACTCATGCTGAGGTCCATGGCAATATCCTTGGTCAGCACGCCGAAGGCGCAGAGAATGCCGGGCCCGGCAGGAATCAGGATGTTCGAGATGCCGAGCTCCGCAGCAACCGAGGTGGCATGCAGCGGTCCAGCGCCGCCATAGGCCACGAGCGTGTAATCGGCGGGATCAAGTCCCTTGCTGGTCGACACCAGCCGCACCGCCTGCGCGATATTGTTGTTGGAGACGGCCAGGATCGCGGCCGCTGCTTCGACCACGCCGATGCGCAGCGGCCTGGCGATGAGCTCCTCGATCGCTGCTGCGGCGCGCTTGGCGTCAATGGGCAAGCTACCGCCGAGCAGAAATTCGGGATGGAGCCGTCCGAGCACCACGTTGGCGTCGGTGACCGTGGGCGCCGTGCCGCCGCGGCCGTAGCAGGCCGGCCCCGGATCGGCGCCAACGCTTTTCGGACCGACATGGAGGAGTCCGCCGGCATCGACGCGCGCGATGCTGCTGCCGCCGGCGCCGATGGTGTTGACCGCTATGGCCGTACTGCGCAGTGGAAAGCCTTCGATCTCGCGCTGATGGCTGAGCGCCGGTTTGCCGCGGTGAACCACGCACACTTCGGTGCTGGGGCCGCCCATATCGAAATTGATCGTGTCCTTGACGCCAGCTGCGGCGGAAATAAAAACCGAGCCGCTCACCCCACCGCTCGGTCCGGAAAACAGCGTGTCGACCGGGCGCCGCGCGGCGAGCAGCGCGCGCAGCGCCCCGCCGCTCGAGCTCATGATCAGCGGCTCGGCGCCGATGCCGAGCCCACGCACCTCGGCGGAAAACTGCGCAATATAGTCGCGCATTCCGGGCAGCAGATAAGCGTTGAGCGCGGTGGTGGTGAGCCGCTCGTATTCACGAAATTCCGGGATCAGCGCCTGCGACGTGACGAGATGCACATCTTGCCAAAGCTCGCGCACGAGAGCTCCGGCGCGCTGCTCATGCGCCGGGTGGGCATAGGAATGCAGGAAACAAATGGCGACGCTGACAACGCCTGCGTCACGCAACTTTTTGGCGGCGTCCACGACCTCACGCTCGTCGAGTGGAGTGAGCACGCTGCCGTCGAACGTCACTCGCTCGCGAACGCCGAAACGATGCTCGCGTGGGATAAGGGGGGACGGCTTGGGCGTGAACGGGTCAAAGACCAAAGGCCGTTGCTGCCGTCCGATTTCCAGGAGGTCACGAAAGCCTTCGGTCGTGATCAGGCCGGTGCGAGCGCCCTTGCGCTCAAGCAGCATGTTGGTCGCGACGGTCGTTCCGAGTCCGATGAAGCCCACATCCTGCGGCGCGACTTTTGCGGTCTCAAGCAGGTGGACGATGCCGCGAATGGGAGCGAGGTGTGGCGCACCCGGCGTCGAAGGAAGCTTGTGAAAGACCGGCTCGCCGAATTCGTCGAGAAGCACCAGGTCGGTGAAGGTGCCGCCCACATCGATACCGATGCGCGCATTTGCCATTGTCGCTATTCAGATCTCATCGTCCACTGGTTTGGTGGTGCCGAAAATGATTGCCATCCCGGTCACGACGAGCAGGAACACCACATAGCTCGCCGGCCCCCAACTCGCGCCGAAATGGCTTTGCAGGGCGACCAGCACCGCCGGCGTCGCCGCGGCAAGAATGCCGGCCAGCGTGTAGGAGAGCGAAGAGCCGCTGTAGCGCAGCCTCCTCGGGAATTGCTCTGTGATGAACGAGGCCTGCGTTCCCCATAATGAGGCGTGGATGACGAGACCAATGACCACCGCGAGAATGATGACGATGGGAATAGCGGTATCGAGCAGCCGAAACAGCAGCCAGGTGTAGGCGATCGCAAACGCGATACCGACCAGGTAAACCCTGCGGCGGCCGAACCGGTCCGACAGGGATCCGAACAGAGGTATGGTGACCAGGTTGGCCGCGGACCCGATGCTGACCGCGCTCAAGGCGAGCGAGCGGTCGACCATCACGACCTGGTTGAGATAGGTGAGCGTGAAAACGAACATCAAGGCTCCGACGGCATCGGGGCCGAATTTGATGCTGCACCCCATGAGCACGCGCCGCCAATGGACACGCAGCACCTCCATGATGGGCGCCCTGGCGATCTCGTGCTTGGCCTTGAGGATGCTGAACTGCGGCGTCTCGTCTACGCTGGCCCGCAGCCACACGCCATAAAAGATCAGCACGACGCTGGCGAGAAACGGAATGCGCCAGGCCCAGGCGATGAACGTGTCGTTGCTGGTGACGGCAGTCGTGAGCGCCAAAGCAGCGGTCGCCAGCAGCGTGCCCCCCGGCGTGCCGCATTGCGTCCATGAGGCATTAAGCCCGCGCCGTTTGGCCGAGCCGTGCTCGACCGACAGCAGCACCGCGCCCGCCCATTCACCGCCGAGCATGATGCCTTGCACGAAGCGAAGGAGCACGAGGAGGATCGGCGCCAGTACCCCGATGTCGTTGTACGACGGCAACAACCCGACGAGCGCGGTGGTTGCCCCCATGGTGGAAACGGTGGCGATCAGCATGGGCCGGCGGCCGATCATGTCGCCGAGCCGGCCGCAGATGATGCCGCCAACCGGGCGAGCCACCATGCCCACACCATAGGTGAGAAACGACAGCAGCGTGCCAACCAACGGATCGAAAGACGGGAAGAAGATCTTGTTGAAGACGAGACCCGACATCGCGTTGTAGAGGGCGAAGTCGTACCATTCCAATATCGTGCCGATCGCGCTGGCTGCCGCGACCCGAGGCATCGGTGTGTGTTGCATTAGCCGCTTCCCGGCATCTGGATTTGCAAGGCGAACGTCAGAAAAACAATTGTGCTCCCTAAGGTGGAGACGTGGTAGGGGCGGGTTTCAACCCCGCCTTTCTCGGCAGATCGCCTCAGCCGCACAAGCGCACTGTCGCGTGCGCGACTGCTTTGGCGGCGGTCACGAGGTCGGCAAGTCGCACCCGTTCGTCGGGTGTCGGCCATTCCTTGTAGACCCGGATGTCGCCCGGACCGTATTGCACCGTCGGGATTGCGAGCACTTCCTGGATGATGTTGCCGTCACCGACATTGCCGAGACGTCCGTGCGCGCCGACGACAGCCGGCTGCCCCGACGCCAAAGCCTGGCCCTCTGCCAGCGCGGCGACCAGAGGGTGATCCGCAGGGCAGACCATCGGCAGCTGGTTCCAGGTTTGCTCGGTGCCGCGGGCGGGGATTTCGAGCGCGCAATTGAACGCCGGATGATCCTCCTCGATGCGCGCGAGCAGCCGCCTGAGGTCGCTCTCGATGCTCGCGACCGTCTGCCCGGGAACGGTGCGGAACTGCAGAGCGAGCTCGCATTCCCGCGTCGAGCGCCCGGTTGCGCTTTTGAAATAGTAATGCTCCTTGTGCATGACGTCGAAGGTGTGGGTCGGAAAGCCGGGAAGCTCCGGATGCGGCGCAAACGTCAGCCACCCGCCCGGCGCGATCGGCGTGAGGCTCGGACCGATCCGCCGCACGATTTCCATCTGCTGCTCGATCGGGTTCATGTAGGCGGCGCGCGCTTCCTCGCTGTAGCGGAAAAACAGCTCGGGAGCCGAGCAAACAAACCGCACCATCACGACGCCAACGCAAACATTCGCAATCGTGTTGTTCGAGTGCTCCATGTTGATGCATAGATCCGCCTTGACGCCGTGGCGCAGAAGCGCGCGAGTGCCCGCCCCGCCAAGCTTGTGAGCAACGACGGGCGTCATGAGAACGTCGCCCTTGAGGCGAATGCCCGAGCGTACGATCGCTTCGAGCGCACAAATCGCGGCGACACAGCCGCCCTTGTCGTCGTGCGCGCCCATTCCCCAGATCCAGCCGTCCTCGAATTTCGCGGCATAGGGGTCGACGGTCCATCCGCTCATCTCGACGCCGGGGTCCATATGACCGTTGATGAGAAGCACGGGTCCACCGCCGGTGCCCTTGAGCCGGCCGATCGGCTGGCGGCTGTTCTGTTTGGAATCAAACGGATGGGGCACCTCTTGCATCTCGACCTCCATGCCAATGCCGGACATGTACTCGGCATAGAGGTCTGCGATGCTTGCCTCCTCGAAGGTCGAGCTCGGGATGCGGATCGACCGCTGCTCGAGATCGAGGACGCGCTTGGGCTCGATCGCGGCAAGCGCGGGCCGCGTGTCGATTGCCGACGGCACGGCTCGCTCTGCGCCGCTTACATCTTGGCTTTCTCGGCCCAGGTCGGGTTGGGATAAAGGACCGCACAAGACGCAAGCTCGAAGGGATAGATGGTGCAGTATTTCCCCTTCTGCACCTGCATCAAAATTCCCTGCACCAGCTCGTTCTGGCCGCTCGCGTTGAACTTGACGCCGCGATAAGGCACGATCAGCTGGTCGGGCGCGATATTGGTCGCCGCAAGCGCGGCGCGAATCTTCTCGGGGTCGGTCGAGCCTGCCCGGTTTATGGCATCGAGCAGCGTCATGATGCCCGTGAAATTGCGCGCCGGAACATCCGAAAGATCGCGTCCATTGGAATGCTTCCTGAAGATGGCATTGATCTTCGGAAGCAGCGGGATGCGGCTTTCGAGGTCGGCATTATAAGGCGAGCGGGTGATCGCGCCCTCCGCATCCTTGCCCATCGTGCTGATGAAGGTCGGGTCGGTGAAGCCCGCATTCTGCGCGACGATGAGTCGTGGATTGTAGTCCAGATCCCTCGCGGTACGCAGCAGCAAGAAGGTATCCGACGTGTAGGACGACGGCATCAGAACATCGGCGTTGGCGGCCTTGAGCCGCTGGACCTCCGCGGTCAGCGACGTCGTCTGGGCCTTGTAGGCGATGTGCTCAAGCACGCGAAAGCCGCGTTCTTTGGCGAGCCGCTCCTGCACTTTCGCACTGTCGGTGCCGTAGGCGGTATCCTCGTGGAAGAGCGACACGGATTGGAAGCTCGCACCGGACTTGGCTGCGAAATCCTTCAGGAAGTCGAACATCAGCTCGCTGAAGTTTTCGTCGGTCGGCGTCGTGCGAAAGAAATACTTGAGCCCGCGCTGGGTGAGCGCCGGCTGGGTGGAATCGGCATTGACGAAGGGAATTCCTGCGCGCTCGGCAGCTTGGCTTGCCGCGGCGGTCACCGAGGAGAAGTAGGCGCCAATGACGGCATGGACCTTCTCCTGGGTAATGAGACGCTCAGTTTCGCTTTGGCCCACCTCCGGCTTGCCCTGATGGTCAACGACAACAAGGGTGACCTTGGCTCCGCCGAGACCCGGCAAGCCCTTGTTGCGGGCGAGAGCCAGCGGGAGATCAGCGCCCTCGTTGACAATCTCGACGGCGGTCCTGATCGCGGCCACGGCATCGATGCCGACCTGCGCAGTCGGGCCCGACAGTGGATCGAGGACGCCGATCTTGACCTCTTGCTGTGCCTTCGCCGATGCTGCGCCGGTCACAATTGCAAGCGACGCGAGAACAACGATTCTGAGTTTCATAGCGATGCTCCGTTCGAGCTCGTAACAGTACGGTGAATTTAAGCTTGGTGTCATTGGGGGCGGCGAGCTCGTGCAGGGTCTGGGAATGCAAAACCGGTGCCGCGGTCGCACGCGCCAGAAAGGTACTATCGTCCATTTCTTGCCGGAGCTCGCATCAGCTGCGGCAAACACGCGGGAAGTTCGGGATGGGAACACACCGCGGATTGGACCGTGTTTTGCATGGGCTCGTCAATCGATTTAGGTGACTGGCGGTGGGCGTGCGCTGATGTCCGGAGAACTGATCCTGCAAGCCGTCATCAGCGGCCTCCTGATGGGATTGATCTATGCCCTGGTGGCGGTCGGCCTGACCCTGATCTTCGGGCTGATGGAGATTGTCAACTTCGCGCATGGTGAGTTTCTCATGCTCGCGATGTTCACCGCGTTCTGGTTCTGGACGCTGGCCGGCCTCGATCCCATGCTGTCGCTGCCATTCGTGGTCATTCTCCTTGCCTTGGCCGGCATATTGACGCAGCTCGGCATCATTCAACGCCTCTTGAAGGCGCCTATGCTCGCCCAGATTTGCGGCACGTTCGGCCTCGGCATTGCGCTGCGTGCGGTCGCTCAATTCCTCTGGACGCCGGACTTTCGCACCATCGCCAATCCGCTCATTGCGGGCCGGGTGCAAATCGGCCCGATCTTCATTGGCCAACCGCAGTTGATCACCGGCGGCGTCTGCCTGTTGTCGTTCGCCGCATTGTGGTGGTTCGTCACCCGCACCGAGACGGGTCTGGGCCTCCAGGCGACTGCGCAGGATCGCCAGGCGGCAGCGGTGATGGGCATTGCGACCGAGCGCATGTTCGCGCTGGGTTGGGCGATCGGACTTGGCTGTGTCGGGATCGCCGGCACCATGCTCTCGACCTTCTATTACATTTTTCCCGAAGTGGGCACGAACTTCGCTCTTCTGGCCTATGTCGCCGTGGCGCTCGGCGGGTTCGGCAACATCCTCGGCAGCCTGCTCGCCGGCGTATTGATCGGGATCGTCGAGTCCCTCGGCGGTCTTCTGCTCGATCCGTCCTACAAGACCCTCATCGTGTTCGCACTCTATCTTGCGGTCGTCATTTTGCGGCCGCACGGCCTGTTCGGCCGGTTTTAGCGATGTCGAGCAGCCGGGCGGATATGCTCAAAACGGCGCTGGCCGAACGGCTCTGGCCACGGCCACCGCTGTGGATGTCGGCGCTGGGTGCGGCGGCGATTGCGTTGCTGATTGTCTATCCGTTTGTCTTCACCGCATCGTTTTCCCATCACCTTATGATTCTTATTCTGTTGTATGCCCTCATGGCCCAATCGTGGAACGTGGTGGCGGGACTGTCCGGCCAGATCAGCCTCGGGCAGGCAATTTTCTTCGGAATCGGCGCCTATTCCTCGAGCGTCCTCTTTGCCAAGTACGCGATTACGCCGTGGGCGGGATTGCTCGTGGGCATGCTGCTCTCGGCGCTCGCCGCCATTGCCATCGGCGTGCCGACATTGCGCCTGCGCGGGCATTATTTCGCAATCGCCACCTTGCTCATCGGCTCCAGCGTGCAGATCGTGTTCCAGCGATGGGACTGGGTCGGCGCGGCCTCCGGTCTTTATGTCCCGATCGAGCGCACTGCACCGTTCTTTTATTTGCAATTCCATACCAGCAAGGTGCCCTACTATTATCTCGCACTTGGCGCGGCGGCGGCCGGCTATCTGGTGGTGTGGAAGCTGCGCCGCAGCCGGCTCGGCTTCCGCCTGCAGGCCTTGCGGGATGACCCGGATGCGGCCGCAAGCCTCGGCATTGCGATTGCGCGCCACAAGGTGCTGGCGTTCATGATCTCGGCCGCGATGATGTCGGTCGCGGGCACATTTTATGCGCAATATGTGCTGGTCCTCGACCCGGAGCGGCTGTTCTCGACGGAGATTTCGATCATTGTGCTGCTCATGAGCGTCCTCGGCGGGAGCGGCACGCTGTGGGGCCCGGCGGTGGGGGCAGCGATTCTGGTGCCGCTGTCCGAATACAGCAGGATCTGGTTCGGCGGCACAGGCCGCACGATCGATCTCATCATCTACGGCATCTTGATCCTGCTGGTGTGCATGTGGCGCCCGAGCGGCATACTCAGCCTGTTGGAAGAGCGCATTCGCCGTCGCGCGACAATGCCATGAGCCCGCTGCTCGATGTCAAAGGTCTGACGAAGCGATTCGGCGGACTGACCGCCAGCGCCGATGTCGCCTTCGAGGTCAACAAGGGCGAGATCGTCGGCATCATTGGTCCGAACGGCGCAGGCAAATCGACGCTGTTCGATCTGATCACCGGTTTCCAGCCGCCCGACGCCGGATGCGTCCTCCTGGACGGCCACGACATCACCGGCCTGCGGCCGGATCGCATAAGCCGCCTGGGCGTTGCCCGCACCTTCCAGAAACTCAAACCCTTCCCCGACCTCACAGTTACCGAAAACGTCATCGTCGGGGCGCTCGCCCGCACCTCTGATATGAAGGCGGCGCGCGCGCGCGCACTGGAGTCGCTTGCCTTCGTGGACTTGCTGGAAAAACGCAATCACTTCGCGCGCGAGCTCTCCACCGGGCAACGCAAGCGGCTCGAGCTCGCGCGGGCGCTCGCGACGAGCCCGCGGCTTGTCCTCATGGACGAGGTGACGGGCGGTGTCGACCAGCGCTCCATCGCTGCCCTGATCGCGCTCGTCGTCGAGCTCAAGCAGCGAGGCCTCACCATCGTGATGATCGAGCACAACATGCAGGTGATCATGGGGCTCGCCGATCGCATCCTGGCGCTGCACGCGGGGCGGCCCATCGCCTTCGGCGCGCCGGACGAGGTGCGCAGCGATGCCGCCGTCGTGGACGCCTATCTCGGAAGCGTCGACGTTGCTGCTTGAGGTCC
>Ga0209331_1000244_pt1 | contig 19955 bp, 10 predicted proteins | sample JacPinW_OM3H0_M3_FD_187971 | JGI IMG/M metagenome (GOLD analysis project Ga0209331, IMG submission 187971) | Forest soil microbial communities from Algoma, Ontario, Canada - Jack Pine, Ontario site 1_JW_OM3H0_M3 (SPAdes) (version 2) | ecosystem: Environmental > Terrestrial > Soil > Boreal...
AACTCTCGCCGCACGCGCTGGTCATCAATTCGTTCTCGAAATATTTCTGCATGACTGGCTGGCGGGTCGGCTGGATGGTGGTGCCGGAAACGCTGGTGCGGCCGATCGAGCGGCTGCAGCAGAATCTCGCGATCTCCGTGCCGACATTGTCGCAGATTGCCGCCGAGGCCGCGTTCGAAGGCCGGGCAGAGATGGAAACGATAAAACACGGCTACCAGGAGAACCGCCGTATCCTGATCGAGGGCCTGCCGCAGGCCGGCCTGACCAAATTCCTGCCCGCCGACGGCGCGTTTTATCTTTATGCCGACGTCTCGGCATTCACCTCGGACAGTTTTGAATTCGCAAAGAAGATGCTGGAGCAGGCGCACGTCGCAGCCACCCCCGGCATCGATTTCGATCCCGTTCATGGCCATCAGTTCATCCGCTTTTCCTACGCGCGCTCAGCCGATGAGATGCGCGAAGCGGTGGCGCGCATCGCGCGCTGGCTGGCATAGCATTTCGCAATCGCCGGCATAAATTCGCTGGTGGCCCCAAGCAATGCCATTGACTCCCCTAAGCTAATTGAATTTGGCTCTCTCGGAGAGGCTGGCGCCCCTTGAGCTAGGGCGGTACAGATCAGCGAATTGATGGGAGTAAACGAGATGGCTGCAACGATCGCGACCGAAGCACCCGTTCGCGCGGCAAAACCCTGGTACAAGATACTTTATCTACAGGTGCTGATCGCGATCCTGCTCGGCGTCCTGATCGGCGCGCTGTGGCCCAATCTCGCGACCAATGACTGGATCAAGGCGCTCGGCGACGGCTTTATCAAGCTGATAAAGATGGTGATCGCGCCGATCATCTTCTGCACGGTGGTGTCGGGCATCTCCCACATTGACGATGCCCGAAAAGTCGGCCGCGTTGGCGTCAAGGCGCTGGTCTATTTCGAGGTCGTGTCGTCGTTTGCGCTGATCATCGGCCTTGTGATGGGCAATCTGTTTCACGTCGGTCACGGGCTCGCCGCGAAGCCCGATGCCGCCGCCGTACAGCATTATGCCGAACAGGCGGCAGCGCAAAAATCGGTCGATTTCGTTCTCAACATCATCCCGGACAGCGTGGTCGGCGCGCTGGCGCGCGGCGACATCCTGCAGGTGCTGCTGTTTGCCATCCTGTTCGGCTTTGCGCTGATGGCGCTCGGCGAACGCGGCCACCGGCTGCGCGACATCATCGACGACACCTCGCATGCGATCTTCGGCGTGATTGCCATCGTCATGAAGGCCGCTCCCGTCGGCGCCTTCGGCGCGATGGCCTACACCGTCGGAAAATTCGGAACCGCCGCGCTGCTCAATTTGTTCGGGCTGATCGTGCTGTTCTATGCGACCGCGGCGCTGTTCGTGGTCGTCGTGCTCGGCCTGATTGCACGCGTGGTCGGCTTCAACATCTTCAAGTTCATCGTCTATATCAAGGAAGAGCTTTTGATCGTGCTCGGCACCAGCTCGTCCGAGAGCGCGCTGCCGCAATTGATGGCGAAGCTCGAACGGCTCGGCTGCTCCAAACCGGTGGTTGGGCTCGTTGTGCCGACCGGCTACTCGTTCAATCTCGACGGTACCAACATCTATATGACGCTGGCGACGCTGTTCATCGCGGAGGCGCTCGGCGTCGACCTGTCGTTCAGCCAGCAGATCACCATCCTGGTGGTCGCGATGCTGACCTCGAAGGGCGCCAGTGGCGTCACCGGCGCCGGCTTCATCACGCTGGCGGCGACGCTGTCGGTGGTCAATCCGGCGCTGGTGCCGGGCATGGCGATCGTGTTCTCGGTGGACAAATTCATGAGCGAGGTGCGCGCGCTCACCAACATCACCGGCAACGGCATCGCTACCGTGTTCGTGTCGTGGTGGGAGGGCGAGCTCGACCAGGAAAGGCTGCACGCCACTCTCGACAACACGATCGATCCGTCGGACGTGGAGACCGCGGTCACGACGGGTTAGCGCAGGGCTCGGAGAACTCTGGCGGGCTGATCCCGACCGCGATGCTGAGCTCGACCAAGACTTGCCGATGGATTTGTGACGTGAGCAAACGCTCTGATTCTGGTTGACGAAAGCAAAACCGCCCGGTTTTCCGGACGGTCTTTTTGTTTCACAAACCAGCTTTGCTATTCTCCGCCGCCGAACCGCCGTGACCACCATCCCGCGCGGCGGGGCTGGGTGTCGGTCGTCGTCTCCGAACCAGGCCGCTCAACTGGGGCCGGAGCAGGGGACGGCGATGGCGCAGGCTCGCTGTGGCTGACCGGCGCCGGCGGCGCAGCGGGCTGAGCGTCGACCAAAAAGCTCACCTTCTCGCGCACGGTCGAACGGCGCTTTGCGGCTCTCTCGGCCTCTTGCGCCGCGGTCTCCACGTCGGCGGGCGCATGCACCGGCTCCTGTTGGGCACGTTCCGCCGGCTGATGCTCCGGCGATGCGGCGATGGATTCGGGTTGCACCTCGGGCAGCGTTGGCTCGGATGGATCGCCGTCGAAATCGGCGACCGCGCCTGCCGCTTCCGGAGCGGCGACCGGCCCGAGTTCGTCCACGATCGATCCGGAGAGACCATCCTCCGGGCCACCGCGCCGGCGGCGTCCGCCGCGGCGTCCGCGACGCCGCGGCCGCCGTTCGCCGCCCGGCGGCTGATCGGCGCGAACCAAGCCTGGCTGCTCCTCGGCTTCGTCGTCGTCGGCTTCGTTTTCTTCCGCAATGACGCCGGGGATCGTTGCCGCATCGAACGGCACGCGCGCGGTTTCATTGCTATCACGCGCAGCGTCATCACGGGCAGCGTCCTCACGAGGGGCGCTGCCTTCGCGCGCCTCACTGGGCCGGCCGCGTCGCCGCCGCCGCCGCTTGCGCCTCGGGCCATCGCCCTCGGCCTGACCGTCGCTGCTCTCGCTGACGACGGTGTCGTCGGCGAGCCCCTCGGTCTCCTCAGACTCGATTTCCGATTCGGCTTCGACGTCGAACGCCTCGTCCTCCTCGAACACTTCCTCCGACGGCGGCGGGAACGCCGCGACCTGTGCCGCGAGCAGCGCTTTCGCAGCCTCCAGCGTGTGCACCTGCTCGCCGCGATCGATCACGAACGACTGCTGGCCGCTCACGGTCGGATCGGCGATCACCGACAGCGTCACCTTGAAACTGTTTTCGAGATCGCGCAGATGGCCGCGCTTGTGATTGAGGACATAGAGCGCAACGTCAGTGCGCGTGCGCACCACGAGATTGTGGGTCGCACCCTTCATCAATATCTCTTCAAGCCCGCGGAGCAGCTGCAGCGCGACCGAAGACACCGACCGTACATGGCCGCTGCCGCCGCATTGCGAGCAGGGCTCGGTCGAACTTTCGAGCACGCTGGCGCGGATGCGCTGGCGTGACATCTCGAGCAGGCCGAAATGCGAGATGCGCCCGACCTGGATGCGGGCGCGGTCCTGCCGCAGGCAATCGCTGAGTTTACGTTCGACGGCGCGGTTGTTGCGCTTCTCGTCCATGTCGATGAAGTCGATGACGATCAAACCCGCAAGATCGCGCAGGCGAAGCTGGCGAGCCACTTCCTCGGCGGCTTCGAGATTGGTCTTGAGCGCGGTATCCTCGATGTGATGTTCGCGGGTCGATCTCCCGGAGTTGACGTCGATCGACACCAAAGCCTCGGTCTGGTTGATCACGATGTAGCCGCCGGAGCGCAATTGCACGGTCGGCGAGAACATCGCATCGAGCTGGCTCTCGACCCCCATCCGCGAGAACAGCGGCTGGCCGTCGCGATATTGCTTCACCGCGCGGACGTTCGAGGGCATCAGCATCTTCATGAAATCGCGGGCTTCCTGGTAGCCGGCTTCGCCGGCGACCTGAATTTCGTCGATTTCCTTGTTGTAGAGATCGCGCAGCGAGCGCTTGATCAGCGAGCCTTCCTCGTAGACCAGCGTCGGGGCCTGCGACTTCAGCGTCATGTCGCGGACGGTTTCCCACATCCGGATCAGATATTCGAAGTCGCGCTTGATTTCGGGCTTGGTGCGGGAGGCGCCGGCGGTGCGCAGGATGATGCCCATGCCTTCGGGCACGTCGAGATCCTGCACCACTTCCTTCAATCGCGAGCGGTCCTGGGCGCTAGTGATCTTGCGGCTGATGCCGCCGCCGCGCGCGGTGTTGGGCATCAACACTGCATAACGGCCGGCCAGCGACAAATAAGTCGTCAGCGCGGCGCCCTTGTTGCCGCGCTCTTCCTTGACCACCTGCACCAGCATCACCTGGCGGCGTTTTATCACCTCTTGAATCTTATACTGCCGGCGCGGGCGGAACGCGCGCTCCGGCACTTCTTCCAGCACGTCGTCGCCGCCAACGGATTCGACGACTTCTTCCTCGGCTTCCTCGCCGTCATCGTCGTCATCATCATTGGCTTCATCGCCAATCGGCGCCGCGACCAGCTCGGCATGATCCGATGCAACGGGCTCGGTGCCGGCATGTTCGGCGTGCTCACGGCCGCCGTCTTCGGCGTGCGGCGCGTCGTCGGCATGGGCCAAGTTTTCGTGAGCGTGCTCTTCGTGGGCACGCTCGTCATCGCCGTGCTCGTCGTCGGCATCCGGCGCTAGGTCGACGGCAGCCGCGGCGTGCAACTCGGGACGAGATTCCGCCTGGGCGTCGCTTGCATGAACGTGGTCGTGCTCGCCATGCGCATGGTCGTGATCGTCGTGCGCGTGGTCATGGTCGTGCGAATGCTCATGATGGTCATGATCATGGAGATGATCGTGATTGTGGTGCTCCGCATCGGCATGGTGATGTTCGCCGTCGTGAACGTGACCGTCCTCGGGATGCACGCCTTCGCCGTGGTCGTGGGGGTGGTCTTCAAGGTGACCGTCGTGACCGTGGCCTTCGTGCGGCTGCGCGGCCAGCGACGGATCAAGGCCTGCGCTCTCGACGACCTCGCTCTGGACCCGCTCGCCATTGCCGCGGCGGCGCGAATTGCGGTGGCGCGGACGGCGGCCTCGGCTGGAGCGGTTTTCGCTCTCTTCCTCGGCCTCGCGATGGGCGCGCTCGTCGGCCTCGATCAGCGCCTGGCGATCGGCGACCGGAATTTGATAATAGTCCGGATGGATTTCGCTAAAGGCCAGAAAGCCGTGGCGGTTGCCGCCATATTCGATGAAGGCCGCCTGCAGTGACGGCTCTACGCGCGTGACCTTGGCGAGGTAGATGTTGCCGCGCAGTTGCTTGCGCTGGGCGGTTTCGAAATCAAATTCTTCGACGCGGTTGCCGCGGACCACAACGACCCGGGTCTCTTCCGGGTGGGTGGCATCTATCAGCATTTTGTTGGGCATTTTTAAACTCTTGGCGGCGGCGGGCGCGTATCACGGTAAGCGCGTGTCGCGCCGCCGGGTGACGCGACGGTCCACCTGATTCGGGGGTGAGGGGAAGGCCAAAACGCAACCCGGGGCGCCTAGCCGAACGGGATTCCGTGGGAGCAAGGCGGCGCGCGAAGCTTTCGCTTCGCGTTGGCGCGATTCTTCCGTGGATCATGGTCGGCTTCACAGTCTGGCGCATCAAGCGTCGGCCCGTCTAAAACATTTGGGCGGCAAAAGGCCGCCTTGTCTGTCGCTGAAGGCTTCGGCCAGCGCCAAGGCGCTTGCCGGCTTCGCTATCGGGAGGTTTGACGTCCCGGATAATCGGTTATGCCGTGTCGAAAACCGTCCCTGGAACAAGATGGTAACCTGGGACCGGACGCCGCTCGGGCTCAAAACCGCCGCTCCATGTCAGCCGCGCGCTGCGCTGGCTGCGGAGGGATCGGAAAGACGCTGGAATCCTCGGAGATCGAAGGTTCCGGCGCTGCACCGGGAGGCTGAACGCGACACAACCGGGAGTATTAGCCGTCAGCCCCTCGTACATACGTGGATTGGTGTCTCCGTGCAAGGGATGCCGGAGAAGCGTCGCAGCACGGCAACACTCAGCCTTTATCGCCACAACCGCGTTAAGCTTCGGTTAACCCTGTGGTCCTATTGCGATAGAGAGGGCTGCTCGGAGGCTTAGGATTCGTTGGCGAGCCGCGCGAATCATCGTTTTTTGCTGGGATGTGCGCTCTTGTGCGCCGCAGCATTGCCTTGTTCCGACGCCACAATTGTCGGCGCCGCCGAAGGACAAGCGCCGATCGCGGCCGCTTCGGCCGATTTTCCCATCGCCGCGGACGCCCGCCTGGCCGGCGATGCCAAGCAAACCCGCTTTGTCCTCGACCTCGACAAGACCATCCAGTTTCGCGCCTTTACACTTGCCGATCCGTATCGGGTGGTTGTGGATATCCCTCAGGTCAGCTTTCAGCTTGCCGCCGGAACCGGCAGCGCGGGGCGCGGGCTGATCAAGGCATTCCGCTACGGCCTGGTCATGCCGGGCGGGTCACGGATCGTGTTCGACCTGACCGGCCCGGCCAAAATCGCAAGCGCCTCAGTGCTGGATGCGGCCAACGGCCAGCCGCCGCGGCTGGTGATCGAATTGGAAGAAGTCGATCGCACCAGTTTCGTTCAATCGCTCGCGCACGAGAACCGTCCCGAGCTGAAGCCCGCCATCGCCGATGCGCCCGCGGCGGTTGTGCCCGTGGTAGCGTCAGAGCCGCCGAAACCTGCTGTATCAGCGGATCTACGCCCCGTCGTGGTGATCGATCCCGGTCATGGCGGCATCGACAACGGCACCCAGGCCGGCGGCGAAGCCGAAAAGAACCTGGTGCTGGGGTTTGGGCTCGCGTTGCGCGATCGCATCGAGAAGTCAGGCAAATACCGCGTCGTCATGACTCGCGCCGACGATACCTTCATCCCGCTCAACGACAGGGTCAAAATCGCCCACAATCAATCCGCCGCGCTGTTCGTGTCGATCCATGCCGACGCCTTGCCGCGTCGCGAGGGCGACGCCCAGGGCGCCACAATCTATACACTGTCCGACAAGGCCTCCGACGCCGAGGCGGAGCGGCTTGCGGAGGCCGAAAACAAGGCCGACGCCATCGGCGGGGTCAACCTCACGGAGGAGCCGACCGAGGTTGCCGACATCCTGATCGACCTGGCGCAGCGCGAAACCCGCACCTTCTCGAACCGGTTCGCGCGGCTATTGATGGGAGAAATGAAAAATACCGTGCGGATGCACAAGCATCCGCTGAAATCGGCGGGATTTAGAGTCTTGAAAGCCCCCGACGTGCCGTCGGTCTTGATTGAACTCGGCTATGTCTCCAACAAGGGCGACCTCGAACATTTGGTCTCGGAGAACTGGCGGTCCCGGACCGTCGGATCGATGGCGCAGGCGATCGATGCCTTCCTGGCCAAACGCCTGGCGACGGCGGGACCGCCGAATTGAAGAGGGGACCGCTTCCGACGGTGGAAGCCCTAGTTTGGCCACAGCCACAGCCTTATAAAAAATTACCGCGAGGTCTTTCGGAATCAACCCAAATTCCCTCTCGGCTAACGTATTATGTGCTTGTTATGTGCTTGCGCGGAACGGCAGACAGTTCCGCAAGGGTGTCCATGAAGAAGGCGCTGCTGGCCGGCGCACGGGCTGAAACGGATATTCGATAATGCGCTTGCTGGTGCGGTTTATGGGTTTCTTGTTCGCCGCCGGAACCGTGCTGTTCCTGGTGGGCGTGGCCGCGGCTGCAGGGCTGATCTGGCATTTTTCCAAGGACTTGCCGGACTATTCGCAGCTTCAGGATTACGAGCCGCCGGTGATGACCCGTGTGCATGCCGCAGACGGCGCGCTGCTCGGCGAATATTCCAAGGAACGGCGTTTATATCTGCCGATCCAGGCAGTTCCCAAACTGGTCATCAACGCCTTCCTCGCCGCCGAAGACAAGAATTTCTACGAGCATGGCGGCATCGACTATTCGGGCATGGCGCGCGCGGCGCTTCTTTACGCGCAGAACTACGGTTCCAATCGCCGCCCGCAGGGCGCCTCCACGATCACCCAGCAGGTCGCGAAGAACTTTCTGCTGACCAACGAAGTGTCGTTCACCCGCAAGATCAAGGAAGCCTTGCTGGCGATGCGCATCGAGCGCACCTATTCCAAGGACAAAATCCTGGAACTCTATCTCAACGAAATCTATCTCGGCCTCGGCGCCTACGGCGTGGCCGCGGCGTCGCTGGTCTATTTCGACAAATCGGTCAACGAGCTCACCGTGGCTGAAGCCGCTTACCTCGCCGCGCTGCCGAAGGCTCCGGCGGCGCTGCATCCGGTCCGCAACCGCGACCGCGCCATCGAGCGGCGCAACTACGTGGTCGACCGGCTCCTGGAAAACGGCTGGATCAAGCAGGCCGATGCCGACAAGGCCCGCAAGGATCCGTTGAACGTGACCAACCGCAGCAACGGGGCGCACATCTTCGCCGGCGAATACTTTGCCGAGGAAGTCCGCCGCGACGTGTTCGAACGTTACGGCGAAAAAAAGCTCTATGAAGGCGGCCTGTCGGTCCGAACCACGCTCGACCCGAAGATTCAAGTGATGGCGCGCAAAACCATGGTGGCCGGCCTCGTCAATTACGATGAGCAGCAGGGCTGGCGCGGCGCCATCAGCAAGCTCGATATATCAGGCGATTGGGGCGTCAAGCTTGCCGACGTCAAATCGCTGTCGGACATCTCGCCATGGCGGATGGCCGTGGTGCTCGAAACCAGCGATCAATCGGCGCGGATCGGCTTCCAGCCCAGCCGTGAATTGGGCGGCGCCGTCGCGAAAGAGCGGCAAACCGGCCTGATCACGCTGGACGGCGTCAGATGGGCCAAGGCGGCGTCGGGACCGGCAAAGGGCAGGGCGCCGACGGCGGTGTCCCAGGTGCTCGCGCCGGGCGACGTGATCTATGCCGATCCGCTGTTCAAGGATGGCAATCCGGTCGAAGGCCAGTATCGGTTGCGGCAATTGCCGGAGGTTTCCGGCGCCATGGTGGTGATGGACCCATGGACCGGCCGCGTGCTCGCCATGGTCGGCGGCTTCTCGTTCGACCAGAGCCAGTTCAATCGCGCCACCCAAGCCTACCGGCAGCCCGGCTCGTCGTTCAAGCCAATCGTCTACTCCTCCGCGCTCGACAACGGCTATACGCCGTCGACGGTGGTGGTCGACGCCCCGATCGAAATCGATCAGGGGCAGGGTGGCGGCGTCTGGCGTCCGGAGAATTTCTCGAACGGCAAATACCAGGGCCCGACGACGCTGCGCAACGCGCTGAGGCTGTCGCTGAACACGGTGACGGTGCGGCTGGCGCAGGATATCGGCATGCCCTTGATCGGCGAATATGCCAAGCGCTTCGGCGTCTACGACGAATTGCCGAACTATCTCTCCTATGCGCTCGGCGCCGGCGAGACCACCGCGATGCGGATGGTCACGGCCTATTCGATGTTCGCCAATGGCGGCAGGCGCGTGAAGCCGACGTTGATCGACCGCATTCAGGACCGTTACGGTCATACCATCTTCAAGCATGACGCGCGCGAATGCCGCGGCTGCGACGCGCCCGGCGGCTGGAAGAACCAGCCCGAGCCGCAGCTCGTCGACCGCCGCGAGCAGGTGCTGGACGCGATGACGGCCTACCAGATCACCTCGATGCTGGAAGGGGTGGTGCAGGGCGGCACCGCGATCGCGGTGAAGGAAGTCGGCAAGCCGATCGCCGGCAAGACCGGCACCACCAACGAGGCCAAGGATGCCTGGTTCATCGGGTTCTCGCCGGACATCGTGGTCGGCATCTATATGGGCTATGACAAGCCGCGCACGCTTGGTCGGGGCAATGCGGCGACCGGCGGTCATCTGGCCGCGCCGATTGCGCGTGACTTCTTGAAGCTCGCGCTCGCCGACAAGCCGGCCATTCCGTTCCGGGTGCCGGCCGGCATCAAGCTGATCCGCGTCGATGCCAAGACTGGCATGCGCGCCGGCCCGGGCGAAGGTGGCCGGACCATCCTGGAAGCCTTCAAGCCGGGTACGGCGCCGCCGGATAATTACTCCGTCATCGGCGTTGCCGATGCCGACGGCCGTTCGGCGCAGCCGGCTCCGGATGCCGATCGAAGCCTGTTCCGTCCCGGCACGGGCGGATTGTACTAGCATTGCGCTTTGCGGCGCGCGCGGCTACATCCCCCGCAGCACAAATATTGCGGCCCAGGCCGCAGATCAGAGAAACCATGCGCGCCGAAGTCGAACGTCTAGTCGAAGAGATCAAGCAGTCAGTCGGGCTGCTGAGGAGGCATCTTTGACGTCGAACAATCCACTGCGCGCTTAGCCGAGCTGAACAAGCTCGCCGAAGACCCCAATCTCTGGAACGATCCGCAGAAGGCGCAAAAGCTGATGCAGGAGCGCACCTCGCTGGAGGATGCGCTTTCCGGCATCGGCAAGGTCGAGCGCGAGCTCGAGGACAATATCGGCATGATCGAGCTCGGCGAAGCCGAGAACGATTCTGGCGTCGTCGCGGAGGCCGAGACCGCGCTGAAAAACCTGAAAAAGGAAGTCGCGCGCCGCGAGCTCGAAGCGCTGCTGTCGGGCGAAGCCGACCGCTTCGATTCCTATCTCGAGGTGCACGCCGGCGCCGGCGGTACCGAGAGCCAGGACTGGGCCGAGATGCTGCTCCGCATGTACACGCGCTGGGCCGAAAAGCACGGCTTCAAGATCGAATATCTGGAAGAGACCCAAGGCGAGGAGGCCGGCATCAAATCGGCCACCATCCAGATCAGCGGTCACAACGCCTATGGTTGGCTCAAGACCGAAGCCGGTGTGCACCGGCTGGTGCGGATCTCGCCCTTCGATTCCAACGCGCGCCGGCACACCTCGTTCTCGAGCGTCGCGGTGTTTCCGGTCGTCGACGACAGCATCAAGATCGACATCAAGGAGTCCGACGTGCGAACCGACACGATGCGCTCCGGCGGCGCCGGCGGCCAGCACGTCAACAAGACCGAGTCGGCCGTGCGGCTGACGCATATTCCGACCGGGGTTGCGGTGGTTTGCCAGGCCGGCCGCTCCCAGCACAAGAACAAGGCGCAAGCCTGGGACATGCTGCGCGCGCGGCTTTATGAAATCGAATTGAAGAAGCGCGAAGAACAGGCCGCCGCCGACCAGGCTGCGAAAACCGATATCGGCTGGGGCCATCAGATCCGCTCTTATGTGCTGCAGCCCTATCAGATGGTGAAGGATCTTCGCACCGGCGTGCAGACCTCGGACACGTCAGGCGTGCTCGATGGCGACCTCGACGAATTCATGGCGTCGACATTGGCGCAGCGTGCCTTCGGCACCGCGCCGGGTGCGGTCGAGGATGTGGATTAGCGCATGGCAAGGGTAGCTTTCATCGGGCTCGGGCGCATGGGCCACGGCATGGCCGGCCGTTATCTCGACAATGGCTTTACGGTCGCCGTCTGGAATCGCAGCAAGGCAAAGGCTGAGGATTTGATCGGCCGCGGCGCGCAGTGGGCGACCTCGCCTGAGGATGCTGCCATCGACGCCGATGCTGTCGTGACGATGGTCGCCGACGACGAGGCCTCGCGCGCAGTATGGCTTTCCAAGGACGGTGCCGCGGCGACGATGAAGGCGGGCACGATCGCAATCGAGTGTTCCACCGTATCGTACAAGCACGCGCTCGATATGGCGAAAGAGCTACACGGACGAGGTCTGATCTATATCGATAGCCCCGTGACGGGCTTGCCGGACGCCGCCGCGGCGGGAAAGCTGACGCTGCTGGTTGGTGCGGATGCCGCCGATCTCGAGGCAGCACGGCCGTTTCTCGCGCCGCTCGCCGCCACGATCCGCCACTTCGGCGCGGTCGGCTCAGGCACGGTCTATAAGCTGATCAACAATCTGATGGGCGCGATCCAGATCGCCGGCATCGCGGAGGGCCTCGCGATCGCCGAGCAGGCCGGTCTCGACATGAAGTTGGTGCTGGAAGCAATCGAGACGGGCGTAGCCGCAAGCCCGCAAGTGATCCGGCATTCCAAGCGCATGGCGGCGCGAAACTTTTCCGGCGCGACGTTTACGGCTGCCCTGCGCCACAAGGATGCGGCTTACGCCGTCGCGCTGGCCGAGAGCCTGCTTTGCGACGCTCCCCTGATGGGACGCGCCGCGGTCGAGGCCTATGCGCGGGCGAAGGCGGTGGCGCCTGATGATGATGAAGGCAAGATGATCGAGATCGTGTCGCGGGCGAAGGGCGCAGCGAGGTAATCCGCGGTCTAAGGCCGACGGACCACCGGTATTGTTCGAAGGTGCGGACGCCCATCACACCGGAATCCGTCCGGATCATGCGCTTTGGTCGGAAAGACGTCCCAGTGCGCTGTACCGCCTGGCTGACCTTCGAGCGTCATTGTCCCCGTGCAGTCCGCATCCAAGGTGTAAGTGCCACTCAACCTTTCTCGTTGGGCAATCGCGTGGCGCAGAGAGGTCTGCTTGCCTTGAGCGCAACAAGCCGATGCTTGCATGGAGCGCCCTGACTTGCGACACTTCGCACAAAACAAAACGTCAACAGGGAGAGAGACGATGTCGGTTGGTCCGAAGAAACTTGTCGCCTTGACGGCGTTCGTTGCGTTCGCGCTGACCGCAAGCGCGGCCGCCGCGCAGAAAAAATATGATCCGGGCGCCAGCGACACCGAAATCAGAATAGGCAACATCATGCCCTATAGCGGGCCAGCCTCTTCCTATGGCGTGATCGGCAAGACGGAGGCGGCCTTCTTCAACATGATCAATGCGGAAGGCGGCATCAACGGCCGCAAGATCAATTTTATCAGCTATGACGACGCCTATAGCCCGCCGAAGGCGATCGAGCAGGCGCGCAAGCTCGTCGAAGGCGACGAGGTGCTTCTGATTTTCCAGTCGTTGGGAACGCCGTCCAATTCAGCGATCATGAAATACATGAACGCCAAAAGGGTGCCGCAGCTTTTCGTCGCCTCCGGCGCCACCAAGTTCGGGGACCCTAAGAATTTTCCATGGACCATGGGCTTTCAGCCCAATTACCAGAGCGAAGGCCACATCTACGCCAAGTACATTCTGGAACATTTTCCGAACGGCAAGATCGCGGTGTTCTGGCAAAACGACGATGCCGGCAAGGATCAGTTCAAGGGCTTGAAGGACGGGCTCGGCGACAAGGCCAGCATGATCATCGCCGACAAGTCGTATGAGGTGAGCGACCCCTCGATCGATTCGCAGATCGTGTTCCTGCATGACTCCGGTGCCGATATCTTCTTCTCCTGGGCGGCGCCGAAGGGATCGGCGCAGGCGATCCGCAAAGTCGGCGAACTCGGCTGGAAACCGAAATTCTTCCTCGCCAACACCGCAACCACGATCGCCTCGGTTCTAAAACCCGCCGGCCTCGAATATGCGAAGGGCATCATTTCAACCCAATACGTCAAGGATCCGACCGACCCGATCTGGAAGGACGATCCGGGTGTGAAGAAGTGGGCGGCTTTCATGGACAAGTACTATCCCGACGGCGACAAGGCCAATTCCAACAACGCCTATGCCTACGTCGAATCGCAGGCGATGGTGCAGGTGCTCAAGCAGTGCGGCGATGAGCTGACGCGCGACAACGTCATGAAGCAAGCCGCCAATCTCAAGAATTTCACCAGCGACATGCTGCTGCCGGGGATCACGATCAACACCTCACCCGACGACTTTTTCCCGATCGAGCAGATGCAGTTGATGCGGTTCAACGGCACGTCCTGGGAATTATTCGGCGATATCATCACCGGCGAAGTCGGCCACGACACCAGCCATTAGAGGCTTTCCGGCCTCGTCAATTGCGAGGAGCGAAGCGGACGAGGCAATCCATCCTTCGTTTCCGCGGCGATATGGATTGCTTCGCGGAGCCTGTCATCGGGCGTCGCGTTCGCGCGACCCGTTGGCTCGCAATGACGGCCTCAAATTCAGCCCGCGCTCAGTCGCACGCCGGCGCGCAAGAATTTCTGCGGGTCGACCGCTTCGCCGTCGATCCTGGTTTCGTAGTGCAGATGCGGGCCGGTCGATCGGCCGGTCGAGCCGACGGCGCCGATCACCTGTCCGATCTTGATGGTATCGCCGACCTTGACGTTGATCTCCGACAGATGGCCGTAACGGGTCGACAGCCCGTTGCCGTGGTCGATCTCCACCATGCGGCCATAACCGCCGGACCATCCCGAAGAGACTACTTTTCCGTTCGCGGTCGCGCGCACGGGATCGCCGGTCGAGGCGCGAAAATCGAGCCCGGTATGCATCGCCGGGCGGCCGAGGAACGGATCGGTGCGGACCCCGAAGCCAGAGGTGAATTCAACTTCGCCAATCACCGGCTTGCGGTACGGCACCAGCGCCAGCGTCCGGTTCAGCCGCTCGACCTGGGCGCGGGTGATATTGATGCGGTAGAGCTGGCGCTCGAACGCTCCGGCATTGGCGGAAAGTTTTACGGGAACGAACGGACCGCCCATACCCGCGCGCGGGGTGGCCGCCTCCAGCTGAGGCATGTCGAGGCCGAGATCGCTAAACACGCCGCGCATCCGGCGCACCCGCGATTCCATGCCGTCTTCGACCGCGTTGAGCGCCGCCATCTGCCGGCTCTCGACCCGGTCGAGCGAGGCCTGCAGGCGGCCGAGAACATTGTCCACGCCCTGGATCTTGGCGAATTGGTTCGGCGGCACATCGGTGATGATGGGCGCGCGCGATTCGAGCCGCGCCTCACGATCCGGCGGCGCCACGAAAATCACGGTATCGCTGATCGGCGAGGGTTTTGGCGTGCCCGACGCCGTCGTATCCGACGACGCGGCGCCCCGCGCCGGCGGCTTGATCGATCCGGTGACCGAGGGGTCCGGAATGGTGCCGAGCGCGGTGGCGCGCGATTCCAGCGCGGTCTGGCGGCGCATGATCTGCTCGAGCTTCTGGTCGAACTGTTCCTGGTCGAGCAACTGGCGAGAGGTGGTGCGGTCGACCTTTGCGCGCAACTCGGCGATGCGGTCCTCGTAGGCGTATTGCATTTCAGCCTGGCGCGCGATCAGGCGCGTCAGCACATCGTCGCGAAAGGCAAAATAGGTTGCGGTTGCAGCCGACCACATGCCGAGCAACGTCACCGTGCCGACCACGATCCAGAAGGCGACCGGACCGAACCGGACCTGCTTCCCGGCATGGACCAGCGTGTAGCCCTCTTGTTGTTCAGGCGGCGGGGCGACGGCGGCGACCGCCTGGCTCGCCGCCGGACGGCGGGCGAACGTCCTGCCATGGTCATGCGGATGGTGCTGGGAGTACTCGGAATAATGACCGGAACGGTTCGACATCGGCACTCCCGCGCCGGTCGGAAATCAAGTTCCGTGCGGCTGATTTTGCGGGGGTGATTTGACCTTCACATGGTTAATTTTTAGCGAATGGAACCGCACGCAATTATACGGCCCTCGCGGCCGCCAGCACCTCGTCGGCGTGGCCATCGACCCGCACATTGCGCCAGATCCGCATGATTCGGCCGTCTTTGCCGACCAGAACCGTTGTGCGAAGAATGCCCTGGAATATCTTGCCATACATGGATTTTTCGCCCCAGACGCCATAGGCCTCCAGCACCAGGTGCTTTTCATCTGAAGCAAGAGGAACGGCAAGCTTATGTTTGTTTCGAAAGGCTTCTTGTTGCTTTGGTGGATCGGCTGAAACGCCGAGGACCGCGGTGTCGCTTTCACCGAATGCCGCCGCGAGGCGCGTGAAGTCGATGGCTTCCCGGGTGCAGCCCGGTGTGTCCGCGCGCGGGTAGAAGAACAGCACGAGCTTCTGGCCCGCATAGTCGGACAGCGAGACGGTGTCCCCGCCATCGCGCGGCAAGCTGAAGGCGGGCGCCAAGGCGCCTTCGGTCAAAGCCGAAGCTTTTGGAGAGGCCTTTGTTAACCGTTTTGAGGGGGCCTTGTGCGAAGCTTCCGCACCAGCGTTCCCGGATTGTTTGGTTGCGTTCGTGCGTGGTTTGCTTGGCCCCGCCGGGCGGGTCTTCGAAGGCGAGCGTTTCGCCGATGTCGCCGGCTTTGCTCGGGCCGTCTTGCGAGCCGGGGTTTTTGGGGATTTCTTGCGCGTTTTCTTGGACATACGCCTTCCTTTCGTCGCTTTCGGCGGATCAATCATGGGAATATTGCGAGTCCTGTCGCGGTAGGTCACCTCGTCGGCTGCTGGGCAAGGCTGATGGCCTCGGAGTATGGTTACTAGGAATTCGACGCACTACCCGTCCCGCTCGTTGATTGTGCCCTTTTGGAATGTGCCCTTGGGGCACGACGACGAGCAACACTATTAATCGAGGATTGGCAGCGATGCCGGTACAGGAGCGCCCGTTAGGTTTCGACGGGCGAGGCCTTGGCGGCGATCAATCTTGCAACCAGCGCCAGCACCGAGAGGCAATGGCAAGGAATACGTCGCCCCAGGGGTTAAATCCGCGTGCTGACGTTCAGCCCTCGCAGTGGGATGATGCCGATTGGGATCAGGACCATGACGAGGCGGCTCGCCATCGCGCGCGCCGGCTGTTGTCCCGCTCCAATTCCGGCTTTCATCGGCTCGGCGATCTCCTCGCAGGCTTTCGCCGATGGATCGCGGGTGAGCGCTGGATAAGGCGTCTTGGCATCGCCATCGCACTGTTGGCGCTGATTTTCGCCGGCTGCTTTGGCGGGCTGTGGTGGCGGCTCGGCGCCGGTCCGATCAATCTCGAAATGGCGACGCCGTGGCTCGCCGCGGCCATCGAGGAGAATATCGGCCACGGCAATACGGTTGAGGTGGGCGGCACCCAAATCGAGCGAGCGGGCAAAATTCGCATCGCCGTGCGCATCCGCGATATCATCGTCAGAGATCGCGATCATGCCATCGTGGCGAGCGCGCCCAAGGCCGAGGTGCGACTTTCGGGCACCGCGCTGTTGATGGGGCAGCTTCGCGCCGAGAGCCTCAATCTGGTCGACGCCGAGCTCGCGGTGCGCATCACGCCGGACGGCTACGTCACCGTTTCCACCGGCGACAATGCGCGTCCGCTGGCGACTGGCGTCACCTCCAAGCGGCAACCGGTCGCCGCGCCGTCATCCCCAGGCCAGCCGGGGGTAGCGCTGCCGGAAGGCCCGGCTGCTCCGCCGCCAACGCCGGCGCCATCCGCCACGACGGCGGCTACGCCCGGTAACGCGAGCGGGCTGCTAGCCGGGCTTGATTGGCTCGACAGCCTGAGCCTGACCGGGCTCGACGGGCAAAATCTCAACGAAATCGGCTTGAAGAACGGAAGCCTGATCATCGACGATCAGCAGCGCGGCAACAAATGGAGCTTTGAAAACATCACCCTGAGCCTGCGCCGGCCGAGCGCCGGCGGGGTGGCGCTGAGCCTCGGCGAAGAGGGCACTCATGCCTGGTCGCTTCGCGTCGTGGTCGGCGCGCCCACCAACGGCGTGCGATCGGTCGATATTCGCGCCGACAAGGTTTCGACGTCCAATATCCTGTTGGCCTTGCGGCTGAAGGACCTGACCTACAGCGCGGATTTGCCGCTGACCGGCGAACTGAAGGGCGAACTAGGCCGCGACGGGTTGCCAACTTATTTCCGCGGCAAGCTCGTTGCAGGCTCCGGCAACATCATCGACGGCGATACGCCCGACTATCCGATGGCGATCGATTCGGCGGAATTGAACGTCGAGTGGGATGCCGGACGGCGCGTCCTGGTAGCGCCCTTCAAGATCGTTTCCGGTCTGAACCGGATCACGCTGCTGGCCCATCTCGAGCCGCCTAACGACAGCATTCCCGATTGGCAGCTCGGATTCAGCGGCGGCACCATTGTGCTCGCCGCGATCGATCCCGAGCAGCCGCCGCTGATCTTCAATCGCATTGCGATCGGCGTGCGCTTCGATACCGACAAGCGGCGGGTGCTGCTGACCCAGGCCGATATCTCTAATGGCGAGATCGGCATCGCCGGAACCGGCAGTGTCGACTATGCGGCGGAGCCGCGGCTGATGCTCGGCTTTGCGGGAACCCCGATGTCGGCACAGGCCTTGAAGCGGATGTGGCCGATGCTGATCGTGCCGGAGGTGCGCGAATGGGTGATCGAGCGGGTCGAGCGTGGTTCGCTGCAGCGCATCGAGGTCGGCGTCAACTCGCCGATACGCAACCTGTCGCGCCGCGGTCCACCGATCCCCGATGACGGTCTTTCCGTCAACATCGTCGCCTCCGGCGTGACCTTGCATCCGGTGGACGAGATGCCATCGGTGCGCGATGCCGATCTGAAGGCCCATGTCACCGGCCGCACCGCGACGGTGAACATCGGGCAGGGGGTGGCCGACACGCCGGCTGGGCGCAAGCTCGCTATTTCCGATTTTGTGTTCGAGGTTCCGGACATGGCGCCAAAGCCATCGCCGGCCCGGATAAAATTCCGGATCGAAGGTCCGGTGCCGGCTGCGGCCGAGATGCTTGCGTCCGACCGCCTCAGCGATCTTTCCGGCACCTTGATCGATCCCAATTCGAGCAAGGGCACGGTTTCGGCCGTGATCACGCTCGGGCTGCCGGTCAAGGGCGCATTGACAAAAGCCGACACGACCTATGCCGTCACCGCCGATCTCAACGGATTTGCCGCCGACAAACTGGTGATGAACCAGAAGCTCGAGGCCAATGCGCTGAAAATAGTCGCCAACAATTCGGGCTATCAGGTCAAGGGCGACGTCAAGATCAACGGACAGCCGGCCTCGCTGGATTATCGCAAGCCGGCTGAGGGCGATGCCGACATCAAATTGCAGGCAACGCTTGATGACGCGAGCCGCGCACGGCTTGGCCTTGATCTCGGCCCCGCCGTCTCCGGCGCGCTGCCGCTCAAGCTGACCGGCAAGGTGGGAGGGACCGACAGCCGTCTCGGCGTCGAAGCCGACCTGACCGCGCTAAAGCTCGACAACATCCTGCCGGGCTGGGTCAAATTGCCGGGCAAGTCGAGCAAGGCCGTGTTCAACGTGGTGCAGAAGCCGCAATCGACCCGCTTCGAAGACATCACCGTCGAAGGCGGCGGCGCGTCGATCAAGGGATCGCTCGAGGTCGATCCCAACGGCGACCTGATGAATGCGAATTTCCCGACCTATTCGCCGTCCGAGGGCGACAAGACCAACCTCAAGGCCGAACGTGGTGCCGACGGGGTTTTGAAGGTGACCATGCGCGGCGAAGTGTTCGACGGCCGCGGCTTCCTGAAGTCCGCCTTCTCGGGCAAGGAGGCCGACGCCAGGAACAAGAGCAAGAACATCGATTTCGATCTCGACCTCAAGCTCGGGGCGGTGGCCGGCTATTTTGGCGAGGCGCTGCGCAGCGTCGATTGCAAGGTATCGCGGCGCAGTGGCGCGATCAGGAGTTTTGCGCTCTCCGGCAAGCTTGGACGCGATACACCGCTATCGGGAGATTTGCGCGGTCACGCGCAAGGGCGCGACGTGGTCTATATCGAGACCAATGATGCCGGCGCATTTTTGCGCTTCAACGACATCTATTCCAAGATGATCGGCGGCAAGCTGCAATTGGCGATGGATCCTCCGACCACCGAGCCCAGCGCGCGAGATGGCCTGATCAACATCTTCGACTTTACCGTCAAGGGCGAAGCTTCGCTCGACCGCGTCGCCGCCGGCGGGCCGGCCGGCGCTCCGAACGGTATTACGTTTTCGCGATTGCGCGCCGAGTTTACCCGGCAGAGCGGACAATGGACGATCCGCGAGGGGGTCGTGAAAGGCCCGACCATCGGTGGGACCATCGAGGGCAGCATCGACTATATCGGCAACCAGGTGCGCATGAGCGGCACCTTCGTCCCGATGTACGGGTTGAACAATATGTTCGGCCAGCTCCCGGTTCTCGGCCTGTTTCTGGGCGGCGGCAGCAATGAAGGATTGATCGGCGTGACCTACGAGATCGTCGGCACGCCCGGGGCGCCGGTGCTCAACGTCAATCCGATTTCAGCGATGGCGCCAGGCCTGCTCCGCAAGATCTTTGAATTCAACCCCGGCAGGCAGAACACGCCGGTGGAATTTCCGCCGAATTAGCGCCGCAGCGCGGGCACGACCAGGAACGGGATCATCCCCAACAGCACG
>Ga0209331_1000245_pt1 | contig 19916 bp, 16 predicted proteins | sample JacPinW_OM3H0_M3_FD_187971 | JGI IMG/M metagenome (GOLD analysis project Ga0209331, IMG submission 187971) | Forest soil microbial communities from Algoma, Ontario, Canada - Jack Pine, Ontario site 1_JW_OM3H0_M3 (SPAdes) (version 2) | ecosystem: Environmental > Terrestrial > Soil > Boreal...
CGGTCGGCACGGCCTCGCGCAAGGCGGATTTCATGGAGCGGAATTGACCGCCGCCCTGCCTGACAAATCGCCAAGCCGGCACAGCGTGGAGCGCGGTTACGAATTCATCAACGGAACCGTAATTCTTCGGGGTTTCTGCCCCCGTTATTCGTGTTGCATTTACTCTGAATCGCAACTTGTGGCCGCCAATAACGTCCATTTAGGCGCTCCCGCGCATTAATCCCGCGGGGGCCGGCCGTGTTGCCCGCAGGGGAGCTTGAGGACTTTGGAGACCCATATCGCGCGTACATTTGCGGCGTTGAACGCAACCAACGAAGCGATCCTGTACGCAAAATCGCCAGAGGAGCTGTACGAAAAGGTCTGCGAAGCCGCGGGCGGCTACGGCGAGCGCGTGGAGGATCCGGCGTCACTGCCCGCCGCACTGGAACGCGCAATGTCGATCGTAAAGAATGAAAGGCGCCAGGCGCTTTTGAATGTCATCTGCGGACCCGGAGGAACGGCGTGAGCCTCCTCACGTCGTCGCCTCGATCATGGCGCGCAGCTCCGGCGTAATCTCGGGCATGATCCCGAACCAGCTGTGAAAGGCGGGGCGCGCCTGATTGAGCAACATGCCGAGCCCATTTACGGTGGGATTGCCCCGCTTGCGGGCGGCGGCGAGGAGCGCCGTCTCGCGCGGGATATAGACAATGTCCGAGACCAGCGCGGTCACGGGCAGCGCATCGAGGGAAAGATCGAGAGCCCGCTGCCCGACCATCCCCTGATTGGTGGTGTTGACCAGCATCGCCGCACCAGCAAGGGCTGCTCCGCGACCTTTCCATTCCATCGCAGTAATCGGCTGGCCCCATTCCGCTTCCAGTTCTTTGGCGCGCGCAAACGTGCGATTGACGAGCCGGATCTCGCGGGCGCCCTGGTCGAGCAACCCCGCAAGCACGGCGCGGGCGCCGCCGCCGGCCCCGATGACGACAATGGGCCCCTTCTCGGCGCGCCAGTCCGGCTGCGCTTCGCGAATGCTTTCGACATAGCCGAAGGCGTCGTGATTGTAGCCCGCGAGCGATCCATCCGGCGCCGCAACGACGCAATTGACGGCGCCGATTCGCCGCGCCAGCGGATCGAGCTCATCCACGAGATCGAGCGCAGCCTGCTTGTGCGGGATGGTCAGATTACAGCCCGCAAAGCCAAGCGGCGCAAGGGCGCGCAAGGCCGCCGCCAGGCGATCCTTCGTGATCGCGAACGGGACGTAGGTGCCGGTCAATCCGTAACGCGCGAGCCAATAATTGTGCAGCTTCGGCGAGCGCGAATGCATCACCGGGTCACCCATGACACCGGCGAGCAGGAAATGATCAGGATGCCTCATTGCATGATGCAATCGCGCTCAACCGCATTGGGATTCATTCCGCCGCGCGCTCGTGCACCAGCGCAGAAGCGGCCTGATCGTAGTTTTGCTCGCGGGCGAGCAGCGCCTTTAGATCGACGAGATCGTAATAGTCCTCCAGCGGCATCACATGCTGCTCGCAGGCTGCAAGCGAATTTTCACGCTTGAGGATGCCGAGGACGTTGCGAACCGCGTGCGCCGCCGCAAACAGCGGCAGCGATGGAAAGGTCGCGGCGCACACACCCGCGGCTTCGAGCTCTTCCAGGCTGCGCGCCTTGCGTCCCGCTGCCTGTGAAAGCGTGGCCATGTGCGGCCCGCCGACCTCACGCATGACGCGCTTGATCTCCGCGACGGTGTCCACGCCCATGGGCTTTGCCATGTCGGCCCCTGCTTGCATGAACAACCGGCTGCGCGCGATGGCAGCATCGATGCCCGCGACCCCGGCAGCATCGGTGCGAGCGGCGATGAAAAGATCGCCATCGCGCCGCGCGTCGAGCGCGGCTTTGATCTTGGCGAGCATTTGCTCGACCGGGATGATCTGCTTGCCCGGCAGATAGCCGCAGCGATTGGGAAAGACCTGGTCGCTGATGAACAAGGCCGCGACTCCCGCAGCTTCGAAAGCGCGCACCATCTGGCGCACGTTGTTCACGCCACCGAAGCCGGTATCGGCGTCGACATAGACCGGTATCTTCACTGCCGCACAGATGCGCGCGTAATGGTCGGCATAGTCGCGCATGTTACACTGGCCCATATCGGCCTGGGCCAACATGCTGCCGATGGCGGCATAGCCACCTGCCACCAACGCTTCGAACCCTTCCGTCTCGATGATGCGCGCGGAGAGCGCATCGTATGCGCCCGGCATCAGCACCAGGCGCTTGCCCGCCATGATGGCTCTGAATCTCTTCCTGACGTCCATGCCGTGCTCCTCAAATGCGGCGCCTTACGCCCTACAATCGCGTGCGACCTGCAGCCACGGCTGGTCGGCTGCCGTGCGACGTTCCCAGCTTGCGATCTCTTCCACGTGCTTGAGCGTAAGGCCGATATCGTCGAGCCCTTCCAACAGACGGATGCGATCGGTGGCCGGAATATCAAACGCGATATCGCCGCCGCCGGGGCCGCTGATGCGCTGGGCGCGCAAATCAACCGTAAACGGGGCGGCGCCGTCGACGGCGATTACGCGCTGCTCGAAAGCTTGCGCATCGGACGGCGACAGCACGATCGGCAGCAATCCGTTCTGCAAACAGTTCTCGCGATAAATGTCAGCAAAGCTGCGCGCCACAATGACGCGGATGTTGTTCGCGAGCATTCCCCACACCGCCGCCTCGCGCGAGGAACCAGCGCCGAAATTGTGTCCGGTCACGAGAATGCCGGGATTGCGGAACTGGGGCTGGTTGAGAACGAACGATTCGTCCGCGCTGCCGTCATCGCGCCGCCGCGCACGCATGAACAATAACGCCTTGTAATCCGGTTTGAGACTTCGCATCGCCGCCACCGGCGCGATCTGGTCGGTATTGATGTCGTCCGCAATGAGCGGAACTGCGATCCCGGTGTGAGTCTCAAACGGCTGCATCATAGGCTGCCGAGCTGCCGCACGTCAGCGATGCGGCCGGCGATGGCGCTGGCTGCAGCGGTCTGCGGGCTCGCGAGATGGGTGCGCACGTTCGAGCCCTGCCGGTGCTCGAAATTGCGATTGGTCGTGGAGATGCAGCGTTCACCCGGCACGCCGCGATCGCCGTTCCCGCCCGCGCACATGGAGCAGCCGGATTCACCCCAGAAAAAACCGGCATCGCGGAAGATGCGATCGAGACCCGCCGCCTCCGCTGCGCGCTTCACCGAAGTCGAGCCCGGCACCACCATTGCGATGACGCCCTCGGCGACATGTCGCCCGCGCACGATTGCGGCGGCGGCTTGCAGGTCGGACAGGCGGCTGTTGGTGCAGGAGCCGATGAACACGCGATTGACCGGCAGATCCGCAAGCGCCATGCCGGGTGCAAGCCCCATATAGACGAGCGCGCTCTCCAGCACCGGCCGCCGGCCGTCTGCGGCCGCGCCGGGATCCGGCACGCGTGCGGAAATGCCGAGCACCTGGCTTGGATTGGTGCCCCAGGTGACCTGCGGCTCGAGCGCGCTGGTGTCGAGCACGTGCTCGCGATCGAAGCGCGCGCCCGCATCCGACTTCAGCGTGCGCCAGTGTGCGAGCGCGCAATCCCACATCGCGCCCACCGGGGCGAAGGGCTGCCCCGCAAGCCACGAAAAGACGCTCTCGTCAGGCGCCACAAATCCCGATCGGCCGCCCATCTCGATGTTGAGATTGCAAAGCGTCATGCGCGCTTCAATTGACATGGCGCCGACCGCGGCCCCGGCATATTCGACCGCATATCCCCGCGCGCCCGAAACGCCGAGATCGCCAATCAACCGCAGCGCCACGTCTTTTGCGCCGACATGCGCGGGCAAAGATCCTTCCAGCCGGATCAGCATGCGCTTGGGCCGCTTGAGCGCCATCACCTGGGTCGCGAGAATGTGCGCGAGCTCGCTCGTGCCGCAACCGAAAGCAAGCGCACCGAGCCCGCCTACCGTGCTGGCATGACTGTCCGGTACGGCATGGGTTGCGCCGGGCAGCACCATGCCGAGCTCCGGCGCGACCACGTGACAGATGCCCTGCTCGGGGTCGCTGATGTCGAACAGCCGAATGCCGTTGCGGCGGCTGCCCTCGCGCATGGCGCGCAGAAAGGCAGCACCCGACGGATTGGTGTTGTCGTCGCGGCCGGGCTGGGTCGCGACCGTGTGGTCCTGCATCGAGAACGTGAGATCGGGACGCCGCACCGGGCGGCCTTGCTTGTGCAGCTGCTCGAAGGCGTGCGGCGCGTGCAGCTCGTGCAGTACGTGCCGGTCGATATAGATGAGCTCGCGCCCATCCGCGCGCGGCGCCACCAGGTGGGCGTCCCAAATCTTGTCGAACAGGGTTTGGGGCATGAATGCAGGTTAGCAAAATTATTGCGGGCCGGCAGGTGAGAATGCCGGCCCGCGCGCCTTTTCATGGACATTAATTCGAGTGCCGCGTGGGCGCGGCAGAGTGCGTCAGAGGGTGCTCACCCCGGCCTGCTTGAGGAGATCGGCCATCTTGTTGCGGGCGTAGAACATGCGGGTCTTCACGGTTGCCGGGGGGACGCCGACGATGCGGGCGACCTCGTCGACCGATTTCTCGTGGTAGTAGACGAGATCGATCACCTCGCGGTGTGCCGGCGAAAGCTGGGTCAGGCACTTCTGCACAATGGTGTTACGATCCTTGGTGCCCACGACCGTCTCGGGATTGTCGGCGGTGTCTTCAATGGTCGCCACCATCTGATCGTCGAGATGCTCATCGGTTCGCCGCCGCAGCGCCGAGAGCGCCTTGTAGCGGGCGATGGCCAAGAGCCAGGTCGAAACCTGCGACTTCGATTCGAAGCCCTCCGCCTGCCGCCACACGTCGAGGAACACCTCGCTCACGAGGTCCTCGGCAAGCGACTGGTTGCCGGTGAGGCGAAGGATGAACCGGTACACCTTCACGTTGTGACGGGCGTACAGCACTTGCATCGCGCGCTTGTCGCCATCGGCGATGAGGCTGATGAGCATCTCGTCCGAGCTGTCCTGGACGGGTGCTCGGAGGTGCGGCGGCGCGATATCGCGCAGCACATATTCGGTTTGCATGACGATCCCCTGATCAACGAGCTTTTTAAAGCTCAGCCCTTAGGAGGAGTTCGTAGCAAACCGCTGTTGCAGCGTTGTTACGTGGGAAGAGGAAAATGGTTTCGTCGGTACGGTTAATTATTTCTTGGCTGAGGCTTTTATGACACAAAAGGTATCATGGTATGGGTAATTGTTTCGTGCCCTGCGACTTTTATGTCTCAGTCCAGCACCGATGCTTCTCCTGACGGGGAAAACAGGTACCCGCCGCCCCGGACGGTGCGGATAACCGACGGGCGTTCCGGATCGGGCTCGATCTTGCGCCGGATACGCATGATCCGCACGTCAATGGCGCGATCATAAGCCTCGGGATCGCGGGCATTGGCGAGTTCGAGCAAGCGGTCGCGCGACAGCACCCGCTTGGGATTGGCCGCGAAGACCCGCAAGAGACCGTATTCGGACGGGGTGAGGGGATGCTCGTTGCCTTCATCGTCGCGCAAGGCCTGGGCGTCATGATCGAGCCATTTCGTCCCGAAGCGCACCCGGGGGGGCTCGGCCGCGCGTGCCGCCTTTGCCGACGGCGCCAGAACAGCAGGTTGTGGCGCGCTCGCGCTCCTTCGCAGCACCGAGCGAATGCGTGCCAGAAGCTCGCGCAGCTCGCACGGCTTGGCGAGATAATCGTCGGCGCCGAGCTCCAGCCCAACCACCCGATCAATGGGACTGGCGGTCGCGGTGAGCATGATGATCGGAACCTGGCTGCGTTGCTTGAGGTCGCGAATGATGGAAAGACCGTCCTCCTCCGGCATGTTGAGGTCGAGGACAATCAGGTCCGGCACCTGGCGGGCAAAGAGCTGGCGCAGGCTCGCGCCGCCCTCACACAAGCTCACGTTGAAGCCATGCATGCGCAGGTAGTCGCCGACCATCTCGCGGGCGGGCTTCTCGTCATCGACCACTGCGATGTGCTGGACTTGGCTCATGTGGCCGGCAAGCTCATCGTGAAATTTGCACCCTTTGCGGGTCCCGCGCTTTCGACCGTGATCCGCCCGCCATGCAGGTCGACAATCCGCTTGACGATCGAAAGCCCCAGTCCCGTCGACGTTTCGCCGGCGGTCGGTTTGGCTGAGAGCCGCTGAAACCGGCCAAAAAGCCGCGATAGATCTTCTGGCGAAAGCCCGGCGCCCTGATCCCTGACCTGGATGACTATGTTCTGGGCTTCTTGTGTCACGAATATGTCGATCGGACCGCCGATCGGGCTGTATTTGACCGCGTTGCTGACGAGATTATCGATCGCCTCCCGAATACGATCCGCATCGCACATCGCGGTGAGTTGGGGAGCGGCCGAAACCGTAATCTTCTGCCCTTTTCTGGTGGCAAGCGGCCGGTTCGCCTCTGCCACTTCCTGCGCCATCAATGAAAGGTCGACCGGCTCGCGCCGCACCGTGATGTCGAGCGCGTCCGCCATGGCATCTTTGACGAGGTCGTCGACCATCTCGGTGAGCCGGTTGGCGGCGTCGCGGATGTGCCCGATCTGCGCCTGCGCCTCGGCATCAAGAGCGCCCGCGGCAGCCATGAACTCCTTGAGGATTTCGGTGCGGCCGAGGATCACGCTGAGCGGGTTTTTGAGGTCGTGCGCCACGGTGCCCAGGATCTCGCTTTTGAACGTATTGGCCCGTCGCAGACGTGCCCACTGCGAGGCAAGCCGCCGGTTGGCCGAGGTCAGATCCTGGGTGCGTTCCGCCACGCGCTCTTCGAGGCGGTTCTTTGCGCGCTGGAGCTGCTCGTAAAGGATGACGTTGTCGAAGGCGATGGAAAACCGGCTGCAGAAAATATCGATCAACGCGCGGTCGGTATCGGAGAGCTCCCGCGCGGCTTCCAGCACCACGACCACTTCACGGCCGCTGAGCGTCTGGATGTAGAGGACGGAGCGGTTCGCTGAGAATTCATGGCGCCGGCGCCGGAAGGCTTCCTCGACCAGCTCCCGCAGCTCGCGATCGAGGATCGCCGAGACATCGGCGCCGGTGAAGCGGCTGTAGCATCCCGACCCCGCCAGCACTGAGAACGTCTGGTGCGAATCCAGCCCCTCGCGCAGCACGAGAATGCCGGCGCAGTCCGCATTCAATAACGAGGAAATCTGGGTCAGAACGCCTTCGGCCAGCCGCTGCATCGATTTCAAATCGAACAGCGCCGGCGCCGCTTCGATGATGATTTCGAGGCCGCGGCGCGTTTCCACCATTCGCTGGAGCTGCTGGTGCGCGCGCAGCGCTGCCGTGAGCGCCGTGAACAGCTTGTCGGCGGTAAGCTCCGTTTTCGCCTTGTAGTCGTTGATGTCGTAATCGACGATGACCCGGCGCTCCGGCGCTTGCCCGGGCTGGCCAGTGCGAAGAATGATGCGCACCGTCTCGTTCTTGAGATCCTTGCGAATGAATTCGACGAGATCGAGGCCGGCGCTGTCGGTCTCCATGATCACATCGAGGAGCACCACCGCCACGTCGGGGTGGCTGCGCATCAGCTGACGCCCTTCGGCCGCCGAATACGCGGACAGAATTTCGAGGCCCTGGCCGTTGAGCTGGTAATCGCTGAGCGCAAAGCGCGTGCCCTCGTGCACCGCCGGCTCGTCATCGATGACCGCGATCTTCCAGCGCCGGACCGGCTCCTGCGCCGGCGCCTCGTGCGCGTGATCTTCGATCAGCTGGACGAAATCCTCGTCAGCCATGCGCCTTGTCCATGATGGCAATCGGCTGGGTCGGCGGCGACTCGGAGGGGGCTACACGGGGGAAAGTGACGCGAAAACGCGTGCCCCAGCCCAGCCGCGACTCGAAGCTCAGGCGCCCGCCCAGCTGCTGCGTCACGAGATTGTAGATGATGTGCAGACCGAGCCCGGTTCCGCCCTCGTTTCTCCGGGTCGTAAAGAAGGGATCGAGCGCGCGGCGTTGGGTTTCTTCAGTCATTCCGATGCCATCGTCGGAAACGAAGAGTTCCACGTCATCCGCCAGCTGGCGGGCCTCGACCAGGATGCTGCCGGTGCGGCCGTTCGGAAAGGCGTGGATCACGCTGTTGAGAAACAGGTTGGTCAATACCTGGCCGTAAGAGCCGGGATAACTGTCCATGATGATGCCCGTGGGGACATCGACGGTAAGAGCAATCTGGGATTTTTTCAGGACCGGGCGCAGGCTCGCAACAATGTGATCCGTCGATTCGCGCAGATCGAATTGTCTGCGATCGGCGTGGCTGCGATCGACCGCGACTTGCTTGAACGATTGCACCAGCTCGCCCGCACGCTGAAGATTGGCGACCAGCTGGTTGGCCGCGTCGCGACTCGTAACAAGGAACTCGTCCAGCCGCGAGCGGCGCAACGGCCCTGAATCCACCTCGTTGGCAAAATCGTCGCAGCGGCGCGCAAAACTCGAAGCGACCGTAAGACTGATGCCAATCGGGTTGTTCACTTCGTGCGCGACGCCTGCGACCAGGCCGCCGAGAGCCGCGAGCTTTTCCGCCGCGATCAGATTCTGCTGCGCCTCGCGCAGGTCCGAGAGCGCCTTTTCGGCATGATCGCGTGAGGCGCGCAATTCGTTCTCGGCCTTGCGCTTGGCAATGGCGTTGTCCCGAAATACTGCAACGGCGCGCGCCATCTCGCCGATCTCGTCGCGCGCCTGCGTTCCTTCGATCGGCACATCGTATTTCTCCGTGCGGACCGCGTTCATCCCCTCCATGATTTGCCGCAGCGGAAGAATGATGCTGCGCGCGACCACGACTCCCGCAATCACGATCAGGGTGAGGAAAATGAGCGCGACCAGCGCCACGTTCTGGTAGAGGTTGGCCAGCGTGTGATCGAAGCTGCCCTGCGCGCGTAGCTCGCGCAAACCCATCTGCGTGGACAGCTTGTTGATGAGATCGATCATGGCTGCCTGATTATCGTCGATCGCCGTCTTCAACAGATTTGCGCGCGCAGCGAACTGCTCGGTCAAGTTTTTGAGACCCTCGCGAAACGAGGCGGCGCGCTGCGACAATGCCGTCAATGCATCACGCTGGAGGCTGTTTTCGGCCAAGTCGATCATGACCGGGATGGTCTGCTCCACCGTGGCAAGGCTGTCGCGCGCGTCTTCAGCCGCATCGGAGGCAAGCGGCGAGAGGTAGAAGGCATTTGCCGCAAGCAGGCTTGCAGTGAATGCTTCGCGCGATTTTCCCAGTGAGGGCAGGAGCAACGCCTCGCGATTGCCGATTGCACTCTCGATGATGGCGTAGAGCCCGGCCATTTCGCGGGCGGGCTTGAGCACCTCGTTGTCATAGGTCTGCGAGATCGCGGCCTGGAGCTCGCGCACATCGCCAAAACCCTGGAGGAATTTCTCGGTCACCCCGCGCAATTCATCGGCTGATCCCGATAGGACCGGATCGACCGCCCCGCGATTGCGCAGCGTGCTGAGCACATCGCTATGCACTCCGAGAATTTCCGCCATCACTTCCTGACTCGGTTGGTTGATGTAGCGATGAATGAGGTTCTGCAGCCGGCCTGCTTCGCCTCTGAGCTGGACCAGAAGCTTGTCTGATTCACGCACCCGTCGCACGTCATCCCAGGCGGAGCTGAGAACATTTGCGCCGTTCCAGATCACAAGCGCGAGAATGATGGCGACGGTGGCGTTGAGGGCGGCAATCGAAAACAGGCGCCATCGGATGGGCAGCAACCGGACGAGCGTCTGGGTTGCAAGATCGACGCTTCGTGTTGCCCGCGGCAGCGCCGAAGGTTGCTCTCGCAGTGCAATCAGATCGAGACTCATTGAACCTGCCGAATGCGCCCAATCAGCTGGCGCGTATCCCCATCCATTAATTGGCCGGCAAACATGGCGCTCACCGCGTCCTCGAATGGTTGGCGGTCAAATTCCGAGACAATAACGTTTCCGTTGGTGCGCGCCTGCACCCGCGAGCGCTCCTCCCACTGGGTCCACAGCTCGCGCATAAATGTGCTCGATTCCTCCGCTGCCGCGCGAAAGAGGTCCTGGTCCTCGCTCGACAGACTCTCCCAGGCGCGCGGCGACATGATCAGCACTTCCGGCCCCATTGTGTGCTCCGTCAAGGTATAATAGGGAGCGAGCTTGTAGTGACCCGTGGTCACATAGGACGGCCAGTTGTTCTCCGCCCCGTCGATCAGGCGCGTGGAGAGCCCGGTCGAGACCTGACCATAGGGAAGCTCGATCGGCTCGGCCCCAAGCGCCTTGATCATGTCCGACATCAGCTCGGATTGCTGAACCCGAATTTTCAATCCCTTCATGTCCGCGATCGATCGCACCGGCTTGACGCTGTTGTAGATCGATCTTGCTCCGGAATCATAAAAAGTGAGCCCGACCAAACCATGGCGCCCAAATGCCGCCAAAATCTCCTTTCCGATGCCCTGATCGAGCACCTTGTGGAGGTGTTCGACCGAGCGAAAAAGGAACGGTGACGAAAGCACGTTGGCTTGCGGCACCAGAGTGCCGACCGGGGCAACGTTGATGCGATCGAGGTCAATGGCACCAATCCGTGTCAGTTCAATGGTCTCCTTTTCCTCTCCCAGCTGACGCGAATGGAACACGCGAATGCGATGGCGGCCCTGCGAGCGCTCCTCCACGAGCTTGGCCATGAATTGGAGGGCCTGGACCGTCGGATAGTCCGCCGATTGATTGTCCGCGGCGCGGAACTCACGCGCATTCGCCGCGGCCGGCAAGAGCACCAGCGCTCCGGCGCATAGGGCCGCACACAAACCCTGCTGCCTTCCTGCGAGAAGCGGCATTTTTCGAAGACCCCGTGCAATGCCGCAGACTATGCGCAAGCGCCGAACGGCGTCAATCAACGCCATTATCCGGTGATCAAACACGAGGAACCTGGGGCAGCGGGAGCTGACAATAAAACACGAAACCAGCCGTGGTCAAACCCATCGCGCGATACTGATTGCGTCACACAATTTCCGATGCTGCGCCTTGCATTGTCGAGCGCAATTCCTCCGATTATATTGAACTAAATGTCTGAGTGGGAGCGTCCGCAGGCTTGTCGGGCGCATTGGTGGATCGCAACGCGGCTGTTAACCCATACCTGCCGGAATCAAAGGATTACAGGACGAGTGTGATGACCCTTGAGGCCGAAGTTCTCTCTCCTCCGACGACCCGCAAGCGGTCGCGCGGGCAGACTGCCATTCCCTGCATCATGATGCGCGGCGGCACGTCGCGCGGCCCGTTCTTTCTGCGCGAGCATCTGCCCGCCGATGACGAGCTGATGAAGCGCGTGCTGTTGCGCGTGATGGGGTCGCCGCATGTGCGTCAGATCGACGGGATCGGCGGATCGGACCCTGTGACCAGCAAGGTGGCAATGGTCCGCCGCTCGACCCATCCCGGCGCCGATGTCGACTATCTCTTCGCGCAGGTGTTTGTCGACCGCGCTCTGGTCGATACCTCGCCGCCGTGCGGCAACATGGTCACCGCCGTCGGGCCGTTCGCGATCGAGCAGGGCCTGGTCGAAGCGAGCGACCCCGAGACCATCGTGCGGATCTGGGATGTCAACACGCAGTCCCTGATCGAGGCCACGGTGCAGACGCCGGGAGGGGAACTCACCTATGACGGCGACCTGCGAATCTCCGGGGTCAATGACCCGGCAGCGCCGATAGCGTTGAACCTCGCCCGCATGGCCGGCGCCAAGACCGGGACTCTGTTCCCGACCGGCAAGCGCGCCGAGGAGATCCTTGGTGTAAGGATGTCCTGCGTGGACATGGCGATGCCGTGCATGTTCGTGCCAGCGGGGGCGGTCGGCAAGACCGGCTATGAGAGCAAGGAGGAGCTGGACGCCGACAAGGCGCTGGTTGACCGCTTGCAGGAGCTTCGCATCATCGCCGGCGAGCGCATGGGGCTCGGCGATGTGCGGGAGAAAGTGATCCCGAAGCCGGTGCTGGTGGCGCCTCCAAAGCAAGGCGGCACTGTGTCCGGCCGCTACTTCATGCCTTACACGGTCGCGACCGCATTTGCCGTCACCGGCGGCACCAATATGGCGGTCTCGAGTTGCATTGCGGGCACCGTCGTGCATGAGGCGGCTTCCCTCGGTAACGGGCCGGTGCACGATGTCGAGGTGGAGCATCCGCAAGGCAAGATGTTCGTGCGGACCGAGATCGTAGACCGGGATGGCAAGGTGACGGTGAAGCAGGCCTCCCAGATCCGCAATGCACGCAAGCTGTTTGAGGGCAAGGTGTTCGTGCCAGCGTCGGTCTGGTCCGGAGAAAGCTAAAGCGTCAGGCGCAAACCTGATTGCGCGCTAGACGTAGACGAAGCCCTCAAACGGGCGCCGCGCCGTGCGCTAGAAAGCGCCGCGTTTGGCGATCCAGATGCCGTCATGGCGCACGACCTCCGCGCCGACATTGAGCACGCCCGAGGGCATTGCCACGCGCAAGTTGCCGTCTGCTTCGGATCGCCGCGAACGGTTTGCCGCTCACGGCATCGCTGTGCACGGCGAACCGCCCAGCATCGGGCTACTCCCTTTGTACGCTGCAAGGCTCGGCTGCCAGGATAGCACCCCTCGGTCCGGACTTGCGATCAGGGATTTCGAGAACTCAGGGATTTGAGGATGGCGCTTGCTCCGGCGGTCGGTGGCACGTTCTACGTGCGGCTGTTGGAGGGTTGATGCGGCATTCGCCACCTTACCGACGGCAATTTCGCGCAAAATCGAACAGTGGCGCGCCACGGTCGATGAAGATGGGCACTATTCCTTCGCTGTGGCCCTATGATGCTGCGGCCCGCGACGCGCTCCAATCGGCAAATCTGCGACGGCCTGCGATCTTGCGCTACGCCTCGATAGCTGTTGTGCCGATCCGCCAGGGATCGACGAGATCTGCCACTTCCGGACATCAAAGCCGCCCTGAATCGACATTCGCTGCGCGTCTTCTTAAGCATCGTGCGGCCGGCGCGTCCGTCCAAGCACGCATCGCCCCCTTGGCGTCAGCGGAGCTGCAGGGCTTCGCCGCATCTCGGTTGAGGATCTTCGATGCGTCGAGGCTCGCCGCTCTTGACAATGTAGGCAACGAGCAGCCGTGCATTCCCGGAACCGGAATTCACGACATTGTGGGGCTCCGCACCCTCGGTAAACGACTGACCTGCGGTGTAAGTGTGCTTGCTGCAGTCTTTGTCGTAGAAATCGACACTTCCGTCTTTGAGCGTGATCAGAAGCAGGCCGGGGTGGCTGTGCCAACCGGTACGCCCGCCCGGCTTGATGACGAGGTCTTGGAAATAGAATTCTGATTGGCCTTTGTCTTCGAGTGAGACCGCCCAGTCGTTTCCCACCTTGATGTAGTCCTTGAGTGACCGCAGCGTGCGGCCCTGCGCCAGCAGTACATTCGATTCGATGCCCGCTGGTTCGGTCGCTTGTCCGATTGTGCTCAAAAAGAGCGTAGCGGCAGCAATCAGCAGCAGTCCGTTCCTCGATCGCATTATAGCCCTCCGCGGCTCGCATCGGCGGTGGCGAAACTTTGACAAGCTCCGTGCCGGAGCGGTCTCGACCGCCTCACCTGCCGCATGAATCGCTTTCCTTGCCACGAGCATAGACGGCGCGTTGGAGGCCGTAACGAAAGAGCGACGAAATCTCGCCGAAACTCCGGTGAACGTGGTAAAATTACAAGCCTGAACAATGGCTAAGGTCACGGGGATGCTTATGGTCTCCTCCGAGACAGTGTCTTTCGATGTCTATACGCTTGACCTGATGCGCTGCGCGCTGCTGCGCGGAGGCGAAACGATTGGGCTGCGGCCGAAAGCCTTCGACGTCTTACGGTATCTGGTCGAGCACGCGGGCCGGCTCGTTTCCAAGGAAGAATTGGTCGGGGCGGTCTGGCGGGGAATTTCGGTTACCGATGACTCGGTCGTGCAGTGTGTCAAGGACATCCGCGAGGCGCTGTCCGACGACAATCATCAGATCATCCAGACCGTTCCGAGGCGCGGTTACTTGTTCGCCGCCCGGGTGGGACCCTCATCGATCGCCGTGCTTCCGCTCGCCGATCTAAGCGGCGATTCCGAGAACAGCGAATACCTCGGCGACGGGCTGGCGGAGGAACTGGTCAACACGCTGACCCAGATCCCCGGGCTTAAAGTCACTTCCCGTAGCTCCTCGTTCCGCTTCCGCGGCAAGGCGCAAGACATCCGCAGCATTGGAAAAGCATTGAACGTGACCACGATCTTGGAGGGCAGCGTGCGCCGGGCCGGGGATCAACTACGTATCACCGCCCAACTCGTGAGTGTCGATGATGGCTATCACCTCTGGTCGGAAACCTACGACAGGCGACTGGGTGACGTCTTAGCAATCCAGGAAGATATTGCTCGCGCCATTGCCGACAGGCTGCAGGTCCGGCCACGGGGCGATATTCCAAAGCCAAAGGCAAGGCGCCACACCGACAACACGGAAGCCTACCACCTCTATCTCACCGGCCGATATTTTTGGGCCAAGTTCACCAAAAACGGTATCGCCAAGGCATGCGAGTGCTGGGAGTGCGCGATCGCGAGAGACCCGACCTATCCACTTCCGTATGCCGGCTTGGCCGACGCGTACTACCGTTCCTATTTGCTTGGTAATATCGATCCGCGGAGAGCATTTGAAAAGATCGAATCCGCGGCGCGCAAGGCTTTGGAGTTGGACGAGACATTGGCGGAAGCCCACGTTTCGCTGGCGAATATGAAGCTCCACTCCGACTGGGACTTTTCGCTCGTGCAACGGGAGCTGAAGCGAGCGTTGGTGCTTAACTCGACCTATGCCCAGGCCCATCACGTCTACTCGCACTACTGGATTGCCCGCGGGAACGTCGAGCAGTCGCGCATCGACAGCTTGCGCGCCCTCAACATCGATCCCACCAATCTGACACTGATTGCCCATCTTGGCTGGCATTATTATCATGCTGGCGACTACGTCCGCGCGATCGAGGCCGGTCAGCGGGTGATCGAAATGGATCCGTCGTTCATCTTGGCGCGGAGATACTTGGGCCAAGCTTATGCCCTCAATCGTATGTACAAGGAGGCTATTGCCGAATTTGAGCAGCTGACGTCCGATGGCAGCCCAGTTGCCAAGGGTTACCTCGGACTCGTGCTGGCACTGTCGGGCCGTAAGCAAGAAGCGGAAGCGATGCTGGCCGACCTGATCTCGGAATCGACCGAACGCTACGTGTCGTCCTATCACTTGGCCACGATCGCATTGGCTCTCGGCGATATCGATCGGGCTTTCGCATGGTTGAACGACGCTCTGGACGAGCGAGCTTGGCCGATGCCGTACCTCAAGCTTGATCCGATGCTGGCAAGCATTCGTGATGATAGACGATTTGAAATGCTGCTTGAGCGGCTTGAGCGGTAATTCGGCGCTGTGCGCCAATCGCGTCGGGTGCGCGACGTCGGCGCCCTGGCTGCTTCCGGCGGCGATCGGCGTTCGCAAGTAGGAAGGAAGTGGCGCGCCCGAAGAGCTTCGAACTCCTGACCCCCAGATTCGTAGAGCGACCCCGCGCCGTTCCCGGAACCCGGGCGCCCATTTCCTCAGGCTCCTTCCGATCGAAATCGCCGCCGGTGGGCTGTCTGTGCACCACCAGAGGTCGAAACCTGACCCGGGTAGAGATAGATCGCATTGGTCGCAGCCTCATTGAGCAGCACCTTCGCCAGATGAGCAGCGTCATTTCCTGTCAGACACGGCGGATGGGTGGACAGCCCGTCTGCATTTTTGCCTCCCTTCCTCGTGACTGAAGGCCCGGTACGATCGGATGGAGGCGCGCCTATGCAGGTCCGAGTTCGAGTCGCTCGATCAGGACCTTTCGATCCACGGCTCCTTCCCACGATGCGATCACGATTGTCGCAAGCGCATTGCCCAGAATGTTGACGGCAACAAAGGCCGAGGACATCAAGCGATGCACGCCCAGAATAATTCCAACCGCTGCTACCGGAATGATGCCGGTCGCTGCCAGAGTGGACACCAGCACAACAATCGCCGATCCGGCGACCCCGGCCCCCCCTTTGGATGTGACGAGCAAGATGCCCAACAAACCAAGCTGCTGCCCCAGGGAAAGATCAAGACCGACCGCCTGCGCTAGAAAGACGGACGCGGCTGCGAAATAGAGGCAAGTGCCGTCATGATTGAAGGCATAGCCGGTCGGCAGTACGAGGCCGACAACCGACTCCTCGCAGCCAAGGCTGGTGAGCTTATCGACGAGCTGAGGAAAAACCGATTCCGAGGAGCTCGTGCCCACCACGATCAGCAATTCGGTGCGAATGTAGCGAGCCAAACGCCACAAACTGATCCCGTTCCAGTAGGCGATCGGCCAGAGAACGAGGCAGATGAATAGAATGCAAGTCAAATAGAACTCGCCCACCATTGCGCCGAGCGAAACAAGCGAGCCAATGCCAAACCGGCCCACGGTGAAGCCGATCGCGCCCATAGCGCCGATTGGCGCGAGCCACATGATGTAGCCAATGATCTTGAAGACAATTCGCTTCGTGAGCTCGATCAGTTCGATCATCGGCTCGCCATCCGCGCCGATTGCGTGCAGCCCGAAAGCAAACAGGACCGAAAGGAACACGACCTGCAGCACATTGCCTTCGGTGAAGGCGGAGATCGCTGTATGCGGGACGATGCTCAGGAGAAAGCCGCTGCCGCTAATCTGCTGCGCAGTCTTGAGATAGGGATCGATGGCGGATCCGGCAATTGATTGCAGATCCACATGCATGCCCCGGCCGGGCCCGAGCAGATTGATCATGGCAAGCCCGATGACGAGGGCAAAGGTCGTCACGACCTCGAAATAGATCAGCGCTTTGATCGCTATCCGCCCGACCTTCTTTGCCTCCCGCACGGTGGCAATGCCATGAACGACGGCGCAGAAAATGATCAGCCCCACAAACATCGCAATCAGCCGGATGAACAGGTCGCCAATGGTGCGCATCCATTCCGCCGACTGCGGCCAGAGCCACCCGATCAGCGCTCCCAGTGCCATGCCGGCGAAAACCTGCACCGACATGTCCTGATAGAATGGCTTGGCCTTGCGCGACCCGCGGGCCACCGTCGTCGTAGTCATCGCGACTGTCTCTCAGTTTCAGCGAACAAGTGAATACTCGTGTCCCGGACGAGTGAAGCGAGGGCATCTTGCCCGAGCAGAACGATACCCGGAACCCAGATCAAAAAGCGCGAAGACAAGTCATCCTGAGGCTTTGCCTTCAGCCGCTGGGTCCCGGACCTCCTCGGCCGGCGCCTACGCCGCCGGCCGCTCATCCGGGACACGAGGGCGGTCATGCTGCCAAAGCGCGTGCCGCCTATTGTTTTTCAAGGCCCCCCTCGGTAATGACGCGGGCCCATCGCTCAATTTCGGAGCGCATTCGCTGATCGAGCGGCCCTGCCGCCAACGGCCGCGCTTCGAATCCGATTTCCTTAAATCTGGCTTTCACGTCCGGCTGCTCGAGAATTTCCGTTGCTGCGCGGCCGACTATGTCCACAGCCGCTACCGGAATGTCCTTCGGACCGTAAAGGGCATTCCACGAGACCACCACGAAATTCGGCACGCCGGTTTCCTGCATCGTCGGCACGTCGGGCAAGTCGGGATCGCGGCCGGCCGAAGTTATGGCAAGCGGGCGAATCTGTTTTGCGCTGATTTGAGACCGCAATCCGCCATAGGCGTTGATGATCACGTCCACCTCATTACGCAGCAAGGCAACACTGAGCTCGGAGGAACCGCGATAAGGCACCACGGTAAAATCGAGATTCTGCTTCGATCGCATGAGAAGCGCGGCGAGGTAATTGGTCGTCCCCGGGCTCGATGTGCCGACGGTGAGGGTGCCGGGCCTTTGCTTTACCGCCGCTATCCACTGTCGCAGGGTACTAAAGGACGAGCTCTCGCTGGTGACGAAGAGATAGGCAAACTCGCTTACGCCGACGATCGGTCTCAGTTCCCTGCGGGGGTCAACCGGTTCCTTGAATTCCCATCTAAGCTGGAGCCAGTATGCGCGTCGTGTCGTCGAACAGTTCGTCAACCGACATGCGGCGTGGTATGAGCTGCTGCTGCTGGCAGAAATCGATGATGATCTCTAATATCGGCCGGCAGGCCTCGACGCCGAAACGATAGGGATCGAGCTCACTTCTATCAGGCAAGCCGGCCGCCCGTTTGCTTGCGTGCAACTGCTGGAAGATGTCCTTCACCACGTCGGGCCGTGAGCGCGACAACTCCTGCCTGACCACCACCATGTGGTTGATCGGAACGCCATGGTGGCGCTCGGCCCATTTCTGCGCAGCCGCGTCGGCATCGGGAATAAGCTGCTTGAGCTTCGGGTCAGGCAGCTTGTCGCCGACGATTGCGGCGGCGAGTTCGCCATCGAGCAGCATCTGCGTCAGCTCCTTGCCGTCCGGCGCGCGCTTGACGATGGCGGGATCGCGATACTCGGCGACATGCGGATCCTCGAAGGTAATCCACTCGACCTTGTTGATGTCGACGCCGTAGTCGCTGGCCAGAATTCCGCGCACCCACGTCCCCGTCGTCACGGTGTAGGCGCGCACGCCGACCCGCTTGCCGTTAAGGTCGGACGCCTTGAGCGGACCGCGATCGGGGTTGTAGGCGATAGTGTGATGCTGGCCGCGGCTCACCAAGACGGCGGGAAGGAGCACATAGGGCTTGCCGTAGGCCTTGGCCTGCAGATATGTCACGATGGCAAGCTCGGCGACGTCATATCTCGCATCGCGCACGACCTGCTTGAACAGGTTATTAGCAACCTTCACCTCGACAAAATCGAAATCGACAAGATCGGAACGAACCGCGCCGCTCTTGAGCGCTTTGGTGTTCGGATAGTTGCCTAACATCGTGTGCAGCTTGAGCTTTGTTGCCGTCGTCATGTGGGTGATTCCTTTGTCACTTGGCCAGTATCGGATAGAGCGTGAGCGCGGTCTTGCCGAAGATCCAATCCTGATCGGACGCCTCGGCGAAGGAGAACGCCTTGCGCGCGGCGGCGAGAATCTCGGAGAGCGTGCCGACCGAATTCGGAAAATTCGAGCCCCAGGCGATCCGGGAAGCGCCGAACGTATCGACGAGCTTGCCGAAGAACGTGTCCGGCGCGCCCCTGCCCCAGCTCTTGGGCGTTACATTGACGGGCGTGATCTTGAGATAGACCTGCTTGTATTTGGCAAGCTCGAGGAATTCGGCCGCCGCGTTGTAGGGTGGGCCATCCGCGAACGGCACGCGCGCCAAGTGATCGAGGATGATCGTGACTTTGGGGAAGCGGTCCATGATCTGGCGCAGCAGCGGCAAGCCTTCCTGCTTCATCTGCATGCAGACCGGAATGTTCTTCGCCGCCGCATGCTCCCAGAACGGATAGGTCTTCGGATCGACGAACCATGTCGCCTGATCCGGCAACGTGCTGCCGGTGGTAAAGAGCCGCATGCCGGTGCAGCCGCGCGCGAGCCAGTCGTCGAACATTCTCACTGCATCGGGCGCCATGACATCGATGGAGCATACCGCCGTGAAGCGCGACGGTACCGCCGCCACGGCATCCGCCACATACCTGTTGTCGTAGCCGTAGGCGGTCGAGGAATGCACGATGGCCGCCTTGTCGACACCGGCCTCGTCCATGGCCGTGATCAGGGTTTCATAAGTGGTCGGCCGTTCGCTCGACCAGGTGGATTGGGTGCCTCCGAGCGGGGCCAACGGATAACGCTGGGTATCAGGCGAGACAATGTGCGGATGGATGTCTACGACGGTCATGAGTGCTCACTCGCATTCGGGTTCACGGAAGACTTTCAAGGGTCGATATCGATAAACACCTGATCGAGCTGCGGGCGCGAGGGTATCAACTTCTGCTGCAGGCTATAGGTGACCAGGGCCTCGATGCTTGCGCGGTTTGCCGCCATGCCGTAGGGCAGCGGATCGCTCATCAGCGAC
>Ga0209331_1000246_pt1 | contig 19902 bp, 24 predicted proteins | sample JacPinW_OM3H0_M3_FD_187971 | JGI IMG/M metagenome (GOLD analysis project Ga0209331, IMG submission 187971) | Forest soil microbial communities from Algoma, Ontario, Canada - Jack Pine, Ontario site 1_JW_OM3H0_M3 (SPAdes) (version 2) | ecosystem: Environmental > Terrestrial > Soil > Boreal...
CTACTCCTGCTGGCGATCAACATCTTCCCGCTGCTGTGGACGATCCAGCTCTCGTTCACCAACTATCGGGCTAATCGTCCGAATGCACCGATCAGGTACGTCGGTCTCGACAACTACCGAGATATCCTGACTGACCCTGATGTGTGGCACGCCATGCAGGCCACCGCTCATTTCGTGCTGTGGTCGATCGCGCTCGAGTTGGTGCTCGGGTTTGGTCTGGCGCTTCTGATCAACCGTCGCTTCCGTGGTCACAGTTTCTGGACCACCATCATTCTGTTGCCGATGATGCTCTCGCCAGCGGTCGTTGGCAATTTTTGGACATTTCTGCTGCAACCGCAGATCGGGTTATTCAATAGCGCGATCGCACTCCTCACCGGCCTTGACCCGAGTTCGTTTCAGATGATCGGCGACGTGCGCCTGGCACCCTGGTCCATCATTATGGTCGATACCTGGATGTGGACGCCCTATGTCATGCTGATCAGTCTCGCGGGTTTGCGTTCGATACCCGATTACATCTATGAGGCCGCGGAGGTCGATCGCGCATCACCCTGGCGACAATTCTGGTCCATCACACTTCCGATGGTGATGCCGTTCCTGATGCTCGCCATTCTTTTTCGGGCGATCGAAAACTTCAAGATGTTCGACATGGTGAACCTGCTCACCTCGGGCGGTCCGGGATCGACCACGGAGGTTGCGTCGATCACCTTGAAGCGCGAGGCATTCGAGAAATGGCGCACTGGCTATTCATCGGCCTTGGCTATCATTCTCTTCGTCACCGTCTTTGGCGCTGCCAATATCTATGTAAAAGCCCTCAACCGGGTGAAGCAGCGATGAAAACGCCCGTCACCGCACATTCTGTGGCCGAACCGTCACGATGGTCGAAGACGACCGCTTCGTTCATTGTCGCTACCTACGGGATCATAACTATCCTGCCGTTGTTGTGGATATTCCTCACCGGATTTAAGACCCCGCCCGATTCGATCGCGTATCCACCCAAAATTCTGTTCGAGCCTTCCGTCGAGGGCTACGTCAACCTGTTTACAACGCGCTCGCGGCAGACACCCGAATTCCTGGCCAGCTTGCCTCCGCCGCAGACCTGGTATGAGCGTCTTGTGCGCTCCCGCAACATGGTGATCGGCGGACCCTCGAAGGTGGTGCCGCGCTTTGTGAACTCGATGGTCATCGGCTTCGGCTCGACCTTTCTTGCGGTGTGCTTTGGCACGATCGCGGCTTATGCGTTCTCGCGATTCCGCGTGCCGCTTGCCGACGATCTCTTGTTCTTCATCCTGTCGACACGGATGATGCCGCCGATTGCGGTTGCGATCCCGATCTATCTGATGTTCCGGTACCTCGGACTCACCGATACCAAGCTCGGGATGATCTTGTTGTACACCGCCGTCAATGTCTCTCTGGCGGTGTGGCTGCTGAAGGGATTCATGGATGAAATCCCGCGCGAGTACGAAGAGGCTGCGATGATCGACGGCTACACGCGCCTTCAGGCATTCTTCAAGGTGGTTCTTCCGCAGGCGACGACCGGAATCGCGGCAACCGCGATCTTCTGCCTGATCTTCGCCTGGAACGAATATGCCTTCGCGGTTCTGCTCACCAGTGGTGAGGCGCAAACGATGCCGCCCTTCATCCCGTTCATCATTGGCGAGGGTGGCCAGGACTGGCCCGCGGTCGCAGCCGCGACGACGTTGTTCTTCGTCCCGATCCTGTGCTTCACCATCCTGCTGCGCCGCCACTTGTTGCGCGGCATCACTTTTGGGGCCGTGCGCAAATGACACAAAGGATCGCACGTTACGCGTCAAGATGGCCGCTCTGGCTCCGTCGCGGCCCCTGCGAAGCCGTGGCGATGGCGCTGATCGGCGTTGGAGTCCTGATGCTCATGCAGCCGCTGTCTTTGAACCTGTATAGCTATTCCTTCGTCACGATCCTGGCCGGGACGCTCGGGTTTGTGATCGTCAGTCATTTTCCGGATTAGCCGCCATGGCACAGATCGGGCTCGAGACCGTTGCCAAGACATTCGGAACGTTTGCCGCCGTCAAAGGTGTGAGCTTCACGGTCGATCACGGCTCGTTCTTCGTCATTCTGGGCCCTTCAGGCTGTGGCAAGACAACAACTTTGCGCATGATCGCGGGCCTCGAACTGCCGACCTCCGGCCGCATCCTGCTTGACGGCGAAGACGTCACCGCGCTGCGCGCTTCAGCGCGGGACATAGCATTTGTGTTTCAGCTATTTGCGCTCTATCCGCACATGAATGTACGCCAGAATATTGGCTTTCCTCTGCGATGCCAGAATTACCCGCGCGCCGAGATCAGACAAAGCGTCGAGGAAACGGCGAGATTGCTGAGAATAGATCATCTCCTGGAGCGTCGGGTCGGCGGGCTGTCCGGCGGCGACCGGCAGCGGGTCGCCTTGGGCCGCGCCATCGTGCGCCGACCCAAGGCCTTTCTCATGGATGAGCCCTTGGGCGCGCTCGATTCCGAGTTTCGCAGGTTGATGTGCGGCGAGCTGCGCGAGCTGCACGACCGCATCGATGCGACCACCGTCTACATCACCCACGACCAGCTCGAGGCAATGGCGATGGCGGACCGCATCGCCATTATGAATCAGGGCCGTGTCGAGCAGATCGGCACGCCTCAAGAGATCTACGATCGTCCCAGTTCAATGTTCGTGGCCGACTTCATCGGCGCGCCGCCCATGAGCTTTCTTGGCGTCCAAGCCTCACTGCAGCGCGGCGATCGCAGTATCAAGATCGACGGCGTCCCCATCGAAATGCCCGAGGTATTCGAGGATCGTGCCGAGGGCAAGTTTGCGCTTGGTGTGCGGCCCGAAAATGTATCGTTCGCCGACGCCTCGCTGCTGCGAGGTCGTGTGATCGGCGCCGAATATCTCGGTACGACGCAAATCGTCACAGTGATAACTGCCAACGGCCAGGTAAAGGCCCGACTGCCGTCAGGCAAAGCGGTCCGGGTCGGCGAATCGGTGGGACTCGCGTTGCGGCCAGATCGGCTCTCCTTGTTCGACGCGATGAGCGGACAGGCGCTGCCCTCAGCGCTTTATGCAGGAGGATCCCGTGGCTGAGGTCGCACTTGTAGAAGTCAGCAAGAGCTACGGTACCGTCAAGGCGGTCCGTGATCTTTCGCTCTCCATCGCGCACGGTGAATTTGTCGTGCTGCTTGGCCCGACCGGTGCTGGAAAGACCACGACGCTGCGTTTGATCGCCGGCCTGGAGCGGCCCGATCGAGGCAATGTGGTAATCCAGGGGCGCGTCGTGACGGACGAAGTGCCGGCCGAACGCGACGTCGCGTTCGTATTTCAACAATATTCGCTTTATCCTCATCTGACGGTCTACGACAATCTGGCCTTTCCGCTGCGTTCTCCGGCGCGGCGCATGAATGAGAAAGCGGTGCGCCGTCGGGTCCAGCAGGTAGCGGAGCTACTTCATATCGAACAGAAGCTCGGCAATCGGGCGACAGCTCTTTCCGGCGGCGAGATGCAGCGGGTTGCCATCGGCCGAGCGCTGGTCCGCGAGCCTGCTGTCTATCTGATGGACGAGCCGCTCTCCTCACTGGATGCCAAGCTTCGTGCGGAATTGCGTCTTGAGCTCAAACGCATCCAGCGCGAGTTGGGAACGACGATCCTCTATGTGACGCACGACCAGATTGAGGCTATGACGATGGCGGATCGGATCGGCGTGATGGACGAGGGGGTTCTGATTCAACTCGGCACCCCGCGGGAGATTTATGAGCGGCCCAACAGTGCCTATGTGGCAAGCCGGCTTGGCACCCCCGCCATCAACCTTATTCCCGCCGAGCTTCTGGGTAGCGATACGGTGCCGCCTCACGTGCGAACCGTGGGCTTACGGACTGAGCACATCAGAATCTCTTCAGCGGATCGTCCGGGACCGCTCGCCCGGGTCCATTGGGTCGAGCATCTCGGTGATCAGAACCACGTTCATCTCAAGCTCGATACCCATTCGCTCGTGACGCTTGCGGACCCTGTCCAGCAGCTCAAGGCAGGGGATCAGGTCTCACTCGAGTTTGCCGAACCGCTCTATTTCGATCAGGCCGGTAACCGGGTCGCTACCGATGAAATCCGGGGGCGTGCATGATGATCGATTGTCAGGCTCGCAAACTTCTGTTTGAAACCGTGGCGCAACGCGTGATTGCGAGCGCCGACGAACTTACCGATCTCGATCGCGCCATCGGCGACGGCGATCACGGGACCAACATGCGCCGCGGCTTTGAAGCGGTCCTGGCCGCAGTCGACGAGCTGTCCGCCAAAAACCTTGGCGAGTCCCTGAAGGGCGTGGGGATGACCCTTGTCATGAGAGTTGGCGGCGCGTCTGGTCCGCTCTACGGGACCCTGTTCATGTCGCTCGGCAAGTCCCTTCAAGATGACGTGACCTGTGAGCAGGTCGCGGATGCCTTTGCTGCCGCGATCGAAGCGGTCAAGGCGCGCGGAAAGTCTGATATCGGCCAAAAGACGATGCTCGACGTACTTTTCCCCGTGCTCGCCGTCTTGCGCGAAGGCGGGGTCGGGCTCCCGGTGCGGCTAAAGGCGACGGCCAGGGCCGCGGCGGAGAAAACGATCCCAATGCGGGCGATCCGTGGTCGCGCGTCATTTCTGGGCGAGCGCAGCATCGGTCACATGGATCCCGGCGCACGATCCTCCGCGTTGATAGTCGACGCGGTCGCAGATGTCATGGAAGGCCTAGCATGAGCGAAAATGTTGGAATCGTCATTGTGTCGCACTCGGCGGACGTGGCGCGGGGCACTGCGCTGATGGTTGAGCAAATGGTCGGCCGTGAAGTGCCGCTCGGCTGGTGCGGCGGAGATCCGGACGGCGGGTTGGGTACAAGCGTCGAAGCGATCATGGCGGCGATTGAGCGGGCGTGGTCGGAAAGCGGCGTCGCCATTCTGGTCGACCTCGGCGGCGCAGAAACCAATAGCGAGATGGCGATTGAAATGTTGCCCGAATCGCGTCGCGACCGCGTCGTCGTCTGCAACGCGCCGGTCGTCGAAGGGGCAGTGATGGCGGCGACCGAAGCGGCTTCGGGAGCGACCCTTGAGGCCGTGCGTCGCACCGCCGAAGAACTGACGCCGGTCTGATGCGAGGCAAGCGCTATGAATAAGGTTCGGGCATCGGTGCTGATGCGACATGAAGTCGGGTTGCATGCTCGCCCCTCGGTCAAGTTGACCAAGCTTGCGAAGGCCTTTGAATCGCGTATCGATCTCGGTCTGTCGCCGGATGGCCCCTGGGTCGATGCAAAGAGCATCGTCAAGGTAATGGCTACGAAGGCACCGAAAGATTCGACGATTTATTTTCGCGCGGAGGGGACTGATGCGAAGGCCGCACTGGAAGCGCTCGTGACGCTTGTCGACGGAGATTTTCAGGATGGACGATAGAACGCATCGACCTGCTCGTCGCATCGAAGGGAAGTCCGCCGCGCCCGGGATCGCGTTGGGACCCCTCGTGCGTTTGACTCCCGCGAAGTATGATGCCCGTCAACATCGATCTGCGGCGGAGGAGCACCAAGCCCTCGTCGACGCACTCGCAGCGTCCCAAGCACACCTCATCTCGCTCGCGCATGAAGCAGGAGACGATGACGAAGCGGAGGCAATTCTTGCTTTCCAGATTGCGCTCGTGGAAGACGATAACCTTACAGCTCCGGCGTTTGTATCGATCGCCGGTGGCGAGGTGGCAAATCGGGCGTGGAGCGCTGCGATCGATTCGGAGATCGCATCGTATGATGGTGCCAGCGATCCTTATTTCCGCGCCCGTGCGTCCGATTTGCGCGATCTGCGTGATCGCGTGCTCCGACATCTGGCAGGTGAGACCGATCAAACCGTGCCGGTCGGAGCTATCGTCGCGGCCGACGATATGCCTCCTTCTATGTTTTTGGCCACCGATTGGCGGGGCGGAGGGTTGGTATTGCGCCGGGGAAGCCCCAGCAGCCATGTCGCAATTCTCGCCAGATCGCGCGGTGTGCCGATGATTGTCGGAGTAGACGTCGATCATCTCGAGAATGGCAGGGGCGCGCTGCTCGATGGCGACGCGGGGTTTCTCATTGTCGATCCCGACACCGACATGAAAGCTAACTATTGTCAGCGTCGCGCCGAGCAGTCGGAGGTTCGGCAAGCCGTTGCTTCATTCCGTGGCCCCGCGCTTACAGCCACCGGCGAATTGGTTCAGGTCATGATCAATGTCACCGGCCTCGCCGAGCTCAACGACCTCGATCCTGCTCACGTCGACGGGATCGGTCTGATGCGGACCGAGTTTCTGTTTCAGGGGCGCGAAAAACTCCCAACCGAGGAAGAGCAATACCAGATCTACAAGCGCATGGTTGAATGGGCCGCCGGCAGGCCCGTGACTATCCGCACGCTCGACGCTGGAGGCGACAAGCCAATCGCGGGTTTGACGCAACCCGGAGACCTAAATCCGTTTCTTGGCGTGCGCGGGGTTCGGCTGTTATTGCGACATCTGGACGTATTTCGTGCGCAGTTGCGGGCGCTGGCGCGCGCTGCGGCAGCAGGGAACCTCAAGGTGATGATTCCAATGGTCACGGTGCCGGAGGAACTCGACCAGTGCCGCGCGCTTCTCGAGCAAGCCGTCGAGGACCTGCGTCGCGAAGGCCGGGAAGCGCAATTGCCGCCGCTCGGTATGATGGTCGAGGTGCCGGCGGCAGCGCTTACCATCGAGGACTTCAATGCCGACTTCTTTTCCATCGGCAGCAACGATCTCATCCAGTACGTGGCGGCGGCGAGCCGGGACGAACCGCAACTCGCCCATCTTGCTCGTCCTTCACGCGCGGTGTTCGGCCTGATTGGGCATGTCGTGAAATATGCCGACCGCTCCGGCCGCGAAACGAGCTTGTGCGGTGATCTTGCAGGCGATCCCAAGCAAGTCGCGGCACTTCTCGATGAGGGCCTGCGCATTTTTTCGGTCGCGCCCGGAGCGCTGGGGCCTGTAAAGGCCGCGATCGCCCGTTATACCGGCTCCGCCGCATGAGCACGCAAGTTACCCCGGCGGGTTCTCAGGATCTTATCGCGGCCTACAAGGCTATCCTTCGGGATGTGCTCGATCGACGGCCTTCCGGCATGCGCCAGCGTCTAGCCGAAGCGCTCGGCAAGAACCGCAGCTTCATCACGCAGATTGCCAACCCGGCATATCAGACGCCGATCCCGGCTCAGCACGTTCACCCCATTATACAGGTCTGCCATTTCTCGGTGCAGGAAAGGGACCGGTTTCTTGAAGCCTATCACCGGGCGCATCCGCGGCGGCTGCTTCTGCTTAAAGAGCGGGAGCGAGGCAGGCGTCTCACGCTCATGCTGCCGGATCTGGGGACCGAACAGAAGAACCACAAGCTGGACTCACTGCTAAGCGAGTTCGCGGAAAAAGTCGCAAGGCTGATCGAGGACACCTGACGCTGGCGGAATCTTAACGGGGAGGCTGGGATGAAGAAGCTGATCAACGCCGTCGAGAATGTGGTGAACGAGAGTCTTGCCGGATTCTGTGCGGCGCATTCCGACATCGTGCGCATGGGTGAGGATGCGCCGTTCGTGCAGCGTCTGCATCTCAAGCCCGGGAAGGTTGCCCTGGTATCGGGCGGGGGCTCCGGACACGAGCCGCTTCATACCGGATTCGTCGGGCACGGAATGCTGGATGCCGCATGTCCCGGTCAGGTTTTCACTTCGCCTACGCCCGATCTCATTCTCGCCGCTGCCGAGGCAGCGGACACCGGGGGAGGCGTGTTGTTCATCGTAAAGAATTACGAGGGCGACGCCATGAACTTCGACATGGCGCGCGAGATGTCAGGAAAATCGATTGCGACGGTGATTACCGATGACGACGTAGCAGTAGAGACCTCGACCTTTTCGACCGGACGGCGCGGCGTCGCCGGCACGCTCATCGTGGAGAAAATCGTGGGCGCGGCTGCCGAAGAGGGCCGCGACCTTGCTGCCCTGAAGGCCCTCGGCGATCGCGTCAATGCGGCCACGCGCTCGATCGGGATCGCGCTGACGAGCTGCACGGTCCCGGCGGCGGGCAAGCCGACTTTCGACATCGCCGAGGACGAGATGGAGGTCGGCGTGGGTATCCACGGCGAGCCGGGGCGCCGCCGCGTCAAACTAAGGCCGGCTTCCGAGATAGCGGCAGAGATGGTCAACGCAATTACTACCGATCTAAGTGAGCGCGCGCGGGGCGAGGCTATTCTGTTGATCAACGGCTTCGGAGCAACGCCGCTTTCTGAGCTTTATCTGATGTATGATGCTGTCCGCAGACTGCTCGAACCAGCCGGCATTTTCGTTACACGATCGCTCGTCGGCAATTTTGTCACGTCGCTCGATATGGCGGGTTGTTCGGCGACCGTATCGATCCTTGACGAGGAGATGAAGCGTCTCTGGGACGCGCCCGTTCATACCCCGGCGTTGCGCTGGGGCATCTAGTCTGGCCCGATTACAAATCGAGCCGCACTCATTCAAAGTCAACGTCACAGTGGGGTTAAATCATAAAATTCGAGTGAGGCGTGACTTATTGCTGGCACAGCAAAGGCGGCCGTTAGACCGCCTATGCTACTGATCGGGAACCGATTTATTCGGGTTGACGGCGAATACCATTAGAATCAGGGAGAGTACCTGCCAGCTTTTTCGCACCGATAGCGATGAACGCGACCGATACGATTGCCACCCGGTCACATCGTGTGAGAGCTAGCGTAATTCTTCGCCGAAATGCGTTTCGCTGGCGCGCTCGCATGCGAACCGCTGCGTGCCGATGCCATAGCGCCCGCCGTCGCGTTTGATTGGGATCCGACACCCAGGCTCTCGTAAAAGGCTTCTAGGCCCGGTTCCTGGACAGCTTGCTGTGCCATCGCGGGGGTCAAGATCACAGTTGAAAGAATCGCAGCCGCGCTAAGAAGTTTGATGTTAGTCATCGTCGAGCCCTTCCATGTCGTTTGACCATGCGCATCTGCGCGGGTCTTGTGACAAAGAGACTCGCATTCGAGTCCCGCCATTCCCGAACGCACGAACAGTTGAATTGATCGACCCATCGCGAGGCTGTCGTGCAGGTTCGCTGGAAGTCCCGTGTCTAAGCGAGCACGTCTGTCGCCAAATATGGTGGCGGTCTGAAGCGAACTTGCGTGCGGGTGCTTCGGAATTGCGAAGCCGCGTTCTAGCTGTCGCCGACTTCGCGCACCAATATATTTTCTCCCTAAACAATATACATTTTGAACCGCAATTAAGCCCAACTGCCGGCTTGGTCCGGGCGACTATGTAGCAGAGAGTAAGCTCAGGGAGTCTTGATCTGAGACTCTGAGGTGATCGGATTCGGGCCTGACAGTTTGGGACTGGGAATGGTCATGAAGTATTTAACAGCATTCCTTGCGGCGGTTCTGCTGCTCGCGGGGATTGGAGCAAGCAGCGCAGTGGTTCGAATTGCGCAGGACCGTGGCGGCCGGATCGAAACCTACGTCGGTAAATATCAGGGCGTGCGCAGCTCAGGCGAGATGGTGATCATCGACGGTCTTTGTGTCTCGGCCTGCACCATCGTTGTCGGTACGGTTCCTCATGACAGGATATGCGTGACCTCCCGCGCCAGGCTCGGATTTCACGCCGCCTGGGATCCCGGTTCTAACGGTCGCAAAATAACCAACGCTGAAGCCACGCGAACGCTGTATCTGATGTATCCATTAGAGGTCCGGCACTGGATCGATCAGCGCGGAGGGCTGACCCCACACATGATTTTCCTGAGCGGCCGCGAGCTCGCGAGCATGTTTCGCCCGTGCTATGCGGATTCGCAGGCCTCTTCGCGCTGAGGCAGCGCCATCCCGATCAGGGCAAGCAACTGAACTGCTTCGGCGGGTTAAGATTCGTGTGAATGATCGCCCGCCATCAGTCATCACAAGCAAGGCGCCGCCTGATCTCATCAACCCGTTTATCGAGCGCATCAAATCTGGCATGAAGGCTCTTGTCGTGAAGGTGAAATACATAACCAATCATTATCAACCCAAAAAACCAGTGGTGACGCTCTAGGTACCCGAGAGCCTGCTCAGTCGCACTACCGATGAAAGTAACGAGGCCCAGCAAACTCATTTGAACCAACTCCCGACGAGAGTTGAACCTGAACCATTACACATGAGCGCCTGTGATGAAGAGACTCCCCCTCGTGCGCTGATATTCCGAACCGTCGATGCTCTGACGGCAAGGGTATTGCTGATGCCCTAGGCTCAGCGAATGCGCAGGGAAACTGTCGGACGCAAGTCGCTACCCGTACGTTTCAACATGACGCGTTCAGACTTACGAAGTGCAAAATCTAAGCGCGCCCGCAAACTGCATTTCGTCCATGTGCCGCATGCGAACGAAGGTCGATCGTATCGCGGGCAACCGTGCAATCTAGCCCCGGTTATTTGCGATACATCGGAGCCTTCGGTGCTGCCACGGGCTCGTCCGGAGCCCAGAGGCGATACGAAAGTTGCGCAAACTGAAGCCCTTGGTGATGATCGGTCCAGAAGGATGGGTGGAAGGGGCGGTCATTTCCGCCGCCTTTTCCGCGTTCCCGGCGCTTTGATGATTTTAGTTTTGCGAGGTACCATCTCGCGATTGGCTGCGGAGATTGAATGCAAAAGAAGAAATCAGTTTCAATTATCGCACGGACCGTGATTGCGTTCACTTGCGGACCCATAAGCACTGGGAAGCTCGCGATAGTCGCGCTGACGCTGCTTGTCTATCAAAGCACAATCATTGCGAAGGCGGAAAGTTGTCCGACCGCCAAGGACGAGATCATCACCGATCGGCCTGACGTCACCAATTCCAGTCTTGTTGTGCCTGCGGGCAGCCTGCAGATCGAGAACGGCGTCAATTTCAGCGCGCGAGACGGCGGGCGATTTGTGGACGGCACAAATACACGATTGCGCGCAGGCATTGCAAACTGTCTCGAGGTTCTCGTCGACGTGCCAACGTACTTTGCAAATGTTCGTGGTCCCGAAGGTTCCGGTTTTTCCGATGTGGCCCCAGCGCTGAAGTGGCAGATCAGTCCAATCCCGGGAAAAGTCGATCTCTCCGCGGTGTTTGGCGTGGCATTGCCGACCGGATCAGCCGGCATAGCCGGCCGCGGCGCGCAGCCCTATGTGCAATTCCCGTGGTCGTGGGAATTGCGCAGTGGATGGGGATTGAGTGGAATGTTCACCGAATTCATTCGTTCCTCCGAGCCGACCAGCAAGCTGATCACGGAAGCCACTTTTGTGATCGAAAAGAAGGTGACCGAGAGGGCGAGCCTATTTGTAGAGTACGTTGGTGACTACCCGGCGAATGGAAATCCTGCTCAACTGCTGAATTCGGGCGGCGTGTATCGCCTCACTCCGACTCAACAGGTGGACTTTCATGTGGCCGTGGGGCTCAACCACAACGCGCCCAGTTACATTGTAGGCGTCGGATATTCAGTGCGTTTCGATGAGTTGTTCTCCGCCAGGCGAAGCAGTGTCTCCATCCTCCCGCGCAATTAGAAGAGGATTCGAGGTGCCGTTCGACCACACCAGGCGAGGGCCATTTGGGCGGAGCAGAGTGGAAATCGGCGGATTTGTTTTCCGATGCCTCCCTTAACTCGATGCGGGCAAGATTACGCACGGTCGCTCTAAATCTTCTGACCAACTTCTGGGGAGGATCGGTGAGGCAATACCGACCTGCACCTCGTCAATCACGATCATATAGACCGACACCAGCGCCGCAATGGCGGCGAGGAATGTGCCGGCGGGGCTCACCAGGGCGAGATAGCTAATGCTCGGAACCGAACCGCCATCGGAAAGAGCGCAATAAGGCGCGCCGAAAGGCAACGAAGGAATGTTGATTCCCAAAATAGAGGCCGGCAGAGCCATACAGGATCACTGAGAAGAGGATCCCAACGGAATTGATCTCAACAATATTTGCTTTAGCCACAAGTGCTGCAACGAAAAATCGGCATAGCGCGCCCATGATGGCAAGGCCGGTCCTTTCTATGACCTGAGCAAACCGATTTACGTGGAAACCGTTGGCCGTCTCGGTATTCGTTTCATGCGCCATGACCAGATTCCTTCATCAGTTGAGCAGACTGAATCGATTTCTTTCCAGCGGGCTTGGCGGATGTGCCAAGTCACAGAGTTGAGAAAAATGGCGATGCTACTCGGCTCAGGAGACTTGATCGGGGATCGCTTTATTCCCGCAAGCCCGCTTCGATCGGGCAATCGCGCGGACCATCTGACCGCTCGCTGATGGAATACATCGGCCTGGAAATAAGCTTGAAGGTCACACGATAGATACGGCGCCGTGCACGCGACCGAACAAAAAATGTGGGAATAAAACGCGCCCGCAAGAAGTCTCCGTTGTGATGATGCAAATCGTTTTGTCGAACGAGAGTTAGCACGCCCCATAGAGCAGCGTTTATCCGTCGCTTCGAACGAAATACAGACTCCATTCTCTGCAATCTTTGCTGCACCTGGCCCCAGCTTTTCTCCCGAAGCTGGGGTCTTTTTTGCTCGCGTTGCTGTGGGCGACGAGCCGCATCTTGGGCACATGTCCTTTCCAAGGTGGATTCGTACGCTGGCCGAGCAGCTATTGGGTCAGCCCCGTCGAAGTAAAAAATCTGAGATCCATGAGGCGGAGATCAAACGTTCCGCCATGGGTTGGCGTGCTCCTGCTGCTTTGCGAAATCGAATTCGCTGGTCGAGCGGAATCAATTTTAGCGGGGAAATCCACGGATCGAGAAATTGTATATTGTTTGGGAATAAAGCCCGGAACGGTCGAGTCTCCTGATTAGCGGCGCCATTTGGAGCCGTTTGGCCCACAGGGAGATGTGACATGGCTAAAAAGGGATTTGAGGATCATGGACAGGGATTAGGCCGCCGGGAAGTGCTGGAATGCATGGTCTGGGCGGGTACCGGGGTGCTCTGGGCCGTGAGCGGCGGCGTTCCCCACTCGGTGGGGCTGATCGGCGATGCTGTTGCCGCAGAACCCACCGGATTCACGTTTCTGCAGATGAGCGATAGCCACATCGGCTTTGACAAGGCGGCGAACCCGGATGCGCTCGGCACGTTGCGCGAAGCCGTCGCCAAGGTAAAGGCGATGCCGATCAAACCGTCCTTCATCATTCACACCGGCGACATCACGCATCTTTCCAAACCTGCCGAGTTCGATAATGCCGAAAAGGTGTTCGGCGAGACCGGCGTCCAGATTCATTATGTGCCTGGCGAGCACGATATTATCGATGAAGAACGCGGAAAGGCCTATCTGGAACGCTACGGCAAGGGTTCGAAGGGCGCGGGCTGGTACAGCTACGACGATCACGGCATCCACTTCATCGGTCTCGTCAACGTCGTCGATCTGAAGGGCGGCGGTTTAGGCAACCTCGGCGCCGAGCAACTGGCATGGCTCGAGGCCGACCTGAAGGACAAGTCGAACAGCACGCCGATCGTCGTGTTTGCGCATATCCCGCTGCAGGTGATCTACAAGGAATGGGGCTGGGGTACCGAGGATGGTACGCAGGCGCTCGCTCTGCTCAAGCGCTTCGGTTCAGTCACCGTTCTGAACGGGCACATTCATCAGCTGGCCCAGAAGGTCGAGGGCAACATGACCTTCCACACCGCCTTGTCGACGGCTTTTCCTCAGCCGGCTCCCGGTAGCGCACCTTCGCCAGGCCCGATGCTTGTCCCTGCTGACAGGCTTCGCACCTTGCTAGGGTTGTCCACCGTCACGGTGGCGCAGGGTAACAAGCCGCTCGCGATCATCGATAAGACGTTGGCCGGTTGATCGGGGATTTCGCATGCAAGTTTTGATCAGCCAACTCCGCTTCGCAACGGCCCGGTTTTCTCTTAACCGCGGCCTGGCCGTTGCGTTACTTTTGGGCCCGGTCGTCGGAGCGATGCTCGCGTTTGGTGCGGTAGCGGCGCAGGATGCCACGGACGTGATCACGATCGACAATTTCACGTTCACGCCCAAGGAATTGACGGTTGCCGTGGGAACCACGGTCAAGTGGGTCAATCACGACGACATTCCGCACACGGTGGTAGAGAAGAAGACGACCTTTCGGTCGAAGGCGCTCGACACCGACGACTCCTATTCGTTTACGTTCACTAGCGCCGGTACGTTCGACTATTTCTGCGGTCTACATCCGCATATGGTCGGGCAAGTCAGCGTAAAGTAAGCCAAAGGCTTGAATCCTAGTGTGCCAAACATGACGACACCCTTATCGGTATGTCGGTCGGACTTCCGGCGTACCGAACTTGACGAAGTCGTGTTAAAAGAACGGTTGGAAGGCCCAGATCGTTTGTCTGGCCAGCAGCAGGCGTCGGTCCCAATTGTGCAGAACAAGGATGAACGCGCAGTGTTCGATGAAGTCTTTCTGCCACACATGGCCGAAGCTTATCGTCTCGCGCAATGGCTCACCGGCAATGCGTACGACGCGGAGGACGTTGTGCAGGACGCCGCGTTGCGCGCGTTTCGCGGCATCAAGGGCTTCGGTGCCGTTAATGCGCGCGCGTGGTCGCTGACAATTGTGCGCAACACCGCCTACAGCTGGTTGATGAAGAACAGACCAAAGGCGGTTGTTTACACGGACGACCTGAGTGTTACGGAGCAACAGGAACTCGAGCATGAAGGTCCGCAGGGAACGAGGGTTGAGACACCGGAGGAGATCGCTCTTTTCAAGGCGGATGCCGAAGAGGTCCAGCATGCGTTGGCACAGCTGCCGGCGCACTTTCGCGAAGTGATCGTTTTGCGGGAAATGAATCAGTTGAACTATCGCGATATTGCAGAGATCACAAATGTTCCAATCGGCACAGTGATGTCCCGTCTGTCCCGGGGCAGGCAACTACTGATCGCTCTACTCGGAGACCGAAAGTAAAATTATGATTGCATCCATAAAAGATAACGACGAACTGCAGATGAACGCCTATTGCGACGGCGAACTCGATCCGGTTTCCGCGATTGAGTTCGAGCGGCGGTTGGCTGACGATGAATCCTTGAAGGCCAGATATATCCGGTTGCTGTCGCTGCGACGCGCCGTTCGTGCGCTTCCGCAACTTGAATTGCCTCCAGGTCTGCGGGCCCGCATCAATTCGAAATTGGATGCGGATCGTCCGGCCCAGGCGGGACGTCTGCGTCAGCGAAGCTGGTCGTTTCAAGCGTTGGCTGCGGCAGCGGTGTTTGGCGCGGTGATCTCGAGTTCGGTCATGCTGACGATGGAGCGCTACGATCTGCGCGAGGACGTTGCCCGCCAGGTCGTTGCAGGCCATATCCGGGGTCAATTGGCTCCGCAGCCTTTCGACGTCGCGTCTTCCGACCGGCATACGGTCAAGCCATGGTTCACATCACGCCTGCCCGAATCGCCTCAGGTGCCTGACCTCGCGGCGCAGGGCTTCGCGCTCGTGGGCGGCCGCGTGGATGTTGTCGGCCACGATCCGGTTGCAACGATCGTCTATAAGCATGCCGCGCACACGGTCAGCCTGACGACTTTGCCGCCCGGTCAATCCGTCTCTGATCAATCGATTGCAGGATACAACGTCCGAAGCTGGAGCGATGCGCAGTTCACGTACATTGCAGTTTCAGACTTGTCCAGCGCAGATCTCGCAACATTCGAGCGCGCATTTTCTGCCGGATCGCCGGTGCCGGAAGTCAAATAGGCGAGCGGTCGTTTAGTCCTCCGCTGGGACGTCCTGACCCGTAAGCCCAGATGGGCTCGCTGGTAGACGCATCGTCAATGCCGATCAAAGATCTTGAAAAATTACGCAAAAAAACTCTGCGCGAACGGATCTATGAAGAGGTCGTGCGCCTGATCGTATCCGGTGAATTGCCGAGTGGCGGATGGGTGGACGAGAAGCAGGTGACCGACAAGCTGCGGGTAAGCCGAACCCCGTTCCGCGAGGCGATCGGGATACTGGCGAAGGGAGGGCTGGTCGAGATCAAGCCTTATCGCGGATTTTATGTGCGCAGCTTTTCTCGCAATGAGACGGCGGACCTTTACGAGCTATACAAGCGGCTCGAATGTTTCGCGGTTGAGCTCGCCGTCCCGCAATTGAGTGACCGCGACATCCGGCGGTTTGAAAATATACTTATTGAAGCCGTGGTCGCCTTGCAGCGCGGAGACATGAAAACATATGCTATGCGCGACCGGGAATTTTACGAAAATATCGCCGAGCAATCCGGAAATTCCGCACTCATCGAGGCGCTGGCGCGGTTTGCGCTGCAAATCCAGCTCTGTGGCACAATCACAAATGTGAGCCGGGAGTTCGCGGAGCGCGCCGCGCACGGATCCGATGACATCATACAAGCACTCAAGGCGCGGGACATTCCGCGCGCTGCCTTTCTCGTGCGCGCCCACATCGGCAATGTACAGGAGGTGATACTGGCGCGTTTCCCCAATGGGATAGCGGCTCGTTGACGATGCGCTTCCTTGCCAACTTAGTCTGCGCAATTTCCGTTGCAGCGGGCCCTGATCCAGGCAGTTGCATGCCGGTGCGACGCGCTTGTGAAGGCGACAGCCGAGAGTCTCGGCACCGTAATGCAACCAAAGCCGCGGGAATATCGTCACTCATATGAGAGTCTTGCTATCTGAGGACTTTGACAAGTCCGGGCAGCTGGATCTCCACGGAGCGATGAGCAAAGGAAGACAACGATCACCTGACAGGCTTGATTGGGATAACCCGCGCGGCAGACGCCTTGGAGCGTGCCCGCCTGATGCCTCCTGGTCCGAAACGTAACGAGGCGCTAAAATTGGCAAGCCTGCTTCGTTGTATTGCCGACGCACGGCTCCTGTGTTTCATAGAAGCAATAGAGGTAGCTTTCCCGCGAGACGCACCACGGATGTTCCTGGGCGTCAGCAGTCTCAGGAGACAGAGAAGCAAAGACTGCCATGACCACTGCAACCGCCGCGTGGGACGAAAGTCGCACCATTTGAATTCCGATCAGGAGTTGGGATTATGCATGTCCGTCTCTGGTAGGAAGACTCAGGTCAGAGTCTGGATATTCTCGAACATGCCAATATTGAAGGTAGCCCATCTGCCGCGACGACAAGCTGTCGGATGTGTTCACGGAAGGGCCGGGCACTTAATGGACAGCTGAGATTGCGGTTTTTAGCAGCCTCGGCAGACGCTTCTGATCTTGCGGTCGACATCAGCGTCTTCTTGATCAAGGCTCTGCTGAGATACAGACGCCGATGCTGGAACATCGGCTGCACGCGGCTGGCGGTGGCCTACCGGCGCTGACCAGGGTCTGGTTGTGGTTTCGCTTCCTGCCCTCGGTGTATGGACGGACGGTGCTGATGCCATGGCGTCGGCTGTTCCGCGACTAACAACAACATCTCGCCGCTGAGTTGGTGTAGATCCAATTCCTAAATTCCCGTCGGGATGGGAAAAGGCGTATGCGCCCGGCTCCTGGATAGCTGCTTGTGCGAATACCGGAGCTTCGATCGCCGTTGACAGCAATGCGGCCACGCCAAGGAATGTAAATTTGATCATCGGGTGTCTCCACGCAGTTTCGGCTGCGCCAGAACGCTTCTGATAGCCAGACTCTCGTTGGAGTGTTGATATTCCCGAACATCCGAACATCGCGGGCGCTGATGACCTCGGACTTTCTGGATTCAATGGATCAGGAAGCGGAAAAAATGGTCCGGGCGGCACGAACAACCGATCACAAGGAAGCGGTGCGTGCCTTCATCGACAAACGCAAGCCCGCATTCAGCGGGCATTAGGATTCTCTGGGATCCTTTCGACTGAATAAGCCAGGCTGCAGGGTGTCCATCTACTCGCTCGGCGATCAATCAACGCAGTATCTCTCTATTTTTCCGGAAAACCAGACACCACCAAGCAGAAGTCCAACGAACACAGTGGGATGTCCTGGTGTCTCGTTTTATTAACCAACTGTTATGCCTACCAAATTCGGTAACGCGTCTTTAATGGCCCGGACGTAGGGTTCCTGTCGCGCGACCCGGGATGGGCCGCGCCACCGTCCAGGACGGCCGGTCGTTCGCGTACGCGTTGGAGTTTCCCATGGATATCATGACGAGCGTTGGGCTCGTGTCCGGCATCATTGTCGTGTCGGTTATGGTGCTCATGGGCGGCGACCTGCATATGTTCGTCAGCGAACATGCGATCATCATTATCTTCGGCGGCTCGATTGCCGCGACGATGATCAGATTTCCGCTCAGCGCGATCCTGCACGGCCTGCCGCTCGGCGCAAAGTTCGCCTTCACGATGAGCCGGCTGTCCGCGCGCGATCTGGTCGATGAACTCGCTCGCATCGCGGAAATCGCACGCAAGCAGGGTCCGGTGGGTCTGGAAAAGGTCGAAACCGACGAGCCCTTTCTCGCCAAGGGAATTCGCTACGTCGCCGACGGCTACGATCTCGAATTCATTCGGGACAATCTCGAACGGGACCGCGACAACTTTCTGATGCATCTCGACGAAGGCGGGAAAATCTACCGCGCTATCGGCGATTGCGCGCCGGCGTTCGGCATGATCGGTACATTGATCGGCATGGTGCAGATGTTTGCCAACATGACCGATCCTTCCAAGCTCGGTCCGTTCATGGCGACCGCCTTGCTGGCGACGCTCTACGGCGCGCTGGTCGCAAACCTGTTCTGCCTGCCGATCGCCGACAAACTGCATGGCAAGCTGCTCGACGAGGAGACCAATCGGACGCTGATCATCGACGGCATTCTGATGATCCGGGATTCCAAAAGTCCGACACTGGTGCGTGAAATGTTGCTGGCTTACTTGCCGGAAAAACACCGCCAGGAAGAGGGTGAACCGGTCCCGGCGTAAACGGCTGACCTCGGTCCGGAAAATCAACAATGGCCAAGAAAAAACGCGGCGACGGGCATGGAGGAGGGCACGGCTGGTTCGTGACGTTTGCCGACCTCATGGGTCTGATGATGAGCTTCTTTGTGATGCTGGTCGCTTTCTCCACCATGGATAACAACAAGCTCAAAATTGTCGCCGGCTCGATGCGCGATGCTTTCGGCGTGCAGACCGAGGCGCGCTATACCGGGATCATCGAATCCGATGGCCTGCCGACGCGGCCGAAGCTGAAAAATGCCGCGCACATTCCGCCCGAGGAAGCATCCAATACGCCGACCCCGGATGAACAGGAGCGGAGTGTTACTGCCGGCGCCCGCCTGAAAGTCGATCATGAATTCGCACTCGCCTCGGCATCGTTGCGGCAGGCATTGCAGGACATGCCGGAACTGACCGAAGTCTCAAAACACATCATGTTTGAGGAGACCAAGCAGGGCCTCAATCTGGAAATCGTCGACCAGGATGGCCGGTCGATGTTCGCCGATGGCTCCAAGGTACCCTACGATCGCACGCGCCGGCTGATCGAGAAACTCGCGGTTCCGCTGAAGTCGACGCCGCTGCGAATCTCCATCGTCGGTCACACCGCGGCGGGCTTCGTGCCGGCGCGGAGCGATTACGGCGCGTTCGATCTTTCGGCGGATCGGGCTAACGCGGTGCGCCAGATTCTGGAGAGGGAGGGATTGCCGCCAGCCCACATTTTTGCGGTCTCCGGAAAGGCCGACAGCCAGCCGCTGTTTCCCGACGATCCCTCACTATCGGCGAACCGCCGCGTGACCATCACGCTGATGCGGGAAGATCCGCCCCTGCCGCCCGGCCTGAAGCCGTAACTCGGCCGCACTACCATATTACCTTAAGATAAGGTCGCGTTGTGGGGAAGGCGGGCATTGTCGGCAGTGCTATGGTTGATCGGTTGACAGGCGTTCCAGGAAAGCGCCGATAGCCCGCCCGGATCAAACCAACCAAGAGAGCGTTTTTCCACCGTCATGGCTGTCAGCGTCACATCAACCGAAGCCCATGAGGGGCCGGTCACAACCGGCTTTTGGGCCCTGACGCTGGGAAGTATCGGCGTGGTCTTTGGC
>Ga0209331_1000247_pt1 | contig 19780 bp, 21 predicted proteins | sample JacPinW_OM3H0_M3_FD_187971 | JGI IMG/M metagenome (GOLD analysis project Ga0209331, IMG submission 187971) | Forest soil microbial communities from Algoma, Ontario, Canada - Jack Pine, Ontario site 1_JW_OM3H0_M3 (SPAdes) (version 2) | ecosystem: Environmental > Terrestrial > Soil > Boreal...
CCCTCAAAACTGAAAGTATTGGTATCGGTGTCGGCCCATTTATAGTCGCCCCAGCCGTATCCGACGTGCACACCGATGTAAAAGCCGGTCCAGTTACAGTTTTCTTCCACCACTGGCTGTTCCACCACGTTCTTCATGGTTTCTTTGCCGTCGTGCGGTAAACTCTCCGGACCAGCAGAGACAGTTTGCGTCAAGCCCAGTGGCACAAGGCAAACAAGAATTAGGGCAAGAATTCGTTTCATAACACCGCCCTTTTAACAAAAAGGCGAAAAGGACGTCAACCGCCTCGTCGTGTAGGACTTGGCCCTACGTTACAAGATCGACATCGAATTCTTACTTCTTACTTTTCTCGTCCCGGCATCGTGAAGGAGATCGCCTTGAGTTCCGCAGCCAGGCTTTTTGCCTGCTCGGCCGTGAGTTCGACCAGCGGCGGCCGCACCTTCGCCCACGCCGGATTTTTCTCGTAAATCGCGATGGCCTGCTTCAACGCGGCGATCATTGGATACTTTTTGCCGAAGAGATTGCGTACGACATCTAGCTTTGCCTGCTGCTCGTCGGCATCTGCATTCTTAAATTCCGAATAGAGTTTGTAAATTGCGGCCGGATTGACGTTGGCGGTTGCGGAAATAGTGCCGACGCCACCATTCCGCATGTTGGCGAGCAGGAAAGATTCGCTGCCGACGAACACGTCGAAAGTGCGAGCCGCACGGGCAGTTGAAATCGCCCGTCCGCCTCGGACGTTGAACGCGTCGTGGAAAGTCTTGGTGTTATTCCAATCGCCTGAACTGTCTTTCATCCCGGCGATCGCGTTCGGATACGCCTTGAGCAAGCGCTCGACCAATCCCGTGGTGATGCCGACCATCGCGACCGGCGGGATGTGATAGAGATAAATTTTCAACCGCGCATCGCCGACGCGCTGCACGACTTCGCTGAAGTATCGGTAAAGACCTTCTTCGCTGACTCCCTTATAATAGAACGGCGGCAGCATCAAAACACCCGCGCAACCATGCTTAACCGCTTGCGCTGTCAGCTTGACCGTTTCCGTGATCGAGCAGCAACCGGTGCCCGGCATCATGCGCGACGGATCGACTCCGGCCGCGACCAAAGCATCGAGCAGCGTCGCGCGCTCGTCGATCGACAGCGAATTCGCCTCGCTCGTCGTGCCGAACGGGGCGAGCCCGCAGTTCTGAGAAACCAGCCATTTGCAATGCGCGATGAATCGTTGCCCGTCCGGAGAGAGATCGGCTCTGAATGGGGTGACGACAGGGGCGAGGACGCCGCAAATGCGTTGAGTCATGGTTTCTCCCAAGCAATATATTCAGTGAGCAGCGCTAATAACACGTAAACGTAAGTCTTCGTAATTACACGTCACGCCGTAGCCCTTGGCTTGCCGTAACTTCAGTAATATTCCCGAACAAAGACCATTGTGGAAAGTCTGTGAGCGACTACAGTAGGCAACTGCCGCATCCATTTACTACCTGGTTCTCCGATCTTCATCGGTAGCACGAACCCGATGGCCTTTAGCTGCGATTTCTGCAGCAATTCAGTAATTAGAAAGTTTAGTCTCATGATTAAATCAATCGTTGGTATTGCATTCGCCACAGTTCTGTTCGGTTCCGTGGCTTTTGCACAAACATCGTCAACCTCCACCACCTCTACAACGGGGACCAATGGAGTGACGGAAACCACCACTACCACCACCGAAAGTAATGGCGTCGTCACGGAATTTACTCCGGGACATCACCTCTTCCTGAAAACTGAAGCGGCCCAACCGGTTCAGTACAAGTTCAGCAAGACCGTCACCTACGTGACTTCGGACGGAAAAGTGATCGAAGCTTCGAAGATCCGAAAAGATTCGAAGGTCCACGTTCACTACATCAAACAAGGCGACGACATGCTCGTCGATAAGGTCATCGTTCAAGACCGCGACTAAGATGGTGAATTTGCTTGGTCACTCGTGACCAGGCTTGCAAATCTCAGCGCCTGGCGGATCGAGACAAGTGCTCGCCGCCAGGCGTTTTGTTTTGTTTTTGCTCGGGGATCCTTCGTCTTGACGGATGAAGTAAGAAAGAGTCCGGCCCGTCCCTGCCCTAACGAATCCGAGAATTCACTTTAGTGAACAATGATTCGGTAAATGATGACGCCTAACAGTAATACGCCTGCAACCGTTAGCAGGACCCGCTTCAACTCCACTCTTGCCCACGGCACATCTACGATGGCTAAGGGAAAACAGTGGCGACAACGGCTATCCGCGATCGCCAAGGCGTGACCGCAAGTGCGGCAGGATTCTAACGACATTTAATTTCGCGAACCGGTTAGATTCGGCGGCAATGCTTGCGCAAATAGCGACCGGCGCCTGCCCGGCACAGATTCTGGAAAAGCTTCGGCGGCCTCGCGCATCAATTGCGACTGCGTCGCGAGATTGACCATCCGTTGCAAGTTGCACTCGACCTGCGCAGCATTGCTCGATGTCCGTTGGATATCGACAAGGGTCTTACGTTGGTCCGCGTCAAGATTCGAGCCCCACGCCATGGCCTCCTCCGTACTGGCGAAAACCGGAACAGCGAGTCTTTTAATGCGTCTCAACAAAGCCAGGCCGATGTCTGAAATTGCAACGTTCCCAGCCAAATCCACCAGCCATGTGGTGAGCCCATCTTTGTTTCTGAAAGCGGAATTAATCATACCGTGAAGTCCTGGTTTTGGTGCAGAGGGAAGAGGCCGGCACCCGCGCGGTCGATTGACGCTGCGATTTGTTAGGTCGAAAACCCTACAGCCGTTATCGGTATTACCTAATGGTATTAAAAGATCGACATCTCCGTTCATCCTTCATCCTTCATCCTTCCGCCTTCATCCTTCTCTCAGTCGCGTGAGGCGACAGCCTTTTACGCGATCTTACTTTCCGCCATTCGCCTCCCGCCCCAAAACAAAAAAGCCGCCGAGGATTTCCCCCGGCGGCTTCTCGAAATTAACTTCTACCTTCTTACTTTCTTATTATCCCATCCCGAGGGAATCGAGCGTCGGCTCGTCGATCATCGCCGTCGGAGTGAGTCCTTGATCAGCCTGGTAGCCGGCGAGCGCTTCCCGGGTCAACGGCCCGAGCAATCCGTCCACTTCACCTCTGTAATAGCCCATCTGCTGCAGCTCGGCTTGCACGTCCGCGATCACGCGGTCCGGCGGCTCAGCACGGTGACCCACATAAATCGGGGCATCGTAGGCATAATACTCGGCCGAAGGCTCGTAACCCCACGCCGGATACCAGTAGCCGTTGTTCCAGTAATAGTAACCGCCACCGATCAGCTCCACGCGATTATAACGCGAGCTGTACCAGCCGCGATCGTGCCGTTCCGGATGATACGATCGGTATACTTCATATTGGGGACCCTGCCAGCGATCGCTTCCTTGAATCCGAAAGCTCGCGTTGAACGTGACCGGCGGAACCTTGTCCGGCCTCGGCTGCGCACGGAAGTTCACGTGCTGCTGTTTGATTTGCTGCACTTGCGCCTTGACCTGTTGCACCTTCTGCGGATCCGCCTTGACTGCCGCATTAGCGCCCATCGTTTGTTGGCCGGGGGCCGCAACTGATGGCGCTGCACTTGCCGCTGCCGCGACTGTTGGAGCCGCGCTTGCTGAAGCCGCTGTTACCGGCGTAGCACTTGCCGCTGCGGTTGCACTCGGCGATGCCTTGGCGTTTGCGCCAGTCGCCTTCATCTCTTTTTCGCCACGCTGCCCAGCCTGATGCTTCGCACCTGGCGTCGCACTGGCAGTCGGTTGACCCGAAACATCCGTTCCGGTAGTAGCGGAGGTCGCAGTTTTCTCAGTGGCTCTAGCCTTTCGGCCTTTTCCTGTACCCTGCTCGGTCGTCACTCCGCCGCCGGTTTGACCGGAAACGCCCGTTTCCGCTCCCGTGGCGGTGGCAGATTTCTCAGTCGCTTTAGCCTTTCGACCTTTTCCTGCACCCGGCTCACTCGTAACGCCGGTCTCTTTCATCGCGCCGGTCTGCTTTGCCGTGGCCTCAGGCTTCGCGACGTTCGCCCCGGGCTGTGCTTCGGCCGCGTGCGTTTTTGGTCCGGCCTGCTGGGTCTTTTCAGCCCCCTGCTTCTTGCCTGCCCCTGGTGACTGCTGTTCTTCTGGCTGTTGCGCCATCGCGGCTCCAGCCAGCGCTAGCGAACAGCCTATTAGTAAACTGGTAAATTTTTTCATATTAATAATCTTTGGTCGTTGGAAGTTTGCGATCTATTCAAGCGCCTGCGCGCTCGTCATAACAAAAAGATTACGCGGCTCAACCCGCGATTGGCCGTCTCCTTCGCATTCCGAAATCCGAAATTTCCTCCCCTTCTCCCAATTAACCGATAACAATTAACCGCGCGACACGGGCGCGCTCCTTCCTAATTCTTCCTTCTTAATTCTCACTTTCTTGTGTAATTCTTCCTTCGAATTTTAAGTGCCCCTCGATTAGTTTCTACCGGTTAAATTGTTAACGGCTGATGGGTGTCCGGCCGCAACTTATGTGCGTCGCGCCGTCAATCCGGACCTGTTAGCGCAGGCGGTTATTGTCTAACGACCGGTAAATGTCTGTCGTTAGACCCATCGTTTTGTTTTGACAGTTACATTAAAGAAGAGAGACTCGGGCAATGACGCAAAACATTATCCGAGTAGCTCTTATGACGACAGCGCTAGGGCTCGTGATAAACGAAGCGGCTGGGAAGGACCAGAACGATTGCAACAACCTATTCGGCGCTGCAAACATCCAGAAGGTAGAGACCTTCACGATCAACACAGACAACGCGGACTTCGGGGACGAGCTTCACCTGTTCGGTGCGCCGCAGGGAACTGCCGTCGTTTGTTGGCTCAACAACGGAAGGGTTTCAGTGATAGGAAAACTGTACTCCGACGCCCGCGAGCCTCACATTTCGCGCATCGAGGTCGTGTTTCGTCGCACCAACGGACAATTTACAGATATACGAAGATCGAGCGTAGCTACGCAAGGTTTACCGGTGGGTCCGGTTCCTCAGCATGATATACAAATCAATTCGCCCAACGGGAATTTTGATCGGGTAGGCATCCGATTGATCTCGGTGTTCCCAGACACCGGTCTTCGTCCACGCGGAAGAGTTGTTGCGGAAAGACTCTTTAGACGACGGGGTAATTGACCACAGATTACTTGCCGCCCTCCGGCCTCGGCTTTCTATTATCCCTGTCTTGGAACGGGACCTGATCATTTCAACGGCGCACTGCGATATACGGTTGCCGCTTTCTAAAACAGCGTCTTCGCAAGATCGAAGGCTTGGAGAAGAAATACGACGAAAAGTCTTTGCCGCGATCAAACAATTGATTGCGCCGCCATCTCCGGCAAGAAAACGCATCGGCTTTCATCCAGATAAATAATGTCAGTCGCTCCCTTCAGCCTTCCGACATCCGACCTCTGACCCCTGCTGTCCGTCGCGTGAGGCGCAAGCCTTTTACGCGATCTAATTTTTCCTTTCCCCAGCCCATCTTAATTCATAATTCTTCCTTCGAATTTCAAATGCCCCTCGGTTAACTTCTCCCCCAGATGACTCCCGCAGAGTTTAAAAGAAAATGGGCGAGGTATTCAGGCAAGGAAACCGCCGCATATCAGGAGCACTTCGATGACCTATGCGCGTTGCTAGGTCAGCCATCGCCCGCTGCCGCTGACCCGACGGGGAGCGAATCCTTTTGTTTCCAGAAGCGCGTTGTCAAAGATGAAGAGCTTTTTGCTCTGCAAGACTCAGGAAAAATTGCAGAAGAATCTAACGGATATCGTGAGCGCGGTTTCGCCGACGTCTGGAAACGCGGTTTTTTCGCGTGGGAGTACAAAGGCAAAAAGAAAAACCTCGACGCCGCTTATCAACAGCTTCTGCGGTATCGCGAATCGTTGCTCAATCCGCCGCTTCTTATTGTTTGCGATTTCGACCGCTACATCATCCGAACAAATTTCAATGGCACGGTTCAGGAAACCCATGAGTTCACGAACGCCAACATCGACAGTCCACAGGTTCTGTCTTGGCTGCGGGCGACTTTCACTGACCCGGAGTTTCTTAAGCCGCAGCGGACGACGGCCGAAGTCACAGAAAAACTCGCAGGACAGATTGCTGCGGTTGCTCGTTCGTTACAGGAACGCGAGTCGATTGAATTGGCTGACGCCAAAACGCGACGCGAACATTCCGTCGCGCAACGTAAGAACCTTCGCATTGCGCGTTTTCTGAACCGCATCGTCTTCTGCTTCTTCGCCGAAGACACGGGCTTGCTTCCCGCAAATCTCGTTACGGAAATTTTCAAAGCCGGGGTAGACGATCCCGAACATTTCTCCGAAACACTTGAAGAATTGTTCGCAACGATGGCTAGCGGCGGACGCTTTGGCACACACAAGATTCGGCATTTCAACGGCCATCTTTTTGAAGAAGCGACTGTCTTTCAATTAAACGAAGACGAAATCGGCCGCCTTGCGACCGCCGGTGAAGCAGACTGGCAATTCATTCAACCGAGCATCATGGGGAATCTCTTCGAGCGCGGCCTTGATCCGAACCAGCGCGCACAGATCGGCGCGCATTACACAAGCGAGGAAGACATTCTAACAATCGTCGAGCCGGTATTGATGGCACCGTTGCGTCGTGATTGGAGCACGTTGAAAGCAAGCCTCGCTTCCGCTTACGCAAAAGCCAAAGGCAGCAGTGCAGATCGCGCAAAGCTCACCGCGTTTCACAACAAACTAGCAGCCATTACTGTGCTCGATCCTGCCTGCGGTAGCGGCAACTTTCTTTACGTCTCGCTTAAACTTCTTCTCGATCTTGAAAAGGAGGTAATCGCCTTCGCCACGCAGCTTGGCTTCATCTTTAGGTCTCGCCTGAATGTCCAACAACTAAAGGCAATCGAGCTCAACGCCTACGCCTTCGAACTTGCGCAGGTCGCAGTTCAAATCGGTTATTTGCAGTGGCGGCGCGACAACGGTTTTCAAAATGCCGAAGAACCAGTCTTGCAAAATCTCGATAGCTTCCAAAACGAAGACGCGCTTCTTGTGCCGCATTTCCGCAGCAAACCGAAATCTCTAAAGGAAGCGAGGGCCGGCGAGCATGCTTCCGATGATGCGCTCAAGTTCTACACTGAACGCGAATGGCCCGAATGCGATGTGATCATTGGCAACCCGCCATTCTTGGGCGGGAAATTTTTGCGACGCGAACTCGGCGATGAATACGTCGACGCAATTTTCACGGCCTACAGCGATCGCGTGGAACCGCAGGCTGATCTTTGCTGTTATTGGTTTGAGAAAGCGCGCGAGCTGATCGAACACGAGGATTCCAGACGCGCCGGCCTCCTAGCAACGCAAGGAATCCGCGGCGGAGCGAATCGTGAGGTACTGAAGCGCATTAAAGAGACCGGCGACATCTTTTTCGCCATTAGCGATCGCGAATGGATTCTCGCAGGCGCAAACGTGCACGTCTCCATGATTGGTTTTGATAACGGTTCCGAAAAGTCACGAACGCTTGACGAAAAATCAGTCGTGGAGATCAATTCCAATCTCAGCGCGACTAGAGCAGACATTACGACTGCGCACCGACTCGCCGCGAATCTAGGTATCGCATTCCAAGGTCCAGTGAAAGTTGGCACATTCGAACTTAGTCCGGGAATCGCACTCAAGATGTTGCAGGCACCAAATCCCCACGGACGTCCAAACTCAGACGTGCTACTTCGCTGGGTTAATGCTCGGGATCTAACATCGCGGGATCGAGAGTTTTGGATCATCAATTTCGGAACGCGCACCGAAGAAGAGGCGAGTTTGTACGAGGCGCCGTTTTGGCATGTGGAGCTCACCATCAAAGCGGACAGACTAACGAACCGCGACAAGCAGCGGCGGACAAATTGGTGGCGTCTCGGTCGAAGTGGCGAAGATTGGGCGACAGCCTCCGCCGGTCTTGAGCGAACAATCTTCACGCCGCGCGTCGCGAAGCACAGGCCTTTTACGTTTGTAGCTGGCACGATTCTGCCTGACTCAGCCGTTGTCGGATTTGCGCGCAATGATTACTATTCCCTCGGCGTTTTGCATTCGCGCTTTCATGAAGTGTGGGCGCACTCGCAAGGAACGCAGTTGCGCGAGCGCGAGAGCGGTTTTCGCTACACGCCGACGACCTGTTTCGAAACCTTTCCGTTTCCCGAGGCTAACGAGCAACAAAAGATAGACATCGCCGCCGCGACGAAGGAATTGAACGAGCTGCGCGAGAACTGGCTCAACCCGCCGGAGTGGACCACCACGCGCATGCTCGAATTTCCCGGAGCGGTCGACGGGCCTTGGTCACGGTTCGTGATCGATGCTAACAAGCGCGGCATCGGTACGGTCCGTTACCCGAGCGTCGAACCGCGCGATGAAGATTCCGCGAAGAAACTGGCCAAACGCACTCTAACTAATCTCTACAACGAACGTCCCGCCTGGCTCGCCAACGTCCACGCCAAACTCGATGCCGCCGTCGCCGCCGCGTACGGCTTCCCGGTCGACATGACCGACGAACAAATTCTCGAACGCTTGCTCGCGCTCAATCAGCAGCGCATCCTGGATGAGAAGCCAGCGACGAAGAAACAGCCCCGCGTTTCTCGCGCCAAGACAGACGAAGAATTCGTATGAGCTCGCTGGACTTGTATTTCACCGACGTCTTCGCGGTTGGAGAAGAAAAGCTACAGAGCTACGGCGCGTTCGACATCTCGCTCGTGGTCGACCTACCATTGTTTATTGACCCATTTCTTTTGTTTCAGAGCAAAAACGACCGGTACCAGGAATTACACGCTTCCATGATTGCGTATCTCCGGTACTTGAGGGACAACGCGAGTGCTGCGTTGAAAAATGAAGCGCTCCTGCGGCACTTGTATCGGTTTCCCGAAGTAACGCAGAATTGGCTAGGCTTCACACTCGATAGCAACCGCGGTCGCGGTCTCGGAATGGATTTCGCAACAGCATTGGCGGCAAATCTGGACGGGATTTTTGAGAGCTTCGGCGATGAACAAATCACGCGTGGTACGCACCTAGAAAAGCTCTGTCTTATTAAGGAGGGCGTAGGTAGAGATATGATTTCTGACTTCACAACGAATCTCATCAAGGGATTCTTGTGTGAATACACTGAGGAATTCACGCGCTTGAATTTAGAAGAAGGTGCGACCAGCCGCTTTTCTGTGCCGCACGCTGCATTTGATTACGACTTGGGCGCTTGGATGCCGCGAAACTATGTACTGCCGAAGTTTGGGGGCGACTACGTCTTATTGACGCCGCGTGATATCCTAACAAAAGACGACACGTGGATTAATAAGGCTGACTTCGTTCGGGATTATGACGACATCCCAACCGCTATTCCAAATGAAGAGCTACGTAACCGTATCGACACTTACTTTCGTTCGATTCTACCGCCAAATCCCTCGGCGAAGGAAGCGACGAGAGCGATACAAAAGACGGCACTTAAGTTTCCCCAACTCATCGACTACTATATTCGGCTCAAAGAGAATCGAGGTGCAGAGGCTGAGCGTCAGAGTAGCGAAAAAGTTCAAGCATCTGTTTCGCTGTTTGTTGACCAGGCCCGGCAGTTAATACGAATTCTCAATGGCGAGACAGATTTTTACCGCGAGCCGCTAACAACGAAGGACGCAGCGCGAACGAAAGTCATGTTTCTTAAGGACGTAATCGAAAACAAGGGCGGACACCGTATTTTCTATGTCCGAGGGGAGCCAATAAAGCGCGAGCAAGACCTACAGATCTTGTATCGACTGGTCTGGCACGGCACAAAATTCGACGTTAGCCGTGAAGCCAACGACGGCCGCGGCCCAGCCGATTTCAAAGTCTCGCTTGGCGCTGCTGATAAGACGATCATTGAGATGAAACTCGCCTCAAACCGTGCGCTGCAACGAAATTTAGAAAACCAGGCGGAGATTTACCAAAAGGCAAGTGATGCAGATTCGGCCTTAAAGGTGATTCTTTTCTTTACCGAGCATGAAGAACGACGGACAAAAGCGATTTTGAAGGCATTGGGTATCGATAAGTCAAAGGACATTGTTCTTATCGACGCCCGTGATGACAACAAACCCTCTGGCTCAAGAGCATAAGACTAACGATGCCGATCCCAAAATACGACGAAATGACATTGCCGATTCTGCAAATCCTCGCAGACGGTGCTGAACATTCGCAAAGCGAACTCGCTGACAAAATGGCAGAGCATTTCAAACTCACGCCTGACGAACGAGCCCAGAGACTTCCAAAAGTTCGCGCCACGTATCTGCGTCACCGATTGGGCTGGGCGGGGTTCCGACTCCGCCGCGCAGGATTAGCGGATAATCCGCGGACGGGAACGCTCCAAATTACGGAACAAGGCCGTAAGTTTTTGGCAACAAATCCGACCCAACTCAGAAGAAAGGATTTCAATCAATTTCCCGAATGGGTCTCGTTCTACCAAGAAGTAAAAAAGAATCGCCGCGAGCGCGAAGAGACAATACCGGAAAATGACTCAGACGATTTGCCGGACGAAACACCCGAAGAGAGAATCGGTGCGGCTTTCACCGAACTAAACGAAACCCTTGTTACTGATCTTCTTTCACAACTTGCGAAAGTCGATCCGTTTCGCTTCGAACGCGTGGTTCTCGATCTTTTGGTCGCGATGGGATATGGAGGCTCATTCAGAGAAGCCGCCGCGGTCACACAAAAAACCGGTGATGAAGGAATAGACGGAGTGATCAACGAAGACCGTCTCGGTCTAGACGTCATCTACATCCAAGCAAAGCGCTGGAAAGCGAACGTCGGCCGCCCCGAAATCCAAAGTTTTGTAGGTGCGTTAGCAGGTAAGAAGGCAAGCAAAGGAATCTTCATCACGACCAGTTCCTTTCATGGCAATGCAAGCGAATATGCCGCAGGCGTGCATAACAAAGTGATTCTTATCGATGGTCGCCGATTGGCCGAGCTAATGATCGAGCACAACATCGGCGTCGCTGAAGAACACGCGTACAGCGTCAAGAAGATCGACAGCGACTATTTCGAAGAGGCGTAACGCAGCATATTCAAGGTTATGGTAGCGCAAGTCGATTTTTGACTGGTGCAGACTTGCCTCGCTGGAGTAAATTAAGCTTTCATCACTTTGCTAGGGTGAGCCTTTCAAACAATAATATCCCACAAATCATTGAGCAGGCGGCTAGGAGTCCGCTTGGAATCTTTGCTTTGATGATCGTTCTACTCTCGGCCATCGCGATCGCCTTCTTCAAGAAAGGGCGGCCCGTAATGCAATTCATAGTTTTCTTAATCTTGTTCGCAGGCGTCGTATGTTTCGGCGCAGCAATTTCTCGCGTTGCACAGAATATGAATGCCGGCTCTGCCGTAGCCGCGCCACACCCCTCGGTGGATGATAATCTTACTCGTAACTCTGCCCCACCGTCATCGCCACTGCCTCAGACACAGAATTCTTCACCGTTCGCCATTGCGACCCCTGTCGGCATAAACCAAGAACAAAAAAATGAGAACGGAACCGCCATCCAAATTGGAAACGCTCGGGATGTTAGCATCGCCCCAACCCCGAAAGATTAGCTGCGCATTAATAGGTCTATTACTGATGGGCCACTGCGGGGCTAGGGCGCAATCGGAGCAGTCGCAAAAAAATGAGAGCGGCAATGCTATTCAAATTGGCACTGCTCATGACGTCAACATTACCATCGCGCCTAAAGACAAGCCGAGCATGCAAACGAGAGAGCAAAAGCCTGTTCCGCCGCTTATTGCTGTTGAAGAAGCGTGGAAATCAATGCTGCGCCTCGGCAAGATGGATTCCGAACCTACAGACGCACAAATTCTCAAAATTTTGCCATCGTTTGCCCAGCCCAAGGATGATCAGGAACGAGAGCGCTTAGCACAAGAATATCGTGAACTTTGGCCTCAGCTCAGGAAGCTGAAAAGCCTACCGTTTGTTGAGGACTGGAAGCAGGTTGCGTCAAAACCGTTAGACGACAAAGGCAGCAAAAGGTTGACGTTTCACGCAACATTCCAGCCATCGCCAGTTGTTTACAATAACCGTGGGCGAATGTTGGCACCGCCGTTCGCGGAAATTGCAGTCGATATGGACAAGGACGGTGTGCCACATGGCTTTATTTCTAAGGGATACAATCCGTACGAAGACGCGCTTAAATAGAGTGCTGATTGTTTATCGATTCGCTTGCGCGATCTCTATCGTCGAAGACCGGTAAGACGCCTCGCCCACTTTTCCGAAATCGCGAATGATCTGAAACGCTAAGATCGACATCTACAGCGCAACGCATTGAATCTCTCGTCCATCATAGCCTTCTTCACTGAAGCTACGGCGAGCCGGGAGCGGCTTACGATCGACGGTTCGTCCGGCTAGAATTTCGTCAACTGGAGTTTTCTCGGCTCTATCGCCGTTCAGGAAGCGACGGCAGTTGGAGGACTGGCGTCGGTTTTGTTCTTTCGATAAACGCGATAAATGCGCACGCAGTTGTAAACAATAACTACCGAGAAAAGCACGTACCCAGTGTGCGTCAGAATGACAAGTCCAACGTAAAGCGCGACTCCAAGGTCTTCGTAGAGCGGCTTCAACCCTTCCGAAAAGGGCCAGGTTACAATGTAAAAAATCATCCCCCAGTTTTCTCCAAAGATGGCGAAGGGCCCTAACAAAACGGTCGTCCAGATGGCGATCGCCCACACGAGCCAGGCGGGTTTTTCTGGCGGCCGCAATAGTTCGTTGAGCCACTTCTTCATCTTTGTTCCCCTACGGCACGTTCAAATTGTTCCCGTTCTTTGGCAAACTCTTGTTTGCTGTACACAGTCTGGTCGCCGAATCGTTTCGCGATCAATGTTTGTATTGCTGCAATTCGTTCCTCGATCTTTTTGCCTTCTGATTGGTCAGGGTGACCGAAAGTCGCCATCAGGTCCGGCTTAATTGCGCTCCACGGTGTTTGCGCTCCGGATCGATCCGGAATGAGCTCGTATATCGCCTTGGCGGCTTCAACTGCACGGGTCGAATTGTTGTAAGGCCGGTCCGGCTCATGACCCCTTTCCCGCGTATCAGCGTGTCCCATCGGTATGCTCCAGTGCTCGCGCGCGTTGAATTTGAAACTCCAGTACGCGGTGAAGGTTTCATGTGAAAAGGTGTCGGCGAAAACATGCAATCGCCAGCCAGCGCGATACTTCGCAGTTGGATCGCCAGCGACCCAGTCATCGAATGCTACTTTCAGGGCTTCTCGCGCATCCGCGTCGTTTCGAACCGTGGCCCTGCCCCGACTGGAATTGATGAAGTGAAACTTCGCGCGTGTAATCGGCCAACGAAAGATCGGTTCGGTATAACGATTATCATCCACGTATTGCGAAAACCCCGCGAGTTGATGGGATGTGCCGGCGTTAAAGCCTTTGCATCGCAGTAAAAGATAAACCACGTAGTAGTGGAAATCCTCCTCATAAGCAGAAACGCTTGAGGGAATAAGAAGCAGGCTGAACATCGCGCAACACAACATTGCTCGCTTCCAAAATGCTCGAGGGGGCATGTCCGCGTTTCTACCGCAGCCGACGGCGATTGCCTAGTCAAATTAGACCAGAAGTCCTAAAGTTTAGATCGACAAGCACACCATCAACTCTTGCCGCGCTCGCGTGCCTCTTGTGCCGTCAATGAAAGAAGCGCGGTAACACCAGCCCGAGAAAGTCGCTTAGGCCGTGCCCGATCATGTTCGCTACCAGGTCGCGCCGCCACAGATAGAATAGGGTTAGCACGGCCCCAACCACGAATGCGATGATGATGTTCGGGATTCCGCCAGTCCAATGCGTTGCCGCAAAAATCAACAATGGAATTGCCGCGGACAGAAATCGGCCACAACCAATCGACTCGAGCCGTTCAATCGCGTAACCGCGGAAAAATAGTTCTTCCACAATCCCGGCCCGAATCACGGCCACCGTCTCAAACCATATCGGCATTTTGTTAAACTCAGCCGAGCCCGGGCCATGCCCGTAGCCGGTGAACATGATAACGATCCATGCCGTGACGCCGCAAAGACCAGCAAGAATGCAACCGAATCGAACCGATTGACGCCAGGGCTCAACGCCCAGACGGATGGAGCTTAGCGGCAACTTTTCGCCGCGCCGGATCAGAAGAATAAGAAGAGCGGCCATGATCCAGATCACGAGTTCTCGGCAGAGATCGGCAGGGATCGAGTTGGACACGCCCAAGGCCCGAAACGTGAGCCGCAGCGCGATAAAGCCGAAAAGGGAAATAAACAAACCAACCCAGGTAAACAGAGAGATTTTCGAGCGCATCCGATGTTAGAAACCCAGTACTACCACACTCGGTTATAGAGGGCGGACGAACCGAGCACGAAACTTTTCGTTGCCCGAAGACTGCAAAAGCGAACCCGACAGATTCGATTGCCCGCAATCGCTACTGATCTAAACCGCTGAGATCGACAAGGGATCCGGCTGAAGCCAAGCGTCATGAACCGAAACGCGAACTTCGTGTTTGTTCGTGCCGCCTTAATTCGATTTAATCGAAAGTGATGGAACCAGGTGAAGCTCTGTCGACCGCCGCCCAGATCGCGGTGGCGCTGGCCGGATTTGCCGGAGTGGTGGTGGCGTTTCGCAGCGGACCGCTGCACGAATGGTCGGTCTTGGATAAGTATCGCTTGTGGCTATTGCTGGCCAACGCCCTTGTCCCTCTCTTCACGTGTTTGTTCGGCATGCTCCTGCTCACGATCAAACCAATGCCCCCATCCATCTGGCGCTATTGCAGCGGGTTCTCGGTCCTTTTGATTATTCCCTTTGGTTTATTGAGCCGACGCCGCCAATCACAACTCGGGCCGACGTTAATCAAGGAGATCGGGAGCTACCGTTATCTTTTTTATGCGATCAGCATCCTGGGCATCGCGATGGGTCTCTTGCAGGTTTACAACGCTCTGGTCGTGGGAGTGTTTTGGTTGTTCTACGCCGCCGTTGTTTTCCAACTTGCCATCGGCGCTTTGCAATTTGCGCGCATGATTCTGCTGCCGCCGCACGCAAGCAAGACTTAGTCATGAGCAAAAAATCCAAAAAACGATGGCTGAGCGAGCCTGAAAAACACGATTATCCGGCGGCGGAATCGTATTTAACTTTGCTCTATGATGAGGAAACGGCGGCCAAGTATGCCAAAGCCCTGTCCCGTGCGCCCATGACATCGTTTGCGGCGAAAGATATCTTTCGCGCCTCGCAGTTACCTTTGCTGGGCTCAAATAATTCGCACGTGCGGAAAAACCAAAAGAAGCTTGCCGCCGGAAAGAAGCTTTCGCCTCTCCTCCTGGTCAGAGATCTAGCTCATGGAAAGCTCATCATCGCAGACGGCTATCACCGAATGTGCGCCGTCTATTCGTTCGATGAGGACACTATTGTTCCATGCAAAATCGTCTAGCAACCATGTCGTAGCCGGTGGGCCCCCGTCCCCGCGATTATCGGCGCCGAAATCGCGTCTCATCTGAAGAAGTGGAAGAAAGCTCGCGGCGGCGCAGATTTCATGTAGGTAACACATCGGAACACCAAATCCTCGGAGCAGCCAACGGAAACGAATAAGAGAATGAAGATCGTCGTTATCGGAGGCAGCGGCCTCATTGGAGCAAAGGTGGTAAACAATCTTCGCCAACGTGGCCATGAGGTGGTGGCAGCGTCGCCTTCTACAGGCGTGAACACGCTCACTGGTGAGGGATTGGCTGAAGCGCTGGCAGGCGCTCGGGTGGTAGTTGATGTGGCGAACTCACCCTCATTCGAAGACAAACCTGCTATGGAATTTTTCGAAACGTCGGGTCGCAATCTTCTTGCCGGGGAAGCGGCCGCGGGCGTGGGACATCACGTGGCTCTGTCGGTAGTCGGCACCGATCGCTTACTCGCAAGTGGTCCCGGTTCCTTAAGTGGTTACTTCCGCGCGAAGATGGCCCAGGAAAATCTGATCAAGGCTTCCGGGATTCCGTTTACGATCGTCCACGCAACGCAGTTCTTCGAGTTTGTGAAGGGCATAGCCCAATCCGCGACCGACGGTTCAACAGTTCGGTTATCACCGATCCTTATGCAGCCCATTGTTTCGGATGATGTCGCGGCAGCGGTGGCTGATCTTGCCCTTGGGCAACCGATTAATGGCATGATCGAAGTGGCGGGGCCTGATCCGATACGACAGGATGAACTTGTCCGGCAGTTTCTCAGTGCGACGGGCGACGCGCGGAAGGTGGTCACTGACGTCGATGCGCGCTACTTCGGTATAGAGGTGAACGATCAAAGCCTCGTTCCCGGCGCTAACGCCCGCCTCGGCCCGACGCATTTCAGAGATTGGCTAAGTCGTTCCACAGCTTCGCCACGCGGTTGAAAGAACATCAGAGAACAAAAGGTATAAGCTGTCTTACGCGCTGTTGATAACCTGAGCAGATTGGCTCTGTGGATGCGGAGCGTGTTCCTTCGGCGAAGGGAACCAATGCAGAGTGAAGCCTTGAAACGGAATTGATTCTCCCGTGCTCTCCCATTCCCAAACGCTGGGCGTTTGTTTGAATGGCTTAGGATGCGCTGCATCCAACAAAAACTCGATATCGGTGCACTTGTCGTTAACAACAACCACTCTGATGTGGTCGGCGGGCAACCGGGTAACCCACGTCGCATGATCGTTACGCCACCGGACTGCCCGCAGCTTAACCACGACATTCAGGGTGTCTTTGGGGTCAATGAAAAGATCATCTCTCACTCGTATCTCGCGTTCTTTCCATCCCAGCCGATCTTCGTCCGAAGCAACAGGGCAGTGAATAGTTTCGTCCCTAGAGCCCTCACGCCATTGCTTGATTGGGTTGTGCTTATTGTCGCTTATCAGTAAATCGGTGAAGCCGGTATATTTCGCGGGCAGCGGTACGCTCGGCGTAAACCCGTGGCTGATGTCCACCGGAATCTGCTCGTCCGTAAGGTTCCGCAGGCGATATCGTAGCTCCACGATAACCACCAGTAGGTCGTGCACGTCCGGCTCCCGATGGGGGTACAATCGTGCCACTTCCTTCGGGGGGTCTTCAAAGGTGTAAGTCACGACAATGTCCTCGCGCAGGAGCTTCATCTTATAGAGGTCTGCCACTTTCAGGGTCAGCCAGGGCGGTGCGAGACTACCTAACAGGTAGTTGAAAACACTCTTCGCAATCTCAGCCCGTTCTTGCGCAGCTTTGTGTTGTTCGCGGCTGTGGAAATTGAACTCGACCATGAAGGCTATTAATCCCGAGACGATGAAGGCGATTCCAACCTCTTCGAAGAAGCCCGCTTTTAGGAGTGCGTGGACCTCGCTGCGCGCAAACAGTTGGACTATTTCTTTCAGCAGCCTGTCCACACCGGCCGTGGACTCTGCTAGCAAGTCGGCAAAGAAAACGATGAACATGCCCACGACCGCAACAACGGCGGGGAGCACAGAACGTTTAAGCGTAACCCAGAAGAGGTGCCTTACGCGCTTCAGAAGCGCTCTGAATCGAGTCGACAAGAGCGCGGTTACAACCGTCACGAGGACGAGAATGAAGATCAGCCACAACAATTTCATAGCAACGGAGTGATTTAATATCTACTACGGCGCGGCAGCGAGAAAGTTCTTACCGCTGGGGCCGGGCTGGCTTTTCAACCGAACCTCGACATCTTCTGGTTGATGTGGAAGGCGGTGCCAGCCGCGCGGAAGTTTTAAAGGATGAACGGAATGATAACGTTTCACGCGCTGTTGATAATCCGCGTACTCGTTCGGAAACTGTTTGAGCATGACTTTTTCCTCGTGACGCAATTTTATCCAGAAGCTCAGGAATACGAGAGGCGCAGCGATAATTCCGGCGACATGTCCCAGCACGATCACGGTCGCAACGAACATCGTCAGTAATCCGGTATAAATTGGATGACGCACCAGCGCGTAGGGCCCAGAGGTAATCAGCTCGTGTCCTCCTTTTAACGTGACCACACCGCTCCAATTGCGTCCGAGAGTAAACCTCGCCCAAATACAAAACGCCAGGCCGGCGACGCATAAGACGACGCCGGTCCAGGCCAGCGCCTCAACGTGTGGAATGACGCGATGGCTAAGCGGATCGGATAGCCGACGGCCCTTCGTCAGCAAAAAACCGCCGACGAGTATCGGTATGACATAACGAATTCGTTGCCAGGTGCTCTCCCGATAGACAGATCGCTTGGTCCAGAAAGCCGCCAGTAACCAGATGCCAGTAAATAATATCCAGCAAGCGCTGATGATGTTGAGGGCCAAAGGGTAGGTCTGCATGCGGCTGCGCCGCGACTATCGATTATTCGTCAACGCATCGCCACCCCGAAGCCTCGATCTCAGATCGAAAAGCGGTCGAGATAACTAGCAGACTTAAGAAAGACTGGGGGCAAGCGTGTTGTTCCAGTAGCGTTAGGTCATGTGGAATATGTCGCTCGTCTGGTGGGAATTCGTTCTGCGCGGGATCATCATTTATGTTTTCCTGATTGTTCTGCTGCGATTAACCGGGAAACGGCAGGTCGGCCAATTGTCGCCATTCGATCTGGTTTTGCTCCTGGTCTTGAGCAATGCCGTTCAAAATGCCATGAACGGTGGCGACAACTCCGTCATCGGAGGGATGATTTCCGCAGTGACCCTGGTCGGGGTCAACTGGATCGTTGGGCTCCTCACATATCGAAGCAAAAAGCTGGAAGCTTTGGTCGAAGGAAGGCCGGACGTGCTCATCCGCGATGGCAAGCTTTTCCAGCAAACTTTGGAGCATGCCCAACTCACCCGTCACGAGGTAATGGCTGCCCTGCGCGAAGCCGGATGCGCCAGCATTGAAGAGGTGCGAGCCGCACTGCTTGAGAACGATGGCTCGATCAGCGTCATACCCAAAAGCAAATGACCCGTTTCCCAGAAAAAATTGCCGGCGGGGTTCGCCGGTGACCTAAAGCGCTAAGATCGACAATCGCCAAGAAAAACAAAAACTCCTCGGCGAAATAACCGGCCAAAGCCCATTTGCGATCTTGTGCTGGCTTAACGGGAGAGGATAGAATCGCCGTGTGCCGAAGTACTGGTTGATCAGCGATCGTAATAACGGTGGGATCGGTCCGGGAATAAACAATGCGGGGCTCACCTACTGGGTGAGCGATGGCGGCGATCTAACGAACATCGCCAATTGGCAAAAGACGACCGCCGCGAATTTTCAAAAGCTGCTCGCCGGCGCGGCTGACAGCTTTCCCGCTGATGTTCCCAATGAGCAACAAAGCCACGTCACGCTTCTGGTTCACGGATTCAATGTGAGTTTCCAACATGCCGCCGGTTTTTATCAGAAGATCTCGGATAGCTTGTTCACTGGGGCTAACAGCCTGAATGGCCTCTGCGTCCTCTACGATTGGCCGTCGCTCGGAAGCGCTCTCGGGTACGAACCGGATCGGGCGCACGCTCGCGCCTGCGCCGCGGACTTGGCCGATGTCCTCTCAGCGATGTTCGACTATCTGGTGCTAAAGCAGAACGCAGCGATCAAGAATCCGGAGAACGCATGTAAAGCGAAGGTGTCGATGATCGCACACAGCATGGGGAATTACGTCTTGCAAAAAGCGATGGCTGCCGCCTGGACTCGCAAAAACCAACCACTATTGGCCAGTTTGCTTAATCAGCTCGTGATGGTTGCCGCTGATGTGGACAACGATCTCTTCGACGCTGGCGCGCCAGACAATGGTGACGGCGGCGCGGTCGTTAATCTGAGCTATAGGATCACGGCGCTCTACAGCGGCCGCGATGCTGTACTCGGAGCTTCAGCCGGGCTAAAACATTTCGGGACG
>Ga0209331_1000248_pt1 | contig 19732 bp, 15 predicted proteins | sample JacPinW_OM3H0_M3_FD_187971 | JGI IMG/M metagenome (GOLD analysis project Ga0209331, IMG submission 187971) | Forest soil microbial communities from Algoma, Ontario, Canada - Jack Pine, Ontario site 1_JW_OM3H0_M3 (SPAdes) (version 2) | ecosystem: Environmental > Terrestrial > Soil > Boreal...
AACAAAGAAAGCGTTTGGAGCACCTGTCAAAGAACGGGCCAATTAACAGCTGTGGACAGAGTTTTGCCCCAATTTTCGCGATTAAGTTCCCCGGCTGAACAGGCTGATGCGCATCGCGTATCGCCGAGGTAGCCGCGCAGTTACGGGCGACGGGGGGCTTCTCATGTATATCGGGCGTCTGAGCGCAGCCGTGCTTCTTGCGACAGCATTGGCCGCATGCAGTGCTACTCCTGAGACCGGACAAGGAGCCAAGGAAAACACGGGAACGCTGATTGGGGCTCTGACCGGCGGTTTCATCGGGTCCCAGTTCGGCGGCGGGACCGGCGAACGGATCGCTGCGGGAGTCGCAGGCGCGGCGATCGGCGGCCTGATTGGCAACCGGATCGGAGCGTCCATGGATGACGAGGACAAACAACGCGCTTACGCAGCACAAGTGCAAGCGCTGGAAAATGGCCGCTCCGGCGCAGCCGTGGCTTGGAAGAACCCCGACTCCGGCCGCCATGGAACTATTGTTCCAGGAGCAGCTTATGAGTCGAATGGGCTACACTGCCGCCCGTATACGCACACGATCTACATCGACGGTCGACCGCAAGTGGCCCGTGGGAGCGCGTGCCGCAACCCGGACGGGACCTGGACGGCGGTCGCCTGACGGGGCCGCACCGCCTGTCTTCCAACTCTGTTGAGTTGAACGAATTAGGCGGGCGCTGGTTAAATTTCAGTGAGTTGTGTCACATGGTCGCCGTGACTACGTCCGCTGCGGGATGTCGCGGCACACGTATGCGCTATCCATTGCACGGGTAGGGCCGGCATGATGTAACAGCCGGTGCGAGCGCCGCGGCCAAACGTCGCCGGCGGACACATCGCGTTGCACCGATCAGTTCGGGCTCATGGCACTCTGGTTCGCGCTTTCGCTCATGACAATTGGGGCGGTGTTTGCCGTCATGTGGCCGCTCGCGCGCAAGCCGGGGCAAGCGGAGGGTGCGAACGATCTTGCCGTCTATCGCGATCAGCTCGAAGAGGTTCGACGCGATAGAGCAACGCAATCCATCGGGGAGAAAGAGGCAGCAGCTGCCGAGGTTGAGATTTCCCGCCGTCTCATTGCTGCAGCGGATGCGATGCACATCAGCACAATCGCTCCAAGCGGGGCGATGACATGGCGGCGCCGCATGGTCGCAGCGGCTGTCCTGGCCCTGCTGCCGATCGGTGCTGCGGGGACCTACCTTGCACTGGGGTCGCCCAGCCTTCCGGACCAGCCCCTGGGTTCCCGGGTCATTGCATCGCGCGGCAGTCAATCGATCGACAGCCTCATCGCGCAGGTGGAAGAGCATCTCCGAAAAGCACCCGATGATGGTCGTGGTTGGGAGCTGATAGCGCCGGTTTACATGCGGCTGGGCCGTTTCGAGGATGCGGTGGCAGCGCGGCGCAATGCGCTGCGCCTCAACGGTGCGAATGCAGAACGCGAGGCTGCCCTGGGCGAGGCCCTTGTGTTTGCTGCAAATGGAGTCGTGACCGAGGAAGCCAAGACGGCATTCGACAGGGCACTGGCTTCCGATGCCGCTCAAGTCCAGGCACGATACTTCATCGGGCTCGCGGCGGAGCAAAATGATAACCGACAGCAAGCTGCTGAAATGTGGAAGGGCTTGCTCGCTGACGCACCTGCGGATGCGCCGTGGGCAGATTTCGTGCGCCGATCGCTCGAACGCGTCGAGCCCGGCGCAAGCTCTGCGGGCGGTCCGACGGACGAGCAGATCGGAGCTGCTTCCCAGCTTGATCCTGATCAGCGCAGCAGCATGATCCGCGGCATGGTGGCGCGGCTTGCCGAGCGTCTGCAGCGGGACGGCTCGGATCCGCAAGATTGGCTGCGGCTTGTTCGCTCGTATATGGTCTTGGGCGAACCTGACAAGGCGCGTGCTGCGGCAGGTAACGCGCGACGCGCGTTGAGCGGCGATGTCAACAAGCTGCAGCGGTTCGAGGACCTCATCAAACCTTTAGGTCTCGAGGGCTAGCGCAATGACTCGAAGGCAAAGGCGCCTTACGCTGATAGGAGGTGCGCTGGGAACGGTTGCGCTCGCGGTGGGGCTCGTGCTCTTTGCCCTCAAGGATTCGATTGTGTTCTTCAACTCGCCGACCGATCTCGTCGAGAAGCACATTGCGCCTGGGCAGCGCATGCGCGTCGGCGGGTTGGTGAAGGAGGGCAGCCTCTCGCGCGGCGACAACCTTGCCGTCCATTTCGCGCTGACGGACGGAAGCAGCGAGGTAACGGTTGCTTATCGCGGCCAACTGCCCGACCTGTTCCGGGAAGGTCAGGGAGCGGTCGCAGAGGGTGCTCTCGACATCTCCGGCACGTTCCAAGCCGATACGATTTTGGCGAAACATGACGAGAGGTATATGCCCAAGGAAGTGGCCGATGCTTTGAAGAAGCAAGGCCACTGGCAGGGAGATGATCAAAACAAAGACGCCGGTGCACCTCGAGGGACCGTCCAGTGATCGCTGAGCTTGGTCACTATGCGCTGGTTCTGGCGCTGGGCTTGGCATTGGTCCAGGCGAGCGTGCCAATGCTGGGAGCGCGCAAGAATGATCCCGTCCTTATGAGGGTAGGCAGCCCGACGGCCATTGCGCAATTCGCATTTGTGGCGATCGCTTTCGCCGCGCTGATCGCGTGTTACGTCCGATCGGACTTCTCCGTGATCAACGTGTTCGAAAACTCGCATTCCGCCAAACCCCTCATCTACAAAATCACGGGTGTTTGGGGGAATCACGAAGGTTCGATGCTGCTATGGGTGTTTATTCTTGCGCTGTTTGGTGCGCTTGTGGCCGCGTTCGGCCGCAATTTGCCGGACCGGCTCAAAGCCAGGGTATTGGGAGTCCAGGCTTGGATCGCGGTCGCCTTCGAGCTGTTCATCCTGCTCACTTCAAACCCGTTTCTGCGCATTCCCGACGCTCCGGTCGAAGGTCGCGATCTCAATCCGATCTTGCAGGATCCGGGTTTGGCCATTCACCCACCGCTGCTCTATCTCGGCTATGTGGGCCTTTCCATTTCATTCTCTTTCGCGCTCGCGGCGCTGATCGAGGGTCGTATCGACGCGGCGTGGGCGCGATGGGTGCGGCCATGGACACTCTTGGCCTGGATGTTCTTGACCCTCGGAATCGCGATGGGCTCCTACTGGGCCTATTACACGCTGGGCTGGGGTGGCTGGTGGTTCTGGGACCCCGTTGAGAATGCTTCGTTCATGCCGTGGCTCGCCGCCACCGCGCTTCTCCATTCCGCCCTGGTGATGGAGAAGCGTGACGCTCTGAAGGTGTGGACTATCCTCCTCGCGATCCTTGCGTTCTCATTGTCGCTCATTGGGACATTTCTGGTGCGCTCGGGGGTGCTTACCTCGGTTCATGCGTTCGCCAGTGATCCGATGCGCGGGGTGTTCATTCTCGCCATTCTGGTTTTGTTTATCGGTGGTGCGCTCGTGCTGTTCGCGTTGCGCGCTCCCTTGCTCAAGCAGGGTGGATTGTTTGCGCCGGTGTCGCGCGAAGGGGCCTTGGTGCTCAATAACCTCTTCCTGGTATGCGCCTGCGGGACCGTGTTCGTGGGCACGCTTTATCCGCTTGCCCTGGAGGCTCTGACCGGAGAAAAGATCTCCGTCGGCGCGCCTTTCTTCAACGGCACATTCGGTCCGCTGTTCGTGCCCATTCTGATCGCAGTCCCGTTCGGGCCTCTCCTGGCCTGGAAGCGGGGCGATCTCCTGGGCGCCGCGCAACGCCTCACCGGAGCGGCGGCCATTGCAGCAATAACTATTGCGGTCGTGTTCGCCGTTTCGCCGGGTGGCCCTGTTCTGGCGCCATTCGCCATGGGGCTCGCCTTGTTCGTGATGGCTGGTGCTTTGACCGAGATCATCGAGCGCACCGGAATGCTCAAGGTGCCGCTCGCTACGGCATTTGCACGCGCAAAAGGGCTTCCGCGATCAACCTGGGGCGGGATGCTGGCGCATTTCGGTCTTGGTATCGCGGTTTTGGGCATTATCGGCGAGACGCAATGGAGCGCCGAGCGCTTGGGAGAGCTCAAGCCGGGGCAATCCATCTCGATCCGGCAGTACGATCTCACCTTGGAGGGCACCAGCACGCGGCCAGGGCCGAATTATCGCGAGCTCGCCGCCCGCTTCGACGTGCGCCGGAACGGCTCATGGATTGGGGTCATGGAGCCGGCAAAGCGCGATTTCCCCTCGCGTGGCACCGCCACGACGGAAACGGCGCTGATGCGGCGCGGGCTTTCCCAGCTCTATGTCTCCCTGGGGGAGCTCAAGCCAGATGGTTCTGTGGGAGTGCGGATCTACTACAAGCCTCTCGTGCTGCTGATCTGGCTTGGCCCGGTTGCCATGGCAATGGGTGGGGCGCTGTCTCTTTCGGATCGGCGCTTGCGCGTCGGAGCTCCGAAGCCGGCGCGCAGCAAGACCGCGCTTGTCCCGGCCGAGTAGGCGCAACATGCGTTGGATCCCGCTTGTGGTCGCGATGCTTTGTCTCTGGGTGCTCCCGGCCGCGGCTGTGCAGCCCGACGAAATCCTCGCCGATTCGCAGCTTGAGGTGCGGGCACGCACGCTCACCAAGGAACTGCGTTGCATGGTCTGCCAAAATCAATCGATCGACGACTCGGACGCGCCGCTTGCTCGCGACTTGCGCCTGCTCGTCCGAGAGCGTCTGCAGGCCGGCGATTCGAACCAGGAGGTGATCGATTTCCTGGTCGCTCGGTATGGCGAGTTCGTCCTGCTGCGCCCGCGATTTTCCGCACATACGGCAATCTTGTGGCTTACCCCCATTGGCATTCTCTTGATCGGCGTATTTGTGTTCGTTCTCCTTTCGCGCAAACCGGCTAAGCCCGACACGGATCTCACGCCGCACGAGGAAACGCGGCTTTCCGAGATCTTGCGCCGCGATGGTGTCTGAGGCTGGAGTAGACTCCGGTCAATGTACGGTGGGCAAAGGCGCGCCTCTCCCATATCTCCGCGCGTTCAAAGACCTCGCGCGCCGTGCCCACGCGGAGAGGGGCTGCGATGCCGACCGCGTGCGCGCGGCGCGCGCTCAAGGTTACGCAGTGCGCGCCTTTGCGCACCCTACGACTCACGCATTACGAAAGTTTAATTTTGCCGTCAGCACCCTGTAAGGAGCACATCCCCATTTTGTCTGCCAAAGGCGGGGGCGCCCTGACGCGGTCTGCACTGCGGCAGCCTCGATGAGACGCTTCGAAAATCTGGACCCGCAGGATAGGAGCTATCCCATGATCAACAACTCACGTAACCGCTCGGCGCGCCGCGTCGCTTTGCTCGCCAGTGCCGCTGCATTGGGCGGGACTATTCTTTTCAGCGGCGCCAACTTCGGCCTTCATCAGAACAGCAGCTCCGCTTGGCCCAATACTGCTCACGCCCAAACGGTTCAGCGTCCGGTCGGCTTTGCCGACATCGTCGAGAAGGTAAAGCCCGCGGTCATCTCGGTGCGAGTCAAGCTCGATGCCGGTGCAAGGATGATGGGGTTCGAGGGCAATTCGCCGCTTGCTCCAAACTCACCGATGGAGCGGTTCTTTCGACGCTTCGGACTGCCGGAAGGGACGCTCCCGGATGAGCGGCCCGCGCCGCACAATCGTCTCGTCACCGGCCAGGGTTCAGGCTTCTTCATTACAGCCGACGGCTATGCCGTGACTAATAACCACGTGGTGGACAAGGCCGACACGGTCGAGATCACGACTGATGACGGAAAGACGTACGCGGCGAAGGTGATAGGAACGGATCCGCGCACGGACGTGGCCCTGATCAAGGTCGAGGGCCGTAGTGATTTTCCGTTTGTGAAGCTTTCGGACCAGGCGCCCCGAATCGGGGACTGGGTTCTGGCTGTCGGCAACCCGTTTGGACTGGGCGGCACCGTTACTGCCGGCATCGTCTCTGCACGAGGGCGTGACATCGGCGCCGGCCCATACGACGACTTCATTCAGATCGATGCTCCGGTCAACAAGGGCAATTCCGGTGGGCCCACCTTCGATGTGGACGGCAACGTCATTGGCGTGAACACGGCCATTTTTTCGCCCTCCGGCGGCTCGGTCGGCATTGCTTTCGCCATTCCCGCAAGCACCGTGAACTCCGTGGTCGCCCAGCTCAAGGACAAGGGAACAGTGACCCGCGGTTGGATCGGCGTGCAGATCCAGCCAGTAACGCCCGAGATTGCGGAGAACATTGGTCTCAAGAAAGCCGAAGGTGCGCTGGTTTCGGATCCGCAAGCGAACGGGCCGGCAGCCAAGGCGGGCGTTGAGGCGGGCGACGTCATCACAGCCGTGAACGGAGCGTCGGTGAAGGATGCGCGCGATCTTGCAAAGCAGATCGGCTCCATTCCTCCGGGCACATTGGTCAATCTTATGGTGTGGCACAAAGGGGAGGAGAAGAGCCTCTCGGTGACCCTCGGCGAATTGCCCAACCAGCGTGAAGCGCGCGCAACAGCTCCCGAACACGCGACGCCGAGCAGCGGCGAGGTGCCCCGGCTTGGGCTGTCGCTTGCACCGGCGGGCCAGGTGGCTGGCAGTGGCCCCGAAGGTGTCGTGGTGACCAAGGTAGATCCGACCGGCATTGCTTCCGAGCACGGCTTTCAGACCGGGGACGTCATTCTGGAGGTCGGCGGCAAGAAAGTTGCTAACCCCAGTGATGTGCGCAACGCCCTCAATGACGCGCAAAAGACTGGAAAGCGTTCGGTGCTTATGCGTGTGAAGTCCGGCGATAGCACCAAATTCGTCGCACTGCCGCTCGGCCGCGCGTGAGAGTTATGGACCGTCCTCGGGCAGTCCTGCCCGGCAGGCAGTTTACCTCAGAAGCGGGTGGCGTGCCGCTCGTTTCTTCCCTTCCAGCTCCGTGCCGGCATTCGTCGCCCCCGCCGGTATGGAGTGGGCTGAGGGGCGGCGGGTCAAACCGCCGCCCCTTTGCATACCCCCGTGGGGGACATTGCGCGAGTTCGCCGCTATGATCACATCATCCAGTCCTGCTATTTCCGACCGGGAGCTCTTTTCTGCGAGAGATCGGAAATTCCTCATGCGTCTTCTGATTATCGAAGATGATCGCGATGCGGCCGACTACCTCGCCAAGGCATTTCGAGAGGTGGGGCATATGGCTGAATTGGCGCCCGATGGCGAAGAAGGCCTGGCTCTGGCACTCAATGGACAGTACGACGTGCTGATCGTTGATCGCATGCTGCCCAGGCTGGATGGGCTCTCGCTGATCGGAACCTTGCGCAGCAAGGGGATTGAGACGCCGGCTCTCATCCTGTCGGCGCTTGGCCAAGTGGATGATCGGGTGAAAGGTTTGCGGGCAGGCGGAGACGACTATCTGCCCAAACCCTACTCCTTCTCAGAGCTTCTCGCGCGCACGGAAGTGTTGGCTCGCAGGCGGGGCGGCCGTGAGGAAACGGTCTATCGCGTCGGGGATCTGCAGCTTGACCGGCTGTCGCATCAAGTCGTGCGGGGCGCCGAAGAGATCATTCTTCAGCCGCGCGAATTCCGCCTGCTCGAATATCTTATGAAGCATGCGGGCCAGGTGGTGACGCGCACCATGCTGCTGGAGAACGTCTGGGATTATCATTTTGATCCCCAGACCAACGTCATCGACGTGCACATTTCGCGCTTGCGATCGAAGATCGACAAGGGCTTTGCTCAACCATTGCTCCACACGGTGCGCGGTGCAGGGTACGTAATTCGCGACAGGTAGGTAACTGCCTGCCCATCTCGAGATGGGCGAGACGGCGGTATTGAATGACGGCCCTCGGCAAGCTTCTGCGCACGACCGCGTTCAAGCTGACGCTGGTCTATCTGAGCATTTTTGCCGTGTTTGCCGTGTTCCTGCTCGGCTATTTCGCCTGGAATACGCGACGTCTTATCACCGAGCAGATCACCCAAACGGTGGACGCCGAAATTACCGGACTCGCAGAACAATATCGGCAAGGCGGCATCCGCCGCCTGGTTTTCATCGTGGAAGCAAGATCGCGCCGGCCCGGATCAAGCCTGTATCTCTTGACGACTCCCGCAGGGGAGGGGCTTGCCGGGAATGTGGGCTCACTCTCCGCCGGAGTTCTCAACTCGACTGGTTGGGAGGAAACGGCCTACCGCCGACTGGACGATCTCGACGGAACGCAGCATCACGCGCTGGTTCGCGTGTTTCAGTTGCCGGCAGGATTCCGACTGCTGGTCGGCCGCGATCTGGAAGAGCGCGAGCGCCTGCGTGACATCGTGCTGGCGGCAGGCCGGTGGTCACTGGCTGTTGTCATCGTGCTGGGCGTTGCCGGAGGTCTGTTTGTGACGCGCCGCGTGCTCAAGCGTGTCGATGCAATGACCGACACCACTCGCCAAATTATGGAAGGCGATCTTACCGGGCGCCTTCCGATCGCTGGTACGGGCGATGAGCTCGATCGTCTCGCAAGTAATCTCAATGATATGCTGGAGCGTATTGAGGGGCTCATGCACGGATTAAAGGAGATGTCGGATAACATCGCCCATGATCTGAAAACACCGCTCACCAGGCTGCGCAACCGATGTGAAGAAGCGCTGCGCCTGGCCGAGGACGAATCGCAATACCGCCGCGCGCTGGAGGGTACGATCGAGGAATCCGACGCGCTTATTCGAACCTTCAACGCGCTCCTGATGATAGCGCGGGCGGAGTCGGGGCAAGCTCGCGATGGAATGATCGACGTGGACGCGGCCGAGATCGCGCGCGGCGTGGGCGAATTGTATGAGCCCGTGGCTGATGAGAAAGGCATTCGCCTACGGGTAGAGGCCCCGGCTCCTGTCCCGCTGAAGGGTAACCGAGAGCTCATAAGTCAGGCGCTGGCCAATCTGGTTGACAACGCGATCAAATACGGCGTTTCCACTCCAATCGAGATGAATGGAGCGGAACCGGAAATCGTGATCACGGCCGTTCCGGACGGCGAGCGAATCCAGCTTACGGTCGCCGATACAGGCCGCGGTATCCCGGAAGCGGACCGCGGCCGCGCGATGGAACGCTTTGTGCGACTCGAGCAGAGCCGGTCCCTTCCCGGTTCCGGCCTTGGGCTCAGCCTTGCATCCGCAGTCGCGCGACTACATGGCGGTGAGCTGAGGTTGGAGGATAACCGCCCCGGTCTCAAGACCGTAGTCTCACTTCCCCGCAGCGGCCACGCAGCCCTGGCGCAATAGTCCCCCGCCCTCTAACTCGACTTCGCGAGCTAACTGTGGCTGTCGTCCCGGCCAAGCGAGCCCGGCTCAACCGGGCTTGCGCGAGCCGGGCCCCAGTAATCGACGGCCGGCATGTAAGCACCAACCGCTTTGGTTACTGGATTCCGGCTCACCGGGGTACCGCGCCCGTCTTGTGCTAGTACACACGGCGAACAAGATCGCTTGTGACTCCGATGTAAAGTGTCCCACCGATCGCGCTCGCGAGAATGTATACCATGCGGCTCCCGTGTCAGGATTAGTGGATCGGCCCGCAGCCAAATCGTCTACGCCGAGTTGGTTTGCTAAACTAATCCGCCTTCGCACGTTCCCGTCCTCTCAGCTCGACGCCGGCGGCTGCAAGGAGAATCATGGCTGAATCGGCAAATACTCGAGCTGATCAGGACGCGGAGTGCGGAAAGGCAGCTTTGTGGCAGCGCATAGCCCGCGCACCCGATCTCATCCCGGTGGCCACGGACGATGCGGTCATCCAACATTGGTTTGAGGACATAGCGCAGACGCCGGCTGGAAAGACGATCAAGCAGCTAAGCGCCGAGCAACCCATGCTCCACACCCTGCTTGCCGCGCTTGCCCGCGGCTCGCCTCACCTTTGGCACCTGGTGCAAGCCTCACCGTCTCGGCTTGCCGAGCTCTTGGAGCAAGAGCCCGAGCACCGCTTTGAACGGATTCTTTTCGATGCAAAGAATGCAATTGTGCAAGCGCGTGACGATGCGGAGGTCATGCGCCGGTTGCGCCGGATGAAAGCAGATGGGGCGCTACTGATTGCGCTTGCCGATCTCGGGGAGGTGTGGCCCATCACGCACCTCATCGACGCTCAAACCAGACTGGCGGACGCGGCGGTCGACTCGGCGGTGCGCTACCTGCTGATGGATTCGCGCATACGCGGCAAGCTCAAGCGCGCGGAACCGCCGGATCAAGCGCGGTCGGGCTACATCGTGCTCGCCATGGGCAAAATGGGGGCCAACGAGCTCAACTATTCGAGCGATATCGATCTGATCGTTTTTTATGATCCCGGTGCGATCATTACAGGGGCAGAGCCCGCTGCAATGTATCTACGCTTGACCAGGAATTTGGTAAAACTGCTGCAAGAGCGCACAGCTGACGGTTACGTGTTTCGCATCGATCTGCGGCTGCGGCCTGATCCTTCTTCCACTCAGATTGCCATATCCACGCCGGCCGCGGTCGATTACTACGAGAGCCGAGGTCAGAATTGGGAACGTGCGGCGCTGATCAAGGCCCGCCCGTGCGCGGGCGACCTTGAGGCTGCCGAGAGGCTTCTCATCGACCTGTCGCCTTTCATATGGCGCAAGTATCTGGATTTCGCGTCCGTTGCGGATGTGCATGCCATGAAACGGCAGATTCATGCCTATCGCGGGCATGAGGAGATTGCCGTCGAGGGGCATAACATCAAGTTGGGTCGCGGCGGCATCCGCGAGATCGAATTCTTTGTCCAGACCCAGCAACTGATTGCTGGCGGCCGGCACCCGGAGCTGCGCACCAGGCCAACTCTGACCACCCTCGACGCACTGCGGCATGGCGGCTGGATCGATGCGACGGCGCATGCCGATCTCGGCTCGGCGTACCGTTTTTTGCGAGCGATCGAAAACCGGCTGCAGATGGTTGCCGACGAGCAGACACACACGTTGCCCGCAGACCGCGACCAGATGGACCAATTCGCGCGGTTTGCAGGCTTCTCCGGCCGCGATCGGTTTGCCGCGGCGCTGCTAACTCATTTGCGGAATGTGCAGCGGCATTACGGAAGTCTTTTCGAGCACGCCTTGCCGGCCGGCGGTGTTGCCGCGGAGTTGAACTTTCCACCGGATGCGGACGATCGCGAAACGCTCGACCGGCTCTCCGCGATGGGTTTTCGGGAACCGCTCCAGACATCCGCTCTGGTGCGGCGCTGGAATACATCGGCATATGGCGCCTTGAGGGGGAGCTTCGCGCGCGAGCAGCTCAGCCAGATTGTTCCACTCCTGCTCCGGCATTTCGCGAGTTCTCCCAATCCCGACAATGCTGTCGTGGCTTTCGATCGGTTCCTCGCAGCACTGCACGGCGGCGGGCGCCTGTTTTCTCTCTTGCGGCAAAATCCCGATCTGATCGCGTTGCTGGCGCTGCTTCTTGGCAGTGCGCCGCGTCTTGCAGACAGCCTTGCGCAATTCCCGGAAGTCATGGACGCGGTCGTTGACCCCTCTTTTTTCGGGGCACTACCGGAGGAATCGGAACTGGCAACGGCCCTCGAACGATCGATCAGACAGGCGGTCTCCTATGAGGAGCATCTCGATCGCATCAGAATCTTCGCCCAGGAGCAGATGTTCCTGATCGGAATTCGCATTCTTTCAGGTACCGCCTCGGCGGACCAGGCGGGCGAGGCGTTTGCCCGACTTGCCGATGCTCTGGTTCGCTCCTTGCACCACGCCACCGAGGCGAACTTTGTGCAGCAGCACGGCCGGATTACGGGCCAGCAGATCGCGATTCTTGCGCTTGGAAAGCTTGGCGGTCGTGAAATGACGTCCACCTCGGATCTCGATCTCATAGTCGTATACGACTTTGATCCCCGACGACCTGCGTCGAGCGGACCGCGCCCGCTTTATGGGCCGCAATATTTCACGCGACTGACGCAGCGCCTGATCAGCGCGCTCACCGCTCAGACAAATTATGGCGTGCTTTACCCCGTGGATATGCGGCTGCGCCCTTCTGGCCGCTCCGGGCCGCTCGCCACTCAGATCGATGGATTTGCCGAGTATCAGGAAAAGGACGCCTGGACATGGGAGCATATGGCGCTCACCCGGGCGCGCGTTATCTCCTCCTCGTCCCCGCAGTTCGCCAAGCGAGTCGCAGATGTGATCCGCACAGTCTTGACCCGGCGATGTGATTCGGGGGCAATCGCTGCCGATGTGATCGAAATGCGGCGCGCGATTGCAACCGAGAAGGGCGAGGGGGATCCATGGGACCTGAGATATGCCGCAGGCGGCCTGACTGATATCGAGTTCATCGCGCAGTACTTGCAGCTCATTCATGCCGCGGAACTGCCAGAAATTCTCGATGCGTCGACCGCACGCGTCATCGAGAAGGCATCCCGACTAGGGGTAATCGAGGCGCAAGATGCCGAAGTGCTCCGGTCTGCGGTGCGCCTCTATCATGCTCTCACGCAGATTTTGCGCCTGTGTCTGCCGCGACCCTTCGATCCCGCGACAGCTTCGCCGGCGCTGATCACGCTGCTCGCCCGTGCCGCCGACGTTCCCGATTTCAAGACCCTCGAGGCATTTCTGGGTGAGACGCAGGCCAAGGTCAGAGCGTGCTTCGAGCGTATCCTCGGGTGAGTTACGGCCCTGTAGGGTGCGTCAGGCGTACAAGTCGGCTGCTGACAGCCGACTTGTACGGCATAACCCACCACAACGGGGGACGCATCAGCGGGCTGGATGGCGCGGCTTACGTCATCGAGACGACCTGGACCGGCTCGCTGGCTAATCGTACCGGCAGGACAGCGTCTCGTGGTCTCAGCTTAATTCAAGGCAAGCAGTGCAGCGATGACGAGCCCGAGTGCCGCGACGATCGAAGGTGCGGTGAAACTACCCAGGCGATCCGAGGCGATTCCAGCAAAGAGCGGACCAACGATCTGTCCGAGCCCAAAGGCGCCGGTCATTAGCGCGAGGGCACGACGGGCATCTCCGAACGTACGCGCGCGCGCCTCCATTAAGCCGAGCGCAGTAAGCCCCATGAATGTCCCGCCGACAAGAATTGCCGTAAGAAATATGCCTAAAGTCGTTGGCCACAAGACGCTTGCCAGCACACCTGCCGCCTCGACGACGCAAGCGATTGCGAACGTCGTGGGGATGCCAAGAGCCGTTTGGATCCGCGCCCAAAGCGCAACGGAGGGCACGGCGGCCATGCCAAAGACGATCCAAATCAACGGCTCGAGTGCCTGGATTGCCGAAGTGGCTCGTACGATGGCGACAAGGAAGGTTGCTGTGATGATATAGCCAAAACCGAACAAGCCGTAGGCTACGATCAGACGCTGCAGGCCAGGAGACGCGACACCGCTCGTTTGTTTCCCGGTCTGCGTTGTCGAGTTAGCGAAGCGCGGCAGCAGCAACGCCGCCGCGAGCAAGGCCGCGAGTGACAGCACACCGCTCGCGAGCCACAGCGCCCGCCAGCCTTGGCCGAGGTGGAGCAAGGCGGCCACGAGCGCGGCTGAGATCGCAATGCCCGTGCCGACGCCAGCGAAATGAACGGCAGATAGTTCGTTGCGTTCAGCTTCAGCCAGATGCTCCAGCACCACCGTCGACGCAAGGATCAGCACGAACGCACTCGCGGCACCGCCAACGAACCGTAGAATTAGAAATGCCGCGAAGGTCTGCCCTAGTCCCATCCCGGCCGTAGTGGCGGCACTGACCGCGAGTGATCCGAGCAGCCACAGGCGCCGAGAACCAGGCAGTCGCGGCATTGCCGCAAGCAACGCGCCGATCAGGTAACCCACGAAATTTGCGGAGGCAATCAGACCCGCTTCTGACTTGCTGAGCTTTAGAGCCTCGATCATCGGCGGCAGAATCGGCGTGTAGACGAAGCGGCCGATGCCGAGCGCTGCGGCAGTGGCGATCAATCCACCGAGCGCTGTGGAAACCGCATTGACCTGTCCGACCGGCCGGGAGGCTTGGGGTTCAATCTGCGGGGTGGGCACCCTGTCGTTCTCCACGCTCAGACCGGGAGATGACGGCAGTGTAGATCTTCCAGCAGATCACGGTCGGATGCGACTCAACTTCAGCTTAAGATCCCGTTCGATGTAGATCTCAATGAACCCCGGCAGCAAACCTGCTTGCACCATCTGCTCGAACGGTTCGCAGTAGCGCGGCTCCGGCGGATTCGTCAGGAGGACGATGCTCCAGAGATTCAAAGGTGCCTGCTCCGACCCGCCAACGCCGTGGCGGACATGAAACAGGGGCTGAAAGGGACTCGCCACGAGAGCCTTGCCGCTTTCTTCAACCATTTGCGGGCGTCCGAGGAAATATATGGTCTGCCTGGCGTCGCTGACGAAAACGTCCTCGAGGACGCGTCCTTCCTGCGGCGTGATCCATCCCCGCTGCAATGACGACCGACAGAACCGCGTGGAGCCATCGCGCAGGGTCGTTCGGCCCCATGAGCGCGCCTGCGAAACCACATAGGGAATGTAGGTGAGCGGATCCCAAGCCTTCTTGGTCTCCATGTCCCAGATCATGGCACGCGTCAGAGTTTGTTCGGGACTGAGCCGATATCGCTCTTTGAGGATCATGTTGACGTCTACTGGCGGAAGCTCGAACCGCGTGCTTGATGGCGCGCTCCAGGCATCATTGTACTCGCGTTCCGCCGAGTCGAATGCAATGGCCGATGCGACGTTCATCGAATTCTCCGCGCACACGCGTCGTCGCGCCAAGCTCCACGCATTTCGCCGTGGAGCGCGTTGTCGCATCCAGGACCATATCACGTGGTCCCGTGTTCTGTGAGTACTCCCTCGATCGTGCGATATCGGTTATAGGCAAAAAGGCGCTCGACTTGTGGATGGCACGCGTCCGCCTGAACGGCCGCGCAGACCCGCCGGGTCATGCGGCGGCAAGCGCCCGGGCGCGAATCGTGCGATGTCGACGCGCCGTGCCGCACCATCGAGGATCAATTCGCTCATCGCCTCGCCGGTGGCGGGCGCGTTGAGCATGCCCCAGACACTGTGGCCGGTCGCCACGTAGGCACCGTCAATACCCGGCACGGCACCGATCAGCGGAAGGCCGTCTTCGGTGACCGGCCGGAAGCACGCCTGCCGCGCTTTGATCGGCGCCGCGGCGAGCGCCGGCGAGATATTCCGACACAGCGCTTCGAGCCGTGCGTGCGCACCCTCGTCAGCTGCGACATCGGCAGGATCGATCGGCAGCGGCCCGATGGTCGAGATCGCACACACCCACGTGGTGCCATCGGCGCGGGGAAACAACTCGGGGGTCAGGATTTCGTCGCTCGCCTCGCGGTACTCGAGGAACAATGCCTCGGCCGGAACGGTCCCACCCGTTTCGAATACCAAGCTATGGCCCTTGTAGCCGAGCACCGCTGGCAGCGGCAGCCAGCGCCCAGCCAGGATCGACCACGGTCCCATCGCGATCACAACGGCGTCGCCTTCGACGATCTCGCCGCTCGCGAGTGCGACGCCGCACACGGCTCCGCTCGGGCTGCGCACCAAGTTGACGACCGTATCGTGCCGCAGCAGCGCGCCCCCCATCTCGGCCGCGCGCATCAAACCTGTCGTGAACGCGTGGGGCTCGACCAGCGCGGTAGACTCAGGCGAGCCGAGGCAACTCGTGATCGCGACCCCCTCGGAGAGCCACGCTCGCCCGCCCGGACCGCGCGCGGTATCGTCCTCGGCGGCGTAGCCGGCATAGGTTGTCAGACGCCGATATCCCCAAGGATCGCCGAGCTCCGAGGAAAGTTCGCGATGAAGCTCGAAGCTCCGCCGCGCGAATCGATCGAGCGGGCTGCCCCCGCACCAGTCGAGCGCCAGAAAGCCGCCCGACTTGCCGGAGGCCGCGCCGGCAACCTCTTGACGCTCAATTACGATCGGGCGTGCGCCCTGTCGGCTTGTGAAGTAGGCGATCGCGGCGCCAATCGCGCCACCACCGCAGATCACGATGCGTTTGCGCGAGTTCATACCGTTACTGTGTCAGGCTCGGCTTCCCAGTTCCAGGGCCGCGCTCGGCTAGCTGGAGCGGCGCGGCGGTGATGCTGCTGATATCCGCTCTGGGTCTTCGCGCCCGAGCCATCCCGCGGCGCTGGGCGGCTAGGTCCGGAGTTGTACAAAACATAACGCCAGCAGCGCTGACCCGACGTGGCAAACAACCGACATCGCGCCAGGTGCGGCGCGCAACCGCAAAATTAAATGCATCTGGCCATTCACTCAGTGCTTCAATACTGATCGTGCCGGCGTACCCACTCCATGGAGAATTTGAAGCCGCCCTCATCGCGGCCTTTGGGCACAAGGTCGAGGAATTGGTAGACGCCATTGACCATGCCGATCCCCCGCCCGGGGCAGGAATAGGTGTGGAGCACCTCGCCTCTGTCATTCTTGTAGCAGACGCTGATTCCCTGCTCATCCGACACATCAATCGGCCGAGCCTCATAGTTGTAGTACGCCTTGCCCTCGGCCATCTGTTCGGGCGTAAACGACACGTAATAGTCGAAATTGAAATCGCTCCCGCAGGACGAGACCCATGGGCAGCTCCGGTAGGGCCTTTCCACGCGCTCCCAGGGCATCGCCATGCGGCGGCGCGTCAGCGCATCGCGTTGGCGCGAGAATTCCTTCTCGGCAGCGAGCAGCTCAAGGCGCGCCTTCAGCCATTCCTCGTGCGAAACGACTATGATTCCGCATAGTTACCCTCCTCTTTGAGATGGTCGTCGCGTGGGGACGATCAACTGCGGTCGAGGAGCCGGAGCTAGTCGTCGAGTTGAGCTCGATTTGGCGAACGCCGGATCAGGATCGTTGGGCACCGTTCGCCGACTGGAGATCAGCTTCAGCCAAGGTGCCGAATGGGAGGCACTCATCAGCAAGTACATCCAGAGCATTCCACTCAGCGGTAACCCATATTGCGCGGCCGAGCAGAACATATCCTGCTGGCCACCACCAAGAACGCTCGTAAGTAACGCCATCATTGCGAGGGTCGGTGCCGGCGCGAGGCATGCCCAGTCGGCTGCTCCGAGCGCGGCAGCTGCAAGCCACCCTTCAAGTGTCCCGATCGTGTGAATCGTCATGGCCTTTCACTCCTTTCGTCGGATGTCGTGCGATAGATTGGTGACGGTTACCGAAAGGCGGGAGTTACAAATGTGACGGGGTTCCGATGGACTCCCTGATCACCGCTGCGGCGCGCGCACTCGCGGCAGGTAATCCCCTTGGCGCATTGAAGCGGGTCGCCCTGCGTGACGACGCGCCTGCGCTCGCACTGCGAGGCATCGCGATGGCGCAGCTCGGCGATCTCATTCGAGCGAAGGCTCTCCTGCGCAGTGCAGCGCGCGCGTTCGGTCCGAAAGAGGCGTTGGCGCGCGCGCGGTGTGTCGTCGCCGAGGCCGAGATCGCACTCGGTCTCGCGCGGCCTGGGCTGGCGCTTGGTCGTGGGCGAGCGCGCCGTTGGATGAACCCGCCCGTGCCGGGATTCCCGACAAACTTGTTACTCCCCGGCCCGCTACCGAGTGACTAGGTTGGAAGCATGGATGAGTGGCGAGGACAAAACCATGAATCGATCAGCAGCTGAAATCGTGCGTGAGTATGGGCCCTTTCCGGGCGTCGACCAGGTGCATGGGGTTACGTTCGACGGTCAGCACGTCTGGTTTGCTGCCGGAGACAAGCTGAACGCCTTCGATCCGACGAGTGGGAAGATGTTGCGCTCGATTAAGGTCGCCGCTCACGCAGGAACAGCCTTCGACGGCCAGTACCTTTTTCAGATCGCCGAGGATCGCATCCAGAAAATCGATCCGAAGACCGGCCGTATGCTCGCCACCATCCGCGCGCCCGGCGGCGGCGGTGACTCGGGGCTCGCGTGGGCCGAAGGGACGCTCTGGGTGGGGCAGCATCGCGGCCGCAAGATATATCAAATAGATCCCCAATCAGGCGCAATTCTTCGCACTATCGAGTCCAACCGCGTTGTCACTGGGGTTACGTGGATCGACGGCGAGCTGTGGCACGGCGCCTGGGAAGGCGAGGAGAGCGATGTGAGGCGAGTCGATCCGCGAACGGGAGAGGTCCTGGAGAGGGTCGAGATGCCGCCTGGAATAGGCGTGTCGGGGCTCGAGTCCGATGGTGGAGATCAGTTCTTTTGCGGAGGCGGAAGCAGCGGGAAGGTGCGAGCCGTCCGCCGACCTAGGCGAGGCTCCGCGGCCGACAGCGGCTCCAAAATACCCGTCGAATCCACGAGCAAGTGATCGACGGGGGCATCATGTGCGAGGTTCGCTGAACGTGCGCGGATAGCCAGGAGCGCTACCACCGAATGGCCGCGAACAATTGTGAAGTATTCTCCTACTGACTCTTGGTGAGCTGCGGGCGCGACATGCCGATTCCTCCATCAACAAGCAATTTTCCGTCAGCGCCCGTCAGGACGGCATTTAAAGTGGAAGATTTGGAGGCAAAGCCGACTGTCCGCTTTGGGCCCAACCTTCCTTACGAAGGTGCGCCGATCCATCAGATTTCCTCCTGCTCAATCGCCTATAGGTCAGCAGCTTTATCCCGCGTAAATCCAGAAATCGCCGACGACCACCGCGGCCGACGGCGGCAGCGGACCGGGCACCTGTACGCTGGCGAACGGGTGGGGCTGCTTGCCGTAGCGGTCCGACCAGGCCGCCGAGACACCGGCGAACTCGCGCATGTCCGTGAGGAAGTACTGCGCCCGCACCACATTGCGCATGGTGACGCCGACCGCCTTGCAAACCGCCTCGGCGTAGGACATCAGCAACGCGCCCTGCACCTGGCCTGCGAGCGCGAGCCCGTCGAAAGCCGCCGCCTGTCCCGCAGCCGGTACCATGCCGTCGCGTCCGACCGGCAATAGGCCGGACGGAAACACCAGCTCGCCGGCGCGGACGCATGGGCCCAATGTGGCAATGGCTGGAACATCGACCGCCACGATCTGCTTCTGCCGAGTGGCTCCGTTCTTCAACGCGATCAGGTTGATCTCGATCATGCCCTCGTTGCTTGCGTAGTCCTTGGCCGGCACGACCGTGAGCGCGCACGGGATGTCAGCGAAGTGCTGCGACCACACATCCATGAAATCCGGGAAATTCTCGCCGCCCCGAATGTAGGCCTGCGCCTTGACGCAATGCTCAACCCCGGAGCCTGCGGCCTTGAGCGACGGCTCGAGCCGCTCCTTGATTACATAGTTGACCTGCCGGCGGAAGCCGGTTTGACCGCCCCATTGCGCGGTCGGCCGGATGCGCACCGCCGGCGGCAGCTCGCCGCTGTCGAGCAGCGCCATGTTGCCGGCGACAAACACGAAGTCATTGGCGACCACCGCCGGGTTGTAGCCGGAGGCTGAGATCGGCTGGCCGGGGAGGGTGATCTTCTGAATCTCCCAATCCGGCGTGGGCATGATCGCCAGCAGGGACGCGTGAGTGTTGGTATGCGCTGTGAAACAGCGATCCATGATGATCGAGGTGCTCGGCGCGATATATCCGCCGAACTCGGCGAAGCGCGCCAAGTGATAGGCCGAAACCGCCGAACCTTTGGTGTAGTATTGGTCGACGCGCACCGTTTGCGGGAGATCGGAGCCGAAGTCTTTCAGGATGGTGCGCATGCGCCGCAGGATATAGTCCGCCTCGCGGCGGAGTGGCGGCCGGCCGCTCAGAGGATATCCGGGCGGACCTTCTACCTCGGAGGTGAGACCCTTCTCGAAGTCGTAAGCTTCGTGGCCGTTAAGGAAGATGAATGGCCCCGCCTTGACGGCGTAGGCGTAGCTCGCGGCGCTGCCGGCGAGGCGCTCGACCGATTTGACTGTGATCGCGGATACTCGGGAGGCGGGG
>Ga0209331_1000249_pt1 | contig 19701 bp, 13 predicted proteins | sample JacPinW_OM3H0_M3_FD_187971 | JGI IMG/M metagenome (GOLD analysis project Ga0209331, IMG submission 187971) | Forest soil microbial communities from Algoma, Ontario, Canada - Jack Pine, Ontario site 1_JW_OM3H0_M3 (SPAdes) (version 2) | ecosystem: Environmental > Terrestrial > Soil > Boreal...
CGACGGCAAGATTGAAGCTTTCGCTGATGGCTTTGCCATGGGCGTCGGTCGCCGTCACGGTGATCGGGTTGTTGCCGTAGTCGCTGTCGGTTGGGGTCCCCGAGATGATGCCGGTGTGGGCATTGATGCTTAGGCCAGTCGGCAGCTCGGCCGAAAAGGTCAGGGTGTCGCCGGCGGCGGGGGCCGCGAAATGACTGGAGACATTGAGCGAGAAGCTTTGGCCTTCATAAGAGCTCTGGTTTGCGATGGCGGTTGCAGTCGGACCGCTGTCGCCGACGGCAAGATGGAAACTTTCGCTGATCGTCTTGCCGTGGGCGTCGGTGGCCGTGACCGTGATCGCGTTGTTGCCGAAGTCGCTGTCGGTCGGCACGCCCGAGATGACGCCGGTATGGGCATCGATGCTGAGACCCGCTGGAAGCTTGGCCGAGAAGATCAGGGTATCGCCGGCGGGAGCGGCGAAGTGATTGGAGACATTGAGCGAGAAGCTGTGGCCCTCATAAGCGCTTTGGTCTGCGATGGCGGTGGCGGTCGGACCGCTGTCGCTCACGGCAAGATGGAAGCTCTCGCTGATCGCCTGACCGTGAGCATCGGTCGCCGTCACCGTGATCGGGTTGTTGCCGAAGTCGCTGTCGGTCGGGGTTCCGGAGATGACGCCGGTATGGGCGTCGATACCGAGGCCCGGCGGCAGCTTGGCCGAGAAGGTCACGGCATCGCCGACGGGAGCGACGAAGTGATTGGCGACATTGAGCGAGAAGGTGTGGCCTTCATAGGCACCCTGATCTGCGATGGCGGTGGCGGTCGGAGCGCTATCGCCGATGGCAAGATGCGAGCTCTCGCCGTTCGCCCGACCTTCATGGAAGGTTTCTTCGGCAGAGGTTACAACGGATCCAGATTTACTTGCCACTTGCAGGGTTGGGGCATACTTGGCTTCTGCGCCATGGTGAAGGTTCGGATTCGTTAGATCGTATCCGCTTTCATCGCCTTGGTTGCTGCGCGCGGGCTCGACCACGCCCTCTGCTTTCCGAACGGCCTTGTCCGGGCGGACCAGCAAACCATCTAAAATGTCATCGTTGGGCATGAATCACCTGCAAATGCAGTCCGTCCGAAAGATCGATTAAAAAACGCTTTCAACTAACCTACCGGCAATTGATTAAATCCGTGCCAATCGATCCAAGGTAGCCCGGGGCCTGGCATTAACGATTCGGGAACGAATTTTTTGAGCAATGCGTGGGTTCGCGAAAGTCAAGTCTACCTTAACGCGACGCTAAGCAAATCCAGTCAATGGTTAGGGTGTTTTTAATGTAATGGCGTATCGGTCGTGTTCCTTAAGCATTTCATCGCGGAAGCAAAGCCGCGGCCTTCGAGCCGTCGGTCGGCTCGCGCGGTGCGCAAGAGCCCGGTTAGCTTTGCATCCTTGGACGGAAGCCTGATTCAGGAGCCAACGGTTCCGGCGGCAATCTATTTTGCGTCCTTTGTCATAAATCTGTTGGCCTTGGCGCTCCCACTTTCGATTATGCAGGTATACGATCGCGTAATTCCAAACCGATCGTTTTCGACGCTCGCATGGCTCTTCTTTGGTCTCGCGATAGCGCTAATTATTGACTTCGTTTTAAAAACGTCAAGATCGGTTCTTCTGTCCTGGCAGGCGACGCGCTTCGCCCGAAACGTGGAAAACGAAGGAGTCGCCCGTTTTCTCCGCGCACCCAATGGCGGATTCGAGCGCGAACCTGCCGCCGTGCATGTGAACCGCTATGGCGCGGCTGCAGCGCTGGCCGATTATCACAGCGGCCAGGCAAGGTTGGTCTTAATCGATCTGCCATTCGTGGTTATCGCCCTTTTGGTGATGGCGATCGTTGGCGGCGCAATGGTGCTCGTGCCTGCAAGTCTGTTCTTCGGGTTTGCTGGGCTCGCCATAGGTCGCGCGCGCGAATTCCGAAGAATACTCGATGCGCGCACCACGCAGGATAATCGGAAATACGACTTTATCGCTGAGGTACTGACCGGAATTCACACGGTCAAGGTTATGGCGATGGAGCCGCAAATGCAGCGGCGCTTTGAGCGGCTGCAGGAAGCGGTGGCGAAAACGACGATGTCCTCCATCTCAACTGGGCAAGCGAACCAAACCGCCGCACTGCTTTTCGGAAGCGTCTCGCAACTGGTCGTGGTGGCGATAGGAGGCTCCCAAGTCATCAACGATCAGCTCACCATGGGGGCCCTCGCGGCTTGCACGATGCTCTCTGGTCAAATTCTGCAGCCTCTGCTCCGGGCGATTTCTCTCTGGACCGAGAAGGAAACCGTGGATCACCGCCGAGCCGAAGTTAAATCGCTCCTCGATTTACCTTCAGCCGAGGTTCGTTTGGAAATTGATACGCCCGTGAAAGGCAATATTAGATTTGAGAACGTCGTCTATCGACATCCAACCGATCTCAATCACACTTTGGCGGTCGGCGACATTTCGATCGAAGCCGGCGCAATGATAGGCCTGAAGGGAAAGGAAAGCTCGGGGCGCACCACGCTGCTGAAGTTAATACAGGGTGAGATTGAACCAACTGCCGGTCGCGTCACGGTCGACGGCGTATCGACATTAGCCCCGCAATTTGCGGCGGTACGCCGGCACATTGCCCATGTCGGAGCGGTGCCCGCCATATTTTCCGGCACGATCATGGAAAATCTCACCATGTTCGGTCCAGAGAAACGCGATTTCGCGCGCAAGATGGCGCAACTCCTGGGCCTGGAAGCAACCATTAATCTCCTCCCAGACGGTTACGAGACAAAGCTTGGAGAAGGCATCGGTGATGATCTGCCGATGTCGATTGCGCAGCAGATAAACATCGTCCGCGCGCTGACAAATCGGCCGCGCGTGCTTGCGCTCGACGAGGCAAATATGCTGTTGGATGCGATTGCCGAGCCCGCGCTGATTAAGGCGCTGAATGTTCTCCGTGGCAGCTTAACCGTACTTGTTGTAACGCATCGTCCGTCGCTGCTGGCTTTATGCGATCAGCAAATTGCTCTTGAGGACGGTGGAGCGGATTGGTCTCTCTCCTCCCACAGCGATTCGCGGAAGGCGGCGACGTGACGACCGATAGCAGCCCAGGATCGCATCTCGTCGGCGCAGACCAAACCCCCGCGCCAGAGCCGATTGAAAATCCGGTTCACGCAAACCTGGCGCGACTTGCTGCCGAGTTTGCCAATGGTTCAGATGATTTGTCGTGCTCCCCACAAGAATCTCTGATCTCTGCGATCAACAGCATTGTTCACCCCGAAACCGGCGCGGAGGCCTGTCTGGCCCCGACGCTCGCAATGTTTGGCTGGGCCGGCGAGGGGCGCCTGATTCAGGAAGCACTGCCGCATTTCGATCGCATCGATAATGTCGAGGCGCTGCGTCGCGTGCTTTCTCTATTGGGTTACGGGACAACCCGAAAATTCCTGAAGCAATCAAAGATCAAGTCCCACTCCATACCATGTTTGTTCACGCGCGATGGTACCGACATCACGCTGATCGTGGACCGTGAGCCTAACGGAACCCTTCTTGCATTCGACGGCAAGTCCGCTTCCTGGAAGAAAATCGAACCAGCGAACCAAGGTGGCTGGGTCTACTTTGTTTGGGACCAGTCAGTTAAGACCGAAGCCGTTGAACAAGGAGGGTCCTGGCTATTCTCTGCAATTAGACAATTCAAGCCGACAATTTTGGCGACCCTTGGGTTTAGTCTGTTGGGAAACCTCGCAGCTCTTGCACTGCCGATCTTTGTCATTTGCGTGTATGATTTGGGAATTGGCACGAAGTCGATAAATATCGTGATTATGCTGGCAATAGGCGCCGGTATCGTAATCGTCACAAATCTGGCACTACGCAGCGTTCGAGCGCGGGCGATGGCGTATTTCGGTGCCAGGATCGATGCTCTCATCAGCATGAAGGCATTCGAGGTGATCCTCAACATGCCGGTTTCAATGGTCGAAGCCGCCCCGATCGGCACTCAAATCTCGCGACTGAAGCAGTTTGAGAGCATGAGAGATGTCTTCACCGGAACTTTGGCCTCATCAGTTGTCGATATTCCATTCGTTTTCATCTTTCTCATTGCGATCGCGATGTGGGGTGGAAATCTTGTCTGGGTGCCGGTTTCACTCATCGTGATTTATGTGGCGCTCTCCGCGATAACCATTCCGGTAACCCGCAATTATGTTCGAGCGATCAGTTTCGCGAAGCAGCGCCGCAACATCCTGCTGCACGAGATCTTCACCAAACGCCGTGCGATCCGTTCGCTAAGCGCCGAACACGTTTGGATCGCACGACACCGAGATCTAACCGAACTCATTTCAGACCAGAGCCACCAGGCGCATAGATTCAATAACACTGTGCAAAATATCGGAGAGCTGCTGGTCAGCATCGCCGGTATTGCGACGCTTGGTCTTGGTGCGCTAGGCGTGAGTAAGGGTTCGATGACTTCAGGCGCGCTGATTGGCACCATGGCTCTGGTGTGGCGGGTGCTGTCGCCGCTTCAGTCGACCTACCTTTCCCTGCCTCGGCTAGAACAAGCACTGCAGACCTTCAAGCAAATTGACAGGCTCATGAAGATACGGAGCGAAAGGGATGCGCGGGCACCACGATCCTTTTTCCGGCAATTTAGTGGAAAAATATCCGTGCAGCGCCTTGCCTTCCGTTACGCGCAACGCCAGGAGGCAGTACTCCGCGGTGTGCAACTCGAGGTCAAGCCAGGTGAGATGATCGCGATCACAGGCGCAAGCGGTGTTGGTAAGACAACACTACTTCGACTTATGGCAGGGCTTTATCCGCCCACCCTTGGCGCCGTACTGGTCGACGACATGGATTTGCGGCAGATTGATCCGACCGAATGGCGCTCTCAGATAGCATTTCTGCCGGAAACGACGAATTTCTTTTATGGCACTTTGGCGCAAAATATCCGGCTTTCCCGACCCGATGCAAGTGACGCAGACATTGTGCGGGTTTTGAAGGAAATGGGACTAGATGGCGAAGAACAGTTGATGGGAGGTGGCATCGATCGCCGGCTCACGGCTGCAGATATTGAGAACTTCTCGGATGCCTTGAAACAGCGGTTAGCACTGGCACGCTGCTTTATTAAGGACGCGCCCATTTATTTGCTAGACAACCCTGCGGCCTCCCTCGACACAGCGTCAGAATTGCATCTGCTCAAGAAGCTTACGGCACTGAAGGGCCATGCGACGGTTCTATTTACGACGTTCCGCCCGAGCCATATGCGGCTGGCCGACCGCGTGATCCTGCTGAAGGACGGACAAGTATTCTTGGACGGCCCGCCGGATAGGGTCTTGGAGCGCATATCCGCGGCAGCCTGATGTCTTCCAAATCCCGCGGCACATTTTATTAATGCGAACTACCTATAATTTGCTTGTCTCATATCGCCCATTTTGAGGCTCGGACACCTTGCTGCCAATACTTACCCGGCGGACTGAAATCGCGCGACGTCTTACCCAACCACTCGTGTTGGAAGATGGTCGGCCGCCTCGTGTGTTGGTCGCGACGCTGATTACCATTTCTGGCTTCGTCATCGCCACGATCGTCTGGGCGTCCATGACGCGGGTTCGGGAAGTTACTATCGCTCAGGGTCAAATCGTACCGCGCGGTCAAGTTCAAACGGTTCAGCATCTTGAAGGTGGAATCGTCGCTGAGATTTTTGTCAAGGAGGGTTCCAGTGTAACGGCCCAGCAGCCCCTTATTCGGTTGCGCCCGGAATCATCAGTGGGTGAACGAAACCAATTCGAAGCGCGACGCGCAGCTTTGAAACTTCAGCTTATCCGCCTCGAGGCACAGAGTCGCGATGAGACACCGGACTTTGACGACCTGGCTCAGAAATTCCCAGATTTGGCTAGAGAGCAAGAAAAGCTCTATGTCAGCGCAATTATCCAGAGACGTCAGGAAAAGGCAACCCTGGCCGCCAAAGTCGCACAGAAACGCGGTGAAATTGCTACGCTGACGTCTGGTCTGGAATCTGCGGGTGCGCAGGTGGAGGTCCAGCGTGAATTGGTCGAGATGCAGGACACCCTAAAAAGATTGGGAACTGGATCGCGAAAAAGTTGGCTTGAAGCCAAATCCGCCTATCAGCGCAGCGATGGTGACCGGCTCACCCTCCAGGGTAAGCTCGATACAGCGAAAGAGGCGTTGGTAGAGGCTGAAAGCAGTTTGTCGGAAGCCGATGCCAAGGCGCAGCAAAAGTTAAGCGAGGAGAGGGTCAAGGCCGCCACCGATTTGGCGGAAACCGAACAACAGCTGGTCAAGCTTGCCGATCGCTCCGATCGCCTGTTGGTTCGCGCGCCCTCCGATGGGATCGTGCAAGAGCTCGCTCCGAAATCGATCGGAGAGGTAGTTCGAGCTGGCGACCTCGTGGCCCGGATAGTACCAACGGAACGCGAGTTAGTCGCCGAGGTACACATCGATCCGAAGGATTCCGGCCATATCCGCGCGGACGCGGATGCGGAGATTCGGCTTTTGACCTATGACAGCACAATCTTCGGTCCCGTTCGGGGCAAGGTCGAATATTTGTCGGCTACCACATTTTCACCGCCGCCCACGCAACAAAATCCTTCGGGCCAAAATCAAAATGCTGCCGAGCCCTACTACAAAGCCACGATACGACTTCTGCAGGACCACGTTCGCTCTGGCACCACCAACTACCCAATTACGCCGGGAATGGTTCTTCAAGCGCACATTCAGACCGGCTCAAAGTCGATCATTCGATACATGTTCAAACCGGTGTTCAACTCGTTAGACGTGGCGTTTACCGAGCGATAGCGCATGTTCGAGTCATGCCGGGATCGCCAACTACTCCCCACGACCGCCAAAGACCTTAACGCGGACCGTTCCGATCGGCGACAGATTGTGCCGCCGCGGCTGCACAGGCCTCGAAAACGTCCAGCGCATCGATGCCGCGCGCTGCACCGTCGCTGGGAACAAAGATCGGGTATCCGCCGCTATGAACCGCTCCGACAATCATGAGGTTGTCGGGCAAATGGAAACCTTCGATGCCGAGATCCGCATGACCCTTGCCAAATTGCCTCCGCATCCGCTGTTCGAAGCTCTCGGAAGTATTGGAGTAACCAAAGATCGGCCTGCCCTTTCCGAGAAACCAGCCGACCTCGATCAAGGTGCCTGCATCCGCGGATGCGCCTCCGAACGGCGTCAGGTTGGCGATGATGATGTCGCATCGCTCCATCAACGCAATGTCCTTCTCGTAAATGGCCCGCCAGACATCCAACGCCTTGGCGGCCGTCTCGACATCCTCATTGAGCGGTGGGAGCGCGTGCAACCCGAAGCGCTGGCATATCTCCACCTTCCTTGCGGCGTGCGCGATCGCGTTTGGAAGAAACACATCAGGTCCCGCCAGATAGGCTGTTGCTGTCATGACACGTCTCACCAAATCGGATCAGTCCGGACAAACCGCCGTAGCAGTATGATGTGGCCAAACAGAACATGACCCGTTCATGAGCGCAATCAAGGGGCCGGGCAGGCTCACCAATCGTCCGGCGTCGCAGCGCAAGTCGGCCTAGCAATTCCGTAGCATCCGGGGCTAACCTTCTTCCAAACGGCGGAAGGAGTTCTGAATGATCAGGGGCCGGAAAATTGCGACTGCTTTCGTGGCGCTGGCAGTGCTCGCTGGTCTGGGCGCGACGGCGGATGCCGCGCAGTGCGGAAGTACGGCGGCCGGCTTCGAGGCCTGGAAGAGGGAGTTTTCGGAGGAGGCAAGAGCAAAAGGGGTCGGCGGCTCCAGCATCGCGGCGTTGATGCAGGCGAACTATGCGGCGGCGACTATCGCCGCCGACCGCGGCCAAAGAAGCTTCGGTCTGTCGCTCGATCAGTTTCTCGCCAAACGCGGGGCTTCGGCCATCGTCGCCCGGGGTCGCTCGTTGAAGCAATCCCAGGCGGCGCTGTTCGCATCGATCCAGCAACGCTACGGCGTCCCGCCGGGGCCGCTGATCGCGATCTGGGGAATGGAGACGGGCTTCGGAAGCCAGCGCGGCAATCAGAACATGCTGTCGTCCATCGCAACTCTCGCCTACGACTGCCGCCGCACCGAATATTTCACCGAGCAGCTCTATGCCGCCCTGAAGCTGATCGATCGCGGCGCCCTTTCGGCAGGCACGCGCGGCTCCATGCACGGCGAAATCGGCCAGACCCAGTTTTTGCCGAAGAACATCCTGGCTTACGGTACCGGCAATCTCGACGTCGCCGCCAACGCGCTCAGCTCGACGGCGAATTTTCTCAAGGCTCACGGCTGGCAGGCCGGCGCGGGGTACCAACCCGGCGAAGCCAATTTCGCAGCTATCCAGGCATGGAACGCCGCACAGGTCTATCAGCGCGCCATCGCGCTCATGGGCCGTCAGATCGACGGAGGCTAGAACATATTGCATGGTTGCGCTGGGACGCTGCGCAACCATGATCGGCTACTCGGGCCGGCTCCGTCACGCGGCCGGCTTGATGTTCTGGTTGACCCGGAACAAATTGGCAGAATCATATTTGCTCTTCACGGCCGCCAGCCGGGCATAGTTTCCCCCGTAGGTCGCCTTGAGCCGGGCGTCGCCCTCGTCATCCATCATGAAATTCGGATAGGCGCCGCCGAGGTCGAACGGATGCACTGCATCCCAATAGGCCTTGGTCCATCGCGTCACCGGCGCCGCCTTCTGCGGGTTCGGATCGATACCGGCGATTACCATCGACCAGGTCGCATCGCGGCAATTCCAGGCGGTCTCGCCGCTGCCGACGCGATGCACGGCGCCGTCGATCGGGTAAAGATGCATCAGCGACAATTCGCTCGGCGTTTTTGCCGCTTGTTCGAGGTGGGCGTCGATCGCTGAGTCCGGCAGCGTCTTGACGAAATCGCCCCGCCAATACCACTGCATTCCCTTCGGGTAGAGCCCGTCGAACATGCTCTGCACGGCCGGATACGGCATCGTTCCCATCCAGTTGAACCACGGCGCCGGCAGCGCGTCGAGCAGCGGCGCCAAAACCTTCTTGCCGTTGTCCTCGGAGCCGTCGTAGCAGCACATCAGAAGACAGATGCGCTTGCCCCACAGTTCCTCCGGAAACGGTGCGCTCGACGGGACCGTCTTGAGCCCGAGGAAAATGCCGAGCTCCTCCGGCGCTTTCGGGAGGAAATCGCGATAGCGCTGCATGATGGTGCGGGCGTGCTTCTGGTCCCAGGCGATCGGTCCGGCAAACACCGTGCTCACCGGATGGAGCCGGAACACAAAGGAGGTGACGACGCCGAAATTGCCGCCGCCGCCACGCAGCGCCCAGAACAGATCGGAGTTGTTGTCCTTATTGGCGACGACGAAGCTGCCATCGGCCAGCACGACATCGGCCTCGATCAGATTGTCGATGGTCAACCCGTATTTGCGGGTCAGATAACCGTGGCCGCCGCTCAAGGTCAGGCCGGCGATGCCGGTGGTCGAGATAATGCCGGCCGGCACGGCGAGGCCGAACGCGTGGGTGGCATGGTCGACGTCGCCCTGGGTGCATCCAGCGCCGACCCGCGCGGTACGGGCAACCGGGTCGACGCGCACGCCCTTGATCTCCGACAGGTCGATGACCAGGCCATCATCGACGCTGGCGAGTCCCGGCCCATTGTGGCCGCCGCCGCGTATCGCGATGCGCAGGCCATTGTCGCGGCCGAAATTCACCGCCGCGATCACGTCGGCGACATCGACACAGCGAGCGATCAGCAAAGGGTGCTTGTCGATCATGCCGTTATAGAGCGCACGGGCTTCATCATAATTGGCCGCGCCGCGCTCGATGACCGAGCCGCGCAGGCTCTCACGCAATTTGATCTTGGCTTCGTCGCGCATGATGTTCTCCTTTTCACGGGCCAGTTGGGCCGTCCGACGGGACCATCGTGCTCCGGTCGTGCGGTAGCTCGGGCTGCCAGTTGTGGTTGCCGCAATGGTCATCCGACGGGCCTTAACCTACCGGACCAGACCAGTCGGCGCGTCACCCGATCGATGGAGACGCTGGCTGCGCGGGCTGCCCGGACGTGTTACGGTATCGCGGGAGGGCAGGGCCGGGAGCCATCTGCATGCGTGAAGCGGAAGAGGTTTCGCAGGTTATCGGTGACATCTACGATGCGTCGCTCGATCCGGGGCTGTGGCCGAGTGCGATCGAAAGCATCTGCGGCTATGTCGGCGCCGCCTCGGCCAGCCTGCATTCACAGGACTCGATCAGCAGGGCGACGGACGCGCTGTTCTGGTGGGGCCGCGAGTCCAGCGCGCCTCATTATTTCGATCTCTATTTGCAGAAGTACGGCAGGATAAATCCGATCTTTCCCGGTGTCGTGTTTTTCGACGTGGAGTTGCCGATTGCCATTCCCGACGTGATTTCGTGCGAGGAGTTTGTCCAGACACGCTTCTTTCGCGAATGGCTTGCGCCACAGGGCCTGATGGACGGCCTGTTTTCAAACCTGGAAAAGGGCGCGACAAGCTGTGCGCTGTTCACCGCCATGCGCCATGCCGATGAGGGGCAGGTCGACGACCGCATGCGCCGGCGATTTGAGCTGATCACGCCACATGTCCGGCGCGCCATGCTGATCGGCAAGGTGATCGATCTGCATCGCGTCGAGGCCGCAGCGCTGGCCGACAGTCTCGATCAGCTCGCCTCCGGCATGTTCATCGTGGACTCGAATGGGCGCATCATTCACGCCAATGCCAGCGCGCATCGCCTTATCGCCGAGGCCGACGTGCTGCGCGCCAGCAACGGCCGGATCGCGGCGCTTGATCTTGAGAGTAACCGGAATCTGCTCGAAATATTCACGGCGGCCCAGGCGGGCGACGCCGCCGTCGGGAAAAGAGGTATCGCCGTGCCGCTGAAGGCGCGCAGCGGCGAGCGCTATGTCGCTCACGTGCTGCCCCTGACCTCGGGAGCGCGCCGCAAGGCGGGCGTTTCCTACTCGGCTGCGGCGGCGATGTTCGTCCGCAAGGCAGCGCTGGATTTGCCGTCACCGCCCGAGGCGGTCGCCGACCAGTTCAAGCTGACGCCGGCGGAGGTCCGGGTCATGTTTGCCATCGTCGAGATCGGCGGCGTACCTGAAGTCGCGCCGGTGCTCGGCATCTCCGAGCAAACCGTCAAAACCCATTTGCATCGCATCTATGAAAAGACCGCCACCAAACGGCAAGCCGATCTGGTGAAGCTGGTTGCGAGCTATTCGGGCAGGCTTTGATAGGCCTCCCGGAAACCTGCTGCGAGCAACGCTCGCTTCGGATCAGGTCACCGGTCCGGGGGCGAACAGGGTCAGATCGTTATGAATGCCCCAGCGGTCCGACCACACTTTGGTCCGGCCGCTCGCGACATCCAGAATCAGGCGGAACAGGTCCCAGCCGGTTTGCTCGATCGTGGCCTCGCCGGTGGCGATGCGGCCGGCGTCGAAATCGATCAGATCCTTCCAGCGGCGCGCCAGCTCCGTTCGCGTCGACACCTTGATCACAGGTGCTGCGGCGAGCCCGTAAGGCGTGCCGCGCCCGGTCGTGAATACCTGCAGCGTCATGCCGGAGGCGAGCTGCAGCGTGCCGCAGATGAAGTCGCTCGCCGGCGTTGCCGCGAAGGTCATGCCTTTCTTGCGCACCCGCTCGCCGGGCGACAGCACGTCGACGATCGGGCTGGTGCCTGACTTGACGATCGAGCCGAGCGACTTTTCCACGATGTTGGCGAGCCCGCCCTTTTTGTTGCCGGGCGTGGTATTGGCGCTGCGGTCGGCATCGCCCTTGGCGAGATAATCATCGTACCAATCCATTTCGCGGATCAGGGCGCGACCGACATCTTCGTTGATGGCGCGGCGAGTCAGCAGATGGATGGCGTCGCGCACTTCGGTGACTTCGGAAAACATCACGCTCGCACCGGCGCGCACAAGAAGATCGGCCGCGAAGCCCAGGGCCGGATTGGCCGTGACGCCGGAAAAGGCGTCGGAGCCGCCGCATTGTAAGCCGACGACCAGATCAGAAGCCGGGCAGGTTTCGCGGCGGCGCCGGTTGAGCACGGCGAGCCGCTCGTCCGCCATTTTCATGATGGCATCGACAATGGCGCCAAAACCGTCGAACGCCTCGTCCTGCATGCGCACGACACTGTCGGCTACTTCGTTCGGCAGCAGCCGTTCTGGAACCAGCTTCTCGCAGCCGAGGCCGACCACCATGACCTCGCCGCCGAAATTCGGATTGCGGGCGATGTTTTGCAGCGTCCGGATCGGCACGATGGCGAGCGGCGCGGTGATCGCAACGCCGCAGCCGTAATTGTGCGTCAGCGCGACGACGTCATCGACATTGGGGTATTTCGGCAGAAGCTCCGCCTTGATGCGCTTGAGCGCGAGCTGCAGCGTGCCGGCGACGCATTGCACGCTGGTGCTGATCGCCAGCACGTTCTTGGTGCCGACCGAACCGTCGGGGTTACGAAAACCCTCGAAGGTGTAGCCTTCCAGCGGCGCCTGGGCTGCGGGAACGGCGGTCGCGAGTTCGAGCTTGTCGAGTTCCGGCGGCGTCGGCATGCGAATGCGCGCTTCGTCGACCCACTCGCCGGCGAGGATCGGCTGCGCGGCGGTGCCGATCACTTCATTATAGCGGCGGATTGCGGCGCCTTCCGGAATATCGGAAAGCGCCACCTTGTGACCCTGCGGCACGAAATGGCGCAGCTCAAGACCGCAGGGAAAGCGGGTCTTCGCGGGCAACCCAAAGTCATTGACCACGATCGCGACATTGTCGTTGGCGTCGAGCCTGATATAGCGCGGCTCGTAAGCCTGCGCCGTCGCATGTACCGTCACGACACTCTCCCTTGTCTCGGTCTGTCGCCGCGTCCCGTCCGCTGCCTAGCCCGGATAGGTATAGGCCGTTTTCACGATGGTGTAGAATTCGCGGGCATAGGCACCCTGTTCACGCGCGCCATAGCTCGATCCCTTACGGCCGCCGAACGGCACGTGATAGTCGACGCCCGCGGTCGGCAGGTTGACCATCACCATGCCCGCCTCGCTGTTGCGCTTGAAATGCGAGGCGTATTTGAGGCTCGATGTGCAAATCCCCGCGGCCAGACCGAATTCCGTGTCATTGGCGAGCGCCAGCGCTTCATCGTAATTCTTGGCGCGGAAGACGCAGGCCACGGGTCCGAATATTTCCTCCCGCGCGATCCGCATCGCATTGGCAGCACCCGTGAAGATCGCAGGCTGCATGTAGAAGCCGGGGGTTTCGCGCTTGAGCATTTCGCCGCCCCAGTGCAGCCTGGCGCCTTCTTGCTTGCCGATCTGGAGATAGCGCAAATCCTGGTCGAGCTGGGTCTGGTCCACCACCGGTCCCATATGGGTCCCGGCCTTCAACGCATCGTCGACGACAAGGCCTTTGACGCGTTCGGTCAGCGCCTCGACGAAACGATCGTGGATGCCCTCGGTGACGATCAGGCGCGACGAAGCCGTGCAGCGTTGGCCGGTCGAGAAGAACGCGCCATTGACGGCGGCTTCGACCGCGACCTTGACATCGGCGTCGTCGAGCACGACCAGCGGGTTCTTGCCGCCCATCTCGAGCTGGAATTTCTTCATCGGTGTCGAGGCGACGCAGGCTTGCGCGATCCTGCGTCCGGTTCCGACCGAGCCGGTGAAGGAGATCGCTGCAACATCCGGATGTTCGAGCATGGTCTGGCCGACGACGGAGCCCGAGCCCATCACCAGATTGAAGACACCCGCGGGAAGCCCCGAGCGTGCGATGATTTCGGAGAGCGCGTGAGCCGAGCCCGGCACGATCTCCGCAGGCTTGAACACGACGGTGTTGCCGTAACAAAGCGCCGGCGCAATCTTCCAGGCCGGGATCGCGATCGGAAAATTCCATGGCGTGATCAGGCCGACGATGCCGACCGCCTCGCGCGTGATCTCGACCTCGAGGCCGGGACGCACCGAGGCACCTTTTTCGCCCGTCAGGCGCAACGCCTCGCCGGCAAAGAACGCAAAAATCTGTCCGGCTCGGGCGACTTCGCCAATGCCCTCCGGCAGCGTCTTGCCTTCCTCGCGCGCCAACAGGCGGCCGAGCTCTTCTTTGCGCGCCAGGATTTCGATGGAGACGCGGTTGAGCGCGTCAAAGCGCTCCTGCGGCGTCGAGCGCGACCAGGCGGGGAAGGCGGCCTTCGCCGCGGCGATCGCCTTTTGCGTCTGGGCGGCATCGGCCTTGGCGTATTCGCCGACGATGTCGTTGGTGTTCGACGGGTTGATATTGCGGCTGATGGCGGGCCCCTCGACCCATTCACCGCTGATGTAGTTCTTCAGGATAGCGTTCATTCGACTTCTCCAATGGACGGCGGACAAAGGGCGTCAGCGCACGAGACAGGGACGCTTGTCGTTGAATTTCCAGCCGGGAATAAGGAATTGCATGGCGATCGCATCGTCTCGGGCGCCGAGCCCGTGGGTCTTGTAGAGCCGGTTCGCGGCTTCGAGCGCCGCGAGATCGATCTCTACGCCGAGGCCGGGGCGGTCTGGAAGGGCGATCTTGCCGCCGGCGATCCGCAGGGGGTTTTTGGTGAGGTTTTGGCCGTCCTGCCAGATCCAGTGGGTATCGATGGCGGTCACCTTGCCGGGCGCCGCCGCCGCGACGTGGGTGAACATGGCAAGTGAAATGTCAAAATGGTTGTTGGAGTGCGAGCCCCAAATGAGGCCGTTGTCGCGACAGGTTTGCGCCACGCGCACCGAGCCCTGCATGGTCCAGAAATGCGGATCGGCGAGGGGAATGTCGACCGCGTTCAAGCGCAGCGCGTGGGACAGTTGGCGCCAGTCGGTCGCGATCATGTTGGTCGCGGTCGGAAGCCCCGTGGCGCGGCGGAATTCGGCCATGATCTCGCGGCCGGAAAATCCGTCCTCGGCGCCGCAGGGGTCCTCGGCATAGGCCAAAATGCCGTGCATGTCCTTGCACAGGCGAATGGCCTCATTAAGCGACCATGCGCCATTGGGATCGAGGGTCACGCGCGCCTTCGGGAATCGTTTGGCGAGCGCTGTGACCGCCTCGATCTCATCTTCGCCGCGCAGCACGCCGCCCTTGAGCTTGAAATCGGCGAAACCATAAAGGTCGTGCGTGGCTTCGGCGAGGCGCACGATCGCCTCAGGCGTGAGCGCCGGTTCGTGGCGCAGGCGAAACCAATCGTTCTGCGCGCCTGTCCCGTCGGCATAGGGCAGATCGGTCTTGCGGCGGTCGCCGACATAGAACAGATAGCCCAGCGTCTCGACCGCATGGCGTTGAATGCCTTCGCCCAGCAAGGCCGCGACCGGAAGCTTTAGATGCTGGCCGAGCAAATCCAGCAGCGCCGATTCGATTGCCGTGACGGCGTGGATCGTGACCCGAAGATCAAACGTCTGCTTGCCGCGTCCGCCTGAGTCACGATCGGCGAATTGCGCGCGAACGGCGGCAAGAATGTTGTTGCAGGCGCCGATGGTCTTGCCGATGACGAGATCGCGGGCATCTTCCAGCGTTTGCTTGATCTTCTCGCCGCCCGGAACCTCGCCGACGCCGGTATGGCCGGCATTGTCGGTGAGGATGATGATGTTCCGGGTGAAGAACGGCGCATGGGCGCCGCTCAGATTGAGCAGCATGCTGTCGCGCCCGGCGACCGGGATCACCTGCATCTCAGTAACCGTCGGCGCGCCGGAGAAGCCGGCGCGCACAGAGTCCTGAATCACTTTATCCTCCCACGACAGGCCGGGTTTGGCCTGCGGTTACGCCTTATTAGGCCGCTTCGGGCCGGCCCGCCACCGCGCCCGGCAGATTTGCCACCAGCGCCGCGACTTCCGCGAGTTCCGCCGCAGTCAGGTCGGTCAGCGGCGAACGAACGGGGCCGGAATCCCGGCCGATCACCTTCATGCCCGCCTTGATGATCGACACGGCGTAACCCTTCCTGCGGTTGCGGATCGCAATCAGGGGCAGGATGAAATTCTTTAAGCCCGCCTCGATCGTCGCGTGGTCGCGGCGGCGCACCGCGGCATAGAAGGCGGTCGCGAATCGCGGCACGAAATTGAACACCGCCGACGAATAGGTGGTGACGCCCATGTCGAGATAAGGCAGCGCGAAGGTTTCGGCCGTCGGCAATCCGCCGACATAGGTCAGCCGGTCGCCCATGCGCGAATAAACCCGGGTCATCAGCTCGATGTCGCCAACGCCATCCTTGTAGCCGACGAGGTTCGGACAGCGCTCGCAGAGCCGGGCGAGGGTGTCTTCGTTGAGCATCGCGTTGTCGCGGTTGTAGACGATGACGCCGAGGCTGGTCGATTTGCAAACGGCCTCGACATGCGCGGCCAGGCCCTCCTGCTCGGAATGCACCAGATAGGGCGGCAGCAGCAGAAGGCCGTCGGCACCGGCGCGCTCGACGGAGATGGCGATCTCCTTGGCGATGGCGGTGCCGTAGCCGGTGCCGGCGAGAACCGGCGTGCGGCCCTTGGTCTCGTCCACGGCGACGGCGACGACTTTGGCGACCTCCGCCGGCGTCAGCGAAAAGAACTCGCCGGTCCCGCCGGCCGCGAACAGTCCGGCGACGTCATAGCCGCACAGCCAGTCGATGTTGGAGCGATAAGTCGCCTCATCGAACGAAAAGTCCGGCTTGAACGGCGTGACGGGAAACGAAAGAAGGCCGCCGCCGATGTGCCGGGCCATGTCCTGTGGGATCATCTTGCTCATCGTAAGCCGCTCCGTGTCCAGAAAATCGGGGATGCGCGTGCGCCGAAAATGATTGGCGATGCGCTTGCTGTGCGGGCAGTTCTAGTCAGCGCGCCGATGCACGTCCAAGCCAATCACTGGATCGAACAATGCCGAATGCGCATCAATCCTCTTTTCTCGTGTGGGCGGATGCCAGACCGCCGGCGATCTCGATCAGCGACGGCAGCAGCGGGTTTTCGTGTTCGCGACGCCAGACCAGAAATAGTTCGACCAGCGCCGGCGCCCGCAATCGCAGCGGCCGCAGCTTCACGCCGCTGAAATTCAGGCTGGCGGCCGCCTCAGGCACAATCGCAAGCCCGAGCCCGGCCCGCACCATCGCGAGGATGGAGTGAATCTGGCTGAGATGCTGGACATAGCGCGGCAGGATGTCCGCCCGCGTGAATTGCGTGACCAGCAGGTCGTGGAAATAGCGGGACTCGTAAGGCGAGTACATGACGAAGGGCTGATCGTTGAGATCTTTTGGGGCGACGATTTCGACAGCGGCGAGCGGATGCGCTTCCGGTATGGCAGCGAGAAGAGGCTCGGCAACCACTCGGATCGAGGCGAATTCGGATCGTGCGACCGGCGGCCGGAGCAGACCTACGTCGATCTGGCCCGACGCGAGCGCCTCGAGCTGATCGCCGGAGACCATCTCCTTCAGCGACAGGTCAACCTCCGGCAGGCGGGTGCGGCAGGCCGCGACCAGTTCCGGCATGAAGCCATAAGACGTCGCCGCCGTGAAACCGATCTTGATCGACCCGGCCTTTCCCGTGGCGATCCGGCGCGCGACCTGGGACGCGCTTTCCGCGAGCCTCAGGATACGCTTGGCCTCGGGCAGAAAACTTCGCCCCGCGGGCGTCAGCCGGACCGAGCGGCTGGTGCGCTCCAAAAGCGGCGCCTCGACGATGTGCTCGAGTACCTGGATCTGCCGGCTCAGCGGCGGCTGGGTCATGTTGAGCCGCAATGCTGCCCGGCCGAAGTGAAGTTCTTCCGCCACGGTGACAAAACAGCGGAGCTGGCTTAGATCGAACATCGATGCGTGTCCGGAATGGACGGACTGCCTGGATGTCAAGTTTAGCATCGATCCCTCGATAGACACAATGGCGGCCGCCTGTCCCGAGCGCCCGTGGCCTGCGTGAACGCGGTCAGGATGTTTGCAATTGCACCCGTTCGATCTTGCCGACGACAAAGAGGTAGGCGATCGCCGCGACCAGCGCGTTGGCGCCGATGAACACCAGCGCGCCGTTGAAGGAGCCGGTGGCGCTGAGGATGTAGCCGACGATGATAGGCGTCGTGATGCTCGACAAATTGCCGAACATGTTGAACAGGCCCCCCGAGACTCCGCCGGCTTCCTTGGGCGAGGTGTCCGACACCACGGCCCAGCCGAGCGCGCCGATGCCCTTTCCGAAAAACGCCAGCGCCATCAGGCCGACGACGAACGCCTGTCCGTCGACATAATTGCAGCCGATGATCGCCATCGACAGCAGCATGCCGCCAACGATCGGGATTTTGCGCGCCAGCGTCAGAGAGTTGGTCTTGCGCAGGATCACATCGGAGATCACCCCGCCGAGCACGCCGCCGAAGAAGCCGCAGAGCGCCGGCAGCGTCGCAACAAAGCCCGCCTGCAGAATGGTCAGGCCGCGCTCCTTGACGAGATAGTCCGGGAACCAGGTCAGAAAGAAGTAGGTCAGCGCGTTGATGCAATATTGTCCGAGATAGACGCCGAGCATCATGCGATTGCCGAGCAGTTGGCGGATGTGGTCCCATTTTGGCCCGCTCTGCGCGCCCTGGCCGGCATCCATGTCGACCAGCGCGCCGCCTTCCTTGATGTAGTCGAACTCGATGGAATTGACACCGGGATGGTCCTTCGGCCCGTGGATGGTCATGATCCAGATCAGCCCGACGACCAATCCAATCGCGCCCATCACGAAGAAGACGTAGCGCCAGCCGAAATCATGCGCGATCCAGCCCATCAACGGCGCGAACAACACGGTTGCGAAATATTGCCCCGAATTGAAGAAGGCCGAGGCGGTTCCGCGTTCGTTGCTGGGAAACCAGGCCGCGACGATTCGGGCATTGGCGGGAAACGAGGGCGCCTCCGCGAGGCCGACCAGGAAGCGCAGCGCGAACAACAGGACGATCGCCGTCCCGCCCGCGAAGAAGCCGATGGAGCCCTGCATGAATGTGAAGACCGACCAGATCAAAATGCTGCAGGCATAAACCCACTTTGAGCCGTAGCGATCGAGCAGCCACCCGCCCGGCACTTGGGCGGCGACATAGGACCAGCCGAAGGCCGAGAAGACATAACCGAGCGCGACCGGATCGAGGTGGAGTTCCTTCGACAACGCCGAGCCCGCGATCGAGAGCGTCGCACGATCGGCGTAATTGACCGTCGTGACGATGAACAGCATCAGCAAGATGAAGATGCGGACGCGGGATCTCTTGGCTTCGACGGCGGCGATCGTCACGGTCATTGGTTCCTCCCAGAACGCTACCCCAGCCGCTGGTCGTGAACTTCGTCGTCGTTCCCTGCGGCTGGATGCGATGCTTCTAGGAGACGTCCGGGGCGAGGATCGACAACCTATTGAGCATCGATCCATTCAATTTCGGCATTGATGGGGGAACGTCGGCTTGAAGCCTTTCACCGCGACTTCGACGCGAGCGTCGTTGCGTTCTTCCGCGAACATCTTGTGAATGATGGCGAAACTCGCTGAGCCAGACCGGCACGCGAGAGCGAAATTCGCTCAACATCCCCGGCAGATGCTGCGCAGGCTTTTGTAGACAGCATCATCATCTCGTCGCATTTGCTGCAACTGATCCAGCGTCGTGGTGTCGGGGCTCGGCTCGGGTTTGCGTTTTGCGGCGAGCGTGGCTTCCTGACGCGTATAACAGGCCTCCCGCTCGGGTTTCGCCTGGATGAACCGGCATTGCTCGACCGCTGCCGAGGCGGGAGCCGCGCCGATCATGAGAGCAAGAATGGCGGATAGCAGAAAATTCAACGCCGTCGCTGCTTTGGTTACTTCG
>Ga0209331_1000252_pt1 | contig 19592 bp, 15 predicted proteins | sample JacPinW_OM3H0_M3_FD_187971 | JGI IMG/M metagenome (GOLD analysis project Ga0209331, IMG submission 187971) | Forest soil microbial communities from Algoma, Ontario, Canada - Jack Pine, Ontario site 1_JW_OM3H0_M3 (SPAdes) (version 2) | ecosystem: Environmental > Terrestrial > Soil > Boreal...
CAGGGCATGTGAAACAAGATTAGTCAGCGCAGATTCGAAAAGCAACCAGCGCTGTCATCCCGAACGGACGTGAGGGACCTCTCGCTTGCTGACGGATCACGCCAACATTGCGTGACGTGAACTCCGGTTGTGAGGTCCCTCGCCGTCTACGCGACTCGGGATGACGGCGCGGTTATAATTTCGTGCGGCCGGAGAGCGCTTGATAAAGCGTCAGCTCATCGGCCGACTCCAAGCCCCCACCCGCCGGCAAACCGTGGGCGATACGCGTCAGATTCGGGCCTTTGTTCTTCAAAAGATCGACAAGGTAGTTGGTGGTGGCTTCGCCTTCGACATCGGCCGCGAGGGCGAAAATGATTTCGGAGAATTTTTCTTTTTCGACGCGCTCGAGCAGTTGTTTGATCCGCAAATCCTCGGGACCGACGTGATCAAGCGGCGAAATGCGTCCGCCAAGGGAATGGTAGCGCCCGCGAAAGGCGCTGGTTTTTTCGAGCGGAAGAATGTCGGTCGGTTGTTCGACGACGCAGAGAAGATCGACAGCGCGTGATGAGTCGGCGCAAATTTCGCAGAGTTCTTCGGTCGCGAAAAATCCACAGAGCGTGCACGGATGCACGGTTTTTCGCGTGGTGTTGATGGCGCCGGCGATTTGCTCGGGCTGATTCTCGCGCGCTTGCACAATCCAAAGCGCGATCCGCTCGGCAGAACGCGGACCCACGCCCGGCATCTTTCTCAATTGCGCGATGAGATCGCGGAGGGCCGCGGGATATTCGGTTCTTCTCAAGAGCTCGCCGGCCTTACTCGCTGGCGGTGGTCAGATGGAGCGCGAGCGTTTCCAAGCGACGCAGATACAATTGCAACGGCGCATCGTCTTCGCCGTCGGGGCCGCGCGCTTTTTGGAATTCGGTGTACGCTTCGGCCCAGCGCTTTTCTCGATAGAGCACGACCCCGTTCCAGAAAAAGTCGCGTCGCGCGATGTGTTCCGGTTTCGCCTCGGCCGCGAGCCAGAGCGGCTCATAAATTTCGTGCCGCTCTTGTGAGTTCACGCCGCTCAGAAAATCGATCGGCCGCGCGACGATGTGTTTGCTGGCAAGTTCGAAAGTGCGCGGTCCGATCAGAATGCGCGATCCATAAAAGCGGTTCGCGACGCAGAAACGCCGGGCCAATTCTACCGGCTCGCCGGTGGTGAGTAGCCCCGGTTTCGCGCCGTTACGCAGCGGCGCGACGATGATCGTGCCCGAGCTGACGCCCATGTGGACATCACATTTGCCGAACAGGTCGCCGTTCCTTTGCTGCTGTGTCTTGCGGAATGCGTCCACTAAACCAAGCGTAACGCGCACAGCCTTGTCGGCATGTTCGCCCTGCGCATCGGGAAAACCAAAAATCGCGACGACGCCTTCGCCGTCCGCGGCCTGGATGTAACCGTCCGCTTCGAGGAAGAGCTCGGTCGTGCGGCGAATAAATTTCTCAGTCGCTTCGGCGAAGGCGCCCGGCTCGGATTCTTCGGCGAGATCGTATTTGTTAGCGATATCGCAAACAATCACGGTCACTTCGTAGGCGCCCGGCTCGATCTCGATCGGGATTTCGCCGGCGATCATCCGGCTGACTTGTTTCTTCGACAAGTGATCGGCGTAGAAAGTTTGTGCGAGATGCGAGCGGGTGCGCGTCGCGAGCAAGACCCAGCTTTGGGCGGCGAGAAATGAAAGCGCAACTGCCAGCATGGTCGGCAGCGGCTGGAAGAAAGTGTGATAGAGCGTGCAGACCCAGGCCATGCCGGCCAGCTCGACCAATAAAATGAGGACGAGCCACGCCACGCGCGCGCGCTGCACGCTCGACACCGTCATCCAGGCGACACCGACCGCGAGCAAGGGAACAAGTATGTATTGCCAAATGTTGCCCAGCCCTTCGGGAACCGTCCGTCGATGCGAGAGCAATGTCGCCACCACGGCTTCGAGGCGCGTGAGCAGGCCAGTGGCATGCAATGCGAGGACGACGGCGGCAACCAGAATGCCAATCGTAAATGTCGCGACAAGAGATCGTTTCATCGACAACTAGACCTTCGACGCTTCGGCGATCGGATAATAAGATTGCACGACAAGCTCGCTCAAGAATTTGTCCGGTTCATCGACGGCTGTGGCATTGAGGACAAACTTTTTCCGTCCCGTATTCTTACTAATAAGGCTCAATCCGAATTGGTAATCTTTAAAGAGATGCTCGCACAATTCCGGCATGGTCATCCGCTCGGTCTGCGCGCGCGCAACTAAGCGTTGCAAGGCAGCATCGTCAAAAACGATTTCCAATCCATGTTCGCGCTTAAACTTGTCGGCGAATTGCCGCGCGTTCGCTTCCAGTGTCTGCGCTTCGTGCTTGTGCCCTTCCGCCATCAAACGCTCGAGCACGCGCTTTGGCTCGCGCACCAGCTCGGCGCTGACGCGCAGCTGACTCAAGCCGGAGCCGGCGAGATAATATTTGTAATCGCGGAATAATTTTTCAAAGACGGTCAGCAAACCGCGCGCGCCCGTTTTTTCCTTCGCCGCGGCCGTGGCAATGAGGCGAAGCGCTTCGTCATCGAAACTGATCTCGATGCCGTAGGCGCGGAAGGCGCGCTCATATTGGCGAAGCAAACTGCCTTCGGAAAACTTCATGATCTTATAAAGATCATCGGCGTCGAGCTCTTCACAGACGACGCGCACAGGCAAGCGCCCGATGAACTCCGGTTCGAAACCGTATTCGACAAAGTCCTGCGTGGTGACGTGCTGGAACAATTCGTTGTCCATCACCTGCACCGGCTTGGCACTGAAACCGATCTGGCCTTGCTGCACCCGCCGCGACACTTGCTGCTTCAATCGCTCGAAGGCGCCGCTCACGACAAAAAGAATGTGCCGCGTGTTGATCGTTTCACGCTTGGCTTTGCCGCGTTTCTGAAATTCGAACGCGGCCTGCAATTGCGCCTGCAAATCGTTCATGCTCCGCACCGGCACTTCGGTTTCTTCCATCAACTTGAGCAGCGTCGTTTGCACGCCGCGCCCGCTCACGTCGCGGCCCGTCATGTTCGAGCTCGACGCGATCTTGTCGATCTCGTCGATATAGATGATCCCGAACTGCGCAAGATCGACATCTCCATCGGCTTTGTGCACCAGCTCGCGCACAAGGTCCTCGACGTCGCCACCGACGTAGCCGGTCTCGCTAAACTTGGTCGCGTCCGCTTTGACGAACGGAACTTTGATCAGATCGGCGATGTGCTTGATCAGGTAGGTTTTTCCGACACCGGTCGGGCCGACCAAAATCACATTCTGCTTGGCGTACTCGGTTTCCTCAGCGCGCGCCGCGTCTCTCTTTTCGAGTTCATGCAGATACTTGGCGTGGTTGTAATGATCGCACACCGCGATCGCGAGCACCTTCTTGGCTTCGTCCTGCTTGATCACGAACCGGTCGAGATGCGCTTTGATGTCGCGCGGGAGAAAATTGAAGACGAAATCTTCCTTGTCGATCTTGACCGGCTTTTCTTCGCCAGTGGACTCAGCCTGCTCCGGCGCCGTGAACGTGGCAAAAGAAACGCGGTCGCCGAAGTTCGATTTCATGAACTCCGAGATCTTCGTCTTTAATTCTTCCGGTGAAGGAAAAGGCGGTGGGTTTTGCTCCATGCTGTCGCGATCCAAAGGTCGCGCGGAAATCTATCATCGCATAGATCGGTGTAAATCTGACTCTCGAAGCGCAAATTTGTTCACCTTAATGGCCGATCTGCCTCTCTGGGGATCGATCGGCCCCTAAGACCAGGCCGGTTTAGCGGCCCGCCGCGACCTGAGGTGCAGCGTTGCCCGCCAGGATCGCATCGAGATCGGAAAGCACTTTAGCCGGACCGACGTATTGCGTTCCGACGTAACTACTGGAGAGAACTTTGCCGGTCGCATCGACCAGGACCAGGGAAGGAATTCCGTTTCCGGCGTTCTTTCTAATGACCTCTTTCTCCCGGAGTTTTTCAAAATCGATCGCCAGCCAAGGCATGTTTTGCTCCCGCATGTATTTCTCCATGGCAAAAGGCGATTTGTCGAAGCTGTAGAAAATGATTTCGAACTCCGGATGCTGTGGCGCGACGCGGTTGTAATATTCGACAAGTTGCGGCGTGAATTTGCGGCAGGGTTGACACCATTCCGCCGAGAAATAAAAGGCGAGCAACTTCTTTTGGGCCAATGCGTCCTCCTCCGCCCGCACGATGCTGCCGTGATGAAATCGCACGAGGTCGCCCTTGAGGAACTGGGAAATCGCGTCACCACTGGGAGCCTGCCCCTGACCAACCCCGCGGCTCCGGGCTTCCTGTGCCTGACGAAGCGTATCAAATTTTTTCTGCTCCTCGGCCTCCAATGCTTTTCGCTTCGCCTGCGCCGCCAGTTCTTCCTTGGCACGCGCGATCTCTTCTGGCGAAACCGAATAGCTGCCGTCTTTGAGCGCGCGAATTAGTTCAGATGTCGCCCCGGCCTGAATCAGAGTCGTTTCCTTGGTCGCGTCGAGCGTATCGGCAAAATGCCGGGTGGACAATTCACGCATCACACTCGGGCTCGAATAACCACTGCGCAGCATCAAGCCCACGTCCTTCGCCGTTAGCGGTAGTTGCTTCGCTTCCGCACACAGCACGAAGGCTAACAAAAAAATCGAGATGAGCGCGCGTCGCATTCACTTTTATCGAGCAGGAGATGAGCCAATGCGGGGGCTAATTCCCTGCCGACGTAGATGAAACGAGGTCGGCGATTTGATCCTGATATTCCGGTTTCGTTTTTGCGGCGGCTTCGGCCAACTGCCGGGCCGCATCATCCTGGCGCGTTTCAGCAGCAAAGACGGCGCAGAGCCATTGTCGATCCGCCGCGTCTGGCGCATTCGGGACAATGAAAGAGGATGAAATCGCGAGCAGCGTTTGCGGCGCAAGCTTCGTCCATGACGCGCCGACAATCCCGTATGGAGTCGTTAAACTAATCTGCGCCGGAGTTGCGCTGCTGATTCCTTCATAGTTGGTGCCGGTAACATCAGCGATGCGCCCTGAAAAAGGTTTGCGGTTAAGGTCGCCGATCAACTTCGCTTTCCAATCGATCAGCCATTGCGCTTTCTTCAGCATCACCGCCAGCGCTTGCTTTGATGTCGGATCCGAAACTTTGGCGGCCTTGATTGCTTCGCGCGCCCCGACAAAATCATAAAGGCCAACTTTCTGTTTGTAATTGGCCAGAGCCGCCGTCCAACCCGGCGACTCAATTTTTTGACCGCTCTGCCCCTTTTGCGGTGCGGCGCCGCGTTGCGCCAACACTTTTTCTTCCGCGTTCATCGCGTCGGAAAGCGCGCTGTGCGTTTTGAGCTTCTTCTTTAGAGCACGCACGTTTTCCAGCTGCGCTGAGACGTCCGCGCCTTTGCTCTGATTCTTCCAGGCGGCATAAGCTCGGCAGTCGTCGAGGTATTTTTGCGCGAGCGGTTTGTAGTCCGCAATCCAGGCAAACTTACCCGCCGGCTGGCCGCTTACGAATTTCTCGAGCAAAGGAATCGCATCGGTCGCATCCGCTTGCGCGATGTCTTTCAAGGCAAATAGAAAAAGGGGAAACGCTTCGTGCGTGTCCGCGCGCAACGCGCTCGCGCTGTTTCCCGGTATTGTTCCTGGAGCCGCCATGCTCTTCGCCGTCGTCACAAAAAATTTCGCAAGATCGACATCTTCCTTCGCAAACCCGGTCTGCCCCGCGTTCTCTACTTCCTGAAAAGCCTTTTTCGCCTGGGGCGGTTCCCGGGCGATCAGCGCGGCCAATCCTTCATGCAAACGAATCCAATCATAAAGCGGCTGGCGATTTTTCGCGTTAACCGCGACGCGGGCGAAGGCCGCGCCCGCGACATTATGTTTTCCGGCGAGCAACTGGCGGCGCGCCTCATTGTATTGCCGCTCCAGCTCGGAGGTTGGAATCGCCGCCGCGGCAGCGGCCGCACGACGAACTTCCTCGCGCGATCTTTTCGCAAAAATCAAACCCCCGACCGTAGCGAGGAGAACGATCGCAACGATGGCGAACCAGAGCACGCGACGTTTTCGCCGCGCGGTTTCAGGATCTTCTTTTCCAGTAAGCTTGCGCTCGGCCCGCTCGAGCTCGGCGACAAGCTCGTCGTAGGATGAGAATCTCTGCGCTGGATCGGGCGCGATCATCCGATGAAGAACTTGCGCGGTGAGCGCGGAGACATTGGGCGCGATCGCGTTTAGATCGAGCGGCTGGTTTTTAAGTTCGCGCAGCGCCGTGGCCGAGTTCGTTTCGCCCTCGATCGGCGCGGTGCCGGCGACGGCGTGGAAGAGTGTCGCGCCAAGACTGTAGATGTCGCTCCGGAAATCTTCCGCCTCATTATTCAAACGTTCCGGCGCGACATAATACGGTGTGCCCCAAATTTCCCCGCGGCTCTCCGCCGTCTCCGCAGCGACCCCGGCCAGGCCGAAGTCGCCAATCTTCGCCATGTGCTCGTCGGCAAAGAGAATGTTCGCGGGTTTGACATCGCGATGGATCAGACCTTTGGCGTAGGCCGCGCGCAAACCTTTCGCGACTTGAATCCCGGCTTCGAGCACGAGTTCCTCCGGCAACCGTTTTTGTTCTTCGATGAAATCGTCGAGGCTGCCGCGGTCGACCAGTTCCATGACCAGATAAAACTGGCCGTGGTCCGCGCCCGAGGAAAAAACCTGGATGACATTTGGATGATTCACGGACGCGGCAACGCGCGCTTCCTGTTGCAGCCGCGCGCCGTAATCGATTTCTTCGCCGAGATCTTTGCGCAATAATTTCAGCGCCACCAGCCGATCGAGCAAGGTGTCGCGCGCTTTGTAAACCGTGCCCATGCCGCCGACGCCGAGCGTTTCCAGAAGAACGAAATTATCGAATGTGCGGTCGACGCGAACTTTCTCGCCGCACTTCGGACACTCCACCCGCGCGAGCGGTTCCACGTTGGTCGTGTCGATAAGCGTGCCGCACGCCGGACACTTGATCGATGCACTCTCGTCAGCCATCGGAGTCGATTCTAACATCGACAACTTGCGGAGCAACGAAACCCGCGGCTGAGTGATCCATTGGAAAAAGAAACAATCAGATTGGTCGTCCCAAAGGAAGCGTCAAAGCTTCGCCTCGATCGCTTTCTCGCCGGCCAACTCCGCGCCTATTCGCGTTCACGCCTTCAGCAATTGATTCGCGGCGGATTCGTTCGCCGTAACGGCAAAACGGCCCGGCCGCGCGATCTCGTGCGCACCGGCGATCTTGTCGATCTTCGCGAGCCGCCGCCGGAAAAGATCGACAATCAACCGGAAGCGATCCCGCTCGAAATTCTTTTTGAAGACGATGATCTCCTCGTCCTGAACAAACCGGCCGGTCTGGTCGTACATCCGGGCGCTGGTCACGGGCAACACACGCTCGTCAATGCGTTGCTTCATCATTCGCCTTCGCTTTCCGGAATTGGCGGCAAAGAGCGGCCCGGCATTGTTCATCGGCTCGATAAAGAGACGAGCGGTTGTCTCGTCGTCGCCAAGAACGACCAAGCGCATCGCGGGTTGTCCGCCCAATTCGCGGAGCGCAGTGTCGAAAAAACTTATCTCGCGCTGGTCGCCGGCAAAATGCGCAAAGGCGCTGGTGTGATCGAAGCGCCAATCGGCCGTCATCCGGTAGATCGACAGCGCATGTCGGTGCGATCGTCGCGAGGGCGCGCGGCCAAGACCGAGTACCGAGTTCTGCAATCGAACAGCGAGGCAAGTTTAGTCGAATGCAAATTGCACACCGGTCGCACCCACCAAATCCGTGTGCACTTGCATCATCTCGGTCATCCGGTGCTCGGCGACAAAGTTTACGCTGCCAAGGCGGCGAAAAAGTTTCCGCGCCAAATGTTGCACGCGTGGAAGCTCGGCTTCACCCATCCACGCACTCGCGCGCGGAAAACTTTTGAAGCACCGCTGCCGGAAGATTTCAGCGAAGCGATGGAATCGCTTCGCCTTCGGGAGTGACAATTGGCGTGACCGGAGGGGGCGGTTCTTTGCCGCGCTTCAACACGCGCTGCAGGCCCGCTCGATAGGCCGCGACATCGACCAGCTCGGCGACGCGATTTCTTAAAGCGCGCGCCCGCGTGCCGAGAAAGATGAGGAACATGGCGTAGGGAATAATGAAGCGAAGATCGAGATGCGAAACGTTGAGCTGATGATAAATCAGCAGAGTTAAGACAATCAGATTCAAAATGACCGTGGTCGTGACAAAGCGATAGCGTAACGCCGCGCGGGTGAGGCATTTTCCGCCACCGTGATATTCGGTCACCGTTTGCAGCGTGGTGCTCCACCAAAAATTTCCGTAGATCTGAATGTCCCATTCGTTCCAACCGGTGTCGGTGGAATAGCGCCAGCCCTCTTCTTCGAGGAGCTGGAAGATTTGTCCGAGAAGATGATGTCGATCTTTCCCATCCTCGCTCCAATAAATCCGGCGCCGCGTGCGGCCCTTTGTCTCTGCGTCTTTCGGCAAATGCTCGTGCGTGGCGATCACGCTTCGCGGAGTGCGCTTGAAATGCAGCCAGGTAAAATAGCGCGACCATCCGCGAACAAGCGGTTGCACGAACGCGAGCCCCATGACGAGCAATCGCGCATGCACGGTGTCGAACTTCGGCTCGATCCGCGCGCGCACCATGTAAGAGAGCGCGACGCAGAGTGTTCCACCAAACATCAGATAAGGCAGGATGCGTAAGGCGGGCAAAAAAATGCCGAGGCCGAAAAGAAAAATCGTGAGAGCAAACCACTCGACGCTGCTGAGGTAAGCAGCCACGTCCGATTGCGGCGTCGGATAGATCGACTGAAAAAATCCTTCGCCAAAAATTCCGTGGTAAACGATCGGCCGATTTAGAAACCAACTGAACCGCGGCGCGCCGTAAATTTGGCCGCGCCACTTGGCGGTGCCGGTCGGGCCGAAAAAGATCAGATGCTTAAAGCGCAGGAGCGACTCTGCCTCGCCGTAGCCTTCCTGTTGTTTTAGGAAAGCGCGCAAAGTAAAACGCCGATAATGCCAGACGATCGCAGTCGGACTAAACGCGATGACGCAACCGCTCTGTTGCAAGCGCCAGCAAAAATCGACATCGTCGCCGGCTTTGTGATACTCCGGATCGAAACCGCCAACATTTTCGAAGGCCCAGCGGTAAAACGCCATGTTACAGCCCGGAATGTGTTCGGCGACGGTGTCGGTCAGCAACACATGGGTCGGCCCGCCGGGCGCACCGGCCACACAAGCTTGGATCCAATTTGTCGCCGGCGGTGTCACGTTCGGTCCGCCAACACCGGCGTAATCGCCACTGACCAGCGTGCCGATTAAATAAAAGAGCCAATCGACATCGGCCATGCAGTCGGAATCGGTATAAGCGAACACTTCGCCTCTGGCCGCGGCTGCGCCGGTGTTGCGCGCGTGACTCAATCCGTGATTTTGCTGATAGATGTAGCGGACGTAGGGAAATTTCTCGGCGATGTCGCGCGTGTTATCGGTCGAGCCATCATCGACCAGGATCACTTCGTAATCGGGGTAATTGAGTTTGCTGAGCGACTCGAGACACGCGGCCAGCGTTTTCGCGCCGTTGTACGAGCAAACGATCACCGAAACGAACGGCGTTTTCGGCAAAGGACGATGTGGCAGCGTGGCGTCGTCCTGACCAAGTTTGTCGCGCAGTGTGTAAAATGCTTTCTTCGGTTCGCGCTCGCGCGTGACGATGCCGAAGGCCCAGTCCGTAATCTCTTGCTCGCCGGTGAACCATTCGTCCGTCCAGGAGAAGAATATTGTGCCGGCCAATCCGCAATGCACCACGCTGTCGATGTGCCAGCTCAGCATCTCGGCCTGTTCTTCCTGCGAATGGCGAATCGTGTCCATGCCGAACTCGCCGAGAATGAGCGGCCGTTCTTCGGTCAGGTTCTGCAGACGCAGCAGATATTTTTCGAAGTCGCGCTGATTGTGCAGATAAACGTTGAAGCAGAAAAAATCGACATTCTGCGGCAGGAGATATTCCGTCGGCGGATAAGTCGCGTAGGAAAAAAGAGAATCGGGATCGAGCGAACGGCCGATCCGGACCAATTCTTCGACAAACTCGGTCACCCGACGGACGCCAAGCCAGCGCACCATCGTGCTCGAGATTTCGTTGCCGACGAGATAACCGAAAATCGCGGGATGGCCGGCGTTGGCTTTCACCGCATCGCTTAATCCTTTGATAATGGCATTGCGCGCGGAGCGCTCGCGCAAAAACTCGACGTGCTTGGCCCACGGCAATGTGATCAGCACGCGAATTCCAGCGGCGGTGCAGCGATCGAGAAACCAGCGGGGCGGCGCGTGATAGATGCGCACGAGATTGATCCCGATCTGGCGCATCAGCGCAAGATCGACATCCACCTGTTCGGGGCGGCCGAGATAATTCCCCTCGCTGTCCGGCTTGAACGGGCCGTAGGTGACGCCCTTGATGAAAAATTTCTTGTCGCCCTCGAAAAAGAATTTCGCGACCGGGCGAATCCTCGAATTTGCGCTCACAATTCTTTCAAGCTCTCGCGCACGACTTCACCGGTCCGCTCGATATCGCCGATCGTGTGCGCGGTCGAGATAAATCCCGTTTCGAACTGAGACGGTGCAAAATAGACGCCGCGTCTCAAGCAACCGTGGAAAAACTTCGAAAACGATTTCAGATCGCTTCGTTTCGCGCCGGCAAGATCGACAATCGGCCCTGGCGCAAAGAACAAGCAGAACATCGAGCCGATGCGGTGAAACGTGTGGTTCGTCTGCGCGATTGCGTCCCGAGTCAGTTCTTCGAATTGCGCGCCGAGTTGTTCGAGCAGTTTCCAGCCGTTGATTCGTTCGAGTTCGCGCAATTGTGCGAGGCCGGCCGCCATGGCCAGCGGATTCCCGGACAAAGTCCCAGCCTGATAGACCGGACCATCAGGTGAAAGTTGATCCATGATTTCCGCGCGCCCGCCGAACGCCCCTACCGGCAAGCCACCGCCGATTATTTTTCCAAGCGCAGTCAGGTCCGGTTTGATTCCGTAAATTTCCTGGGCGCCGCCGCGCGCGACCCGGAACCCGGTCATCACTTCATCAAAAATCAAAAGCGCGCCATGCTTCGTGCATTCGTCGCGCAAGATCGACAAAAAGTTTTCGCGCGGAAAATAAAGTCCGGCATTAGCGGGGACGGGTTCGAGAATAACCGCGGCGATCTCATTTTCTTGAAATGCTTTGCGGACAAGATCGACATCGTTAAACGGGAGCGAAATTGTCAGCTCGGCAAACGATTGCGGGACGCCAGCGCTATCGGGTTGACCATGAGTCAATGTGCCACTGCCCGATTTCACGAGCAGTGAATCGGCGTGACCATGATAGCAACCATCGAACTTAATGATCTTGTCGCGTTTGGTGAACCCGCGCGCGAGCCGGACGCACGACGTGGTCGCTTCCGTTCCGCTGTTCACCATCCGCACTTTCTCGATCGACGGCATCCAATCGCAGATGAGTTCCGCCATTTGCACTTCGAGCGGATTTGGAATTCCAAAACTCAGGCCGCGCGTGGCCGCGTCCCGCACCGCATCGACAACTACTTTCGGCGCGTGACCGAGAATCGCCGGTCCCCAACTGCCGATATAGTCGATGTATTCATTTCCATCGACATCGTAGATGCGCGCGCCTTCCGCGCGCTCAACGAAGAACGGCTCGCCGCCGACATTGCGAAAGGCGCGCACCGGGGAGTTGACGCCACCGGGAATTCTTTTTTGTGCGGCGTTGAATAGTTTGGATGAACGCGAACCCATCGAGAGCAGCAAACGTCGAACGCTCAACCCGCCTTCGCAAGCTACGGCGTGGCAAGCGTTCAATGTTCAATTCAGCGGCATCGGTTGCATCCGGGTTGCTAAATTGACACCCGGCACTCAAGCATTACTCTCAGCTTCCGATGGCGGGGTAGCCAAGTGGTAAGGTCGGGGTCTGCAAAACCTCTATTCGCGGGTTCGATTCCCGCCCCCGCCTCTTCATAGTTAAACCGGCCCAGAGTGCAGCCGAGCGCGGCCGAGTGCAGCTAAGAACTTCTGCTGTTTACGGAACTTACGTGGTTCGCCAACCTAAGTTCGATTCTCGCCTTGGCGCCATTCCCCGCAGAGTGCTCGATAAAGTAACGCCCCCCGAGTCAGACCGAACGATAATCTTGACCCGGATAAGCGGTTTTCAGAGCTTCATGCCTATGTATACCCGCCAGACAATCAGCATAGGTAATTTACTCCTCGATGTTGGAAATTACCGAATAGTTAAGCAACCGAGCCAGAAGGAAGCCCGCGACGCAATTATCGCGGAGGAAGGGAAAAAACTGGTCGCACTAGCAAATCACATCATCGAGCACGGCTTAAGTCCAATCGATCTTCAACTGGTGATCGACGCCGAAGACGGAAACGCAAATTACATCGTTCTTGAGGGTAATCGGCGCCTTACGACCTTAACCCTACTGCTTAAGCCGGATTTGGCTGAAGGCACTCTCGTCCACAACGCGTTTAAGAAGCTTCACAAGAATCATGCTGATTCGATACCAAAAGTCTTGGATTGCGTAATTGCGCCCAGCAAGGCGGCCGCCTTGATATGGATAGACACAAAGCATCAAAGCGGAATGCAGGGAGCGGGAGTAGAGCCTTGGTCCGCGATGTCGAAGGCTCGCAGAGACGCTGACGAGGGTATTGCGCGGCCAGAACTTGATGCAGTGAATTTCGTGTTGGCCGATCCAGATCTTCCTCCCGAAGTCCGCAAGAAACTGGAAGGATCAGAATTCAATATTACATCGTTGAAGCGCCTTGTTGAAACCAAAGAAATTCAGCAAGTCGCAGGAATTCGGCTCCAAGATGGTAAGCTAATCTCTGATCAGGACCAAAAGAGAATTCGCGGAATTCTTGGCGATATCATTGGGATCATTGCCCGTGGCCGTTACAAAAAAGACAAGTTCACAGAGCGGAATATTGATACGCCAGACAAACGCGAGGATTTCATCAACGATGTTGCCGAGAAGTACGGGAAAAGAAAACGAGGCAGCGAAGCATGGGTAATTTCTGCAACGCCAACGAAGGCGAAGTCGAAGCCGGCAAAGGCGAAAACAAAAGGAACTCTTTCCACAGCGGAGCAGCCGAATCTCATCCCGAAGGCCTTCAAGCTAGATCTACCGAGCGGAAAGATTAACGACATTTTCGTCGAACTTAAGCAGTTGGACGTGGTTAGAGCTCGACACGCGATCTCGGTGCTGTTCCGGGTGTTTATAGAATTAACACTCGACGCTTACATCGAGACGCACACGCTTCAATTGCCGAAAGATAACAAAGGTCGGCCGGTCATGAAGCTAAACACGCGCCTTAGCGCGGTTAGGTCGCATGCGAAGTCATCTAAGCTTCTCGCGAGTGACGAATTAAAACCGATCGATGTCGCAATTGGAGACGTCAACTCGCTCTTAGCGCCGAACACCCTTCACGCCTACGTCCACAGCGAGTGGATGAACCCCGACCCGATGCAACTAAAAGTGTCGTGGACAAACATTCAGTTGTTTATCGAACGATTGTGGACCTCCATAAACGCCGCTGGCCAGAATGCACCCTGAAACGCAATATCTCCCCTTCTGTCTATGAACTTCAATACACCCTTGCGATATCCAGGCGGCAAAGGACGCCTAACCGATTTCATGCGGCTAGTCTTCGAGCAAAATCAACTGCTCGATGGTCATTATGTGGAAGCCTATGCCGGCGGTTCCGCGATCGCGATCAATTTGCTGCTGCTGGAATATGCTTCTTGCATACATCTGAATGATCTCAACCGATCCGTGTTCGCGTTCTGGCACAGCGTTATCAATTCGCCTGACGAATTGTGCAAAATGATCCGTGACGTCAAAGTGACCATTCGCGAACGCAATAAGCAAAAAGCTATTCAGCGGAATCAAAACGATCACAGTTTACTCGAGTTAGGATTCTCCACCTTTTTTCTTAACCGAACAAACCGATCCGGGATAATCAAAGGAGGAGTTATTGGCGGCAACAAGCAGGATGGGGTGTGGAAATTGGATGCCCGATTCAAGAAGAAGAATTTATGCTCGAGAATCGAGAAAATTGCCTTGTACCGCTCGCGAATCCGCTTATATAACCTTGATGCCTCGGACTTGATTGCCGGCGTCTTGCCCTCATTGCCAAAGAAGACCCTGGCCTATTTTGACCCGCCATTTTACCTCAAGGCGTTTAAGTTGTACGAGGATCACTACGTTCACGACGATCATCTGGCGATATCCAAACTCGTGAAAAAAATATCGGTTCCTTGGATCGTCTCTTACGATCGACAACCGGAGATTTTGCTGATGTATCGCGGTCTTCCAACAATTACTTACAACATGAATTATTGTGCGACGACGCGTAGACGAAGGGGCGGTGAGGTGATGTTTTTTAGTAAAACACTTTTGATTCCTGATGTGAAAAATCCATTGAGGTTGCGAGCAGCATGATCGGAAAAATGATGGCGCTCCGAGTGCAGCTTGGTGCAGCCCGAAAGACGAAAGGAATCAAAAGTTATCTAAGGAAAGCGAAAGAGATCAAAAGGAATCAAAAGCCTGGAACTCTTCGCGGGTTCGATTCCCGCCCCCGCCTCAAGTTGTAGCGAACGCTCTCTCTATTGATGGCAAACGTGCGCATTAAGCTGTTTGTTTTCATCCTTCTGGCTGCGCTCCTGGTGGTCGCGCTTTGGCCTGCCTTTCAGTCGCCTGGAATGCCGATGGATGAAGGTATCGCGCTCGTTTATCCCGAAATGTTTTTGAAAGGGCACCTTCCGTATCGAGATTTCGAGACAATCTACGGCCCGGGTAACCTCGCGATTTTGTCGACGGCTTACTCAATTTTTGGAACGGACATTTTTGTCGAGCGCGCGGTCGGGCTGATTTACCGGCTGGTGATCCTGCTCGCTATCTTCGGCATCGTCCAGCGCTGGGGAATATTCATCGCCGCTGGCTGCGCGTTCGTCGCGGGCGTGTTTCTCGGGGGGAGCGATTTGTTTGCGAACACATGGATGGCGGGCGTGGCGTTCGCGCTCTGCTCGTTGTGGACGATGGCAGATACGGATTCGCGCTGGCGCTGTTTCGCGGCGGGCGTGCTCGGAGCGGTAGCATTGTTGTGCCGTTGCGATCTTGGTCCGGCTTTCATCGCCTCAGCGTTGCCCATGTTCGTGTCCGCGAAGGCCGAGGGAAAAAAGCGATTTCTTGCCGGTGCCCTTCTTGGACTTAGTCCGTTGGTTTGGTTTGCGATCCTGGTCGGGCCGGCGCAGCTCGTGCACAGTTTATTTTTGTTTCCGGTTCTCCACTTGAGATCTGCATCCAATTTCCCGATGTCGGCCGCGAAAGGTGACGTGTTGTCGATGTTCTATTTTCATATCGCGGCCAGCATCGTGAACATTGCGGCCGGAATTGTTGCCATACGCTCGGGAGACGGCCGGCGTGGACGTTTACTTCTTTCGGTAGCAATCCTCGGGTTGGGATCTATCTACTATGCCTTGGCCCGTTTTGATGGAGGCCACGTCGCCAATGCCGCGATGGTTTCCATTAGTTTGCTTCCCGCGTCCATCTTCGTGCTTGCATCAAGCAAGCCAAAGATGCTGCCCGCTTGGATCAAGTCGGGCCTAGCGATTGGTGTGGTTGTGCTGACAATGCAGCTCATTGTTCCAGCGTTTACCCGTTACTTTTATCGTGGAATACGAGTCGGGCTCGGCTTCGATCGGGCGCGGCAAGCGTCGAAATCAGGCGAAGAAATCGAACCAGGCGACCGGGGAATTTTCGTCACACAGAATGCGCGCTTCTTTCCACTTGCCACAACACAAGCCGCGCATGCCGCGGACGAGATGCTCGCTGATTTACAAAAAGTCTCACTGCCCGGTCAGCGTCTTTTTGTCGGGCCCGGCGACCTACGCCGTACCAGCTACTGCGACACTTACCTCTATCATCTGATGCCTCAGTTGCGTCCGGCGACGTACTTTCTGGAAATGAATCCCGGTTCGACGAACGCGCCCGACTCGCGGCTGGCGCGTGATGTCGAGAGTGCGGATTGGCTGGTTCTCAATCGGGCCTGGGATCTTATTAATGAGCCCAACGAGTCATCGGAATTTGGTCCCGACGCGCCCAATGATGTGGTGCGAACAAAGTTTGATTTTTGGTCCGAGCACGGCCCCTACCTGATTTTCCGAAACAAGAAACTTCGCAATTTTGTCGAGCCGCCGCCCACGCGCTGATCGACGCATGGCTAGCCTTTGAAAGAGAAGAAAAACCTGGTGACGGCCAAATGCCGTTATCAATGCAACCGCGGATATTTATTTGGAGGGACCGATGTCTTTCTCGACTGCGTCTTCGCCGAGGACAATCCAGTCACCGCTTAATGGCGGAGTCGGCCGCGTGGGATAACGAGGGCGCAGGATCGCGAGGGCTGGGGACGCAAGGGCAAGAAAGAGCAACAGAACCGCTGCACGTTTCATAATTGCCAGGCTTATGAGCGGCTATTATGCCACAGGCAATTCAGAAAACAAATCGAGCTTGGGAGTACGCTTGTCCGCCAAACCCGCTCGCTCCATTGCGCTTTCGCATTTACAATTCCGCACTAATTTCTCAGGCCAATGCCACAGTTTGCTTATCGAGCGCGGAATGCGCAGGGCGGTCTGGTTGAAGGCGTAGTCGATTGTGCGGATCGGGCCGTCGCGATTCGACAGATCGAGCAGCAGCGCTACGTCCCGATCAGGATTGAGATCGTCGATGCGCCGGCCAAGCCTACGGCGCGAAACGGCAGCGCGAACGTCGCGCCGCCAACGGAGAACTTAAAGATCCCGCACGGACAAGTGCTCGTCTTTACCGAGCAGCTCGCGCACTTGTTGCAGGCGGGGATGACACTCGACGAGGGATTGTCGATCTTGGAGAAGCGGCTCAAGCAACCGCGCTTGCAGCAAATGACGCGCGCGCTGCATCAAGCACTCGTCGATGGGCGCAGTTTTTCGCAGGCACTCCGCGAATTTCCGCGAAATTTTCCGCCGCTTTATGTGAATCTGGTCGCGGCCGGAGAAGCGAGCGGCGCGCTCCCGCAAATTCTGCTGCGATTGGTGAAACATTTGATGCAGGCGAAAGACCTTCGCGATCGCGTGCAGCAAGCATTGATCTATCCCGCGTTCCTGGCGATCGCCGGCGCGGCGTTGATCACAATTTTCATTACCTACATGGTGCCGCAGTTGACCGGATTCATGGCGCAAATCGGGGGCTCATTACCATTGCCGACGCGAATTTTGATGGCAGTCCATCACCTGATTACTGGGTATTGGTGGCTGGCCGCGCTAATTGTTGTTGGGACGATGGTCGGTCTTCGCGCCCTTATGGGCACGGCTGAAGGCAGGCTTGCGTGGGATCGGCTTCGCCTCCGGATTCCCGGATACGGCCGCGTGATCCATCACCGCTTTTACGCACAATTTTCGCGCACGCTCGGCACGCTCATGGAAAACGGAGTGCCTTTGCTGCGCTCGCTCGACCTCGTAACCGAGATCGCGGACAATCGCTTTCTCGAATCCAAGCTTAGAGAAGTCCGGCGTGCGGTGGTGGATGGAGCGACATTGTCGGCAGCGCTGAGCGCGCAGGAATTATTTCCCGATTTGTTTACTGACATGATGGCGGTGGGCGAACAAACCGGACATTTCGCCGAAACGATGCAAACAATTGCCGACGTCTATGAGCGCGAATTGGATCGCAACGTCGCCATTATCTCGCAAGTCATCCCGCCGATCATCATCGTAATGATCGCACTCGTGGTCGGCCTCGTCGTTTACAGCATTCTCTCGGCTGTGTTCGAGATGACACATGGCTTGCAAGTTCGGCCGCACTGAGATAATCTGCCCGCGATTTACATGTCCCTTCGCCTCGTCGCGTTTGCTTTGCTCATTCTGGCATCGTCTTTACGAGGACAACAAGCGATCCCCGATGCGCTTCCCCCTTCGCTCGAAGTGGTGCCAGAAAGTGGAACGCCGGAAAAAGCGTGGATCGATTTGCGGCAAAATGCGCCTTCTTCTGCGACCCAAACCGCACCGCGCTGGGTAGAGGCGGTGGCGATGGCGCCGGAGAAAGTCGTCGATGGGGTACCAAAAAGTATATTTCGCATTCGCGTCGCCAAACCGGTGGGCGACTACTCCGTTTTGTTTTTTCGGTTGTTCTTCGACGATAAAGCGGACGCGCGACCGGAGTTAGTGGCATGGGACGAATCGGGTACGCAGGTACTGCGCTCAGGCGCGCTTGGCTCGGGCGTGAATTTGCCGACGTCCGATGCGGTCATGATCCCAATGACCGGCATTGCCGCGATCGACATTGAAGTCCCAGGGGATGGCACAACCGTGCGCGGCGCGTATCTCGACTGGATGACGACCAGCCAAGTGGTGCATCCGCTGAACGCTGACCATCGCGACGTGATTCCAGAGCCGTTTTCGGCCATGCCGACGTTGCATGCGCCTGAGCGAGACGTCGAACAATTTGGCACTGTCACAGCAACGCTCGCCGCCGACACCGTCCGCATCGGCGCAAATTTGGAGCAAGGCGCCGCGTTCCAATTCGGAATTGAATCGCAACCGTTACTGGCCCTGCTGACCTTTGAAGTGGCAAGTCCGCGCGTCGATTCGCCGCCGGAGGTTGTGGTGAACGGCGAAAACGTCGGACCGGTGACATTGACTTTACCGGAACTGGCCGATCCGGCTTATCGCGGCGAAAGCGAATCGCTGCTCCGGCAAATGCATTTCCGATACACCGGATGGCTGCGCGCCCAGAAGGTAGTGCCGATCTCCGCTTTGCGGACTGGCACGAACGATATCGTGGTGCTGAGCGGCAGCGCAACATCGACATCGGCCATTCGGTCCACGCAAATTCAACTAAAATACCTGTGGGATAAATCCGATTACCTTCTGCAAACCGGACAGTAACTAAATTGCAACACAATCGGACCGCTGTTGTCAGATAGAACAACTTCGAGAAAGAGAAAGGTTCGGCGCTTGGCCTGGGATCACATGAAAAGAAAACAAAAAGGATTCACGCTCCTCGAAATTATGATCGTGGTCAGCATCATCGTTATCCTTTTGGGGCTGGCCATCTCGAAGATTGGCAATCCCACTGGCTTCGCAAAAAGCACGGCCGTGCGCGCCGATATTCAAGCCATTGGCACGCAATTAAAGCTTTACGAAAGCATGAACGGCTTTTATCCGACGACCGAGCAGGGACTTCAGGCACTTGTCGTCCAGCCCGATTCCGAGCCGAAACCAACACGCTGGTACCAGTTATTCAAAGATGCGCCGAAAGATCCCTGGCAAACTATTTACATCTATCGTTGCCCCGGGATCAAAAATCCGACCAGCTACGATCTTTTTTCGGCCGGACCGGATCGACTTCCGGACACGACCGACGACGATTGGGGCCTCTAGGCTCAGCCGCAAGATCGACATCTACGGACTGGGCGGGGCGGGTGCGTTCGGAGTATTTGGATTTCGCGGGATCACGCCGCGAACATGCGGTGTGTTCGCCTGCACCGGCGGGACCGGCGGATTGGGCTTGTTCAA
>Ga0209331_1000253_pt1 | contig 19564 bp, 16 predicted proteins | sample JacPinW_OM3H0_M3_FD_187971 | JGI IMG/M metagenome (GOLD analysis project Ga0209331, IMG submission 187971) | Forest soil microbial communities from Algoma, Ontario, Canada - Jack Pine, Ontario site 1_JW_OM3H0_M3 (SPAdes) (version 2) | ecosystem: Environmental > Terrestrial > Soil > Boreal...
CAGCTTGGCGTCGTGCTTGATGGATCGCGTCGCCAGCATCGACGACCCAATTCCAGCCGATCGCAATACGCAGGGGCACACCGTGCGATTCAACTATGATCTAGGTAGCCACGTCGTCCAGGAGTTTCGGGCGGATGATAAGATGAAACAGTATATCTACGATGACGCGGGACGATGTTACCAGATATGGGACTTCGGCAGCACTTGGGACATCGCGACCGACCCGGTCATGAACGGGCATGGCTCTACTACCTGCGCTTCCAGCCATGGCACTTGCACCAAAGTCAATGAGATAGATTACGTGATCGACGCCGACGGCAATGTTGTGTCGATAGCGGTGCCGAACCCGACGAGCAAGTACTATACGTTCACCTTTGACGAGCTGGGTCGCAAGACAAGCGAAACCTATCCGCTCGATTATTCCGGGACTACCCGGACCGAAACCTACCACTACGATGTCGCAAACCACCTTGACTGGTATAGGAATCCGGCGGGTCAGACAAAAACGCTCACCTACGACAATCGTGGACGGCTAACTGATACCTCATGGACGAACGATCCGACCAAAGGCGCGACTGGTCCGGCTGTTCACATTAGCTATGATTCGACCAGGCCGACCGGCATTACCACGACCGCATATACCGTGGCCGGAATCACCTTGCCTGCTACGACACTCGGGTTTGGCTACGACGAAGCGAACAACAGAACATATGAGGATCAAACTATTACCGGCCTGCCGACGCGACGGGTGCAGACGCTTCCCGATGCAGACGGAAGCCGCAAGAGTCTTGTCGTGTCCACCGGTGGAACGACCAACTTTGCCAACAACTTCGAGTACACGAACCGGAATGAATTGCGCAACATCAACAATGGCGCGAGCGGAAACGGCCAGCCCTTGTTTACCTATTCCTACGATGCTAGCGGCAACGTGACGCAGCGGCTGGGCCGAACATTATCGGGCGATACCACTACGACCGTCTACGACGCTATCAATCGAGCAACGGATTGCACGCACGCAATTAACGGGACGAACTTTTCCGCGAGCCACTACGATTATTCCAAGCTCGGTAATCTAAAAGACGTGATTAGAGGCAGCTCCGCTTATGAGGATGGCAAAGGCGATTACTTCAATGCCTATGACGACGGTAATGAGCTTACCGCGGCGCTCTATTCGGCGGCGAGCTCGGCCGACCCAAATCCGGGGAAAAGCGTTTCCTACGGTGTGCTGAACAAGCGGCGCGATTCCATGACCGTGACGGATAATACGGTCACGCCTTCCACCACGAACTCATATGTCTACGTCCATAACGACCTCAACCAGTACAGCAAAATCGTCGTCAACGGGACCGACCGGCTGTTGCAGCATGACTACAATTTCAACCTGACCAGTTACAATGGTTGGACCTATAGCTACGATGCCGAGAATCGCTTGGTTTCCGTTGACGGTAGCCACAACGCCACCTTTGCTTACGATGCGGTCGGTCGTTGCGTGCGGCGGCTTATCGACAATGCCACCACGGTTCTCACTTATGATCAGTGGACACCGGTTGTGGAATGGGACGGGAGCGGTAATCTCGTAGCAACGAATGTTTATGGTCTCGGCGATGATGAAATTCTCTACCGCCTAGCAGGCCCGACTCAGACTTATTACAAATCCGACCCGATGGGTAACGTGCGGTTTTTGCTCAACGGAAACGGAGCTGTAATCGAGAAATGCACATACGATGCTTTTGGCTCGCCAACAATCACCCAGTTCAACGGCAGCCAGCCGACCGGCAACCGGTTCATGTTCAGTGGCCGCGAGTTCTTTTCGAGTTTGGGCCTCTACGATTTCCGCAACCGCATTTATGATCCAGTCATGGGTCGTTTCTATCAAACCGATCCGATCGGTTTTGAAGGTGATCCGACCAATCTCTACCGTTTCTGTGGGAACAATCCGCTCCTCGGCGGGGATCCGATAGGTCTTGATGGTCTAGATACGGGATCTCCGCTATCCTTTGATCAATTTGGTGGTAGCGGTGAATTCTCGGATATGTCCAGCTTTGGCCAAAGCTGGTTCGCGGCCGGTGGCGTTGGGCTAGATCTTGCAGGTTGGGCTTCTTTAGAAGATCCAACCGCTGGGGATTTAGGTAGCCAAGCCAGTATTGCTTTTAATGACGGAGGTCGTGCCGTTGCACAGACTGTTGATCCAACGTCTTTCATTTCTTATTCGACGACATTAGTTCCCCTTGCCCCTGCTGATAATGGAAATCTGATTAGCAACATACTTCCGGATCTCGAAAAAACCCTCAAAGATTGGGGTGATATGCCAATATTTGAAGGTGGCTTTGTTGGTAAAGCGGGGGTAGCGGTCGAAGCCGTTCTTGCTCCACGAATTCTTCGTTTCTTTGAAGCTTTGGCCGCGAAGAAAGCCGCAACACTGCCTAAGTATCTATATTACTACACCGACAAAGAGACGGCCGCTCTCATCGAGAAATCGCAACTTGGCTTGCCAGGTGTTAAACCGACGTTTCTAACAACTGCTCGTCGACTAACTCCATTACAAGCCCAGATCGAACTCGCTCTGCCACCAAAAAACACCGCACAAGCCCTTTTTAGAATCTCGACCAAAGGACTAGATCAATCAAAGATTCTTCTCCAGCGGCGGGTTCCGGGAAACGTTTTTAATCGCGCAGGAGGAGGATTCGAGGTATTATTCGAAGGTCCGATTCCATTAGAACATGTCACGAGATTCAAGTGATGGATGCGAAGACTGATACTCTAGCCAAATTGCGACAAATCGCTTTTGCTCATGGCACTGACTGTGATGGTGGGTACGCGCTTGTTCGGGGGATTAGGGATTGGGCTGCCACACTCGACCAAGTAAGCAAAGAGCTCTTATGGATTGTGCTCGTCGATCTTGTAATTCAACAAGACGCGGCACTATGGGGCGTTGCGTTGGAGGTGCTAGTCCAGGAGAATCCCAGGCAAGCTGCCGAAAAGCTAAGTTGTCTATTGGAACTGCGCGGTCGAAGAGAAGAATGGACTGATCAAGTTGTATTAGCCCTCCTGCGCCTGCGGTATCGACCGGCCGCTGCTAGGTGTATTGACCACATTCAATCGGCGTTGCTCGTGAAACGGCGCTCCATTTTGCCCTTACTCGCGGCGCTTTGCCAAGTGGATAGGGAAACATGTATAAACCTCGCCTCATTATATTTCGCCCAGACATTAGTTTCGGATCGCGACTCGGAAGAACATCGCGGATATATACCGTCTTTTGTCCGAAATTTTTTAGAGGTCGATGACGGATTGCTTTACGCTCTGGTAGAGCGAACAAAGAAGATCGATACTTCTTCCGCCACCAGATTGGTTAGGATGATCGAAAGTTATCTGGAACAGCCATTCTTCATTCGTGAGATTGGCGAGGCCGCAGTCGCGCGCCTTCGCGACAAAATTTTGGCGGCTTGAAAGGGGAAAGGGGTCAAATCTAAACATTTGACATTGGCGACGGTGGTTTGTTAGCACTGCGTTCATGGCGCGGCCGCTGCGAGTGGAATTTGATGATGCCATCTATCATCTTTGCGCGCGCGGTAACGCTCGACAGAGAATTTTCTGGGACGATCGGGATCGTGCAACCAATTGCTAGGTTGGTGCCAGCTATTCATCCGGCGTAGTTCCAAGCTGGCTTCTCGCTAATCGCGGTCCGCACAATGGCGGATCAGCTTTCGCTTACTCTCCAAAGCCCGAGCCGGACTGGCACACAACACACGGGCCTTCGCCACGCCGAAGTCGGGCTACTGCCGCGCAGGCGGGCTCCCACAATCAGAATCCGAGTTTGATTTCGGACATTGGACACCGCAAAAAGACGCAGATATTCAGCGAAGGTACACTTCATGTCATGCCACCGAACCGCAAGATTGCTAGCGCACGCATTCTTGTGTCTTTGTCTGGTCGGATGTGATCGTGCCGCGTCTATGTCGCGAGGGCCGCTGTGCCAGCGCGGTTACGTTTGGCAGCGAAACTGGACGAGCGCCGTCGTTGAGGCGGTGGCGGAGACGGAGAATCGGATGGACGGAGTCGTGCTGCTCGGCGCGGAGATTGATGCCAAAGGACCGAGCGCGATCAAAGCTTCAATTGATTGGGAGAAGCTGAAAGGCGCGAAGAAACCTTTAGCCATCGCGCTGCGGGTTTCGCCTTTTTCAGGACCGTTTGCAACCGATGACACGGCGATCAGAGAAATCGCGCGCGTTACGAAGGCGTTGCTCGACGAGGCCAAGTCACACGGCGTGAGTCTGGCGGAGTTCCAGCTCGATTTCGATTGTGCCCAGAAAAATCTCGCGGGCTATCGACGGTGGTTGTCGATCTTGCGGCCGCTGATTCAGCCAGTTCGATTCGTGATCACGACGCTGCCGGCATGGCTGGACGAACCAGATTTTGTAAAGCTGATCGATGATGTCGATGGCTACATCTTGCAGGTGCATTCAGTGCCGACATTGCAAGAAAGCGGACGAGCAGTTCTGTGCGACCCACAATTGGTGCGCAAGTGGGTAGCAAAAGCAGCGAAGCTCGGACGGCCGTTTGCCGTATCGCTTCCGACCTACCGATGTCTGGCTGGATATGATTCGAACGGCAAGCTGTTCGGTGTTGCGTTCGACAGTGTTCAACCTTCGTGGCCAAACGGAACGCGCGTAATCGAATATTCAGTCGATGCGGATGAAATCGCAGATCTCGTGGCCGAGTGGAAGGCGACGCGCCCGAAAGAATTGCGCGAACTACTTTGGTATCGCGTGCCGGTGGCAAGCGATATCCGGAACTGGCGCTGGCCAACGCTTTCGGCCGTGATGGATGGGAGAAAGCCCGCGCACAAACTGGAGGTTTTATCGGAGGGAGAAAATCCGGTCGATGTGTCGATCGCGAATACGGGCGAGGCAGACGAACAACGCAATCCACTGGTGACAGTAAATTGGAATGCCGGCACCACCGTGGTGGCATCCGATGCACTCCCAGGTTGGACGCTTAAGATCGACAATCAGCACGCGGTTTTTCAACCGGCATCGGAGTCTCATTTGCGATTGTCGCCCGGAAGCCGGCGGAGTATAGGATGGCTCCGTTATGACCGGACACCGATTGTTCGTGCGCAGGTGGAAGAATTTGCCAACCCTCAACGCTAAAATTTTCATTGTCGCTGCGATCGCGATCACTGCCGCCAGCCGCATATCCGGCACCGGATTTTACGGGCTCAATAATTATCTCGATCAAGGCGGCAAGAATGTCGACGGCTCACCCGAGTTCTATTGGGAACTGGAAGTGAAGCGGTTGGCGAAGGATTTTAAAGCACCGGAAAAGCTTATGCTTCGCGCCGCAGCCTCGGCGGCGTCGCCTGACGAAACGCCCGTCGAACCCTCGCCGGGAGATGCGTTTGCGAAAGAAACTGCGGAAAAGGACGTGGAGGATTTCAAACAGGCGATCAAAGAGCAGCGGATCAAACCGCCGGATCCAGCCAAGGCGCTGCAACAACACATCGATGCGCGTGGTTCCATCCAGGCAAAAACTGCGCCGTTGCCTGCGGAGTTTGATTCGGAGTTTGCTGACTATCATCGCGGCGCCATGGCCTTTCAGCTAGGCAAAGAACATTGGGCCGAAGCGCGCCAGGCTTGGGAGAATTTGCTCAAGCGTCCGCCGCAAGATCGACATTATCGTACGGTTTGGGCGACCTACATGCTGGGAAAACTCGCTCTCAAAAGTGGTGAGCCGGACGCGGCGAAGTGGTTTCAGCAGACACGCGACTTGGCGAAATCGGGCTTCGCCGATTCGTTAGGTATGGCGGGGGACAGTTACGGTTGGGAAGGCCGCAGTGAATGGAAACAGAATCATCCGGAGAAAGCGGCCGCGCTTTTTCTAACGCAGTTAGCGCTGGGCGACGATAGCGCGGTTATATCGCTCAAAGCGCTCGTTCCCGATCGCGCCCCAATTGACGGGATGCTCAACTACGGTCCGGAACTGCAGGAGCGCGAAGCCTGGGACGAGCAGCAAAAGCGAGCCGAGGAACAAAAAACTTTAGGCGCACTCAAAGCGGCGGCCAAAGATCCGCTGCTGCGGCGGCTGGTGACGGCGCACATTCTGTCGACTGAATCCGTCCACGATTTGTTCACGGGGGACTCAGAGACTCCACGCGTGAATCGCTGTGCTCGCTGGCTCTCCGTGATCAAAGGAGCAAACGTCGGCAAGGTAGACGACGCGGAGTATCTCGGATGGGTTGCGTATAACAACGGGGATTACAAGGGCGCGGCGCACTGGCTCGAGCTCGGAAAAAAAGACGCGCCGGCCGGATATTGGCTTCAGGCAAAGCTACAGCGCCGCGCCGGCAAGGTCGACGATGCTTTGAAAAGCATGGAACAAGCGTGGCAATCGATTCATGAGACGAGGCTGTATACCGGCTGGACAGGATTCTACGAAAAGCCGAGCGACGAGGAGACTTCCTACATGTCTGAGCACGAAGGCCCCGGTTGGTCCTTTTCCGAGGCGGCGACGGGCGACCTCGCGGCATTACATCTGGTTCGTGCCGATTTCGTTGAGGCAATGGATGGATTTTTGAAAGGCAATCTCTGGTTCGATGCCGCGTTCGTCGCGGAACGAATCCTGACGGCGGATGAGTTGAAAAAATATATCGATGGCCAACCCGCGCCGGCGGACGCGGCCGATACCAATGTCGAAGATCCGGTCGCGAGACTGCGCTACTTGCTCGGTCGCAGGCTCGTTCGGGAGAAACGCTACGAAGAGGCCCGCCCTTATCTCAAGCCGCCCTACGATAAGACCCTGGAAAAATATGTGAGCGCGCTGAAGAATGGCGCGAACGAGAAACTTTCGAAACTGGAACGGGCCAAGGCCTATTTTGCCGCGGCCTGGCTCGCCCGGCACGACGGCATGGAATTGATGGGAACCGAAGTCGCGCCGGATGTTTTTGCGAGCGAAGGCAGTTTCGAAATAAGTGACTTGGCGGACGAGCGGAAGACGGGTCTCTACAAGATGGTGGTTTATGAAAAAGGCGAAGAAAAAAAGGTCAGTCATCCCGTCGTTTTGAAAGCATCGAAATCGGAGCTGCAACGTTTAAACAAAAACAAGATCTCGCCGGACATTCGTTTTCATTATCGGTTGATCGCGGGCGAGTTGGCCATTCGCGCAGCGCAATTTCTGCCGGACAACTCCGAGGAACTGGCGGACGTGGTCAACACGGCCGGCCAGTGGGTGAAGGATCGCGACGAGAAGGTCGGCAACCGCTATTACACCATTCTCGAGAAACGTGCCGCACAGACAAAGATCGGCCGCGCGGCTGTGGCAAAGCACTGGTTCGTGGACGAAGTCGGATCGTGGAGTCAACAGCAGCAGGAAGCATCAGACGCCGAGACAAAGAATTGAAACTCGAAGCGCCGGAATAATAATTTGTTTCGGCAAACGGGCGTAGCTTCGCAAAGCGGAGGCGCAACGAGATCATGGACGCAATTTTTGTAGTAGCGACGCATACCGCGAAAAGCAAAGCGCGAACTGGTATCCAAACCGTCGTGCGCGGTTTGGTTTGGGGATTAACTCAGCGCCATGCGGACTTTCATGTCCTGAGATGGAGGAAATGGCGCGGGACATTATCTCCGCTGAGTGCGCGGCGCCGCCAGCGCCTGGGCCTGACTTCTCAACCCGGCCATAGTCCCAGCGATCGGTTGCACAGCCAGTGGCTTCTTCTCCCCGAACTTGTCTATCGAGGCAGAATTAATCGAATGATCGATTACGCGCGACAGCGGAAGATGCGGGTCGCGGCGATCTTTTACGACGCGATTCCGGTTTCGCATCCCGAACTGGTTCGTTCCGAAGCGGCGAAGTATCACGCCGATTACATGCAGGCTTTGTGCGATGTCGATCTTCTTATCGCCACTTCCAACGCAGCCGCGGAGCAGTTTCGCGCGTTTGTCGAAAAACATCGTCTACGGCTGCCTCCCCTTTTTGTCTGCAGCTTGCCCGGCGAATTAACGAGCCAGGAACGTCTAAGCAGGAAATCGAATGCTTCTGCGGAGACGATCAACATTCTCTGTGTCTCCACCTTGGAGCCGCGCAAAAATCACGAGGCCTTGTTGAAAGCATTTCAATTGGCCTGCGCCGGCGTAACCCGGCCGGAACTTCGCCTTCATCTCGTGGGCGACCGTTATAAAAATGCCGAGTCCGTTGTCAAAACGGTTGAAGATGCGATCTCGCGAAATCGAAATGTGACCTGGCACGGCAAAGTGACTGCGCCGCAGCTCGCCGAGTTCTATCGGCAATGTGATTTTACGATTTACCCTTCGTTCCTTGAAGGATTTGGTCTTCCCATTGCCGAAAGTCTGTGGCATCGGCGTCCTTGTATTTGCGCCGACTTCGGAGCGATGGCGGAGGTGGCAAAAGGCGGTGGCTGTCTCGGCGTCGATGTCCGCGATCCTGTGAAATTAGGCGAAGCAATCGTCGCCCTCGCGACGCGTCCGGAATTGCGGCAAAAGCTGGTGGATGAGATCGAGAGCCGGCCAATGAAGACTTGGGCCGACTATGCAGGGGAGATTTGCAACGCGCTCGAAGCGAATACTTGTTGAGCGACGAATAACCTCATCTTAACGCCAGTGGTGTCCTAATTCATTCAAAGTAGGACGGTACCCTACCGCTGCTCTACTTGCGCTCGCGGGACGCTATCTTAACGTTGGTCTCTTGAACGCGGATTCTCCTATCGTCATCGGCGCAGAGCCGCCTGCGACATCGGTTGCGTCACCAAGCGAGCGTAGAAAACCTACGCATCGCATTCGAGCGACCAAAGGCTGGTCCGCGCTCAACCTGCAAGAGCTTTGGCGATATCGCGACCTGCTCTGGATATTGGTCGAACGCGATATCAAACTTCTTTATAAGCAAACGGCGCTTGGCGTCGTTTGGGTCGTGCTCCTGCCGCTGATCGCTGCGGTAATTTTCACCGTGATTTTTGGCCTCGTCGCCAAACTTCCCAGCGACGGCGCCCCGTACCTGTTGTTCGTCTTCTGCGGGCTTACCGTCTGGACTTATTTCTCACAAGCGTTGCAACGCGCCGGGAACAGTCTGGTTCGCAATTCGCAGCTTGTGTCGAAGGTTTACTTTCCGCGATTGCTCATTCCATTCGCGCATACCCTGGCGGCGTTGGTTGATTTCGCGGTCATGCTCGTCGTCCTTTTTGTCTTCATGGCTGTGTACGGTGTCCCACCGACACCTCGCCTTGCCGTAATCCCTGGTCTTTTGGTCCTGATGAATTTTACCGCGACCGGGGTCGCCCTCTGGTTTGCCGCGCTCGGAGTAAAGTACCGCGATTGCGCAAACGCGTTGCCGTTTTTTGTTCAGCTTTGGATGTACGCCAGCCCGGTCGTTTATCCGGTGAGTATGATTCCGGCGCGATGGCAAACCGTGTTTGCCTTGAATCCGGCGGTCGGTTTCATCGAGGCTTTCCGATGGGCGGTGTTGGGGCGCGGTGCGCTGAATGCGAATATCCTGCTCGTTACCGTCGTGATGTCCTTTGTCATTTTGCTTAGCGGAGCTTTTTTCTTTCGCCGTGTCGAGCGTAGCTTCGCCGACATCATATAGTTTTGCCTCCGCTCAATCATAATGTCGGACATCGCTCTTTCTGTTGAGAACCTAAGCAAGTCTTTCCGGATTTCGCATGCACGGACCGGACTGCCCGGCTACCGGACGCTGCGCGATGATCTTGAGACTTTGCCGCGACGGTTATTCACGCGCCTCGGTCGCAACGGCCGGTCTACCGCAGAGACATTCTGGGCGCTCAAGAACATCTCGTTCGAAGTAGAACAAGGCGAAGTCGTCGGAATTATTGGCCGTAACGGAGCGGGCAAGAGTACGTTGCTCAAGATTCTAACTGGGATCACCGAGCCGACCTCTGGCATTGCCGATGTCTATGGCCGGGTCGGAGCGCTTCTCGAGGTGGGGACAGGATTCCATCCCGAGCTTACCGGCCGCGAAAATATTTTCCTAAACGGTGCAATTCTCGGCATGACCCGGCCCGAAATCCGCAGAAAATTCGACGACATCGTCGCGTTCGCCGAGATCGAGAAGTTTCTCGATACGCCGGTGAAACGATACTCGAGCGGCATGTACGTGCGGCTCGCCTTTGCCGTCGCGGCCCATCTCGATCCGGAAATTCTGTTGATCGATGAAGTCCTCGCCGTCGGCGATGCCGAGTTTCAGAAAAAATGCTTGGGAAAGATGGAGGACGTCGCGGCGAAAGAAGGGCGCACCGTCATTTTCGTAAGCCACAACATCGACGCGATCTGCCACCTTTGCTCGCGTTGCATCTTGCTCCGTGACGGGGAGATCGAAAAATCGGGTCCGACCGAAGACGTTGTTGCGGCTTATTTAGGCGCAACCGAAATGCAGGAACCGGTGGTAAATTTCAAGCCGACAAGCACCGACGCGACCTTCCAATCGGCCGGCCTGTACGATCCGGACGGACGGCCGACGGTCTCTTTTAATGCGAACATGTCGATCTTGATAAAATGTTCGTTCGCGGTGAGTCGGACAATTGCCGGTCTTCAGGTTTGCTTTTCTGTATTCAACTTCAAAGGCGAACAAATCTTCTATTCGACCATCTCGATGGCGGACCCCGCTATCTCGGTTGAAGCGCCCGGCGTGCATGACATCTCGGCATTGATTCCATCCCGTTTGCTGTTGCCGGGTCGCTACTTTGTTACGCTCGCACTGCATACGCCGAACACCCAACTCTACGATCGCCGTGATCAGGGGCTCTGTTTTCAGATTTTGGGGATGGTCGATGGGTATCACGGTTTTTCGAGTGAGCAGCTGGGCCACGTTTATGCGGACGTGAAGTGGCGCCGGAGCAAAGAGATTCCCAACCTGACAGAGTGACGCTGAAACGTCTTTCGCGCCGGTCCCCTGATAAGATCGCATTTTCGGGAAACTATGATTCCTGGGAAGCGGCTTTGCGCGATTCCACTGGTTACGACGCGCCGGTCATCGTTGAAAAGACGCGCGCGGCCCTGTTGAAGGTGAAAAACGGCGCCGCAATTTTTGAACGCGATTCGGTGCTTTTTGATAAACCCGAGTATCCGTTCCCCATCATTGGGGCGATGCTAGGCCAAGCGTTGAAATCCGAGGGGCGACTAAGTGTTTTGGATTTTGGCGGCTCGCTCGGCAGCTCCTATTTCCAATGTCGATCTTTCTTTAGCGCTTTGAAAATCTTGCGATGGCACGTTGTCGAACAGGCGGCCCATGTCGCGTGCGGCCGGCGAGACTTCGAAAGCGAAGAGTTGCACTTTCATGAGACGGTCGGTGAATTTCTTAGGGCCGATCCTGCGCCTAACGTGCTGCTCCTCTCCAGTGTGCTGCCGTACTTAAAAGAGCCTTACACACAACTGGCGAAGCTATTGAGCCTCAAGATCCCGACAGTAATCGTTGATCGCACGGCATTTCTTCCCGGAGATGAGGATCGCCTTGCAGTGGAACGGGTTCCGGCTGCGATTTATCAAGCGAGTTATCCCTTTTGGTTTCTCTCCGAGACGAAATTTCAGCAGGCGATCGCGGAACAATATCGGACCGTTGCGACATTTACGCCGGTGGACGCGCCGCTCCTCGCCCAAGCGGAGGGTTACTTTAAGGGATTCGTTTTGGAGCGGGCACAGGGAGAGTAGATTCGGCCTTACGTTTCCAGCCCGATTCTCATGTTTCGCTTTTTGAAAACCTCACGAGCTTTGCGACGAAAACAAGACTCGCTCAAAGCTCTCCAGAGCGAGGTCGATCACTTGAAGATTCTCGCCGCACAACCGCTCATCCAAAAATTTAAGACCGGCGAAACGTTTTCGCGCCTGCGCGATGCCGAGTTCAAAGCCTTTTCCCAGTTCGGTGACGACGGGATCATTCAATATCTCATTCATCGCCTGGCACCCCTGCCGGATTCGTTTGTCGAGTTCGGCGTCGGGAATTATCGCGAGTCGAACACGCGCTTCCTGGTGCTGAACGATAACTGGCGCGGCCTGGTCATGGATAGCAGTGAGGATCCCATCCGCTTCATTCGCAAAGATGAAATTTATTGGCGACACACGCTGACCGCGCAATGCGCTCTGATCGATCGCGACAATATCAACGATCTGCTGCGCGAAGCCGGGTTTACCGGTGAGATCGGACTTCTAAGCATCGACATCGACGGAAACGACTATTGGGTTTGGGAGAAGATCGACATCATCGATCCGGCAATTGTGATCATGGAATACAACAGCATCTTCGGTCCCGACCTGGCCGTGACAGTGCCTTACGATCCGCAATTTGTGCGACATCGGGCCCATTTCTCCGGGCAATTTTGGGGCGCATCCTTGCCGGCGTTGACCTTGCTGGCGGAGCGAAAAGGTTACGCGCTTCTCGGCTGCAACAGCGGAGGAAATAACGCCTATTTCGTTCGCAAGAATAGGGCTGGCGCGCTGCCCGTTCTTTCCGCGCGCGAAGCTTTCGTCGACGCACGTTTTCGCGACTCCCGGAGCCCGTCGGGAGAACTGACTTACTTGTCCGGCGACGAGCGCTTCGCTCAGATTGCGAGCCTGGAAGTTTATGACATCGAGCGCGAGGTTCAGGCTCCGCTCAATTCTCTTCGCTCGAAATGAAACGAACGCTCGTTCGATGGAAGGAGAGAATCCTCTGGGGCGGAAAGATTCGGGAAGAGCTTCTCATCCGGTTGCTTCGACGACACTACAAGAGTCTTTTCCGGCGCTTGTGGGAGTTGGACAAGGAACGGCCGCACTTTACCAATCACAGGCTGACCTGGTTTTTGTTCGGGTTCGGCGATGGCGCCATGCGCCCATATCAGCTTGCTCGCGCATTTTACAGCGCGGAAGCACTCAGCCCTAACGACATCGTTCTCGATATCGGATGCGGCGACGGCTTTCTGACAAATCATTTCCTTGCCACGCAATGCGCGGAAGTGGACGCGCTCGATATCGAACCTGCCGCCATCCGCGAAGCGAAACGCACCAACGCTCGCTCGAATATCACTTACCTTTTGCGCGACGCTGCCAAGGAGCCATTTCCGCGCGAGAAGTACGACGTGATTTTTTGGAACGGGGCCATCGGCCATTTCGCGGCGCCTGATATCGCGCTCATCTTGAAAAAAATCGCAGCGGCGTTGCAGCCGGGCGGCGTCTTTGCCGGTTCGGAGTCGCTCGGCGACGAGGGCCACGATCATTTACAGTTTTTTCAGACCGACGAAGACCTCGGGAATTTGTTCGGGCCGCACTTCGCCCATGTCGCCATGAAAACTTTGCGTTATCCAATTAACAACGGAACGTTCGTCCGAGACGAAGCCTATTGGAGGTGCTCAAACTCATCTGCGCGTTTGGCGAAAGCGGGCTGGCACCATCTCAATGCTCGTTCATGACGATCAAAACCGATGAATCCGGAGAGTGTTGAATATCAAGGGACCCGTTACGCCGAGATTATTCGCGCGGGCACGCGAGTTCCGATCACACAGTTTTTCTCTCCGCCCGAATCATCGTTTCAATTTGGGCTGCTCGCGCACGAGGCCGGTTTCTCCGAGCCGCCGCATTATCATAAACCTTTTCCGCGCGAGATAACCGACTTGCAACAGATGTTCGTCATGCAACGCGGCCGCATCATCGTCGAGCTTTATAGTGACGATGGCGATCTCCTGCGCGAAATCGAACTTGGCACGGGCGACGCCATCGTTTTGATCCACGGGGTCCATGCCCTGCGGGTGCTGGAAGATTTTCAGGCCATCAGCGTCAAACAAGGGCCGTTTCTGGGCACGGCCAACGACAAAATTAATGTCGAGGTGAAGAAGAAATGATTCCCGTTTTTGAGCCAGATTTCGGCGAAGAAGAAATCGCGGCCGTCGTTGCGGCCCTGCGCCGCGGCGAAATTTCGGGCTCGTTTGGTGAATCGATTCCGCGATTTGAAGAAGCGTTCGCGACATATTGCGGCTGCAAATATGGGGTCGCGGTTTGCAATGGCACGGTTGCGCTTCATCTCGCGGTCGCGGCTCTCGATCTTGCCCCTGGCGATGAAATCCTTGTTAGCGCTTCGACCAACATCGCCACTGCACTCGCGGCCTATCACAACAATCTTGTTCCCGTCCCGGTCGATTCCGAACCGCTGACCTGGAATCTGGATCTCGATTTAATCGAAAAGCTTATTACGCCGCGCACGCGCGCGATCATTCCCGTTCATCTCTTCGGTCATCCCGTCGATATGGATCGCCTTGGCGATATCGCCCGAAAGCATAATCTCACGGTGATCGAGGATTGCGCTGAATCTCATGGCGCCACCTGCCGCAAACGCATGACCGGAAGTTTCGGCGATATGGGATGTTTCAGCTTCTACGCGAACAAGGTCATCACCACCGGTGAAGGCGGCATGATTGTCACGAACAATTCCAAGCTGGCTGAGCGCTTAAAACTTTTGCGGAACCTGGGCTTTACCACGCCGCGCTTTCGACACGAAATAGCCGGCTACAATTTCCGAATGACCGGATACGCGGCGGCGATGGGTCTCGTGCAATGTGGCAAGATCGAGAAGGTCATCGCGGAAAAGATTCGTGTCGCCGAAACCTACGATCGGTATTTACAAAAAATCGAAGGCTTACAACTTCCGGCAAGATCGACAATCGGCCGGCACGTTTATTGGATGTACGGCGTGGTCGTTGAAAAAGCCTTCGGACTTTCCCGCGACGAGCTGACGAAGCGATTACGCGATGCCGGCATCGACACCCGGACTTTTTTCTGCCCGATGAATTTACAACCGTGCCTGCAAAAACAACCAGGCTTCCGGCGAGTAAAGTGTCCCGTGGCAGAAAGATTGTGGGCCGACGGATTCTATCTGCCGTCCAGTCCCAAGTTGGACGAGCAAACGATTAAAAAGATCGCCGAGACTATTCAAGGCATCGCTGCAAAATGCGACACGAAGCAGCCGGCATGAAAGTCGGCATTCTTGCGCCCGTCTTAGCGGAAACTCTCGGCGGCGGTCATACCTTCGAGCAGGAGATTTTTGAGCAGTTGCTCGAGTCTGCCAAAAATTCGAAGCATGAGTTCGTGGTCTTCGAGACTTCAAGCCGCGGAGTTCAATCTGGAAATCTCAAACGCGTCCGGCTTAAACCACCGGCGGTGCGCAAAGCACAATCGAAACTGAGTAAAGTCGGCCGGACTTTGCGTTTTGCTCCTCGCAAAATCGTCCATTTATTCGAAAACAAATGGGTCGAAGAGATTCTGGCGCGCGAGGGAATTGAATTTTTCCTGAACATTGGTTCAGGCACCGCCACGTTGGAGGTCCCGTTCCTGACTATCGTTTGGGATTTGCAACACCGGATGAATCCATTTTTTCCCGAAGTGAGCGCCGACGGGACCTGGCAAAGCCGAGAAGAGTATTTCACTCTGATTTTGAAACGGGCGACCTACGTCATTGTCGGCACACAGGCCGGTAAGCGAGAAGTGCAAATGTTTTATGGAGTGCCCGATGAAAGAATCAGGATTCTTCCGCACCCGACGCCGCGTTTCGCACTCGAAGAAAGTCCGTCGGATGATGTCGATCTTTCAAAATACAAGTTGCCCCGCGACTACGTTTTTTATCCAGCGCAGTTTTGGAGTCACAAGAACCACGTCGGTCTATTGCACGCGGTTCATCATCTCAAACAGCAGGACAATTTGCGTCTGCCTGTTGTTTTCACCGGATCGGATCAGGGAAACGAAAGTCACGTCCGCCAAGTTGTCCGAACCCTGCAATTAGAAGATCAGGTCCATTTCCTCGGCCACGTCTCGCGTCAGACGTTGAACGCGCTTTATCAAAACGCTTTCGTTCTTTGCTACGCGAGTTTTTCTGGACCGGAAAATTTTCCACCGCTGGAGGCGTTCGCGTTGGGGTGCCCGGTCGTTGCGGCGGATATTCCCGGCGCCAGCGAACAACTGGGCGACACCGCACTTCTAATTGACCCGGCGAATGAGTTGGAAATTGCCGGGGCGCTCAAATCGCTTTTTCAGGACAAAGGGAAACGGGAAAGTTTGATCGCCCGCGGCAAAGAGCGCGCCCGACGTTTCACCGGCGGCGATTTCGCCAAAGGCTTGTTGGATTTGCTCGACGAATTCCAACCCATCCGGCGCTCCTGGCCGCCGCCTGCGTAGATTTTTCAGCGTGCCGAAAGTTTCCATTCTCCTGCCGTGCTTGAACGCACGAGCGTTTCTCGAATCGCGGATCGATTCGTTGCTCGCCCAAACATTTTCCGATTGGGAAGCGATCGTTCTCGACAGCCACTCCACCGATGGCAGCTGGGAGTATTTTCAATCGATCGCCACTCGCGACGCGCGCTTTAAGCTAAATCAAATTCCGCGCGAAGGCGTCTATGCCGCGCTGAATCGTGGCGTGCAGCTCGCCAGCGGCGAATTCCTGCATATCGCGACCTGCGACGACGCGATGGTTCCGAACTTTTTGGATGCGATGCTGAAAGCATTCCAACAATGTCCCGAAGCTGGAATCGCCGCGTGCGATGTCTCGTTAGTCGATCGAAACAACAACCCGCTTTCCGCTGAACAATTGGTCCAACATCTGCCACTGTCGTCGGTCAACGATTTGTTAGACTCGGGCTACGTTCGCACGTCGCGCGGAAACGAAGATCGCATCAACTATCGCCGGCCCCCGCACGATTGCCTTCTCCACTTTGGCGGGCGCAGCGTTTATTTTTCTCTGACACAGCTGCTCATTCGCACCGCATTAGCGAAATCGGCGGCGCCTTTTGAAACCACGATTGGTTCTGTCGCCGACTTCGGTTGGTTGATTCGACTAACCAATGATGTCGGCACAGTTCATCTGCCGGAAAAACTCGCGATCTGGCGATTTCATGGCGATCAACTCAGCGTGCACCGGGACCCTTCGCGTCTCGCTTCGCTCAAAATGATATGTGAGCGCGCTCTTCCGGAGATTTGCGAGCGCCATCAGCGCCTGCTGACGCGGAATGAATGCGCCGCACTTCTTTTACCGAGCAAAGCTCTACAGGACTTCTCCACGAGCAAAAGACTTCGCCGCCGGCTTCAAACGGTCGCTCGCGTGTTGGTGATGTTTTTGGAGAAGCCTGCTGCAACTCTGCGCGCGATTCGTCGGACGCGCTTTCGTCTTGCAAGACTGAGACAGACATTGCTCCCGATGATGCTGCAAAGGATGGGACTCGCTCCCAGAGAACTGTGACTTCAAACCGAACCAGCGTCGCCGATCCCGAGCGCGTCCGAAGAATTTTCGGATCGATCGCCCACCGCTACGATCTGGCCAATCACCTGCTCAGCTGCGGATTCGATTTTTACTGGCGCAAGCGCGCCGCCGGCATCGTCGCGAGCTGGCGCCCGAACGGGATTCTCGATCTTGCTACCGGCACGGGCGATCTCGCCCTCGCCATGCAAAAAGAAATGCCGAATGTGCAAATCGTCGGCGCAGATTTTTCCGAAGAGATGCTGGCGGTCGCAAAACGCAAAGGCGTGCGCGAAACCGTTCTGGCGAACGCGATGCAATTGCCGTTCGCCGATGCCTCCTTCGATTGCGTGACGATTGCGTTCGGCCTGCGCAATCTGCCGGATTGGAGTGCCGCGCTTCGAGAAATGCGACGCATCCTTCGACCAAACGGACATGTGCTCGTTTTAGAGTTCTCGCTCCCGCAATTGTCGATCTTGCGCGCCATCTACCGATTCTATCTGCATCGTTGCACACCGCTGATCGGCTTCTTGCTGACGAAAAAGAAAGAGGCCTACAAATATCTCGGCGATTCGATCGAAGAATTTCCTAATGGCGACGCGATGTGCCGGCTGATGGAAGCTGCCGGTCTTGGCAACGCTCGTTACGACCCGTTAACGGCCGGAATCGTCACCATCTACACGGGGGAGAAATAGCCTGCCATCGGCTTGAAGCCTTCATCCCTCCGCCTTCCTCCTTCAGCCTTTCCCTTGTTGGCTGGATCGTCTGGTTAGGCCTTTTCGTGCAATTGCTCATTAAGCTTTCGAAGGTCACCATACATGAATATCAAAGCGAGCGCGACCATCTCAATTTGAAATTCCTTTGTATGTCGCACTTCAGGCTGTGTAGTTGGATCTACGTGGATTTCTCGACACAAGTCGTCGATGAGCGGAGGAATCTTGGGCGAGTCAAGCGCGTGAGCCATCTGATTGCGCAGGGTATTTAGCTTGGCGAGCGCTCGCCATGTTTCAGGCGGACAGCGGTCGCTACACGCGGCCCGAACGAGTTTCGACTTCTGATGAAAGCTCAAGCGAGCCTCATCCAGTGCGCCCGAGATAGACGTCCCACGCCCGACGAGTTGTTCGAGAATCGAAGTAAGGAGGCCCTCAAGCATCAAATGACCCTTGAGAATTGTTTGGGAGAGCTCATCGAATTCGAGAAGGGTCCGGTTAAAGCGCGTGGCTTCATCGTCCGATATAGGTGGCATAGGCCTAACGAGAAAGAGATAAGCCACGGCAGGGTGTCGTGGCAAACACACTGAAGTTGTACCGCAATGGGGCCGTTGGCTTCATCGATTGGTTAGATGGTGTGCGGTGCATCTCACTTCACGCGAATGAAAAGCTGCCAATAAAAAACAACAGCGCAGAAAACGAACGTGAATATACAAATGCCCAGAATCAGTCCGAGCGAGAAGTCTGGATCGCTGTGCTGCAATCCGAAGAAACTGACGACAAGACCCGCCGCGCGGCGAGCAAGAGATAGAGAGCGAAGCGTCGTTGAGGTGACTGTGCTGGCGCTGATAAAGGTGGGCTCTTTAAGCGGCGTTTCGCCCAGATCCCGATCAGCATGACAACGATACCCGTAACCAAAAGCGGGAAGACGACGGAAAAATGACGCCTTGAAGAACATGTCGGCGAGTGTGCCAGCCAAGCCGATCAAACAGCCGACGACAAAGAGCAACTGCGGCTTCACCATCTAACGAGACCAAGCTCAGCCACCGCTGATGGGATCGAGCTTCGCCGCAAATTTCAATGTTGAAGTTATCATGTGTAAATTTTCTGGTCGGTCAGCGGTTGGCTGCAGCGGTAATAATATACTTGACAGACCGTTTCATGGGTGTATTCTCCTCGTATGCAAGCACCCGAAACCCTGTTGGAAGCGGTTCAATATTTCAGCAATCCAGAGAACGCTTTTAAGTTCTTTGTCGGCATTCGCTGGCCGAACGGCGTCCGTTGCCCGCGCTGCAATTCTGACAAGGTAACGTTCCTTGAGAACGCGAAGGTCTGGAAATGCAGAACGCCACATCCTAAGCAAAAGTTCTCCGCCAAAGTTGGAACGATCTTTGAAGATTCTCCGATTGGCCTTGATAAGTGGCTCCCCGCAATGTGGCTCACGGCCAACTGTAAAAACGGCATTAGCTCTTACGAGTTGCACCGTGCGCTTGGCGTGACTCAGAAAACGGCGTGGTTCATGTTGCAGCGCATTCGGCTGGCAATGCAAAGCGGGTCTATCTCTAAAATGAAAGGCACCTGTGAGGCGGACGAAACCTATATCGGCGCGAAGGCTCGCTACATGCACAAGGATCGCAGAACGG
>Ga0209331_1000254_pt1 | contig 19545 bp, 20 predicted proteins | sample JacPinW_OM3H0_M3_FD_187971 | JGI IMG/M metagenome (GOLD analysis project Ga0209331, IMG submission 187971) | Forest soil microbial communities from Algoma, Ontario, Canada - Jack Pine, Ontario site 1_JW_OM3H0_M3 (SPAdes) (version 2) | ecosystem: Environmental > Terrestrial > Soil > Boreal...
TCTATCCTCCACATGGAGCCCGAGGGTTTCCTCGTAGAATGCCCTGCTGCGCGCGAGGTCCGTCACCCCCAGCGTGAGATAGCTGGAACGCACGATGTTGAACGGCGGCTCGTGGACGTGCTTGGGAACAGGCTGCATGATCTCTCTGCTATCACATGCGGGTGCTGGTAGAAATCTCGGCGGCGTCGATGTCAGCGTTATTTGCTGGCCCACAGCTTACTACTTACTATTCACTGAGCTAACTAAAACCATCCTCGCCATTTGAACCAAAGCACGGGAATAATGGCGCTCAGCGCGATCACCGCAAGTCCGAACGGATATCCGGCGATCCAGTTGAGCTCCGGCATGTATTTGAAATTCATCCCGTAAATGCCGGCAACGAGGGTAGGAGGAATACCGACAACCGAAACGATCGTGAGGACCTTGAAGATGTCATTCTGCTGGATTGAGATTAATCCGAGAATCGCATCCAGCAGAAATTGGACTTTGTTGGAAAGATGGCCTTCATAGTCATTCAACGAAGCGACGTCTTTGATCATCGCCTCCAGCCGCGCCTCGAATTCCGGGACGATCCAGCTCTTGCGCAGGCTCAGAACGAATGGCGCAATCCGCCCGATTCCAAGCAGCGCATCGCGGGCAAGCGTCAATCGATCACCGGTGCTGCCCACCGAGGTCAGCGCCCTGCGCAAGGCGGTATTCGATCGCGCAACGTGTTTCGGGCGCGACGGATCGCCTCGAAACACAGAACGCGAGACTTTGTCGAGCTCGCCACCAAGCCTTTCCAGAGCATCCGCCCCTCGATCGACCATGATTTCCAGCAATGCCATGAATGGCGCGACCGGGCTTTGCACCGTTTCATTCTTGCTCACTCGTTCGGCTACAACGTCGAAAGCGGGAAAAGCGGCGAACCTAACCGTCACGAGAACCCTCTGGGTCAGAACAAATCCCACGGGTGACAAGTGAGCATCAGGGGTCTGGCCCTGCGCCACTGCAGGCAGGCTGAGATAGATCGTGTCTTGATCGACGGCGAGCCGGCTTGATGATTCGATCTCGCTCAGCGCTTCGAGCGAGGGAATATGGACACGAGCCCGGGACTCGACGAACGCCTTTTCCTCATCAGAAGGATTTAACAGGTCGATCCAGACAACTTCCGGCGGCAGAACTGCTGCGCCGGCGTTTCGAATGGAAGCATCCTTTTCCCGGTAAATCGTCAGCACTGAGTTTCTCTGCGTTCAAGCTAAAGGCTCGTGCCTTCGCGCAAGTTCGGCGAGCACTGGCTCAGCGTCATTCCTTGGCGGGCACCGTGCGCAGATAGGCCACGACGGCGTCGAGGTCGTCCGCAGAGACCGTCGAATAATAGTGGTATCCCATGGGTGGTTTGAGCCTGCTGCCGTCGCGGCTGATGCCCTCGGTAATGGCGCGCTTGATCTCGTCATCCGTCCAGCCGCCGATGCCCTTTTCCTTGCTTGGGGTGACGTTGCGCGCTGCCGAAACGCCCCATGGTCCTGGGAATTCGAAGCCTCCCGCGCCGAGCCGTGCGGCGAAGTCGCGCCCGCCCGGGCCCAGCGGCGTATGACATTCCATGCAGTGCGCTATGGTGGTGAGATAAAAGCCTTTTGCGACTTTGTCTTTCATCATCGCTTCGGTGAACGCTTTCTCGCCGCCTGGCGGAATCGGGTACCTTTGCGCCGTCTTGTAGATGGGATCGGGCACCGTGTTCCTGATCGGTTTGATCGTGCGCAGATAAGCGATCACCGCGTTGAGATCGCGCTCGGTCATGATCTCATAGAATCCGCTTGGCATGATCATGGCAACAGGCACGCCGTTGCGCTTGATCCCTTTGCGCATCACCTGCTTGAGCTCGGCGTCACTGTAGTTCCCGATCCCGGTCTCCGCGTCCTGCGTGATATTCGTGGCGGTCACCTTGAACGGCGGCTCGTCCCAGCTCAGGCCGCCGGAAAACGCCTTCTGCATGGTGTCGCCAGCCGGGCCTTTGGGGCTGTGGCAATTGCCGCACGTGAGAATGCCGTTGACGAGATAATCCCCGCGTTTGACGAGATCGGATTGGGCGATCGCGATACCGCAACCGGCCGCAAAAACGATGATGAATGCCGTGATATAACGCAGCAAACTGTCCCCCCCACGCCTTTTGTCGGCCGGACTATACATTGCTCTTGCGCTGCGGCAAGTCTGGCTTGACCGCAACAACGTGAAAATCCAAGCTTGCGATCGGGTTGGGGATTGGTCTCTGTGATCTTAACACTGCGCGCTGCACACAATGGCCTTTGACGCTTTCATCAGCTATTCCAGCGCGGACAAGATAGCGGCTGACGCGGCATGCGCCGTGCTCGAAGCATCCGGTGTCCGCTGCTGGATCGCCCCGCGCGATATCCGCGCGGGTGCGGAATACGGCGGCGCCATCATCGACGCCATCGACCACTGTCGCGTCATGGTCCTGGTTTTTTCCGCCAGCGCCAATGAGTCGCGTCAAATCCGTCGCGAAATCGAAAGGGCCGTCGCCAAGGGCATCCCGATCCTTCCGCTGCGCATCGAAGCGGTGACGCCGACGCAATCCATGGAATATTTTCTCGGCGCCATCCACTGGCTCGATGCGCTGACTCCGCCAATCGAGCAGCACCTCGAGCAACTGGCGCAGACCGTGAAGGCGATGCTCAACGTCGATGCGGGCGCCCAGGCTCAACCGGCTCGCGATGACGCGCAGACCGCCGTCTCTGCTCCGGAATCGGCGGGAGGAACAGCCCGCGCCATTGCGAAACGGCCGGCGCGGGCTTCCTGGCTCCTGCCGGCCATCGCGGCCGCGGCGATGGTCCTTGTCATCGCTGGCGGCGCTTGGCTCTATCATCTTGGCGTGGTCGCACTCCCCGCTGCTCCCGGCTCGATCGCGTCACAGCCATCGGGGCCCACCACACTGCGTGCTGCCGCCCAGGCGCGCAACTTTCTCATCGGAACTGCGGCAAAAACAGAGTACTTGCGATGGGAGCCGATCTATTCGGAAGCATTGGCGCGCGAATACAACGTCATCATCCCCGAGATTGAGACGCGGTTCGGGCGGGTACACCCAACCCGAACGGAATTTAAATTCGATGATCCGGATGCCATGGTCGAATTTGCCGCCGCGCACGGCATCAAGATGTATGGCCAACCGCTGGTGTGGGGCGGCGAGCTTCCGCAATGGCTCACCGGCGGAAATTTTGCGCCGGGCGAACTTTCCGCAATCCTGAAGGAATTCATTCAAACGACGGTCCGTCACTACCGGGGCCGGATCCAATTTTGGGACGTCATTTGGACCATCTTCGATAATCTCGGCAAGATGAGCAACTCGTTCTGGTTCAACGCGCTCGGACCCGATTATGTCCAACTAGCATTTGAGTGGGCGCATGAAGCCGATCCGCAAGCCAAGCTTTTTTTCCGGGAGCACATCGGAAATGAACCTCTTGGCGTCCATGCGGACACAACCTACGACTTGTTAAGAAAGTTCAGAGCGCGCGGTGTTCCGATCGATGGCATCGCCATAGGTTCGGCCACGCTCGTGGACCGCTCGCCGAAGCTGCAGGACATGGCTGCGAACATGAGCAGACTGGCGGCACTGGGTCTCGATATTTATGTCGTCGATTTTGAGGTCAGCGTGCCAGTGCCGCCGACCAGCCAGGATTTGCAAAAACAAGCGGCCATATACCGCGATTATTTGGCGACCTGCCTATCGATTTCCGGATGCAAGGGGCTTCTAACCTGGGGATTTACGGACAAGCATTCCTACGCTCCCGACCGGTGGAAAGGTATGGGGGTCGGAGCGGCACTGCCGTTCGATGCATCCTACAAACCCAAGCCCGCCTTTGCGGCGATGCTGGATGTCCTCAATGGTCCGCGGGTTGCGAACCGTTAGGGGATTCCCTTGAACGCGGCCTTGCGTTTCTCGATGAAGGCCTTGAGCCCTTCTGCGAAATCAGGCTCGGCCGCGCTCTGTGCGAATGCCTCGGCTTCGCGCTGGAGCTGATTCTCCAGGCTGTTTGACAGCGAATTGTTCAGCAACGCCTTGGTGCGCCCGTACACAGCAGTAGGCCCCGCGGCCAGCCGCGCCGCAAGCTTCATGGTCTCGCCCCCCAGCAAAGCGGCCGCAACGATGCGGTTGACCAGGCCGAGGCGCTCCGCCGTCGCCGCGTCGAAGCGATCGCCCAGGAGCGCGATTTCCATCGCTTTCTTGCTGCCCACGGTACGCGGCAAAGCAAACGTCGATCCGCCGTCCGGACTCGTGCCGATGAGGCAATAGGCGAGCGTGAAATATGCGTCATCGGCGGCGATGGCGAGGTCGCAGGCGAGCATCAGGCTCAGCCCAAACCCGGCGGCGGCCCCGCTGACGCTTGCGATCACAGGCTTTCTCATGCGCCGCAAGCTGAGCACGATGCCATGCACGTCGTGCACGAGCTTCTGGAACAGCACTGTCTTCTCGGCCGCCGAGCGACCCTCGATCAGCCCGGAGAACCATTTGAGGTCGCCACCGGCCATGAAGTGCGATCCGCCGCGAAGAACCACGCATCGAACCGTGGGGTCGTGCTCCGCCGCGAAAATCGCATCGCGCAATCCAACCATCAAATGATGGTCGAGCGCATTGAGCGCTGCGGGCCGATTGAGGGTGACGACGCAGATGCCGTTTTCAGCGTGTGAAAGGACGGCAGGCTCGCTCATGGATATTGTACCTATCGCAAATTGGCAGTCCGCGACGCGATCGAAATCCTCGCGCTTGCTCTGCAGTGTGTCCAAGTAATCTCACGCCTGCAGTAGACCTGATCTCCTACTACGCGCAATGGCCTGGGGGGCCAGTACAGTTTCTCCAACCCCACCCTTGTCCCCAAATTGGGGACATGATATTAAGACTCGACTATGCAAGTGATCGCGCGCCGGACTCTGAAGGAATTCTGGCAGCGTCACCCGCAAGCCGAAGGACCAATTCGCGTTTGGTTCGCCGTGGCAAGTAAGGCGCGGTGGCAAACGCCAAACGACATCAAACGTCAGTTCGGTGGGAGTGTCGATTTCGTTCGCGATAATCGCGCGATCTTCGATCTTGGCGGAAACAGGTATAGATTGGTGGTGCACGTGTCTTATAAATTCGGCCGGTTGCTCGTGAAGTTCGTTGGAACTCACGCGGAATACGACCGTATCGATCCGGAGACCATCTCATCGTGAAGAGAAGCGCTCGGAAAAGACCTTTCCGCAGAGGGACGGTCCGCCCGCTCCGATCGGAGGTCGACTATGACGCCGCGCTGGCGGAGATCGAGCATTATTTCAACAACGAGCCGAAACTCGGCACGGCCTCGGCAGACCGTTTCGACCTGCTTGCATTGCTTATCGCTGACTACGAAGACAGCCACTGGCCGATTGAGCCGCCGGACCCGATCGAAGCGATCCGCTGGCGGATGGAAACGGCTGGTTACAGCCAGGCGGACCTTGGGCGTCTTATTGGCTCGCGTCAGCGCGCGTCAGACATTCTCGCACGCAAGCGCCGTCTCACAATGGGAATGGCATGGAAGCTCTATCGCGAGTGGGGGATTCCTGCCGAAGCCCTGCTCCGTCCCCAATCACGGCCGCGCCGGCGACGATCGAGCATCGCAGCCGAATAGCGCAACGGCGGTTCCCAGACTCGCGCCACGTCCAGCTGTTGAGTACAGATGGGCGCGCGGATCGATGTCATGCAGCCAGCATACCCAAGTGGTTTCTGCGCTGGAAACAAGAAAAGACCTCAAGGCATGAATCTCGCACTTTGGCTTGAACGTGCCGGCAGGAGCCATCCCGGCCAACCCGCCGCGGGCTACGGCAATCGCGTGGCGCGCAGTTATGGCGAGCTTGCGCAACGCGCCGCCCGTCTTGCCGGAGCGTTGCGCAACCAGCTTCACCTTACGCCCGGCGATCGGGTCGTCATCGCCGCGCAAAATTGCGTTGAGTATCTCGATGTGCTCTACGCCATCTGGCATGCCGGGCTCGCCGCCGTGCCGGCTAATGCCAAGCTGCACGGAACGGAACTCGGTTATATCCTCGAGCATTCCCACGCGAAAGTCTGCTTCGCCTCACCGAATATCGATGCCGCCATTGCGGCGCATGCGCCCGCAACCTTGCAGCGGCTTCTCACCATCGGCTCCACCGAATACGAGACCTTGTTGGCGGCCGATGCCGTCGCGGTCACCTTGCGCGAGCCGCACGATTTGGCATGGCTGTTCTACACCTCGGGAACGACGGGGCGGCCGAAAGGGGCAATGCTTACTCATCGCGCGCTCTATTGGGCGAGTCATGCCTATGCCGCCGAGGTTGATGCCATCATGCCCGGCGATGCGCTCGTGCACGCAGCCCCCATGAGCCACGGCTCCGGCCTTTACATCATGGCGCATACGGCACGGCTCGGCATTCACGTCGTGCCGGAATCCGGCGGCTTCGAGCCGGAAGAAATCTTCAGGCTGTTCACGCACTGGCCGCGTCCGTCCATGTTCGCTGCGCCCACCATGATCCGCCGCCTGCTCGACTGCCGGGCTGATTGCGATGCCAACGGCATTCGCACCATCATATCGGGTGGCGCGCCGCTTTATGTCGAAGACGCCATCGAGGCGCTCGATCGCTTCGGACCATGCCTCGCGCAGATCTATGGCCAAGGCGAGAGCCCGATGACCATCACCACGCTTTCGAAGCAGGACATCGCGCAGCGCAATGATCCGCGCTGGCAGGCTCGCCTCGCCTCCGTCGGCCGGCCGTTCGCCTGTGTCGATGTGATGGTCGCCGGCGCGCAAGAGCAGCCCATGCCTGCGGGCAAGAATGGAGAGATACTCTGTCGCGGCGACGTGGTGATGGCGGGCTACTGGCAAGATCCGCAGGCGAGCGCCGCCACCTTGCGTAACGGCTGGCTCCATACCGGGGACGTCGGAGCCTTCGACGAGCACGGCTATCTCACGCTCAAGGACCGCTCCAAGGATCTCATCATCTCCGGCGGGTCCAACATCTATCCGCGCGAAGTGGAAGAAGTCCTGCTCAAGCACCCGCAGGTGCGCGAGGCCTCGGTGATCGGCAGACCCGACCGCGAATGGGGGGAGATCGTCGTTGCCTATATCGTCGGTACCGCCAAGCCCGACGAGCTCGATGCGCTGTGCCTTTCGCAGATCGCCCGTTTCAAGCGGCCGAAGGACTATGTGTTCGTGCCCTCGCTGCCAAAGAACAACTACGGCAAGATTCTCAAGACCGAGCTGCGCGCGCTCGACACCGGCAGACCATTGCGCTTCCCCGATTCGTCATCGTCCGCGTAAGTGAGAAGGTTGGATCGAGCGCTTGCGAGACCCAACGCTCTTTCGCGGTTACCCGATGTTGGTCTCGTGAAGAAATCGACCCAACCTACAAGGACTCCTATATCATCGCGCCAACAGCACGGGAGGAACCCATTCATGCGGATCATTGATCTCAGCCGCGAGCTCTATCATCGCACGCCGACCTATCCGGGCCAGCCGCCGATCATTCACGGCATCTGGAAAACCCACGAAGAGGCCTTCGTCGAATCCGGAAACGTGCAGGGCAACTGCGTGATGTTTTTCTCCATGCCCGATCATGGCGGCACGCACATCGATGCTCCGCGCCATTTCGGCAAGAACGGCACGCCGATCGACGAGTATCCGCTTGAGTACTGCTATGTGAAAGGCATCTGCATCGATCTGCGCCACATCCCGCCCAAGGCCGAGATCACCCCCGCCGATCTCGCGAGCGCGGTCGCAAAATCGGGCACGGCCATTCCGAAGGGCGGCACGGTGTTGCTCTGCACCGGGCATCACGAGCGAACCTTCCCGACCCCGGCGTATTCGACCGATAATCCGGGGGTGAACGTCGAGGCAACCGAATGGCTGGCGCGGCAAGGCATCGTGCATTTCGGCATCGATTCCATGCGTCCGGGCCCAATGGGGATCGTGAACTCGCTTGTCCACAAGGCCTGCCTCGACCTCGACATCACCCACATCGAGAGCTTATGCAATCTCGAAGCGCTGGTTGGACAGGGCGAGTTCCGCTTTATCGGCTTGCCGCTGAAATGGCGCGGAGGAACGGGCTCCCCCATTCGCGCCGTCGCCGTGTTCGAGAACTGATCGCCGTGACCGTCATCCAGGACCATTACAGAGACGCAGGCGTTGACACGGATGAGGCCGACGCCGGCTTGGCGAGGCTCAAGCACCGCATTGTGCGAACGTGGCCGCCTGCCGGCGCGCTCGGGGCCGTGCAGCTCGACATTGGATATTTTGCCAATGTCGTCGATATCAATGGTCAGGGGATTGCAATCAGCACCGACGGCATCGGCTCAAAGGCGATGATTGCGAGCTGGCTGCGCAAATACGACACGGTCGGTATCGATTGTGTCGCCATGAACGTGAACGACCTGATCTGTGTCGGCGCCACGCCGGTGTCGATGGTGGATTACATCGCCATTGAGAAAGCGGAAGCATCAGTCATCGATGCCTTGTCCGTCGGCCTTTGCGAAGGCGCGCGAGCGGCGCGTATCTCGATTTCCGGCGGCGAGATCGCCCAATTGAAAGACATGGTGCACGGCTTCGACCTCGCCGGCACTGCGATCGGTTATGTGCCTCTGGACAGGATTCTGGTCGGCGCGAACATAGAACAAGGCGATGTCGTTATCGGTATCGAGAGCAACGGCATTCACAGCAACGGGTTTTCTCTCGCGCGGCGAGCGTTTTTTGAAAAAAACAATTACAAGCTCTCGCACTATTTCGAGGAGCTCAAGTCCGATCTTGGCACCGAGTTGCTGCGCCCGACCCACATCTATGTGCAAGAAGCGGTTGAGCTCATGCAGCGCGTTGCGAAGGTGCGCGCGCTCATCCACGTCACCAGCGACGGCTTTCTGAATTTGACCCGCGTCAAATCCGACGTCGGATACGTCCTCGATGCTTTGCCGCCGGTTCCTGCTATTTTTTCGATTATCCAGCGTCTGGATGGCACCGGAGATGCTGAGATGTTTTCTGTCTTCAACATGGGGATCGGTTTCTGCGCGGTCGTACCGGAGGCTGACGCGCCGCTCGCCGTTGCCATCTTGAGCAGCCAGGGCAAGCGCGCACACCGGATCGGACATGCTGTTTGCGACGCTGCTCGAAATGTGACCCTCCCCCAACACAAGCTGATCGGCCAAGGCAAGCATTTTCGACGTCAGTAGTTGGGTCGAGCCTTCTTCAAGGAAGATTAATTAATTGCTCGCCCTACAGGATCTTGCCCTACCCGATCACGTTCGCGGCCTTGAGCAGCCCCCACACATCGACCACCGGCTTGCCGGCGAAATCGAGTTCCCGGTAGGCCATATGCGGCGCACAAAGAATGAGCAGATCGCTTCTCCCGATCACCTCATCGAGATCCATCAGCTCCGGGTCGGCGCGCACAAAGGGATCGGTTGTCAGCACGCGGGCCGCAAGGGGAATGAGCGCCTTCTTGAACTTGTAGCTCAACGAAGCGCGGGTGTCGTCGATCTCGGCCTTGAACGCCATGCCGAGGAGCCCGACCGTCATCCGCCCAAGATCGAAACAGCGGTTGAGATCGTCGACCACATGCAGCACCAGCCCCTCGTTCACCAGCATGGCCGCATTGCCGAGGCTGAACTGGTTCTGCGCGAAGGCCGCAAGCTGCATCGTGTCCTTGAACAGGCAGGGACCCGCCGCAAATCCCGGGCTCGGAATGCCGCGCGCGCGGGGGTAATTGTGTTTCATCGCGTGCGCAATGCGCCGGTAATCGAGGCCAGCGGACTTCGAGATCAGATAGAACTGGTTTGCGATCGCGAATTCGATATAGCGGTAGGCGTTGTTGAACAGCTTCGCGAATTCCGCCTCGCGCGGCTTGACGATCACGCGCTCGCAGGTGATCGGAGCGAACAGTGCCGCGGCTTCCTGTTCGGCTTCCTTGGTCGTGCCGCTGATGATCTGCGGCGTTTCCTTGAGCTCCTTTATTCCGCTCCCCTGCACCACACGCTCCGGGCAGAAGGCGAGCTTGAGCGAACGGCCTTTGCGCTTGAGATGGCTGTCGATCCACTCGGTGGTGCCGGGAAAAACGGTCGAGCGCAACACCAGAAGCTGGCCCTCGTGAAGGTGCGGCAGGAGCGCATCGACGCAGTCCGCAACAACGTTGCGCACCGGATTGAGGAACTCGTCGACGGGCGTCCCGATGGTGATGATGACCGGCGCGCCGGGCGAGATTTCGGAGGGCTTCGAGGTAAAGACCAGGCGTTCGCGCGCAAGTGCCCGCGTCAGCAGCTCTTCTCCGCCGAGCTCGATAAACGGCAGCCTGCCCGACCGCAGTGTTTCGAGCACGTCCCGATCGACGTCGTGAACATTGACGCGGAATCCGGCCTCGGCGAAAGCGAGCACGAGTGGAATGCCCACGTGGCCTCCGCCGCCGACAATCGTGAGGTCCGCGTTTTCAATGCGCGCGCCCGCAATAGCCGTTGTGCTCGGTGCTGAAAGATTCACCCGCGCCCTCCAATGGTGGATGCCACGTTTGGTTGGCTTCCCCCCGCAGGCTCCCTCATACCGCCCCGGAAGGGGGAGGTCGACTTCCTTTGCTTCGCGTTGCGAGGCCAAGAAAGTTGGTTGGGGCGGGCCGGGGCAGAATAACAGGCCGCGCAATTCCGGTTGGCGCCCCAAAACAAAACAGCCCCGGCTAAAGCCGGGGCTGTTTTGCCTCGAATAGGAGCTTAGCGCTGGCCGTGCTGGCCGCCGCTTTGTCCGGGCTTTTGCTGGCCGCCTTGTCCGGGCTGCTGGCTCTGCTGCCCGGGCTTCTGCTGGCCACCGCCACCCTGTTGCTGACCACCGTGCTGGCCGCCTTGTCCGGGCTGCTGGCTCTGCTGCCCGGGTTTCTGCTGGCCGCCGCGTTGGCCACCCTGGTTGGGATTATTCATGACCACTCCTGTGAGGATTAACCCCCCGATACCCAGACAACGGATGGTCACAAGGAACGTTCCCTTTTCCACAAATGATTGTAATGATTGGTCTTTTCGCCGCCGCGAGGGGGCGAAGGTGGCTGCTGCTCCGTCGTTCTGCCTACCCGCGGCTCATTTGTCGGGTCGGGGCACGCGGAAGAGCAAATGGCATAAGGATTTTGCGGTGGAAGGTGCCGGTCAGCACACCCAGTATCCAAGCACCCCTACCCAGCAGGGCGGGGGCGCGAAGACGTAGCGCACATAAGTGGGAGGCGGAACGGGATCGGGCGCGACGTAGCTGTAATGACTTCCGTAGTATGGATAATAATAAGGAGTAATGACGTTACGGGAGATCACGCCCACCCCATAGCGATAACCGCGCCAGTGCCGGCGCCAGCCATCGGCGTAGGCCGGGGCCATGGTTGCGACCAGCATTGCGGCGACCGAGACAAAAGCGAGGACTTTCTTCATGGCAACACTGCCGCCAAACATCAATGACCGCGGCATTACTTACCATGCCTGATGCCGAGTTGCCGGAGGCGGGTGACCGATTTTCGTCGCAATGGTTGATGAGGCGTTCTGGGATTGAAAAGATCTCTCGAGGCTCGACCTCTCACAGGTAAACGACTGCGCGTTCTCGAAAATCCATCTATGGTATGGCCGGCTCCCCGGCGCTAAACCACAAAATTGCAATCCAAACGCAATGCAAGATGCGCAAACCCCCTGGCCCAAAGAGTTGCGCCTCCATAAGGACCGCGCGGCGATCACCGTCGTGTTCGATAATGGCGAAGTCTTCAGCCTCTCCGCCGAATATCTCCGCGTCAAAAGCCCAAGCGCAGAGGTCCAGGGCCACTCCCCGCAAGAACGAAAAACCGTGCCGGGCAAAAAGGACGTCGCCATCCTCGAACTCCATCCCGTGGGAAATTACGCCGTCCGCCTCGTCTTCAACGATCTCCACTCCACCGGAATCTACAGCTGGGACTACCTCCATGAGCTCGGCCGCAATCACGACGCCTACTGGCAGGACTATCTCAACGAGCTCACGAGCAAGGGCCTGAGCCGATAACTATTATTGCCGGGATGTGTGGACGGTTCACTCGCAACTACACCTGGGAGCAAATTCGCGCGCTTTACCGCCTCACGGCGCCAGCGGCCATTCCAAATCTGCAACCGCGCTTTAATGCCTGCCCCACCGATCCCGCAGATACCGTTGTCGAGCATGCAGGCAAGCGCGCGCTCGTCGAGATGCGATGGGGCCTGGTGCCGTTCTGGTGGAGCAAGCCGCTCAAGGCGTTGCGTCTTGCGACCTTCAACGCCCGCGTGGAGACCGTGGCGACCAAGCCCTTCTTCCGAGAGCCGTTCCGGAGCAGGCGTTGTCTCATGCCGGTATCGGGCTATTACGAGTGGCAGGACACGCCGGAGGGCAAGCAGCCCTGGTATTTCACAGCGCGCGATGGATCTCCCGTGCTGACCATCGCTGCCCTTTGGGATGAATGGAACAACCGTGAAACCGGCGAACGCCTGAAATCCTGTGCGATGATCATCACCGCGCCGAACGAGTTTGTTATGCAAATGCACGACCGCATGCCGGTGCTGCTCAAGCCCGATCAATTCGAGCATTGGCTCAGTGGAAACATGGGCGTCGAGGAATTGAAGCCGATCGAGAACGACTATTTGCAGAGATGGCCGGTGTCCAAGCGGGTCAACAGCTCCAAGGCCGACAGCAACGATCCGACCTTGATCGAGGAGGTGAGGCAGGCGGCGTAGGACAGGTGGTCCTCCAGCAATGGCTCACTCCAATTCACCGGGGGGATATGCGGCTGGCGCAGCAGGCTCCTTTTCCGCCGGGCGGCTGGCCGGTTTTTCTCGCCACGCAACGGTTGAGTTCGCGCTTGAGTGTTGCGGATGCCATTGCGACGACAAGCGTTGCGCCTCGCTTATTTGTTCCGGGGTCAATCGTGCGGCTGCCGTATCTCGAAGCTGGACGAGACGCTTATTGGAGTTCTCAAGGGCTGGATACTGCGAAAATTGAGCGGCAGCCAAATTCAACCAGATATAGGCTTTGACAAAGTCCTCAGGCGTGCCGGTACCCGAATAGAACATCTCCCCGATTTTAGCTTGAGCCGAACTGTTCCCGCGCTCCGCTGCGAGAAGGTACCATTTCGCTGCCTTGAGGTCATTTACGCCCGGAGGATCCCCGTTGCCCCGCCGGTACATTTCACCCAACTCAAACTGCGCCTTGTCATGATCCCGATTGGCTGCGCGCTCAAACCACTGCAACGCTGCCTTCGGATCGTCACGCAACAGGCGCCTTGCGAGCTCGTACTGGGCTTCGGGATTGCCTTGCTCGGCGGCGCGCCGCAGCCAATATAGCCCTTCTGCTTGCAGCCGCGCCTGATTGCGTGCGTCGTCCGCATCGTGATTTTCGGCAAAGCTCTGTTCAACGGCTCTGCCGAGCAGAATGATTCCCGCTCTTAGTTGAGCTTCGTTGTCGCCTTGCTGGGCAGCACAGCGAAACCAATTGAGGACCTTGCCACGGTCGTTCGGCACTCCACGACCCCAAGCGTACAAGAAGGCGAGATTGAACTGAGCGTTGGCGTCACCAGCCTTCGCCAATGGATACATGATACCGTAGGCATCTCCATACTTGCCGGCTCTATAAGCCGATGTGGCCGAGTAAAACTGATCAGAGCCCGCCGATGTTTCATCGCGCCTGTGAATCTGACCTTTTACAAACAGCCAGACAAATGCTCCCAATGCCATGGACACGAGCACAAGCACTGGGATGGCAATCCTCATGCCAATTCGGAACATTCAACTTCCCCGTGTGCCGTCGCTTTGTCATCCCTTCGTCACATAACGCGCGGTAGTCTTGGAAGTCACACTGCTGTGTAGCGCGGCCATGCCGAGGAGGGCGGCCTCGCGCGGCCGAACCCCTGCTGCAAACGCGTTGGCCGAGTGGCACGATAAGGCGCTTGGCTTGATCCGGGAATGGAATCGTATCTGCTCTGTAATGTAGCTCACATTTCCGGGTGACAGCGTCTGGCATGGGTTCCTTGGGGGGAAGCCATGCGCGATCACATGCCCATGTTACTGTTGCTGGCGGTGATGGCGATCATCGGCCTCGGACTGGCGATTCTGGCGTTCGGGCCGTGGCCATGAACACCTGAGGATTCCGCCACTCACGGGGGCGTTTGCATGGCCTCGGCGCCCATCGGCAAAGCCACGGTGAAGCAGCTTCCCCGGTCCGGATTATAGGTAACGTCGCCGGCGTGCCGGCGCGCAATCTGCCGCACCAGCGCCAAGCCTAATCCAGTGCCCTTCGAGCCATTCTTTCCGGGAACGCGGTAAAATGCCGAGAACAGCCGCTCGCGCGCCTCTTCGGCGATGACCGGCCCACCATCGGATACGTTGAGCACGGCCTGGCCATTTTGGCTTCCGACATTCACCTCGATCGGTGGCTTGCCATGCAGCTCCGCATTTTCGACCAGGTTGCGGATCATTCGACGCAACAGCATCGGATCGCCCTGCACGATCACAGACTTTCCTTCGACGCAACAGTTGTCGTATCGCGCGCATTCCTCGGCCGCGAGGGCGCCTAAATCTATTTGCTCGCAAATATCGAGGCGTTCGGTCGCGTCGAGCCGGCTGGCAAGAAGGATTTCATCGACGAGCCGGTCGAGCTCGGCGATATTTTTCTGCAGCTCCAGTTTGCGTTCGGGAGCCGCATCAATGAGCTCGAGAGCGAGCCGTATGCGAGCAAGCGGCGTCCTCAATTCATGCGACGCATGGGCGAGCAGAATCTTGTGACTGTCGACGAGGCTTTCGATGCGTCCGGCCGCGTGATTGAAGCTTTGCGCCAGGCGCGCCACTTCGTCCCGGCCTTCCACCTTGACACGGGCGCGCAGATCGCCCGCTCCAAGCGACTCGACCCCATATTGCAACCGCTCGAGGCGTCCGGTGAGCCGTCGCACGACGGGAAAGGCGCCGAGCGCAACCACCAATGCGATCGCCCCGAGAAAGAGTCCGATGACGAGTGCACTCGGGCGCCGCTGGGCGGGAAGCCGCGCCACGAGCCACCGGCCGTCCGGCAGACGTATGGAGACAGCGAATCCGGCGGGCGTTCGCAGCCACCCGCCGCTCTGACTGCCGTGGCGGGGAGCCGGAAGTGGTCGGCCGGCTGCAGCGAGCGGCTCGTTAGCGCGGCCGTAGAGCGCCAAATCCGCATTGAGACGCCGGGCCCAACGCTCGATCGCCTGCTGCTGCTCCGAGACCGGCGCATCCGCCGGTGGCACAATCTCAGCAAGCACTTCGCCCGCAATTTCGAACGGCTGTCCGAACGGCGGAACACCCGCGAGGAAATGCCAGAGCAAGCCCGCGGTCAGGACCACGAGCACGAGACTCCCGACGATCGTAAGATAGATCTGAACGTACAGCCGCTTCATTAAGCTTATGTCCTGTTCAGTCTTGCGCTTTGGCGAATACGTAGCCCGCGCCTCGCATTGTGATGACGCGCCGCGGCTTTTTTGGATCGTCCTCGATGGCCGCGCGGATGCGCGAGATGTGGACATCAATCGAGCGATCGAACGCCTCAATCGGCTCGCCTTTGAGCGCATCCATCAGCGCTTCGCGCGACATGACCCGGCCGGCGTGTTGCGCGAGTGTCAGGAGGAGCACAAATTGATAGCCGGTAAGCTGACATGGCGCTCCGTCGAGCCGCGCCGCTCGCGCTGCGCGATCAATTTCGAGCCGGCCATAGCGCAGCACGTCAGGACTTGCCCCGGCTGCCGATCCAGTTCGCGGTCCGGCGCGGCTCCGGCGCAGGATCGCACGCAGCCGCGCCAATAGCTCACGCGGGTCGAACGGTTTGGGAAGATAGTCATCCGCCCCCAGTTCCAGCCCGACGACCCGATCCACCGGATCGCCGCGTGCGGTGAGCATCAGGATCGGCGTGTTGGACCGGGCGCGCATTTGCCGGCAGATTTCAAGCCCGTCGCTGTCCGGCAGCATCAGATCGAGGATGACGACGTCCACCGCCTCACGGTCATGCAGTGCAAGGCCGCGCGCTCCATCCTCCGCGTGCACGACATAAAAGCCCGCCTTGCCAAGATACTCAGTCAGCATCCCGGCAAGACGGATATCGTCTTCGATCAGGAGAACGCGTTCGTGCACGAGCCTGTCGACCAATCTCCCTTAACCGCGATGCCAGCTCCCCCATGGTCCAGCGTGGGAGACCCAGTCCGCTACCTTGCGCCGCTGTTCCGGATTGAGCACTTCGGCAGCGTCAGCCAAGGCCTGCGCGATGCGTTTGCTCGCAGTTTCAGCGAGGGCGATCTGCTCCGCGCGCAGCCGCTCGATTGCGGTACGATCGATCGTCGAAGCGGTCAAGAGCGCGACTGCCTGGCTGCGCGCAGCCTGCATCTTCTCCCGCATTGCGCGCAGATCGGCGGCGGCAGCCTTGGCGATGCTGGCGATCTTCGTCTGTTGATCTGCCGTAGCGTCGAGCTCGATGGCCATATGCTTGGTCATGCGGTCGATACGCTCGTCCATCTGCGCCGGCGTGAGCGGACCGCCAAACATGCCACCGTCGCGCATGCCGAAACGGTGCCAGGCGAACCCCTGGCCGAAAGCCGTCGACAGAACGTTTCCGGTGAGGCTCGCCAAAAGCGCCGCCGCGAGCAGCGCGATTACGAGTGTACTCCTGCGGCCGCGACCGTTGGGCCGATTGGCAATCGGCCCGGGGTCTGCCGGCTGGGTATCGTTTTGGTCCGCCATGCTGGCTCTCCTATGCTGTTGAGGCGAGATGCGCCCAAGCCAGCAGATTAGGTGCCGGCTTTTGCTCACTGGTGTCGCGCAGGTAAAGTTTTGTGAAGTTGCGATTGCCTGTCTCACGTTGCCTGGGGGGCGGGCAGATCGGTGCTTAGCGCTCGCGCCAGGCGGTCGATCAATGTGAGCACGTCGGGATGCTGCTCGGGTTGCCAGCGGGCAAGCAGGTCCGCCAGGTTGCGGCGACGCGCGGCGAGCATGCGCTCGCGCATCGCCGCGCCGGCATCGGTGAGGATGAACTCGCTCGAGGGTCGCTGCTCTGCCAGGCCGCGCGCGCACAACGCATTTAACGGCTGTGCCAGTGCCGTTTCTGGTACTTTCAGCTCGCGGCTCAGCGACAAGAGCGTGACCCGCTCGCGCTCGCCCAGGCGTGCCAGCATCCAAAGCTCCGGCGGCGGCAGGTCAATCCCGCCCTGTCGGGCGAAGTCGGCATAGACGCGCCAGCGGTTCTCGCGCGCGATCAGAACCGTGATGATGCGCTCGAGCTCCTCCAGCGAGGTAGCGTCGCGCGGCATCGCAAAGCTCTCGGCCAGTCCCTCGGCCGGAGCGGTATCGCGCAGCTCGATCTCCTGCAGAAATATCGTGAGGACAAAGCCGAGCGCCGCGATGCACGTCGCGGCCACGAACACCGGCCGCAGCGCCGCCATGACTGCGTCGATGTATTCCTGCTGCATCACCGGCGGCAAACCGCGGACCGCTGCCGGAACGGCGTTCGTGAGAAAATCGAGGCCTTCAGGGCCGAGCCTGGCGCGCAATCCGCCCGCGAAAATCGCGCCGAACAACGCAACCCCGAGCGCACCGCCAACCGACCGGAACAGCATCGTACCCGACGTGGCCACGCCGAGATATTCGTACTCGATGCTGTTTTGCACGGCGAGGATAAGAACCTGCATGACCATCCCCATGCCCAGCCCGAGCCACAGCGCGTCAAGGGAGGTTTGCCATTGATGACTATCGAGGGAGAGTCGCGAGAGCATGAAGAGCCCGAAGGTCATGATCGCGGTCCCCGTCACCGGGAACAACTTGTAACGGCCCCAGCGGCTGATGATGCGGCCGCTCAGGATCGACGTGATCAGCATTCCAAACATCATCGGCATCAGCATGAGACCCGACGCGGAGGGGCTCACGCCCTTGGCGACCTGCAGATAGATCGGCAGAAAGGTCACAGATCCGAACAGCGCGAGCCCGAGGATCAGGCCGACGCTGCTCGCGACCACGAAGTTGCGGTTGCGAAAAAGGGTCATCGGCAGGAGCGGCTCGCGGGCATGCCGTTCGACTGCAACAAAGAATGCCGCGCTGATCACGCTCACCGCGATCAGGGTCAGCGTCACGGGCGAGGTCCAGGCGAAGCTTATGCCGCCGAGGCTGGTGAACACGATGGTGGCAGTGAGCGCGATTGTGAGCAGGGCTCCCCCGCGGTAGTCGATCTCGTGCCGCCGGCGCGTGCTGGGTGGGGGCAGAGCGACCGCAATCACGAACAAGGCGAGGAGCCCGGTGGGCAGGTTGATGTAGAATATCCAGCGCCATGTCAGCTGATCGACAAAAAAACCGCCCAGCAGCGGCCCGAGGATGGTGGCAAGACCGAATGCGGCTCCGAACAGCCCCTGATATCGCCCGCGTTCGCGCGGGGGAATAAGGTCTCCGATCACGGCAATGATGGTGACGATCAGCCCTCCGCCGCCGATCCCCTGCAAAGCGCGAAAGGCAATGAGCCCGATCATATTCTGCGCCAGTCCGCACAGGGCGGATCCGACCAGGAAGATGACGATTGCTGACTGGAGGATGATTTTGCGGCCGTAAATGTCTCCGAGCTTTCCGTAAAACGGACCGGCGACCGTGCTGGTCAAGAGGTAGGCTGTGACGACCCAGGACAAATGGGTCAAACCGCCGAGCTCGCCGACGATGGTCGGCAGCGCCGTGGAGACGATGGTCTGGTCAAGCGCCGCGAGCAGGAGCGCGAGGAAGAGTGCGCCCAGTACCGCGACAACGGACGTTCTGTGCTGGGCTGGCGCCATGGCCCCTCAAATCACATGCAACTCATCGCCCCACGGGTGCGTTGTCCCGGCGGATTTGAAGACCAATGCCGGAGTTGCAGAGGAGTTGAAATCCCATGGCTGAAAGCGAAAAACCGCACATCGTAGGCCTCAACCACATTGCGCTGGAGGTTGGCGACATCGAGGAGGCGCTGGCATTCTACGGCCGTCTTTTCAGGTTTGAGTTGCGCGGCAAGAGCGACAGCATGGCCTTCATCGATCTGGGCGATCAATTCATTGCGCTCCAGAAAGGCCGTCAGCAGCCCGCGGACGATGGGCGCCATTTTGGCCTCGTTGTCGACGACAAGGAGACGGCCCGCAAAGCGCTCAAAGCTGCAGGCGTCATCCCGCTTGATGGACCCTTCCTTGACTTTCGCGACCCCTGGGGCAATCGCATTGAAATCGTCGGCTATGACAATATCCAATTCACCAAAGCCCCCAACGTCCTGCGTGGCATGGGCCTTACGCACCTTGGCAAGAACGAGCAGGCGAAAAAGGAATTGGCCAAAAAGGGCATGGCGATGTCCAAACAGGACAAATCGGTTGCATGATTAGAGCATGTTTCGGTCGTATGCGCTCACTTCTGTCATGCCGGGCTTGACCCGGCAATCCATCCGCTTCGCAAGAAGAGCTTATCACGAAGGAGATGGACCCGCGGGTCAAGCCCCATAGGCGCTAACTTAAGCCTCGCCACAAATCTCTCCGTCGTCATGCCCCGCTTTAAGCGGGGCACCCAGT